>WUUC01167435.1_pt1 | contig 50907 bp, 29 predicted proteins | sample 6278441 | NCBI WGS metagenome assembly WUUC01 (sample SAMN13675441, study PRJNA597444) | soil metagenome | isolation source: soil | place: USA: Washington | collected 2017-10
CGGTCCCGGGGCGCGAGGGCGTAGGACACCGACAGCCTGCCCGCGAAGTGCCACAGCTCGCCGAAGGTCAGCAGCACGGTCGCGACGACCACCGCGACCACCGCGCCGACCGGGTCCAGCAGCCCCGACAGGGCCAGCACGACCATGCAGGCCGCGAACGACCACGACGACCGGCGCAGTGCGCGGACCCCGCCGTCCCGGGTGTCGGTGCCCCGGCTCAGCCGGACCTGCAGCAGCACGACGAGCACCGTGTTCAGCACGACCAGCGGCCCGACCACCGCCGCGGGCGCGTCGGTCCGCGTCGTCACCCACAGCGGGATGCCGAGGGTCAGCACGGAGACGTGCAGGATCAGCACCGCGTTGAGCCCGGTGACGATCAGGTACCGGCCCTGGCGCAGCGAGCGCGGCCACCCGCGCGCCGTCCGGCGGCCGGGCGGGTCGTCGGCCAGGAGCGGCACCCTGGCCAGCAGGACACCGGCGAGCAGGAACGTGACCCCGTTGCCGAGCACGATCACCAGGAACGCCTGCCGGGTGTCGAGCACGAGGATCAGCGTGGTGAGCAGCCCGCCGACGGCGAAGCCGATGTTGTAGACGATCCGCATCACCGACATCACCCGCATGCGCAGGTCCTTGCCGATGTGGCGGTCCACGTACATCTGGCTGACGGGGTCGATGGCCCTGGTGGGGATGCCGACGAAGCAGGACACCAGCAGGAACGTGACGAAGTCGTGGACGAACGCGAAGGCGATGAACCCGACCCCGCGCCAGTAGTGCAGCAGGATCGACGCCGCCCGCGGTCCGATGCGGTCGGCCAGCATGCCGATGGGGGTCAGCGTGAGCAGCCCGCACGCGCTCGCGACGGTGAGCCCGACCCCGACCTCGCCCGCGCTCAGGCCGACGCTGCGGGTGAAGAACACCGCGAAGCCCGCGATGTAGAGCCCGGTGCCGATGGCGTCGACGAGCCCGATGAACACCAGCAACCGGCTCTCGCGCGGTATGCCGGGCCCGGGAAGGCGCATCGGGCAACCCCTTTCCCTGCGCGTCGGCGGCGGTGGGACCACAATGGGAGGCGTGCGGGGACGGTTGTCGCGTCCCCGCACGCCTCGCGGTCCGCCTGAACGGGCGGCCGCGACCGGTCATCGGAGTCGTGACCCCGACAGGTGATCAGGTCAGGGCTTCTCCTCGATCATGGGCTTCTCCTCGATCATGTCGGCCGCACCTCCCTTCCGTTCCGGACGGTCCGGCCGGGACGCCGTGCCCGGCAGGCGTAGCGGGGAGCGGGCAACCGGCCCAGTGCGCGGGTGCGAACAGACGTTATTCCCCGAAAGTCCGGCAATACCCCTCGGCCATTCCGGCCCTGCCTGTTCGGCAGCCAGAAAAGCGCAGCGCAAATTCTCCCCCAAAGGGTGAAGGTCGGGATACCGCCCAGTCCCGTCACTGTGGCGGCGAAGTGGAGCGTACGACAGTTTCCGCGTACTGAGAAGACAAAACAGGCTCACTTTTCCGGTAATGGGACGATCACGTACAGTTTCGACACCGGGAAATGGACATGCCGGGCCCGCGGTATTCGCGCGTACTTCTTCTGCATCAGAACATACGGCGAAACGGAGTATCGCCAGTGGGCGAAATGTCAGTCGGCGGCGCGGAAATCGTCGGCGTGGTCGAGCGCGTCCTGGAGCCCGGCGAGGAAGGCGGCGGCCTGTGCGCCGTTCACCAGCCGGTGATCGTAGGCCAGCCCGACATCGGCCACGGTGCGGGTGCGCGTGGTGCCGCCGGCCGCGGGCACCACCTCCTCGCGCACGTCCGGCAGCGAGAGGGCACACGCCACGCCGGGTGGGATGATCGGCTGCGCGAGGACCACACCGGGCCCGTTGTTGAGTGCCACCAGCAGGTTCATCCCGGTCAGGTCCTCCTCGCGGAGCCGGGCGCGCAGTGCCTTCATCCGCAGGCCGGCCAGCTCGTCGGCGATGTCACCGACCGACAGGGCCCGCGCGTCGCGGATCACGGGGGCGTACAGCCCGGTGCCGACGTCCACCGTCACCCCCACCGCGGGCCGCTCGGCGGCCGTGACCAGCCCGTCGGCGGTCAGCGTGGCGAAGATCCCCGGATGGCTCCCGTGCAGCCCGGCCACCGCCTTGACCAGCAGTTCGGGGAGCCCGACGGCCGCGCCCGACTCCTCGGTGAGCGCGCGGGCCGTGGCCAGCGCCGCGTCCAGCTCCACCCGCACGACCGTGAAGGCCGCCGGGATGTCCCGGTGGGACCTGGTGACCACGTCGGCGACGCGGCGCTGGGCCGGGGGCAACCGGAGCCCGGCGGGCGGGACCACCGGCGGCGCGGCCGGGACGGCGGCCGTCCCGTTCCCGGACCGCGGCATCCCGTTCCCGGACCGCGATTCGTTCCCGGGCACCGGCGTCCCGTGGGGAGACACCGGTGTCTCGTCCGGGGACACCAGGTAGCCGATGGTCGCACCCGGCACGCAGTCGGCGCCCTCGGCGACCGCGTGGCGCAGCAGTCCGGTGTGCTCGGCCACCAGTTCCTCGGTCGCCTTGGACGTCTCGACCACCGCGAGCGGGTCGGCCGCGGTCACCGGGGCGCCGTCGGCCACCAGCCACTCCACCAGCACGTAGCCCGCGTCGTTGTTGTTCAGCTTGGGCACCCGCACGGGCCTGCCCGCGGTCTCCCGCCGCGGCGGGCTCGCGGTGAGGACCCGGTCGCGGATGGTCTCGGCCTGCACCAGGACCGCGCGTTCCAGGTGCGGCGCGGCCGGGATGACGCTGTCGGCGGAGTGGATCAGCCCGACCGGCCCGCGCAGCAGGTGCCAGGCGGTGTCGTAGAGGCGGGTCGCGACCTCCGCGCCCCAGGTGCCACCGGCCGTGCTCTCCTCCACGACCCACACCCCGTCGGCCCCGTCGAGGCGCTCGACGAGGTCCTCGACCGCGACGGGGTAGAGCCGGGCCGGGACCAGCACCTCGACGTTTCGCCCCTGGTCCAGCATCGACCGGGCGGCGTCGAGGGCCCGGTGCGCCATCCCGCCGGGAGCGATCAGCAGGGCGGGCGGACCCGCCGCCCCCGGCGCGTGGACGCGTGCCCAGTTCCGGCCCGCGCCGAACAGCTCGAAGCGGAACCGGTCGTCCACCTCGCCGTCGCGGAACATCCGGCGCGTGTAGAGCACCTTGTCCTCGAACAGCAGGCACGGCTCCTCGCGCGCGATCGCCGCGGACAGGAGGTCCGCCGCGTCGTGGAACGGGGACAGCTCGTAGAGGGCGAGGTTCGGCACGCCGATGAAGTGCTTCTGCACGCTCTGGCTGTGGGTGGCGCCGTAGCCCCGGCCGCCGCCGACCGGGCACCGCACGACCAGCCGCATCGGCGTCCTGGTGCCGTACATGGTGACCGACTTGGTGGCGAAGTTGAGGATCTGGTCGAACGCCAGCCCGAGGAAGTCGCCGAACATCACCTCGACGATCACGGTGTCCCCGCACAGCGCCAGCCCGCCCGCGACCCCGACGACCCCGTTCTCGCTCAGCGGGGTGGACAGCACCCGGTCGGGGTAGGCGGTGGACAGTCCCCTGGTGATCCGGAACGCGCCGCCGTAGGGGTCCGCGACGTCCTCGCCGAGCAGGAACAGCCGCTCGGTGCCGGCGAAGAGCGCGTGCAGGGCGCGGTTGAGGTTCTCCCCGACCCGCTCGGTGCGCACCGCCCCGGCGCCGGTTCCCGTACCGGTCTCCGCGCCGGTCTCCGTACCGGTCACACGGGGCTCCCGGTGGCGGGCGGACGTGCCAGGACCGCGGCCACGACGTCGGTGACCCGCTGCCGGGCCCGGGTGTCGGCGTCCTGGAACTGGTCCGGGAAGTGCCGCGCGTAGCGGCCCAGCCAGTCGTCGCGCCACAGCAGGCGCACCTCGTCGGCCGGGCGGGCGTCGTCACCCTTGCTGTGCGGCCCGAGCCGGGTGGTGTGCAGCACCAGCACGTGGGGCGCGTGGGTGTCGCGGACCGCGGCGACGTGCGGGGCCGCCTCGGCGCGCAGCGCGGTGACGTCGGTGGAGTCCGACTCGCTGACGGTGATCCCGAAGGCGGCGGCGCGCCCGGCGATGGTGCCCGCCAGCTGCCGGCCGGTCGGGGTGGACTGCGCGATCCCGTTGTGCTCGACGACCACGAGCAGCGGGATCCGCCACAGCCGCGCCATGTTCAGCGCCTCGTAGACCGCGCCCTCGCCCCAGGTGCCGTCGCCGATGTAGGCCGCGGCGATCCTGCGCTGCCCGGTGTGCTTGTAGTGCAGCCCCACCCCGACCGCCGCGGGCAGGCTCTCGCCCTGCACGCCGGTGGACAGGAAGCGGTCCCGGCGCAGGTGCTGGCTGCCGCCGACCCCGCCGCAGACGCCGCCCTCGCGGCCCATCAGCTCGGCGAGCAGTCCCTCCGGGTCGGCGCAGTGGGCGAGGTAGTGCCCGTGACCGCGGTGGTTGCTGAACACGAAGTCCTCGACCAGCAGCGGCGCCAGCGCCACGGGCACGTACTCCTGGCCGAGGCAGGTGTGGGTGGTGCCGCTGAGCTCGCCGGAGGAGAACAGCGCCAGCACCTGTTCCTCGAACCGCCGGATCAGCACCGCGAGGTCGAGGTCCGCGTCGTCGAGCCGCCCCGGCGCGGGGCCGGGCTCCTCCGGCGTCATTCGGCGACGTCCCGGCCGCGCAGGAACTCGCGCAGGTCCGCCAGCGACCTGATGCCGCGGATCTCGCGCGGGGTGAAGGACACACCGTAGGCGTCCTCGACGGCCGCGATGATCCGCAGGTGCCGCAGGCTCACCCACTGCCCCGCGGTGGCGGGCCCGGTCTCCGGACCGACCTCGGCGACGGGCATCTCGAGCACCTCGGCGACGAGCTGCACCAGCCGACTCGGCATCCGTGTCCTTTCGCGTCCTCCCGCGTCCTTCCCCGCGTCCTCCCCGGACCGGGACGGGCCGTGATCGTAGGCAGCGACGGCGCGGGACTGTCAAGACCGTGCTCGGAGCCGCGCCGGGGCGGTCCTCACACGCCGAGGACCGTGCAGGCCCAGTGCATCCCGCGGCCCATCGACACCAGCGCCACCCGGTCGCCGGGCCGCAGCTCGCCCGCGACGACCTGCCTGCCGAGGCAGAACAACTGGTCGGCGGCACCGAGGTGGCCGTACCGGGCGGCGAGGTCGCGGTTGGTGCGCTCCGGCGCCACCCCGAACGCGGCCGTGAGCGAGGCCATCGCCGCGGCGTTGTCGTGGACGAGGATCAGCCGCGCCAGGTCCGGCACGGTCGTCCCGGCCCGGGCGCAGGCCCGCTGGGTGACCCGCACCGCCCGCTCGTCGAGCCCGCGGGCGAAGTCCTGGAAGACCTCGGGGTCGTAGTCGAAGAACTCCATGACGTCCCACACGTCCCGCACCCGCGGCGGCTCGTCCCCGGGCCCGTCGAACGGCGCGGCGCCGCCGCCCGCGTCGAGCCGGTAGAACCGCGCGTACCGCCCGTCGGTGAGCACCTCGGTGGCCAGCCAGCGCAGGCCGGGGTGGTCGCGCCGGGCCACCGCGCCGACCGCGCCGTCGGAGAACACCATCGGCTGGACGTCCATCCGGTTCCAGTACGTCTCGCAGGTGCGGTTCGCGGCCACCACCAGCGCGGTGCGGTAGCCGGGGTGGGTGGCGAAGCGACCGGCGACGGTGTCCAGGCTGACCACGCCGGTGGTGCAGGCCTGGGTCAGCAGCACGGCCTCGGCGTCGACCGCGCCGAGGCGGTGGGCGAGGTCCGCGGCCGCGTCCCAGTACAGGTACTCGACCAGGTCGGTGACCGCCAGGACGACCAGGTCCACGTCGGCGGCGGCGACGCCGGCCGCCGTCAGCGCCCGGGTGCCCGCGCGCACGGCCAGGTCGGTCAGGCCGACCTCGGGCGCACACCGGTGCACGCGCTCGTAGCCGTAGCCGAGGACCCGGTTGACGTCGTCGGTGTACTCGGCGACCACGTCGGCCACCTCCGCAGGCTCCCCGAGCGCCTCGCCGAACGAGACCAGACCGAAGCTCATGGTGCCTATCATGACGCGGTGGCCGACCAGGACCTCACCGCGCACCTCACCGCGCTGCCGGGCACCGGGTGGCAGGTGTGGCGCGCGGCCCTGGTGCGGTCCGCCGGGTTCCCGGTCACCGGGACGGCCCGCTTCGCCGCCCCCGGCCTGGCCGCCGTCGCCGACCGGTTCCTCGACGGGACCGCGACCGGCGCGGAGCTGGCCGAGGCCTTCGACACCGGCCTGCGCGCGCTGACCGGGGCGGTCTACGACACGGCGGCCGACCCCGCCTTCCGCACCGCGCTGACCTGGCAGAACCCGGCCGCGCTCGGCGCGGTGGCCGCCGTGCTGCGGGACGGCCCGGGAGGCGCGGGGAACGCGCGGCGGCGGCGCACCCGCGAGGACCTCGTGGCCCGGTACTGGCAGCGCTACTGCCTCAAGAACGACACCGTCGGCTTCTTCGGGCCGATGTGCTGGACGGAGATCGGCCCGGACGGCCCCGCCGTGCGCGCCGAGCCGGGACCGGGTCTGGTGCGCGGGCACCGGGTGTTCTTCGAGTGGTGGGCGCTGAGCGCGGTGGGCGAGCGGATCGCCGAGGACCCCCGCGTCTCGCCGTGGCTGCCGGTGCGGCCGGCGCCGCAGCTCACCGTGCGCGACCGCGAGCTGCTGGCCCCGCACCGCCCGCCCCAGCAGCTGTCCGCGCCCACCGCGGCGCTGCTGGCACTGGTGGAGGAGCGGTGCCGGGTGGCCGACCTCGTCGCCGGCCTGGTCGCGGACCCGGCCGGCGGGTTCCGGCGGGACGCCGACGTGCTGGTCCAGCTCACCGAGCTCGTCGCGCGCGGGGTGCTGCGGGTCGGCTTCGACCTGCCGATGGACCTGTCCGCCGAGGACGCGCTGCGGGCGCAGCTCGACGGCATCGACGACCCGGCCGCGCGGGACTGGGCGACCGGCGAACTCGACGCGCTGTGCGCGCGGCGCGACGCCGTGGCGGCCGCGACCGGGCCGGACGAGCTGGCCGCCGCGATGGCCGCCCTGGACGAGCGGTTCGTGGAGCTGACCGGGCAGCCGGCGCGGCGCCGCGCGGGTCAGCCCTACGCGGGCCGGACGCTGTGCCACCTCGACAGCACGCGGGACCTGGACATCGCGTTCGGCGGCCGGGTCCTGGAGCGGCTGGCCCCGCTGGAGCCCCTGCTGCGCTCGGCCCGCTGGCTGACCGCGGCGATCGGCGCGGCGTACACGGACGCGCTGACCGTCCTGTACCGCGACCTGGCGGCCGAGGCGGGTACCCAAGCGGTCCCCTTCGCCGACCTGTGGGGCCTCGCCCAGGGGGTGGTGTTCGGCGCGGACTCCCCCGCCGGGGCGGTGACCGCCGACTTCCTGGACCGCTGGCGCGCGGTGCTGCGGCTGTCCGCCACCCCGGCAGGCACGCGGGAGCTGCGCCTGACCACCGCGGAGCTGAACGACCGGGTGGCGGCGGCCTTCCCCGCCGACGCCCCCGGCTGGGCGGGCTCCCGGGTGCACAGCCCGGACCTGCACCTGTGCGCGCCCGACGAGGCGGCGCTGAACCGCGGCGAGTTCACCGTGGTCCTCGGTGAGCTGCACATCGCGATGCCCGCGTTCGACACCCACTTCTTCGCACTCGGCCACCCCGACCCGGCCGCGCTGCTGGCGGGCATGCGCGCGGACCTCCCGGACGGGCGGGTGCGGCTGCTGCTGCCACCGGACTGGCCGCGCCACTCGGCCAGGAACGCGGAGTGGCTGCACGGGCCGCGCGACGTCCAGCTCGGGTTCGTGCCCGCTCCCGGCGCGGACCCCGGCCGGCTGGTGCCGATCACCGCGCTCACCGTCGCCCCCGGCCGCGACGGCCTGCGCGTCCACGCCGACGACGGGCGGCAGTGGCCGCTCCTCGACGTGTTCGCCCAGCTCTTCGACTACCAGGCGTGGGACACGTGGAAGCTCGCGGGCACCGCCGGGCACACCCCGAGGATCACCGTCGACGGGCTGGTGCTGGTCCGGGAGACCTGGCGGGCCACGGTCGGCGAGACCGGGCTGGCCGGCGTGACCGGTGACCGGGACCGCTACCTCGCGGTCCGCCGCTGGCGGCGCGGGCTCGGCCTGCCCGACCACGTCTTCGTCCGGGTCGACACCGAGCTCAAACCCTGCTTCGTGGACCTGACGAGCCCGGTCTACACGCGGCTGCTGTGCACGCTGCTGCGGGCCGCCCGGGCGAAGGGCGGCGACGACGCGGCCCTGACCGTGACCGAGCTGCTGCCCGGACCGGGCGACGCCTGGCTGACCGACGCGGCGGGCCACCGGTACTCCTCGGAGCTGCGCCTCCAGATCCGCGACCCGGCGTCACCCACCGGCGCCACCCCGATGCCCTGACGGACCCTTCGAGGCGTTGATCGTCCCGAAGAGTCCGTCAGGACGTGGTGGTCCCGGTGCCCGGTGACCAGGTGCCCGCGTCCGCCGGGGCGTCCGGGGTCAGGACGTCCAGCAGGCGCAGCCGCCGGATCCGGACCGCGACCAGCGCCACGACCGCCAGCGCCACCCCGGCCACGACCATCGCGAAGGCGAGTCCCCGGCCGGGCCCGGTGCCGATGACCGCGCCGACCGTCCCGGCCAGCGCGCCGTCGGCGGCGAGCAGCGGCTCCAGGAAGGCGCCGCTCGCGGGCACCAGCACCGCGAAGCCGAGCGGCAGCGTCGCCCACGTCAGCGTCTGGATGGTGGCCAGCACCCGGCCGTGGAACCGCTGCGGCACCTTGACCTGGATGATCGACAGGTAGATCCCGTTGTGCAGGCCGAGCCCGAGGCCGATGCCGAAGCTGCCCGCGGCGATCAGGGCCACCTCGGGCCGCAGCCCGGACAGCACCAGGCAGCCCGCCACCCCGAACGCGATGCCGATGATCGCGGGCATGCGGCGGCGGGTGGGGCCACCCCACACCGCGATCACGAGCCCACCGAGGACCGTGCCCGCGGCCTCCGCGAACGCGACCTGGCCGACCTGGCCCATCGTGCCGAACGCCAGCACCAGCGGCGGTACCAGCAACAGCGTGGACAGGCACAGGTTGTAGAGGGTGAAGAACAGCAGCATGGCGCGGAAGCCGCGGTCGGCCCACGCCATCCGGGCGCCGCCCGCCAGCTCGGCGAAGAAGCTCTCCTTGCGCCGCCTGCCCATCAGCTTCGGGAACTTCACCGCGGCCAGCACCCCGAGCGCCACCAGGTAGCTCACGATGTCGATCAGCAGCACGCCCGCCAGCCCGACCACGGCCAGCAGGCCCGCGGCGAGCAGCGGCACCGCCAGCGCCGACATGCCGGTGGCGAGCTGGGCGATGCCGTTGGCGTGCCCCAGGTACCGCTTGGGCATCACCTGCGGGATCGCGGCCAGGAAGGCGATGCGCTGGAACACCGCCGCCGCGCCGAGGACCGACACGAGCAGGTAGACCACGCCCAGCGAGTAGCCGCCGCGCCACAGCAGCAGCGCCAGCAGGATCTCGACCCCGGCCGACACCAGGCACGCCAGCATCAGCACCCGGCGCCGGTCGTAGCGGTCCGCGACCGCCCCGGCGACCGGCAGGGTCACCAGCGCGGGCAGGTAGGCGATCAGTCCCGCCATGCCGAACCACAGCAGCGAGCCCGTGGTCAGGTACACCCACACCGGCACCGCCCACTGGGTCAGCGCCGACCCGGTCAGCGAGACGAGCTGCCCCGCCGCCATGGCCAGGAACCGGCGCACCCCGGGCTGGACCCGGGTCTCGGCTGAGGTCTCGGCCGAAGTCTCGTCCGAGGTCGTCCCCTCGGCCCGGGCGTGGTCGACCGCGGCCAGCCGCCAGCGCTCGCCCCCGAGGGCGGGGTCGGCGAGGCGCCGGTGGGTGGTGGTGACGATGTCGGCGAGCTCGCGGGCGCGGTGGTCGACGAAGTAGTGGCCCGCGTCGTCGAGCACGACCAGGGCGGTGGTCCCGCCGAGGAAGCCCCACTCCCGGTACCGCTCCTCGTGGTACTCGGTGAGCACGTCGTGGCTGCCGACCACCGAGATGACCGGGGCCGCCAGTCCGGCGGGCTCCTCGTCCAGCCACCGGGTGAACACCTCCGCGCCGACGGCCGCCTCCCGCCGGACGTGGTGCACGAAGCGCGCCACCTGGGCGGGGTCGAGGTCAGCCAGCTCGGCGCCGATGGACCGCAGGAAGTTCTCGTAGCCGCGGTCCGCGCCGCGCTCGTCCACCCAGTCGACGAGGCGCCCCAGCAGCCCGCCGGGCCGGGCCGTCGGGAAGACGCCGCCCGCGTACACGGCCTCGACGGGTCGGCCCAGTACCGCCAGCTCCCGCGCGATGCCCGCGAGCAGCGCGCCGCCGACGCAGTGCCCGTACAGCACCAGCGGGCCGTCCACCCGGTCCTGGATCTCGGCGACGCACCGCCGCACCAGCTCGTCGAACTCCAGCTCCCGGTCGGCCACGCCGACGTCGTGGCCGGGGATCGCCACCGAGTACAGCGTGTGCCCGGGCGGCAGGGCGTCGGCCAGCGGCTGGAAGACCGTGGCGAGGCCGCCGCCGTAGGGCACGCACACGTACGAGCAGACCCGTCGCGCGGGCGGCACCGGCGGGGTCAGCTCGTACAGCAGCGGCCGTTCGCCGCGGTCGGGGCCGTCGACGAGGGCGGCGAGGCCGCGGACCGTCGGGTGGCCGAACAGGTCCATCACGCCGATGCCGGTGTGGCCGTGGGCGTCGCGCAGCCGCGCCAGGACACCGATGGCGAGCAGGGAGTGCCCGCCGAGGTCGAAGAAGTCGTCGTCGAGGCCGACCTGCTCGACGCCCAGGACCTCCTCCCACACCGCGGCGACGACCCGCTGGGTGGCGGTGACCGGGAGCTCGCGGGCGGTCGCGGCGACGACGGGTGCCGGCAGCGCCGCGCGGTCGAGCTTCCCGTTGGGCGACAGCGGGAGCGCGTCGAGCGTGACGAACGCCGAGGGCACCATGTACTCCGGCAGCCCGCGCCGCAGCGCCTCGCGCAGGTCCTCGGTCCGCGCCTCGCCGGTGAGGTAGGCGACGAGCCGCTGGTCGCGCACCACGACCGCGGCGGCCCGCACGCCGGGCTGTTCGCGCAGGACCGCCGCGATCTCGCCCGGTTCGATCCGCAGTCCGCGCAGCTTGACCTGGTCGTCGTCGCGGCCGAGGAACTCCAGCGTGCCGTCCGGCCGCCACCGCGCCAGGTCCCCGGTGGCGTAGAGCCGTCCGCCCGGTGGCCCGAACGGGTCGGGCACGAAGCGCGCCGCGGTGAGCGCGGGCCGTCCGTGGTACCCGCGGGCGACCTGGATGCCGCCCAAGTAGAGCTGGCCCGCGACACCGACCGGCACCGGTCGCAGTCCCGCGTCGAGCACGTAGGTCCGCACGCCGGTGATCGGCCCGCCGATCGGCACGCGGGACACCCCGGCCAGCGCGGACGGCGTGCAGTGCCAGGCGGTCACGTCGACGGCCGCCTCGGTGGGGCCGTAGAGGTTGTGCAGGTCCGCGCCGGCCAACAGCTCCACGCAGCGCCGGGCGAGGTCGAGCGGCAGCTCCTCGCCGCTGCACACGATCCGCCGCAGGGTGGTGGGGTGCGCGCCGGCACCGGCCAGGAACACGTCCAGCATGGACGGGACGAAGTGGACGGTCGTCACCCCGTGCCGCGCGATGACCTCGCGCAGGTACTCCGGGTCGCGGTGCCCGCCGGGGCGGGCCAGCACCAGGCGGGCGCCGGTCGTCAGCGGCCAGAAGATCTCCCACACCGAGACGTCGAACCCGATGGGCGTCTTGTGCAGCACGGTGTCGTCCGGGCCGAGGGCGAACGCCTCCTGCATCCAGCACAGGCGGTTGACGATGCCCGCGTGGGTGTTGACGACCCCTTTGGGGCGACCGGTCGAGCCGGAGGTGTAGATGACGTAGGCGGCGTTGTCCCGGTGCGCGGGCGGCGGTTCGGCCGGGGTGTCCACATCCGACAGTGGCGCCGAGAGCGGCAGCACCGTGGCGGACACGTCGGTCCCCGGCGGCAGCGCGTCGGCCAGGACCAGGGTCGCGCCCGCGTCGGCCAGCATGAACGCCAGCCGGTCGGCCGGGTACTCCGGGTCCAGGGGCAGGTAGGCCGCGCCCGCCTTGAGCACGCCGAGCAGAGCGGTCACCAGCGGCGTGGACCGCGGCGCGTGCACGGCCACCACGGTCTCCGGGCCCGCGCCGTGCCGCAGCAGGCGCCGGGCCACGGCGTCGGCGGCGGCGTCCAGCTCGGCGTAGGTGAGCGCGCCCCGCTCGTCGACCACCGCGACCGCGTCCGGACAGCGCCGGGCCTGGGCGGCGACCAGCCGGTCGAGCGTCTCGGTCCGCGCCGGGGCGCCGGTGGCGTTCCACCCGGTCAGCACCCGGTCCAGCTCGCCCGGCGCGGCGAGCGCCAGGTCGCCGATCCTGGTGTGCGGCTCGGCGACCGCGGCGGTCAGCAGCCGCAGGTACCGGTCGGCCATCCGCGTCGCGGTCGCCGCGTCGAACAGCGCCGTGTCGTACTCCAGCCGCACCTCGGTGCCCGCCACCTCCAGCGCGAGGTCGTCCGCGGCGACCCCGAACGCGGACCCGCGGCCGGAGGGCAGGTGGTTGAAGGTGATCTGGTACAGCGGCGGCACGCCCGGTTCCCGGCCCGCCGCGACCGCCTCGACCAGCTTCTGGAACGGCATGTCCTGGTGCTCCCACGCGTCCAGGACGGTCTGGCGCACGCGGCGGACCAGGTCCAGGAACGGCGGGTCGCCGGCGACGTCGATCCGCAGGACCAGCATGTTGACGAACATGCCGAGCAGCGGCTGGACCTCGGTGCGGTCCCGGCCCGCGACCGGGAGGCCGATGACGACGTCGTCCCCGCCGCCCTGGCGGTGCAGCGCCGCGGCGAACGCGGACAGCAGCACCATGAACGGGCTGGCCGCCGCCGCACCGGCCACCGCGGGCAGTGCCGCCCACAGGTCCGGCGGCACCTCCCGCCGCGCGTCGGCCCCCGCGAAGGCCCGCACGGCGGGCCGGGGGCGGTCGGTGGGCAGCGAGTGCACCGACGGCAGGCCCGCGAGCCGGTCGCGCCAGTAGCCGAGCAGCTCCCCCATCCGGCCGCCCTCGAGCCGGTCCCGTTCCCAGACGGTGAAGTCGGCGTACTGGACGGGCAGGTCGGGCAGCACCGGCGACCGGTCCCCGACGGCGGCCGCGCACAGCTCCAGCACCTCGGCCCGCAGGTTGAGCAGCGCCGTGCCGTCGACCACCGCGTGGTGCGCGACCAGCAGCAGCCACCAGGTCGTGGCGTCCAGGCGCAGCAGCCGGGCCCGCCACAGCGGCAGGCCGTCGATCGGCAGGTCGGCGCGGGCGTAGGCGGCGATGGCCGCGGCGCACTCCCGTTCCCGGTCCGCCTCGGCCAGGCCGGTCAGGTCGGTCAGCGGCACGTCGAGGTCCAGGTCGGGGTGGATGACCTGGCAGAGCGTGCCGTCCACGAGTCGCAGCGAGGTGCGCAGCGTCTCGTGCCGGTCCACCACCGCGGCCAGCGCGGCCCGGGCGGTGGCGGCGTCGGCGCCCGGCGGCAGGATGATCCGGTCCACCACGTTGAACAGCGGCTGCCCGCCGCTGAGCTGGTCGGTGAACCAGACGCGCTCCTGCGCGTAGGAGGCCGGGACGGTGAACAGCTCGTCCGCGGCGGGCTCCCCGGGCGAGCCGGACACCTCGGCTGCCGCCGACACCTCGGTCACGGCCGCCTCCCGGGCCGCCGCAGCCGGGGGATGGGTGTCTCGGCGTCGGGTGCCGCGGGCGCGGTGCGCAACTGTTCGATGCGCGCGACCATCGCGGCCACGGTCGGGGCGTCGAAGAGCACCCGCATCGACAGCCGGACCCCGACCGCCTGCCGGATCCGCAGCACGAGCTGGGCCGCCACCAGCGAGGTCCCCCCGGAGCCGAAGAAGTCGTCGTGCGGGCCGACGCCGTCGACGCCGAGCACCTCGCCCCAGATGCGCGCGACGGTCGCGCCGAGGTCCGCCCCGGCCCGGACGTCCGCGGTGGTCCCGGCTCCGGTCGCCAGCGCCGCGGCTACCTCGTGTTCGTGCTCGACGACCGCGGCCACCGGGTAGGCCCCGACGGCGACCTGCGGCCCCAGGCGGGCGGCGAGCACCCGGCGCAGTGCCGCGACCCCGTCGGCCGGCGCCAGCCCGTCCTGGTCGGGCAGCCCGGCCTCGCGCCACGCGCCCCACCCGACCGCGACCGGCCGGGTGCGCCAGCCGTGGTCACCGCGGGCGAGCGCGTCGAGGAACGCGTTCGCGGCGCAGTCGTCCGCGCGGCCGAGGCCGCCCGCGAGGGCGCTGACCGACGAGCAGAGCACGGCGAAGTCGAGCGGCAGGTCGCCGAACACCGCGCCGAGGGCGAGGGCGCCCGCGACCTTCGGTGCCAGCTCGGCCGCGGCCTCGGCGGGCCGCGTGGCCGCCACCAGGCCGGTCTCCGGCAGGCGGGCGGCGTGCACGATGCCGTCGAGGCCGCCGTAGGCCGCCTCGACCTCGGCCCGGACCTCGCGCAGCCGGGCGACGTCGGTGACATCGGCGGCGACGTGGCGCACCTCGGCGCCCGCGCGCTCGAGCCGCTGGACGGTCGCGACGGCCCGGCTCACCGGTCCGGCGTGGCCGTTGCCGCCGGCCAGGCGGGGCCACTCGTCGCGCGGCGGCAACGCGGTGCGGGACACCAGCACCAGCCGGGCGCGGTGCGCCGCCAGCTCCTCGGCGACGGCGCTGCCGACCCGCCCGAGACCGCCGGTGATCAGGTAGCGGCCGCCGGGCCGGACCGGGTCGCCCGCGGGCGGGTCGACGGTCTCGAAAGCCCGGTGCCACCGCCGCCCCCGCCGCAACGCCACGGCCGCGGGGCGGTCCGGCGCGCACAGCTCGACGACCAGAGAGTCCACAGTGGACCGGTGCGCCGGGTCGACGTCGGTCCAGCGCACGGCGACGTCGCGTCGTTCGAGGGGCACGACCCGTGCGATGCCCGCGACCGTGGCGTGCTCCGGTCGCACCAGGTCGCCGCCGAGCACGTCCTCGGCGCCGCCGGTGACCACGTCGATCCGCACGGGTGTGGCGGGCAGTGCCGCCACCAGGGTGAGCAGGCTGAAGTAGCCCAGGCGCTGCGCTGCCCGGACGGCGTCGACGTCCCGCCCGGCGGGTTCGCCCGCCAGGGCCCAGGCGTGCACGACGTGGCGCGGTGGCCCGCCGAGGGCGGCCAGCAGCCGCTCGCAGTCCGCGCTCTCCGCTGGCCGGATCCGGTAGCCGTCCGGACCGGCGGCGAACGCCGGACCCGGCGCCACCACCGTCACGGCCGTGCCCGCGGCACGCAGCCGGTCCGCCAGGGCGCGGCCCAGGTCGTCCGCGGCGAACACCAGGCAGCCCGCGGGCGGTGGGCCGGCCGGCGCGTCGGGCAGCTGGTGCCAGACGGGCACCTCGATCACGGGGCCGCCCGTGGCCGCGGGGCGGGGCCGTTCCTGTTCCGGTGCGGCCGGGGCGGGGTCGATCCAGTGCCGGGTCCGCTCGTAGGGGTAGCCCGGCAGCGGCAGGCGGCGCGGCCGGTCGGCCGACAGGTCCCGCCGCACCGGCACGCCCGCCACCCACAGCCGCCCGGCCGCCTCGTAGCAGGTCTGCTGGTCGGTGAGCCGCTCGGTCGCGGCGGGCAGGCTGCGCAGCGGAGCGGGCGCGCCCGCGGGGAGGTTCATCCTGGCCAGCCCGGCCAGCTGCCTGCCGGGGCCGCACTCCAGCAGCGCCCAGCCCGCGGGGTCGCCCGCGACGAGGCCCGCCACGGACGCGCCGAACCGGACGGGCCCGCACAGCTGGCCGGCCCAGTAGTGCGGGTCCACCGCCTGGTCCGCGGTGACCGGCTCGGCGGTGAGGTTCGACCAGAACGTCAGCGCGGGCGCCCGCAGCGGCACCGACGCGACGACGGCGGCGAACTCCGCGCGCACCGGGTCCAGCACCGGCGAGTGCACGGCGTGCGGCGTGCGCAGCAGCGTGCAGCCGACGCCGCGCTCGCGCAGGTCCTGCTCGACGGCTTCGACCGGCTCCGGGGCCCCCGCCACGACGCACGTGCCCGGCCCGTTCACCACGGCGATCCACACGCCCTCGGGCAGCCACCCGGCCACCTCGTCGGCGCCGTGCTGCACGGCGAGCATCCGGCCCGGCGGGGCCGCCTCGACCAGCCGTCCGCGCGCGGCGACCACGCGCAGCGCGCCGGGCAGGTCGAACACCCCGGCCACGGTGGCCGCCACGTACTCGCCGACCGAGTGGCCGATCATCGCCGCGGGCCGCACGCCCCAGGACTGCCACAGCGCGGCCAGGGCGTACTCGACGGTGAACAGCGCGGGCTGCATGCGGCCGGGTCCGGCGAGCGCCGCCTCGGCCGCCTCACCCGTGGCGAACAGCAGCTCCCGGAGGTCCTCCCCCAGGATCGGCCGGAGGATGGCCGCGCAGTCGTCCACGGCCGCGGCGAACACCGGCTCGGTCTCGTACAGGCGGGCGCCCATGCCCCCGTACTGCGTGCCCTGGCCGGGGAACAGGAACGCCACCCTGGGCGCGGCGCTCGCGTCCCCGGTGGGGCGCCGCTTCCTGTCGGTCAGCGCGGCGGCGGCCGAGCGGAGGTCCGTGGCCACCACGGCCGCCCGGTGCCGGTAGGCGGGCCGCCCGTCGGCCAGCGTGTGGCTGACGTCGCGCAGGTCCAGCCCGGGGTGTGCGGTGAGGTGCGCGGCCAGCCGGGTGCAGGCGGCGGCGAGCGCGGCGGGGGTGGCGGCGGAGACCTGGACCAGCTGGGTGCCCGGGCGTGCCGGTGCGGGGTCCGGCGGCGGGGCCTCCTGCAGGACCACGTGGGCGTTGGTGCCGCCGAGGCCGAGCGAGCTGACCCCGGCGCGGCGCGGCCCGCGGCCGTCGGGCTCCCAGGCCGTGAGCGTGGCGACCACGTAGTACGGGCTGCCCGCGAAGTCGATCTCCGGGTGGGGGCGTTCGAAGCCGGCGGTCGGCGGGATCACCCGGTGCCCCAGCGCCAGCACCGCCTTGATCAGGCCGACCACCCCGCCGGCCTGGCTGAGGTGACCGATGTTGGCCTTCACCGAGCCGATGCCGCACCAGCCGCGCTCGTCGGTGCCGTCCCCGTAGGCGGCCGACAGCGCGGTGACCTCGATCGAGTCGCCGAGCACGGTGCCGGTGCCGTGGGCCTCCACGTAGCCGACCGAGCGCGGGTCGACCCCGGCCACCGACAGCGCCTGGGTGACGACCTCGACCTGCCCGCCGACGCTGGGCGCGGTGAACCCGACCTTCGTGGCGCCGTCGTTGTTGACCGCGTTGCCGACGACCAGCGCGCGGATCGTGTCCCCGTCGGCCCGGGCGTCGGCCAGCCGCTTGAGCACCACGACGCCGACCCCGCTGCCGTACACGGTGCCGTCGGCCCGCGCGTCGAACGGCCTGCAGCGCCCGTCGGCGGAGGTGTAGCCCTCGTCGGCGACGTACCCGACGCGGTGCGGCAGCTCCACGCACACCCCGCCCGCGAGCGCCGCGTCGCACTCACCGGCGCGCAGCGCCTCGGCGGCCAGGTGGACCGCCACCAGCGAGGACGAGCACGCCGTGTGCACCGCCAGGCTGGGCCCGCGCAGGTTCAGCCGGTAGGACACGGTGCTGGCCAGGTAGTCGGGCTTGTTGCCCAGGCCGATGCGCAGCTCCCCGGCCGCCGCGACCGCCGCCGGGTCGCGCCGGATGTTGAGCCACTGGTAGAGGTCGGTGTTGGTGCCCGCGTACACGCCGACCTCGCCCGGGTAGCGCGCCGGGTCGCACCCGGCGTCCAGCAGGGCGGCGTGCGCGTGTTCGAGGAACAGGCGCTGCTGCGGGTCGGCCAGGTCGGCCTCCTGGGCGGTCATGCCGAACAGGCCCGGGTCGAACTGCTCCAGCCCGTCGAGCACGCAGGACACCGGCACGAATGCCGGGTCGTCCAGCACCCGCTCGGGGACCCCGCGGGCGGCCTGCCCGGCCCGGTCGAACACGGTCCGGGACACCACGCCGCCGACGAGGTTGCGCCAGAACGCCTCGACCGAGTCGGCACCCGGCACCCGCAGGCTCATGCCGACGATCGCGATCGGCTCCGCACCCTCGTCGCTCACCGCGGTCCTCCTTCCGGTTCGGCCGGGTCGCGGACCTGCAGGCGCAGCTCGCTGACGTAGCGGCGGCCCCGCGCGTCGGGCAGCCAGGACTGCTCCGCGTCCGGCAGCAGTTCGGTGACCGTCACCGGCGCACCGCCGCCGGCGGCACGGTCGGCCGCGCGCAGCGCCAGGCACAGCCGGGACGCGTACAGCGGGCTGGTCAGGTCCACGTAGCTGGGCTTGAGCTCGGTGGCCACGCGCACGAAGACCCGTTCCGGCAGGCCGAGCGCGGCCCGCCTGCGGCGCACCGCGAGGTAGCGGCCCGCCGGGTCGGTGCCCTCGACGAGCCCGGTCCCGGCGACCGTGGTCCGCCACGTCTCGCGGGCCAGCACCAGCCTGTCGACGGTGATCCGCGGCGTGTGCGGCCGGTCGGTCATGACCTTGAAGGCCTCGGCGGCGTGCATGGCGACCAGCGCCGAGAACGCCTCGAGGACCGGCAGGCGGTGCCCGTCCGGTGCGGTGACGACCAGCTGACCGTCCTGTTCGGACACGGTCGCGGCGGTGGCGGGCAGCAGCCGGGCCCGGTCGGCGCCCGGGGCGTCGGCGAAGGCCAGCTCCCGGTCGGTGGGTCCGGCCAGCGACGGCACGAGCCTGCCGCCGGTGCGGGGGTAGTCCGGCGGGTACAGCGGCCGCAGCCGGTGCGGCCCCAGGTCGGCGGCCAGCGCGCGGCGCAGCGCGGCGACGTCGGGGTGGCCCTCGGTGAACAGCGCGCCGTCGAAGGTCGGCCAGGCCGCGTGCAGCTCGCCCAGCACGGCCAGGAACTCGCCGCGCCCGAGGGCGTCGGCGGAGTCCGCGCACAGCTGCAGGTCGGGGCTGTGGATCCGGCCCGCGCTCCAGCCCGGGTGCGTCGCGGGGAACTCGGCCGCGACCCGCGGTGCGAGCGACTCGGCGGTGAACGTGAGCCGGGCCGTGTCCCCGGGGACCTCCGCCAGCCCGAACACCCGGTCCCAGCGGGCCGTGAAGTCCCGCGCCACGGCGTCCAGCGGCCGGTCGCCGCTGCCGAACAGCGGGCCCTGGGCGAGGAACCACAGGTCGGCCAGGCGCACGGGGCCGTCGGCCACCAGCTCGGCGTACAGCTCGCGCAGCGCCTCCCGGTAGGCCGCCGCGAGGGCGCAGGTGAGCCAGCGCGCCGCCTGCAGGGGCAGCGCCAGCGCCGGGGCCAGCGCGTCGAGGAGCCCGCCGCCGACGGTGAAGTCCAGGTCGCGGACCGTCTCCTCGTGGCACAGCGTCCGGCCCGCGTACGGCAGCCCCGCCCGGCGGCGCGGTGCCCGGCCGGTCAGGCCGGTGAACTCGGCGTCCAGCGCGGCCAGCGCGGCGGTCAGCGCCGTGGCGTCCCCCGCCGCGGCCGCCACCCGCGCCCTGGCCGCCGACAGCCGGTCCAGCCCGGCCAGTGCCCGGTCGCGGGCCTCGGGTTCGCCGATGGCGGCCAGCCGTGCCCGCAGCACCCGCTCGGCGTCGAAGCCCTGGGGCAGGTCGGCGTCCCAGCGCAGCAGGCCGCGGTCGGCGAGGTTGGCGAGCAGCAGGAACCCGTCGGCCTGCCCGCGCACCCCGCTGCTCTCGTCGGCGACCAGCGCGTCGACGAGGTCGACCGCGGTCCTGGTGCCGTCGCAGCGGCGCAGGAGCGCGGCCTCGGTGGCGGTGACCGCCGCAGGCGGCTGCGCCGGGCGCAGCACCTCCCGCTCCTCGACGGTCAGGTGCGGCGGCAGGACCGGCGCCAGCCACCGCCGGACGCGCGGGTCCCCGGCGACCTCGTCGGCGTAGGCGGCGAGCGCCCAGTACTCGAGGTACAGCCTGCGCTCCCGGACCAGGGCGGGGCCGGGGCGGACGGTGACGCCTGCCGCGCCGGGCTCGACCGTGCCCCAGCACACCGGGCCGAAGAAGCCGATCGTCTCGGACTTGGCCGCGTAGCGCTGCCAGTAGCCCGCGACCACGTTCTCCCGCTCGCGGCGGCGGACGTTGCGCGGACCCGCCGGGCCCGCGGCCACGAGCCCGTCGAGCGCCACCAGGACACCGGGGTTCTGCCAGGCCACCGCCTCCCGGAACAGCGGGTCCGCGGCGATGCCGCAGACCTGTGCGGCCGCCACGGCCACGGCCGCGGCGTGCGCCTCGGCGAAGACCTCCGCGGTGACCTCGCCCGCCAGGTGGCGGTCGGCGGCCGCGGCGCAGTCCGGTGCGGCGAAGCGGGCGAGCCCGTCGACCGGGAACCCGGCGCCGCGCAGCAGCACGTCGCGCCACACCGACCAGCCGGTGTCACCGAGCGGGACCAGGTGCGTCATGCCGGTCCTCCGGCGCGGCGCCGGGACCGTTCCCGCCGGATCGCACCCCGGTCCCGCGCCCGGAGCACCGCCGGGTCCCGGCTCTCGCCCGCACCGGCGGCGTCCAGGAACGCGGCCAGCTCACGCACGGTCGGGTAGCGGAACAGGTCCATCACCCGCAGGTCGCGGCCGGGCAGCCGGTTCACGCGGCGCTGCACCACGGCCGCCGCCAGCGACGTGCCGCCGACGTCGAAGAAGTTGTCGGTCGCCCCGACCTCGGCGCGGCCGAGCACCTCGCACCAGACCGCGGCGACGGCGCGCTCGGTCGCGGAGGCGGGCGCGACGGCGGCCGTGCCCGCCCGGGCCACGGCGGAGCGGGGCACGGCCCGCTCGACCGGGCCCGGCGCCGTCGTGGCCGCGGCTCCCGGCAGCTCGCGGACCGGCGCGTCCGGGTCGGCGACGCCCGCCGCCACTACCCGCTGGACCGCGGACAGCACCGCGGCCATCCGCTCGTGGTCGTAGACGTCGGTGCTGTAGAGGATCTCGATCCGCAGCCGCCCGTCCCGCACGACGCCGTACAGCGTGAGGTCGAACGGCGAACCGGGCGCGGCCACCGGTACCGGCTCGCTCCCGACGCCCTCGAGCTCCAGCCGGGGCGCGGTGAACGTGTACATGTTGAACAGCACCTGCACCAGCGGGTTGCGGTCGAGCCTGCCGCCGAGGCCCAGCCCGGCGACGATCCGCTCCAGCGGCGCCTCGGGGTGGGCGAGCGCGGCCAGCAGCTCGTCGCGGGCCGCGCGCACGTGGTCGGCGAACCCCGCCTCGCCGTCCCGCCGCAGCCGCAGCGGCGCGATGTCGATGAAGAAGCCGACCATCCGCTCGAAGTCGGCCAGCCTGCGGTCCACCGTCGGGGTGCCGACCACGAGGTCCGGCAGGCCGCTCTGCCAGGAGAGGACCAGGCCGAACGCGGCGAGCAGCACCGCGGCGGGCGTCGCGCCGAGCCGGGCGGCCAGCGCGGCCAGCTCCGCGGTGCGCCCGGGGTCCAGCTCCGCGGTGACCGACGCGCTGGTGAAGGTCTGCTCGGCGGGCCGCCGGCGCTCGGTGGGCAGCTGCAGCACCACCGGCACGCCGTCCAGGTGCGACAGCCACCAGGCCAGGTCGTCCGCGCCGCGCCGCGCGCTCCGCTCGGCCCGCCACGCCACGTAGTCGCCGTAGGTGGCGGGCAGCGCGGGCAGCGCCGCGGGGGCACCGGCCCGGGCGAGGGCGTAGGCCGCCGCGAGGTCGTCGTAGAACAGCGCCTGCGACCAGCCGTCGAACACGGCGTGGTGGGCGTGGACGGCGAGGACGTGCTCGCCGGGCCCGAGCCGGACCAGCTCGGCCCGCCACAGCGTGTCGGTGGCCAGGTCGAACGGCCGCGCGAGTGCGCCGGCCAGCCGCGCGGACAGGTCCTCGCCCGGGTCCGGGGTCACCACCGGCAGCGGGACCGGACCCGGCGGGTCGACCACGGCGTAGGGGGTGCCGTCGGCGTCCGGGATCCGCCAGCGCAGCACCTGCTGCCGGGCCGCCACGGCGGCGAGCGCGGCGGCCAGTGCGGGGACGTCCAGTGGACCGGTCAGGCGCTCGGCCAGCACCGCGTTGTAGGCCGCGCCCGCCGCGGGCGAGTAGCGGTCGAGGAACCACAGCCGCTGCTGCGCGGGGGACAGTGCGGGCGGGCGGCCGCGCACCGGCGCCTCGGTGCCGATCTCCGCGGCCGCCCCGGCCCTGGCAGCGATCCCGCGCAGGGTCCGCCCGGTGAGCACGTCCTCGACGGCCACGTCCCGGCGCAGCCGCGACCGCAGGTCGGTGACCAGCCGCATCGCCGTGATCGAGTGGCCGCCGTGGGAGAAGAAGTCGTCGTCGCGCCCGGTCGCCCGCCTGCCCAGCACCGCGGCCCACGCCTGGGCCACCAGCAGCTCGGCCGGGGTCGACGGCGGGTCCTGGGGCACCGCCGCCCGGTCGTCCGCGGTCATGGCGCGCAGCCTGGCGAGGTCGACCTTGCCGTTGGCGTTGACCGGCAGGCCCGGCACGACGAACACCCTGGTGGGCACGGACGCGGGAGCGAGCCGCCGCGCGCAGTGGGCGCGCAGCCCGGCGGGGTCCGCGTCCCCGGTCACGTAGGCGACGAGTTCGGGACCGGCCAGTACCTCGACGGCGGCGTGGCCGACCCGCGGGTGGCCCCGCAGCACCGCCTCGACCTCGCCCAGCTCGATGCGCTGGCCGCGGATCTTGACCTGCCGGTCCATCCGGCCGAGGAACTCGAGCGTGCCGTCGGGCAGCCACCGCGCCAGGTCGCCGGTGCGGTAGAGCCGGGCGCCGGGCTCGCCGGAGAAGGGGTCGGGCACGAACCGCTCGGCGGTCCTGGCCGGGTCACCGAGGTAGCCACGGGCCAGCCCGGGCCCGCCGGTCAGCACCTCACCGGGCTCGCCGGGCGCCACCTCGCGCAGGGCCGGGTCGACCAGGTGGATGCGGTGGTTGGTGGCCGGGACACCGATCGGCAGTGGCCGCTCCCAGTGCCCGGCCGTCTCGAACCACGTGACCAGCACGGTGGCCTCGGTCGGCCCGTAGACGCTGAAGAACCGCCTGCCCCCGGCCGTCCACCGGCCGACCTGCTCCGGTCCCGGCGCCTCACCGCCGGTCATGATCAGCCGCACGTCCGGCAGCAGCGCCGGGTCCACCACCGGCAGCAGGGCGGCGGGCAGGTACACGGTGTTCACGCCGTGGTCGGCGCAGAAGCGGTGCAGCCGGGTGGGGTCGGCGCGGTCGGCCGCCGTGGCGAGCGCGACGGTCGCGCCCGCCGCCAGCGGGGCGAGCAGGTCGAGGACCGAGGCGTCGAAGCTGATCGTGGCGAACCCGAGGAACCGGGTGTCGTGGCCCAGGCCGGCGAACGCGGCGAAGCCCGTGACGAACTCGGTCATGCCGCGGTGCTCCAGCACCACGCCCTTGGGCCTGCCGGTGGACCCGGACGTGAACAGCACGAGCGCGGTGGTCGCCGCCGTGGCGGGCCCGGACCGGTAGGGCGCGGGCCGGGCCGGCACGGGCACGACCTCCACCCCGGCGTCCACCCCGGCGAAGGGGTACTCCCCCACGACCGTCCGCAGCCCGGCCTCCTCGGCCATGGCCCGCAACCGCTCCGGCGGCAGGGCGGGGTCCAGCGGCACGCAGCCCGCACCGGCGGCCAGCACGCCCAGCAGGGCGGCGGGCAGGTCCGGGCGGCGGTCCAGGCACACCCCGACCAGGGTGTCGGGGCCCACGCCGCGTTCCCGCAGCGCCGCGGCCACGGCTCCCGTCGCACCGAGCAGCTCGCGGTAGGTCAGGCTCCGGTCGCCCTGCACGACGGCCACCGCGTCCGGGCGCAGCCGGGCCTGGTCGGCGACGAGGTCGTGCAGGCAGCGGTCCGGGAAGGCCAGCCGGGGACCGACCGCCGGGTCCACCCGGGCGATCACCGCACCCGGACCGGGTTCCTCGCGCACGGTACGGGAATCTACCTCGCCCCCCGGCCGTCCCCAGAGGATCGATTCGATCGAATCCGGCGGCTTTTCGCAGGTTCTGGTGACGGATGGGTCCATTCGGCCGATTGATCTCGCTTCCCCTCTCCTGGTCGTGTGTGCTGGTGCGCACCGCCCCGACGACCGCCGACCGGCCGCCTCCCGGTCCCCGCCGCGCCGGTGGCGGATGACCGGCCACCACGTCGTGCTCGTGGGCAGCGGCGCGCTCGCCCGGTCGGTGGCCCTCGGGCTGGCCGCGCAGCCGTCACCCCTCCGGGTCACCGTCCTCGCCAGGAACCCGCGGGCCGCCGCCGGGATCGCGCCGACCGCCACCGCGTCGACCCTGGACCCCGCCCGGCTCACCTCGACGCTCGCCGGGCTACGGCCCGACGTCCTGGTCTGCTGCGCGTCCGACCACTCCCCCTACGAACGGACGAGCCGTCCCTCGGCCTGGACCGACCTGGTCGCCCGGACCGGGTTCGGCGTCACCCTGGCGCTGCAGGCCGGGCTGGTGGGCGCCCTGGCCCACGCGACGACCACGGCGTGCCCGGACGCGGTGCTGGTCAACGGCTGCTTCCCGGACGTGGTCAACCCGCTGCTCGCGCGGCTGGGCCTGCCGGTGCTCTGCGGGATCGGCAACGTGGCGACCCTGGCCGCCTGCCTGCGGACCGCCACCGGGCACCCGCTCGCCGTCCTGGGCCACCACGCGCAGCTCGCCGAGCCCGCCGACCCAGGCCAGGACGTGCTCGCGTGGGCCGACGGCGTGCCGGTGACGGGGGTGACCGAGCTGCTCCGGCCGTTCCGGGCGCTGCCCCGCCGCGAGCTCAACGACCTCGGCGGCCGCGCCGCGGCCGGGCTGCTCGTCGCCCTGGCCGAGGGCACCGAGCTCCACACCAGCGTGCCCGGCCCGGACGGCCTGCCCGGCGGGTACCCGGTCCGGGTGACCGGCCGCCGGGTCGAGCTCGCCCTGCCGGGCGGGGTGGACCGGGCCCGGGCGGTCGCCTGGAACCTGCGGGCCGGGTCGCCCGACGGCGTCGAGGTGTCCGGCGACCGCGTCTGCCACGCGGCGCGCCTCGCGTCCGTCCTCGGCGAGCACCTGCCCGAGCTCGCCGACGGCTGGCCGGTGCACGCACTCGACGACGCCGGGCACCGGCTGCGGGCCCTGCGCGAGCGGCTCCGCGGGATCGAGTCCCGTTCCCCCCGACCGAGCACCGAGGAGCGGCCATGCTCGTGACGTCGTCCGGCACCGGCGCGATCACCCGCAACCTGATCGTCGACTACTACGACACGATCGCCGCCGCGGCGGCCCGCAGCGGTGCGCGGCCCGGCGACGCGGCGGGCACGCCCGGCTTCGCGCCCGCGTTCACGCTGCCGGAGCTGACCGACGACGTCCGGCGGTTCTTCGCGCCCGCGACCGCGACGTGGCGCGCGCTCGGCGGGTACCGGGGCCACCCGGTGTCCCTGATGGACCTGACCGGCAACCCCGGCACCCGGACCACGAAGACGTTCCCGTCGCTGGTGATCGTGGCCCGCGCGGTCGAGCACGTCCGGCGCACCGGTGACCGGGTCTGCCTCGTCACGCCCACCTCGGCCAACAAGGGCGTCGCCCTGCGCGACGCGGTGGGCAGGGCGATCGCCGCGGGGCTCGTGACCGCCGGGCAGCTCCGGGTGGTCGTGCTGGCCCCCGCGTCGACCGCGTCGAAGTTCCGCGCCGACGCCCTCGCCGCCGATCCCGCGCTGCGGGCCGCGAACCCGCTGCTGCGCTACCCGGGCACCGACCCGGAGGGGGTCAAGGCGCTGGGCCGCGCGTTCGTCGACGCCTGCGCCGGGCGGGCCTACCGCGAGCACGGCGAGGCGCTGTGGTTCTCCCTGGCGCTGCCCAACTACCTGGTGGCCGACACGGCGCGGGCGGCGTTCGAGGCCGAGGTGGCGCCGACGGGCTCGGCCCCGCCGCGCTGGCACGCGCACGCGGTGTCCAGCGCGTTCGGGCTGCTGGGCTACAACCTCGGCCGCGACCTCGTGGAGGCCGACGGCCGCGCCGATCCCGCGGACCGGCCCGGTTTCCTGCTGGTGCAGCACCTCGGCACCCCCGACATGGTGCTGAGCCTGCGCCACGGCTCGTTCTCCCGCACGCTCCTGCCGCCCTACACCCGCGACCCGGCGACCGGCCGCTGGGCACAGTCCACGGACCCCCACTTCCCCGCGGTCGCCGACGACCCGGACGAGGTGCTCGACCCGACCTTCTACACCCACCGCCCGGTCACCTCCCCGAGGATGAACGAGCTGATCGCGACCTACGGCGGCGACGGGATCGTCGTGTCCCGCCGCGAGTGCCTCGACCGCTACCCGCTCGCGGCGCAATGGCTGGCCGGCTCACCCCTGGCACTGCCCGCCGACCCGGCGGACCTCCGCGAGTGGTCGCTGCTCATGGCCCTGACCGGGGTGTGGAACGCCATCGACCGCGGCCTGGTGCCCGCGGACCGGGAGATCGTGGTCCACGGTTCCGGCAGCTACGCCGCCGACTACCCGGTCTGCGCGCCGGCCGCCGAGGTGACCACGGTGGACGAGATCGCCGCCGTCGTGCTGGGAGGGTGAATGGTGCGGGAGGTGGTCGTCGACGCGGACCGCGCGGCCCGGCTGGCGGTGCTGGGGCGTGCGTCCCTGGTGCTCGCCGCGGTCGCGCTGCTGGTCCGCCGCTACACGGGAACGGTCGCGCCGACCCTGGCATGGGCGGGTGGCACGGCGTCGGTGGACCTGGCCGGGGACGGTCCGGTCGCGGAGCTGCCCGCCCGGGTGCGGACGGCCGCCGGACCCCTGCCGGCACCCGAGCCGGACCTGCCGCTGTCCGGGGTGGTGCGGTGCGCGCTGGACGTGTCCGGGCCCCGGTGGACCGTGTCCGTGGACTGCCCGCCCGAGCTGTCCGAGCCGCTGCACCACGACCTGCGGACCCTGTTCGCCGAGCTGGCGGCCGAACCCGGGCGCTCGACGGCGGACCTGCTGCCGGTCTGCGCCTACGAACGCGCCCGGCCCGTGGTCGCCGCCCCGGACCCGGACGCGGTGCGCCGCGCGGAACGGATCGCGGCGCACCGGTCGATCCCCGCGGCGTTCGCCGCGCAGGTCGCCGAGCACCCCGACCGGCCCGCCGTGCTCGCCGACGACGCCTGCCTGACCTACCGCGAACTCGCCACGGCGGTGGCGGCCACGGCGTCGGCGCTGACCGCCGGCGGGGCGGCGGCCCTGCTGTGCGGGCACGGGGCCGCGACGGTGACCGCGCTGCTGGCCGCGCTGTCGGCGGGCAAGTCGTACGTGCCCCTGGACCCCACCTACCCGCGGGCCAGGCTGGCGGAGATCCTCCTCGACAGCGGGGCCGACGTGCTGCTGGTCGACGACGAGCACGAGGAGCTCGCCGCCGCACTGCTCGCCGAGGCGGACATCCCGGCAGTCCACATCAGACCGCCCGGTGACGCCGACCTCGCGGTCCTGAGTGGACCGGCGGAGCCGGACGACCCCGCCTACCTGCTCTACACGTCCGGCTCGACCGGGAAGCCGAAGGGCGTGGTGCAGAGCCACCGCAACGTGCTGTTCGGGATCGCGAACCACGTCCGCAACTTCGGGATCACCCCGGCGGACCGCACCAGCGTGCTCACCTCGTTCGGCTTCGACATGGCCGTCACGGACACGTTCGGCGCGATCCTGGCGGGCGCGGCCGCGGTGCCGGTGGACATCAGGAACACCGGGCTCGGCCACCTGAGGTCCACACTGGACAGGCACCGGGTCAGCGTCTACCACTCGACCCCGACCGTCTACCGCTACCTGGCCGCCGGGCTCGGCGGGAGCAGGCTGCCGCACGTCCGGGCGGTGCTGCTCGGCGGCGAGGAGGTCACCGCGCACGACGCCGAGCTGGCCCGGCGGCACTTCGCCGAGGACGTGGTGTTCGTCAACGGGTACGGCACGACCGAGGTCAGCTTCGTGACCCAGCACCACCTCGGGCCCGCCGACCCGGTCGACGGGGCGGTGGTGCCGGTCGGGTACCCGATGGCGGGCATCGAGGTGGTGCTGCTCGGCCCGTCCGGACGCCCGGCGTGCCTGCGCGGCGAGGTCCTGGTCCGCAGCGGGCACGTGGCGCTGGGCTACTGGCGCAGGCCGGAGCTGACCGCGGCCAGGTTCACCGAGCACCGCGGGGTGCGCGCCTACCGCACCGGTGACCTGGCGCGCAGGCTGCCCGACGGCAGGCTCACCTTCCTCGGCCGCACCGACCGGCTGGTCAAGATCCGGGGCTTCCGGGTCGAGCTGGGCGAGGTCGAGGCCCGGCTGGCGGCACTGCCCGAGGTCGGGCAGGCCGCGGTGGTCGCGGTGCCGGGTGCGGCCGGGGACCGGGAGATCGTCGGCTACCTCGTCCCGGCGGCCGGTCACCGGGTGGACGTCGGCGCGGTGCGCGCGGGCCTGGCCGAGGTGCTGCCCGACTACATGGTGCCCAGGGCCGTGGTCGTGCTGCCCGCGTTGCCGATGACCGCCACCGGCAAGCTCGACGCCACCGCGCTGCCGCCGCCGCAGGCCCCGGCGGGATCCACCGTGGACTCCTCGGACCGGCTGGAGCGGATCGTCGGCGGCATCTGGTGCGAGGTGCTCGGGGTGCCGGAGGTGGCGGGCGACGTCAGCTTCGTCGCACTCGGCGGGCACTCGCTGCAGCTGGCCGTGGTGCAGCAGCGGTTGCAGGCCGCGCTGGGCACGCCGGTGCCCCTGGCGCGGCTGTTCGAGCACACCACGGTGGCCGGGCTGGCCGCGTACCTGCGCGACGGCGGCACCCGCGCCGAACCCGCGGTGCGGCGGGCGGCCGACCGGATGCGCAGGCGGCGGGAGGCCCGGGGATGAGCGACGACGCGATCGCCGTCGTCGGCATGGCGTGCCGCGTGCCGGGCGCGGCCGACGTGCGGGGGCTGTGGCGCAACGTGCTGGCGGGCGTCGACTCGATCCGCAGGCTGCCGCCGACCGGCGACCCCTCGTGGGTGCCCGCGTTCGGCGCGCTGGAGGACCTGGAGGGCTTCGACGCGGACCTGTTCGGCTACTCCGCGGCGGACGCGGCGCTGCTGGACCCGCAGCACCGGCTGTTCCTGGAGGTGGCCTGGTGGGCGCTGGAGGACGCGGGCCGCGACCCGGCCCGCGAGGAGTCCCAGATCGGGGTGTTCGCGGGCTGCGCGGCCAACCGGTACCTGCGCCACCACCTGCTGGGCAACCCGGCGGTGCGGCCCGCTGGCGGGCGGGCCGAGGACTGGGACGACCTGCTGGTCGGCGGCACCTGCGACTACCTGCCCGCCAGGGTGGCGTACGCGCTGGGCCTCACCGGCCCCGCCGTGGCCGTGCAGACGGCCTGCTCGTCGTCGCTGGTGGCGGTGTGCCAGGCGGCGCAGAGCCTGCTCGACTTCCGGTGCGACCTGGCCGTCGCGGGCGGGGCGGCGGTCGTGTCGACCACCCAGGAGGGCTACCGGCACCGCACGGGCGGCACGCTGGCCGCCGACGGGGTGTGCAGGCCGTTCGACGCCGCCGCCACCGGCCAGGTCTTCGGCAACGGCGCGGGCGCGGTGGTCCTCAAACGCCTGGCCGACGCCGAAGCCGACGGCGACGAGGTGCACGCCGTGCTGCCGGGCTGGGCGGTGAACAACGACGGCGCCGCGCGGGCCGGCCTGCTGATGCCGGGTGTCAGCGGCCAGGCGGCCGCCGTCGCCGAGGCACTGGCGGCCGCGGGCTGGGACCCGGCCGGCGTGGGCTACGTCGAGGCACACGGCAGCGGCACCCCGGTGGGCGACACCATCGAGGTCGACGCACTGCGCAGGGCCTTCGCGGACAGCGGCCCCCGCACGACGGGCTGCGTGCTCGGCTCCCTGAAGGCCAACACCGGCAACCTCGACGCGGCGGCGGGCGTGCTCGGCCTGATCAAGACGGTGGTGGTCGTGCGCGAGGGGATGCTGCCCCCCACCCCCCACTTCACCGCCGCCCACCCGGAGTCCCGCCTGCCCGACGGCCCGTTCGAGGTGCTCACCACCGCCCGCACCTGGCCCGGCCCGCGGCGCGCGGGCGTCAGCTCGTTCGGCCTGGGCGGCACGAACGCCCACGTCCTGGTCGAACAGGCCGCCCCACGCCCGGCCGCCGCCCCGGCCCCGGCCCCGGCACCGGGGTGGACCGTGCTGGCACTGTCCGCCGCGCACCCGTCCGCCCTCGCCGACCTGGCCACCGGCCTGGCCACCCACCTGCACGAGAACCCGGCGGCGCTGCCGGACACCGCCCACACCCTGTCCACCGGCAGGCGGCAGCTACCCCACCGCGCAGCCGTCCCGTGCCCCGACCCCGCGACGGCGATCACCGCCCTGACCGCCCTGGCCGCGGGCAACCCACCCCCGCTCGACGGCCCCGGCCCACTGCTGTCAGCAGCCCGAACCTGGCTGGACGGCGGCCCCCCACCGACGCTCCCCGGCCGCCGCACCGCACTGCCCGGCTACCCGTTCCGCCGCGTCCGCCACTGGATCGAACCGGCGGCTCCCTGACCGGCCTGGAGCGGCGACCGATTCGGGTGCCACTCGATCCTGCCTTTTCGGTAACAGCACCGGAGGGCAATACGACGTCCTCGCTGTCAGCCTTTTCCACCCCTTCTGGAGAATGGATCAACCATGGCCACGGCGCAGGAGTACGATCGGGTTCTCGCGAAGGCGGAGCTCCGCGGGGCGTCCTCGTTGGACAGCCAGGAGAAGGAGTTGTTCAAGCGAATGCTGAACGAGGTCGGCTCGCGAGGAAATCAGGCACGACGAATTCTCAACGGCTGAGCACGGGAGGTCTCGCATGGGACTCTTCACGAGCAACGAGACGGTGACCCCGGTCCCGTCCGACGTGGTGACCGTCGAGCCAAGGGTCACCCGGGCACTGCCGGATCCCGGGGCCTTCGTGCTCGGCTTCCTGAGCGATCTGTCGCAGGAGTCGCTGGCTGCGGTGGCCGCGGAGCTCACCCGGGTGCGCCACCCCAACGGCTCGATACCCCGTGCCGCGCTGTCCGGAGTCGGACTGCGCGACTGGAAGAGCGGACCGCTCACGCTGTACGCCTGGATCACGGTGAAGGAACAGCTGCTCACCTCCGTGTGGGCGTCGTCGGGTTTGCCGCGGCGTGCCCGGAAACCGTTCGAAGCCACCGCCGGGGAAATCGTCCGGACCCAGGGAGTTCCCGCCGCGGCGACGTGGACGGTGATGAGCAGGCCTGACGCCCGGTGCGATCTCGAGTTCCTGGGCGAGTCGTTGTCGGCCGCCTATACCGAGTCCGCCGGACAAATCACCAATGGTGACGTCATCAAGGCGTTCCGGAAATGGCGGCACTGAATTCAGGAATGAACACGAGGAAGCGAACGCCGGACGTCAGGCCCACCCGGGCGCGGACGTCCGGCGTTCGTGCGTGCTCAGTCCTCGTCTCAGTCCTCGTCTCAGTCCTCGTCATCGTCGTCGAGGTCGGGGCAGCGGCGCAGCAGCCGGTCGACGAACACGCCGATCTCGGCCGTGCCCGCGTCCCCGGGCAGCTGCATGAACGGGACGGCCGCCAGCCAGGCCAGCGGTTCGGGCAGGTCCTCGGCGCGCAGGCGGTTGCGCGGCCCGACGAGCACCGGGACCACCCTGACGCCGTGCTCGCGGGCGTGCAGGATCTCCCTGCGGACCCAGTCCCCCGGGTCGTCGAGGCACCGCGTGTCCGCGGCACCGCGGGCGTGTTCCCAGTTCGGGCCGACGATCGCGAGCAGCACCCGGACACTGCGGGCGTTCTCCAGCAGCACCGGCTCGTACCGCTCGCCGAAGGGCATCGACGTGATGTCCCGGAACACCCCGTCCTCCCCGAAGCGGCCGGTGAGCTCGTTCTGCAGCATCAGCACCATCTGGTCGGCGAAGCCCGAACGGTAGTTGAGGAACACCCGCGGCCTGCGCGCCCGCGGCGGTCTGGTCAGCACGCCCCAGCGCGACATCGTCTCGGCGAGCCAGTCCGGTGCGTCCGGGGTGCCGAGCTCGCTGGTGAGGCCGGGCATCGGGGACAGCGCGCCGGCGCACCGGTCCTCGAAGAGCACGAGGGTGGTGCTGGGCAGGTCGAGGATGGACGTCCAGAGGATGCCCGCGGCCCATTCGGCCTGCTCGCGCAACCAGCCCGCCCACTGGCGGATCGCCGGGTAGTGGCCGTCCCGTTCGGTGATCAGCCAGCTCCCCGCGTGCACCGATGCCAGGTCCGGGGCCGAGGTCAGGCGCAGCAGCGGCAGGTCGCGGGTGGTGCGCACCGCGGACAGGTGCAGGTCGGCGAGCGTCTCCCGCGTGAGGTACCGGGGCGCGGCCGGGTTCGCGTCGAAGGAGGGCAGCACCTCCTCCGCGATCGCCGTCGCCCGGTCGAAGGAGGCGTAGCAGCACCGGTGTGGGCTGAGCGCCGTGCCGTCGAAGCGACGGCCCCCGAACACGTCGGTGGCGGGCGGGTCGAAGCGCAGTGCGGTGTCCGCACCGCGGTGCGTGCGCCACAGCTGCGAGTACGCGGGCAGCACGTGCTCGACCGGGGCGCCGGTGAGCGTCGCGGGCGGGGCGAACGGCATCATCGCGCACCTCCCACGGCGGCGTGTGCCGCGGCGAGCAACTGGTGCTCCTGCGGCCCGTCCAGCAGGTCCACCGGGGCGTCGTGCAGCCAGACGTTGCTGCTCAACCACCAGTCGGCCACACCCCAGGGGTCGTCGTGGGCGTGCAGCACGTCGTTGATGCGCAACACCGTCTCCCGCGGCCTGCCGTCGCCGGTGAACTGGAACGTGGGCACCGCGAGGTCACCGTCCGGCCGGTCCAGGCGGATCAGCTCGGGGAGGTCCGGATCGATGCCGCGGCCGCGCAGTGCCCTCGCGGTCTCCCACTCGGTCGTCAGGATCCGGTCGACGGCCGGCCACGGCGCCTCCTCGGCCACCCGCAGCCGCAGCCGGGTGAACAGGCCGGACGGCGACAACCGGACACTCGGCTCGACCGTGAAGCGGTTGCCCACCACGACGACCGGGTGGTCCTTGGGCAGCGCCTTGAACAGCAGGCCCGCGATGTCCTGGCTCCGGGAACGGCGGCTCTGCTCGTCCCGCGCGTCGGCCAGCTCGACCACCAGAGTCCGCAGGGTGCGCTGCTGTGCCGCGTCGAGCCGCGGCAGGACGTCGTCCCACCGCTCCGCCAACGCGTCGATCATCTCCGGAACGCTCACGAACTCTCCGATCCGCACGGCTCACACCGGGACGATTCTGGCTGCCTGCCGCCGGTTTCCACCGCCGTTGACGACTTCCTCCCAGAGACAACTTGTTCCCACCCGGTTTGTGCCGCATTGCCGTAACAGGGCGCGACGACCCGTCGATGCGGGAGAGACCAGGCCCCCGTCAGTGAAGGACGTGCATGAGCTCGTCAGCCGGCTACTACGTCTCACCCGCCGATCTCGCCGCACGGCGGCGCCGGGAGCTGCGGGGTGAGATCGCGGCGCTGAGGACGAGGCTCTCGCGGCTGGACCGGCGTGCCCGTGCCCTGGGCGCCGGGGCGGGACGCGTCTCCGCGGGGAACGACACGAGCACCGACAACTCGGTGCTCGAGGCGACCGTGGCCGACCTGCACACCGCGATCGCCGAGACGCAGGAACGCATCAGCGACAACTGGACGAGCCGCTGGCAGGCCGAGATCGCGGCGACCACCGCGGCGGAGAGGACGACCACGCGGTCCGCCGCGGACGAACTGCGGGAGAGCAGGCACCGGGAGCACGCCGAGGGCACGGCGGTCCTGGCACAACGGCGCAGGCGCGCCGTCGACGACGTGTCCCGGTTGCTGCGGTCGGCGGGCACGCGGTGCGATCCCGCCGACCTGGAGGTGCTCACCGGCAGGTTCACTGCGATGTCCACCGTGGACAGCGTGGACGCGGTGCGTGCCGCGGCGCTCGACCTGTCGGTGGCCGTCCACGATGCCGTGGCACGGCAGAAGTCCCGCGATGCCGGTGACGAGCTGCGGTCCCGGTTGCTGGGGCTCCTCGAGGACGCGCTGCCGGAGGACCGGGAGCGGCTCCGCCCGGCGCTCGAGTCCGCGGCGGACTGCCGGGACTGGCAGGACAGCGTGCACCAGGCGGTCGAGCGGGCGGACCTGCGCCTGCACCGGGACAGGGTCGCGACGGCCGTGGCCGAGGCCCTGACCGACGCGGGCTGTGCGCTCGGCGAGAACTTCACCTCCGTACTGCTGGCCGACGGGCAGGCCGTGGTGGGGCTGGGCGAGCCCGACGAGGACTACGGGCTGCTGGTCCGGCTGCCCGGTGACGGGGGCCAGCTGCTCACCTCGGTCGTCCGGGCCGACGACGTGCCACCCGACCCCGGCCAGGACCTGGCGGCGCAACGCGGCTTCTGCGACCGGACGCTCCCCGCCATCACGGCATCGCTGGGCGAGCGCATCACCGTCGATCCCCACCCGTTCCTCGAGATCGAACCCGGCAGGCTGGCCGTGGCGCCGGTGCCGCTCCACCACGTCCGGCGCAGGCTGACCCGGCCGAACCGGCCGGCCGCGCAGCAGGTGCTCAGGGAGCGCCGGACGTGAGCGTGGAGCTGCCCGCCTGGGTCCGTGAGCTCGACCTGTCCCTGGTCACGCACCCGCAGATCCTGCTGGTCGGCAACGTCCGCGACCAGTACCTGCTGCCCGCCGACGACGGCTCGGGGCACGCGCTGCCCCTGCGGCTCGTCGACGTCATCGAGCGGGTGTGCCGGCGCCGGGACTACGCCGCGCTCAGCATGTTCGACTTGGTGCACGACCGGCTCGAGTCCTGGCCGCTGCGCGACGAGCCCGGACAGCTGCCCGGGTCGCTCACCGCCATGGCCGTCGACGACGCGCTGTCCGGCAGGCAGCGCGACGGTGTCGACACCGACGTCGAGGGCCTCATCCACCGCAGGCTGCGCCAGGTGCTCCGCGACGTCGTCGAGCACCGGGGTGCGCCGATCGGCCTGGTCTTCCCCTACGCCCACCGGCTCGGTTCGCCGCGGGCCGAGCTCACCGGCGAGGCCAAGCTGGGCATGGCCGCGGTCGAGGCGCTCGGGCACACGGCCCGCCAGGCGGTCGGCCCCACCCCGGTGATGCCGTTCAACACGGTGTTCTGGGCCGCCGACCGGGAGGAGCAGCTGCCTGCGGAGTTCCCGCTGGCGTCCACGTCGCTCCGGGTGATCAGCATCCCGCCCGCTCCCGCCGACCAGCGGCTGGCCGCCGCCACCCACGCCGTCCGGCAGGTGCTGCGGGCAGGCGGCGGCCCCGACGGGTCCGACGAGGAACTCGTCCGTCCCGCCAAGAACCTGCTGACCTCGACCCACGGCATGACCAACTCCGAGGTGCTCACCGTCGGCCGGATCGCCATCGACCGGGCCATCCCCGTAGCCCGGCTGGACGAGGCCGCACGCCTGTACCGCGTCGGGGTGCGCGACAACCCGTGGGCCAGCTCGGACATCCGGGAGCGGATCATGGCGGTCGGGCAGACGCCGGGCGGCCAGGACGGCAACCCGATCGGCGTGCTCGGCCAGGACCGCGCCGTGCGCAAGGCGGTGGAGATCTTCATGCGGTCCGCGGCAGGCCTCACCGGTGCGCAGTCGTCGAGTTCGCCGAACCGCCCCCGGGGTGTGCTGTTCCTGGCCGGGCCGACCGGTGTCGGCAAGACCGAGCTGGCGAAGGGCGTCGCGCGGATGATCTTCGGCCGGGAGGCGGAGCCCATCCGGTTCGACATGAGCGAGTTCGCACAGGAACACGCGCGGGAACGGCTGATCGGCGCACCGCCGGGGTTCGTCGGGTTCGACGCCGGTGGTGAGCTGACCAACGCGGTGCGCGCGAACCCGATGTGCGTGCTGCTGTTCGACGAGATCGAGAAGGCCCACCCCCGGCTGTTCGACTTCTTCCTGCAGATCCTGGAGGACGGCAGGCTCACCGACGGCCGCGGGTCCACCGTGTACTTCACCGAGTGCGTCCTGATCTTCACGTCGAACCTCGGGATGTCCGAGCCGGGGCCGGGCGGGCGGCCGACCTCCGCGCTCTCGCACAAGACCTCGCCGGACGACGTGCGCCGGGTGCTGGAGGAGGCGTTCCGGCAGTTCTTCGACAGCCAGATCGGCAGGCCTGAGCTGCGCAACCGGCTCGGCGACTCCTTCATCGCGATGGACTTCATCCAGCCGGAGGTCGTCCCGGCCCTGCTCGACAAGGCGCTCGCGTCGGTGGCCCGCCGTGCCGAGTACGTGCACGAGCTGACGCTCGAGGTCGGCGAGGCGGCCTACAAGGTGCTGCACGACCGGGCGGTGGACAACCTCGACCACGGTGGCCGCGGGGTGAACAACGCCGTCGAGACGCTGCTGATCAACCCGCTGTCCCGGCACGTCCTGCTGCACCCGCCCGCACCGGGCGAGGTGTGGACGGTGAGCCGGATCGTCCCGGGCGACAGCGACTGCGAGCTGGAGGTCGAGCGGTGCTCCGGGTGAGCCGCGCGCACTTCCCGGTCACCACCCTGGGGCCGGGCAGGCGGCTGGTGGTGTGGGTGCAGGGGTGCCCGCTCGCCTGCCGCGGCTGCATGTCGCTGGACACCTGGGACGCCGGCGGCGGCGTCGAGCTCGGTGAGGCGGACCTGCTGCGGCTCTGGCGCGACGCCCTGCGCGGCGGCGCGGAGGGCCTGACCGTCAGCGGCGGCGAGCCGCTCGCCCAGCCGGAGCCCCTCGCCGAGTTCCTGCGCATGGCCCGTTCCTGTGCGGCGCCCGCCGGGGTCGAGCCGGACATCCTGCTGTACACCGGGTTCGAGCTCGACGAGCTCGGCCCGGCCCAGCGCGCGGCCGTGGCCGCCGCCGACGCGGTGATCACCGGCCGCTACGAGGCAGGCCGCCCCACCCGGCTGATCTGGCGCGGGTCGGCCAACCAGCGCCTGCGGCCGGGCACCGATCTCGGCAGGCGCCGCTACGCCGGTTACGTCGACCTGGTCCCGGACGGCGCGCCGGTGCAGATCGGGGTCGACGACGAGCGGCTGTGGGTGATCGGGGTGCCGCCGCCCGGCGCGCTGCCCCGCATGGAACGTGCCCTGCGGGCGCGAGGCATCCGATTCCAGGGAGCGACATGGCGACCATGACCTACCGGTGTCCGGTCGATCCGGAGGGCTGCGGCGACCGGCCCGCGCGCGGCTACTGCGACCGGCACGCCGGAGCCGTGCTCGAGGTGGTCCGGGCGACCATGGCGCCCGCCCCGCCGGCCGCCGCGCCCGCGGCACCGGCACCTCCGGCGCAGGACCGGCCCCAGGTCGCGCTGGAGCTGCTCGACAGGCGGGTCCAGGTGCCGCCGGGCGGCCTCGTGCTCGGCCGGGAGGTGCCGCCGCTGGAGGGGTTGCCGGGGATGGCCGAGCTGACCCAGGTCTCCCGCACGCACGCCCGCCTGCTCTGGCTCGCCGACCACCTCTACGTCGAGGACTGCACCTCCACCAACGGGACCTTCGTGGACGGCGAGAAGGTCACCACCCGGCGCAGGCTCACGCCGGGCCAGCGGCTGCGGCTGGGCCTCGACGTCGACGTGCGGGTCGTGGCCGTGGACGTCGACGAGTTCGGGCTGCCCCGGTGACGGCCCCGGTGGTCACGGTGGCGGTGATGACCGGCCGCGGTCTCGTCCGCCCCGCCAACGAGGACCGGATCGGCGTGTTCGGCTGGTTGTCGCCGACCGAGATGCCCGCCCCGGTGACCCTGCGCGCCACCGTCGGCGAGCCACTGGTCATCGCGGTCGCCGACGGTCTCGGCGGGCACGCCGCGGGTGAGGTGGCCAGCGCGTGGGCCGTCGAGGCGTGCCAGGCCGACCCGGCAGCGCTGACCGACGGGCCCGCGCTCGCCGAACGCCTTCGCGCCATCCACGCCGGGCTGCTCGAGGCCGGCGCGTCCCGCCCGGACTGGACCGCGATGGCCACGACGCTGACCGCCGTCGTCGTGTGCCCGGACCAGGTGCTCGTCACCGGCATCGGGGACAGCCGCGCCTACTACGTGGAGCCCGGCTTCGTCGAACAGCTCACGGTGGACGACCTCGACCCGACCGGGTCGGGTGCGCTGAGCCAGGTCCTGGGCGGGCGTCCGGGCCACGAGGTCGAGCCGAAGACCGTGCAGACCGAGATCCGGGACGGCATCCGGCTGCTGGTGTGCACCGACGGGCTGCACTCCTACCAGAAGCCGGCACGGCTGCGGGAGCTGGTGGCGATCGCCGACCCGGCGGCGGCGGTACGCGCACTGCACGACTCGGTGCACGAGGAGGGCGCACCGGACAACGTCTCGGTGTGCGTCGTGGACATCGCGGTGTCCGGGAACGGGAGCAGCACATGACCGAGCCGCGGCGCACGTCCGCCACTCCCACCACGCAGCAGGGGCAGCGCCCGCACCGCAGCCCCACCGTCCAGCAGGGACAGGCGGCGACCGGGACCCCGACGACCCGGCAGGGCACGCCGACCGTGCAGCAGGGCGGCTCGCAGGCCACCGGTCCCGGCTCGGCACCCGTGTTCCCCGACCAGCTGCTCGACCGCTTCACCCCGCTCGAGTGCCGGGGCTACGGCACGGAGGGTGCCGTCTGGCGCTGCCGCACGGCAGGCGACGGGACCGAGGTCGCGGTGAAGGTGCACTGGGTGGGCCGCCCGATGCACGCGGAGCTGCTGGAGCACCTGCGCAACCCCGCCTTCCGCAGGCACGTGCCCGAGATCCACGAGCACGGCACCGTCGTGACCCCGCACGGCGAGGTCGCGTGGGTCGCCATGGAGTACCTCGCGACGACCCTGGGCGAGCTGGTCGGCGCCGACGGCGTCGGACTGGCACGCGCCGGGGAACTCGTGGCCGAGTTGGCGGCGGCACTGGACTTCTGGCAGCGGACCGTGGCGCGCAACCCGCTGGACTTCAAGCCCGACAACCTGATGATCCGGCCGGGCAGCCCCGGGCAGATCGTGATCGCCGACTTCGGCGGGGTGTCCGCGTTCACCGCCAGCCAGCAGCAGGGCGGGACGATCATGGCGGCCGTCGCCTACTCCCCGCCCGAGGAAGTGTGGCAGGAGAAGCGGTCCCCGTGGCCGTGGTGGAGCCTCGGTGAGATCGTCTACCTGCTGGTCACCGGCCACACCAGGTTCCAGCGCCCGGACGGCGCGATGCTGCCCGACCAGGTGATCCTCCGGATCCGGCACGTCGGTGAGCTCGCACTCGACACCGTGCCGGATCCGCGGTGGCAGCTGCTGATCCAGGGCCTGCTGACCAGGGACCCGTACGACCGCTGGACCTACGAGGAGGTCACGGCGTGGCTCGCGGGCGAGAGCCCGCCCGTCGTGGCCGCGGCGGCGAGGAACCTGCCGAAGGCCCACCGCCCGATCACGTTCGCCGACGGCCGCACCTTCACCGACCCGGGCAGCCTTGCCGCGGCCATGCTCGACAGCTGGCGGGCCGCGGAGGACTGGCTGTCCTCGACCGGCAGGCAGGAACTGCTCGACTGGCTCACCAAGGAGGAGCTGGACCGGCGTTTCGACACGAGCCACCTGCGTGGTCTCGGCGGCGACAGCACCCGCCTGCACAAGGCGGTGCTCGCCTTCGGCGCCGCGTTCGCACCCGGGGTGACACCGCGGATGCGTGGCCAGGCGGTCGACGCGGACGGGCTGACCGCGCTGCTGAGCGGTGGTGGGCGGGGCTTCGCCGAGGCCCGCGCGCTGCTCCAGGCGCAGGTGCTCGGGCTCGCCGCGGGGTACCGGTGCCGCCACGGCCGGTGCGCGGGCGATCGGTGCACGGTGCTCGACCGCGCCGCGGCCGACCTGACCGGCCTGGTCTCCGACGTCGAGAACGCGATCGCCGCGATCGGCACGAGACCCGACGTGGAGTCGTGGGAGCCGGTGTCGGAAGGCGAGCTCGACCGCGCCCACGGCCTCGCCCTGCACACCGTGCTGAACCCGGCGGCCATCCGGCGCGAGCGGCGCCTGCTCGGCGACCCGCCGTGGTGGCGGGAGCTCCGCGCGCGTGCGGCCGTCGCCGACCCGCACACCCACGCGGGCCGCGTCGTCCTCGTCACCGCGGCGGTGCTGCGCGAACGCGCGTTCGCCGAACGCCTGACGGCCGTCGACGACGCGCGCGCACGGCTGGGTCTGCACCCGCGCCGGATCGTCCGCACACTGCTGGCCTGCGCACTGGGATTCGTGGCCATGGTGGCGATCGCCTGGATCGTCGGCGCGCTCGGGCTGTCCGCTCTCGCGTTCCAGGAGGACCCGGTCGCGGGGCCACGGGCCCTCGCGGACGAACCGGCGTACTACCTGCGGCTGGCGCCCGCCCTGCTGGTGCTGGCGGTCGAGGCCGTGCTGCTGGGCCGGGGCAGGCCGGCGTGGCTGGTGGCAGGGCTCGCGACGGCGGCCGTGCTGGCCGTGCTCATGCCGCGGCTGCCCGTGTTCACCCTGGTGTCGCTGCCCGGACCGGTGGCGGACCTGGCCGGTGCCGTGCAGGGCGCGTGGCGGGACAACGTGGCGCTGGGTGTGGTCGTCTTCGGCGCCGTCGCACTCGCGTGCGCGGTCGGCGCTGTCCGGCTGCTGCCCGGTCGCCTGCCGCGGACGTCGGGGCCGGTGCTGGGCGCGGCGCCGGCCACGCTGCGGTGGCTCGCGGTGGCCGGCCTGTTCGCGCTGATGCTGCCCGCGGTCCTGTGGGCGGCCGGAGCGATCCGGCTGACCGTGACCGAGGGCGTTCCCGCGGCCACCACCTGGGTCGGGCCGCACATGACCCACGAGCAGGCCAGCTACCTGCTGGTGCTCCTGCTCGCCGCGATGGTCTCCGCGATCGGGTGGCCCCGTGCCCGGCCGGTCCTCGCCGTCGCCCTCCTGGCCGCGGCCGGGCTCGGGCTGTGGGCGGCGCCGATCCCGGCGATCGAGCAGCTGCGGTACCCGGTGGCGACCGGCCTTCTGACCGGGATCTCCGAACTCTGGGCAGGCGGTGCCTTCTGGGGCGCGCTGCTGGTGTACCTCCCCCTGAGCGCCGCGGCCTACCGCCTCGCGGTACGGGTGTCCCGCTGATGACGGTGCCGGGCCACGTGCTGCCGTCCGAACCCGAGCCCGCAGGCGGCGCCGACCACATCGACGCGCTGAGGCGCGCCATGGCGGGCGAGGACCCGGGGTCCGACCACGAGGTCGGGTACCGCCTGCGGCTCGCCGACCAGCTCGTCGACCGGTACGAGTCGGCCGGTGGCACGCGCGACGCGGCCGACCTCGACGAGGCCATCTACCACGCGAAGTGGGTCCTGTCCGGCGCGGAGGCGCTGACGCAGGTGTGGTTCGACGGCCGGTTCACGCTGCTGTGGGCGAGCATCGACCGCTGGGACCTGCTCTCCGAGCGCGCCGACCTCGACCGTGCCATCGAGCTGTCCGCCGACCTCGCCACCGTGGTCGGCACCGCCTTCCTCGAGCTGACGCACGGGGAGCTGCTGGTGCAGCGCCACGACGAGACCGGCGACGCCGAGGACCTCGCCGAGGCCGAGCGCGCGTTGCGGCGCGCGCTCGCCGCCGACCCGACAAACGAGGAGCTTCACCAGGCCAACGCCCAGCTGGGGCTCCTCGCCCTGAACCGGGTGCGGGTGGGTTACGGCACGACCACCACCGTGCACGACCTGGCCGAGCCGATCGCGGTGCTCGAGAGGAGCCTCGCGAAGCTCCCGGTGAGGCTGCCCCTGCGCAACCTCGTGCTCTACCGGCTGGGCGAGGCGCACACGATGCGGTACCTCAGCTCGGAGTTCGCCGAGTCCGGTGGCGACCCGGCGGATGAGCTCGTCGAAGCGATCGCCTGCCTGCGCGATGTCCGCGAGGCAGGCGTGCGGGCGCCCGAGGTCGACTACGAGCTGGTGCAGGCGCTGGTGATGTGGCACGACGAGCACCCGGACCCGGCCGACCGCGACGACGCGATCAGCCTGCTGCACGAACTGGCCGACGACATGGACACGGCGGGGCTCGGCGAGGAGCGTGCCGAGCTGCTGGGTCAGCTCTACCTCGCGCGTGCGGTGACCGAGAACTCCCCGGACGAGCTGGGCACCACGATCGCGTTCCTGGAGCGGGCGGTGGAGTCCGCGTCGACGGCGAGCCCCATCCTGAACTCCCTCCTGCTCGAGACCTACGGCCGGCGCACGCACGCCACCGCGGCCGAACGGGCCGGCGAGCGCCGCCTGCTCGCGCGCATGCTGGCGGACACCACCGCCGCCGCGATGGGTGCGCGGTCGGGCATCGGCGCCCTGCACGCACTCGGGTCCATGGCGCCCGCGAGCCTCGACGAGGCGATCGAGCAGCTGCGGGAGGACCTGCGGGCCGGCACGGTCGACGACGAGCTGTCCGCGTCCACGACCCTGCTCGGCCTGCTGGCCGTGGCGCGGCACGTCGGCGACCTGGTGCCCGAGGCGCTGCGGCCGACCAGCATGCTCTTCGAGCAGTCCGACCAGCTCGCCACCGACCTCCTGGACTGGCTGGAGCGCTACCGGGGCCGGGTTCCGCACGCCGCTGCCGTCGACCACCTGCTCGCGGTGGCGGTCCTGCGCGCACGGCTGACCGGGGACGTCGAGGACACCCCGGTGGCCGCGCAGGAGGGCGCACGCCGTTCCGTCGTCGCCGATCTGGCACAGGTGCTGGACCTGCTGGCCGACGGCGACCGGCTCGGGCCCGTGGTGCGGCTGCTCCTCGGCTCCCAGCACCTGCAGCTGTGCAGGCTCCTCGAGTCACCGGTCGACGCGGCGCGCGCGGCGGAGCTGTACGACGGGGCCCTCGCGGACCTCCCAGAGGGCCGCCCGCTCCGGCTGGACGCCGCGCTGGGCTTCACGTCGACCGCGCTGGCGTGCCGCGTCCTGGGCGTGCGGACGCTGCGCCACGAGACGGCGGAGGGGGTGCTGGACCGGCTGGCGGACGACCGCGAGCTGACCCGGGACAAGCGGGCGGCGTTCCGCTTCGTGGTCGGCATGCTCAAGACGCTGGCGTGGCTGGACGACGCCGCGGTCCCGGACCTGGCCGGCCCGGTCGAGGACTGCGCCGAGGCCGTGGCGCTGCTGCCGCCCGGCTACCCCGACCGCGACCAGTACGTGCTCGGGCTCGCGATCATCCTCGCCGACCGGTACCTGCTGACCGGTGACCTGGGCGACCTCGACGCGGCGGAGCGGTACCTCGACGCGGTCGCGGACACCGTGGAGCTGGCTCTGGACATCGACGACCTGCGGCAGCGGATCGACCTCCTGCGGCGGCAGTCGCGGATGGCCGGGGGCACGAGCAGCACCGTGGACCACCTGCGCGGGCAGATCCGCCGCTACACGGCACGGCCGGGTGAGTACCAGGACACGAACGCGCTCGCGCTGAGCCACGCCCACCTGGCCCACGCGCTGATGTCGGAGGCCCAGTCCCACGGCGGCATGCGGGCCATCGAGGAGGCGGTGGGGCACATCGTCGCCGCGGAACGCCTGCTGCCGACGAGCAGCCCGCTCCGCGGCCGGGTCGAGATCACCTCCGGGATCCTGCACGCCACGCTGGCCGCCGCCCGCAAGGACCGGGCACTGTTCCTCCACACGATCCGGAGGTTCGACGGGATGCCGGTGTCCGAGGGGAGCCACCCGCTCACCCTCGACGCCGGCACGCGCAACCTCGCGCTGGCGCTCGCGTGGCTGACCTGGTCCACCACCACCGGGGACAGCGCCGCGCTCGACCAGGCGATCGACCACTTCGGGCGCGACGGTCTCGACCGGGCCCGGCTCACCGGGCACCTGGCGGGTTTCGCCGAGCTCCACCAGACCTTCGCCGACGCGGCGTGGAACCGCGGGCGCGTTCACGACGTCGAGTTCGCCCTCGACGTCGGGATGACCGCCCTGCGCGCCCTGCTCTGGCGGGTCCTGGGACAGTCGAGCACCCGGCTGGGTCTCCACCAGGCCGGCGAGGCGGCCGACCGGGCGGCGTCGGTGGCGATGCGGTGCCTGGTGGTGGGCGAGCTCGGACGTGCGGTCGAGGCGATCGAGGGTGGCCGCGGCCTGGTGCTGCGGGCGGGCGCGGCGACCGTGGGGCTGGGCGAGTTGCTGCTCCGCGAGGGTCTCGCCGAGCTGGCGGGCGAGTGGGAACGCGCAGGCGGTGACGACGCGCAGGTCCGCTCGCCGCAGCCCGGCGCGGTGCCGGCCCCGTCCGCGCTGCGCCACCGGGTGCTGCAGGCGCTGCGGACCACGCCATCCGCGGAGGAGCTGACCGGCTCGTCGGACACCCGGGCGATAGCCGCGGCCCTGCGTGAGCTCGACATGGACGTGCTGGCCTACCTGGTGCCGGGGCGGGAGGCGAACTTCGGCCGCGCGCTGCTCGTGCGTGCCGACGGTGAGCTGGACCAGATCCTCCTGCCCGGTCTGCGCGCGGACGGCCACGGGCCGGTGACCGACTACGTCGCGGCACGCCGGGCGGTCGACCAGAACCCCAGGAACGCGGCGGCGCTGGCCGCGTGGCACCGCGAGCTGGACTCGGTGGGCACGTGGGCCTGGCGCCAGGCAATCGGGCCGCTGCGGGACCGGCTTCGCGGGACCGGCCGCACTCCCCGGGTGGTCCTGGTCCCGTGCGGCGCGCTCGGTGTCGTGCCGTGGCACGCCGCCCGCGAGAACCTGCTGTCCGGGCACCGGTACGCGCTGGAGGACCTGGTGCTGTCCTACGCGGGCTCCGCGCGCCAGCTCGTCGAGCTCGCCGGCAGACCTCGTCGTGCCCTCGACGAGCGCCCCGTGGTGGTCGCCGACCCCACCGGTGAGCTGATCTCGGCCCGGCCGGAGACCCGGTTCCTGTCCGGCCTCTACCCTTCGGCGCGGCTGTTCGGGCTGCTGGACGCCGACCTGCCGGTGACCGGGACCGGCACGCGCGCCGAGGTGCTCGACGAGCTGGCGGAGGCGTCGATGATGCACTTCGGGTGCCACGCCGAGGGACGGGCCACTCCGGCCACGTCGCTGTTGCGGCTGGCCGGGGGCCAGACCCTGACCGTCGACCGCCTCCTGCGCCGCGCCCACCGCGGCGGCGGCGCGCGCGGGGCGACGGTGGTGCTGGCGGCGTGCCAGACCGACCTGACCGAGGACATCCACGACGAGGCGCTGACGTTGAGCAACGCGTTCGTGGCGGTCGGCGCGACGAGTGTGATCGGCACCCGGTGGGCGGTCCACGACCTGGCCTCCAGTGCGCTCATGTGCCAGTTCCACCTGGTGCTGCGGGAAACCGGCGGGCGACCGCTCGACGCGCTGCGGGCGGCGCAGCTGTGGGCGCTGGACGGGGAGCGGGCGCTGCCCGCCGGGTTGCCCGAGGAGGTGGTCGCCCACCTGGAGGGAGTCGACCTGTCCGCGCCCGCGCTGTGGGCCGGGTTCGTCCACTGCGGCTGGTAGGGGCGGGGTCAGATCCAGTTCTGCTTCGCCGCGGCCATTCCCGCGGCGAACCGGTTGTTGACCCCGAGCAGGAGGTAGATCGACTTGATGTGGCGCCGGACGGTCGTGACGCTCAGGCTCAGCCTGCGCGCGATCGCGTCGTCGCCGCCCCCGCCGAGCATGAGCTTGAGGATGTCCCGCTGCGGCGCGGTGAGCACCGAGTCGGCGCCGCCGACCGGGTAGGTCATGGTCGTCGGGTGGTGCCACAACAGGTCGAACCAGTCGGCGAGCACTTCCAGCAGGGCGGGAGACTGCACCAGCAGGGCGGTCGGCGCGGCGTGGTCGGTGGTCACCAGCGCGACGTTGTCGTCGACGTGCAGCATCGTGATGGGCATCCGGCTGCGCAGCCGGACCTGCTGCCCCGCGGCGACCGACCGTTCGACGAGCCGGACGCCGGCGTCGCTGGTGAGGTGGTCGCAGTCGTAGAGCACCTGGTAGTCCGCGCCGTCGGGCGGTGCGGACGGCCGGTGGACGGCGCCGGTGCGCGCAGGGGGACTCCCCGCCTCCATGGCGCGGAGCCGCCGCGTGGCCACCGCGCACAGCTCGGCGGTGTGCGTCACCACCTCCTCGATCCGGGTGAGCACCCGGACACCGTCGGAAAGCCCGCCCGTCGAATTGTCGAGCGCGGAGGGAAGCATCTTCGACAGGCGGCTCCACCCGTCGAGAATGCGGCTCTGCGCGTCGAGCATCTCGTCCTGCCGGGCCGCGATCAGAATTCGCAGTGCCGCCGCGGGGTCGACGGGGCGAATCTCGTCGCCGTGGCGGAAAGCCACCCCGCGCGTGAGCAGCTCCGCCAGCGCGGGCGACTCCACCCGGACGTCGGCGTCGTTGTTCCGCAAGGCTCCGACGGCCCGGAGACGGCGGTAGAGCCGCTCCGCCTCGGCGCTCACGAGCCCCGCCAATGCGGACGTTCGCACCGCGTCAGTCATTTCCGCAACCCACCCGTGTCCACTTCCCGGCAAAACGCACCCACACCCAGCGCAAACTGAGTCTCCCTTCCGGCGTCCTTCGTTACCGGCCGCCCCGCGGCGCGGTCGTGGAATCACCCACGGCGGGGAATGGTGGAGGGTCGGCCTGTATTGCCCCTGGACCAGACGCGCATGCATTTCGTGACACGGCGCTCGCCCCCCGCCCGGGGTGGTGCTCCAGGTCGCAGACGTGCTGGGTAGCGTCGGAGGGTGCGCAGTCGGGAGCGGCGGGTAGCCGAGGCGGTGACGGCCTACCTGGCGCGGGACGGGCAGGACCGGAGCCGGCGGCGCTCGCCCACGTCGTCGGGGAGGCCGTCGGCGCGACCGGGTGCGCCCTCGTCATCGGGGGGCAGGCGGCCCGGGATCATGCCGAGCTCCGGGGCGAGCGTGGAGATCTCGGTCACCGCACCGTCGCGCAGGGTCCGTTCGAGGCCGAAGCGCTGCCGCACGGCGGCGCGGTCGGGCGGCCGGAGCAACCCCGGCAGCGAGGCGCGGGCTCGGCGGAACCGACGGACAACGCGGTGCACCATGCCGGCGTTGTGGGCCCGCGGCGCCGCGGCAAGGGTGCCGCCCCTCCGCCCCGGTAGGGATGTCCCCCGGCCCGTGTCGCTCCGTTCGGTACCCAAGTCATCCACTGTGGACCAGGAACCGGCGGACCGGGCGCCGTGGCTCGCGGGCGCTGTCACCGCCGCGGCCCTCCTCCTCGCCGGTCCCGCGGTCGCCGCGGCCGCGCGCCGCCGCCGCGACACGTGACCCCGGTACCGAGAAACCGCGGGCGGTGCGCGAAGCCCCTTGTGAGGCAACGCAAGCCGCCCGCGGCTGCTCACATCCGGTGCGCTAGAAGGTGACCTGACCACTGCCGCCGTCGAAGACGACGTCCGAGCAGCCGTAGAACGTCTCGGTGCTGTCCGATCTGGTCCACACCGAGTAGATGATGTGGCGGCCGGACAGGCCGGACGGCAGCCTGGCGTTCCAGTAGTAGTGCCCGGACTCGCTGCCGACCGAGCCGGACTGCGGCGGGTTGACCACGCTGCTGAAGGGCTGGCTCGACAGGTTGCTCCAGCGCAGCGGCTGGGTCGGGTTGTACGTGCTGTTCGTGATGTACAGGTCGAACCGGCCCGGGTGCGCGGCCCACATGTTGTAGCGGACCTGGATGCTCGCACCCGAGGTCAGGTGCGTCACCGGCCAGTCCGCGCGCGGCAGGTCGAAACCGCTGAAGTCGTAGACCGTCGCGTTCCCGCCGCACAGCCTGCCGTCCGGGATGAAGCCGGTGGTGCGGCCCGCGCCGTCGGAGCGGAGCACCGCGAACCAGTTGTAGAACGGCGTCGCGCCCGACTTGTCGTGCGCCGCCTTGCACGCGGCGTTCTGCGGGATGATCTGACCGGTGCTCGCGCGCCCGTCCTTGTAACACAGGTAGGTGCGCGAACCGGGCATCAACGACGCGCCGTGCGCGTTCGAGGTCCCTGTGCTCACCAGGCTCAACGTCAGACCGGCGGCGGCGATGACGGCCCCGACCATCGCGAACTTTCGCTTTCTCACCATGCCTCCTTCGGCGGTGGAGGAGCATCTGGGAGCGCTCCCAGCACTACCAGTGTAACGTCTGCGTATTCATTTGGGAACACTGCGTAACTTTCGGTGCCGGCAGTGCCGTCAGTGGCGGCGGGCCGGTCAGTCCTCGACGCGGTCCTGGAGCTCCTCGGCCACGTCCGGGTCCACGAAGTCGGGGAACGCGAGCGCGTCGTCGTGGTAGCGCCGCGGGATGACGGCACGGATCCGGTCGGCGTAGTTCGCCTCCGCGAGCCGGGGAAGCGCTTTCTCCGGCACGACGAGCGTGTCCGGCACGCCCAGCCGGACCGCCACCGGGCCGGTCTCCCGGATCGAGTCCGGCCACACGAGGCCGGGACCGACGGCGGCGCACATGCGGTGGGCGTAGATCACCCTGATGTCGCCGATGGTCGTCGCCTCCGCCGGGTCGTGGCCGAACGCCTTGGCCGTACAGCGCAACTCGTGGCCGTCGATGTCCGTGCGCCGCCCCGGATCCGCGGGCTCACCGTGTGCGTGGTGACCCGTCGGCATCCCCGGCTGCGCGTGTTCGAGCGCGGCCACCACCCTGCGGTTCATCGCGCCGTCGAGGCCCGCGTCGCGGGAGAGCACCGCACCCCCGACGACGACACCGGTGGCGACCACGGCGACCGCGCCCGCCACCACCCATCGCATGGCCCGGCGACGCTGAAGGTCGATCGGCATGCCTCGATGCTCGCATCAAGGGGCCGCTCACCGCCAGTGCCAACAGGAATCCGGTGCGTGACGCCGTTCAGGCGCTCAGCCGAAGCGGGTGACGATGCCGGACCCGGAGACGGCGTGGCCCGCGACCGCGGGGCCATGTCGTACGCGGTGTGGATGAGCCGCCGCACTGAGGGCCGCGGACGCCGGTTGGCTCGTCCCCCGCTGCTCGCCGCGCTCGCGCTTCCGGCGGTGCTGCGGTCGCGATGGCGCTGCCGCGGGGTCCTCAGCGGATCCTCCTGCCGGTCTCGGCGCAGGAGTAGCCGCCGAGGGCCTCCACCTCCTCCCGGAAGTCCTTGCGTGCCAGCAGGTCCCACAACGGGGCGAGGCGGTCGTCGGTGAGGCTGCCGGTCCGCAGGACGAGGTCGTACGGCTCCTGTGCGACGGGCACGAAGTCGAGGCCGAACGCGCGGGCGGCCGCGAGGATGCCGAGGCCCGCGTCGGCGCGGCCGGCCGCCACCGCGGCGGCCACCGCGAGGTGGGTGTGCTCCTCGCGGGTGTAGCCGGGGACGTCGGCCGGGTCGATGCCGCGGCGGGCGAGCTCGTGGTCGAGGAGCGCGCGGGTGCCCGCGCCGCGCTGGCGGTTGACGTACCGCAGGCCGGGCCGGGTGAGGCCGTCGACCCCGGCGAGCCCCAGCGGGTTGCCCGGCGCGACGATCAGGCCCTGGTCGCGGTGGACCAGGCGCACCACGGCGATCTCGTCGCGGTCCGCGCCCAGCAGCCTGTCGACGTAGGGCAGCGTGTACTCGCCGGTGGCCGGGTCGAGCAGGTGCGAACCGGCGACGTGGCACAGCCCGTCGCGCAACGCGACCAGACCGCCGAGCGAGCCGACGTTCGACGACGCGAGCGTGATCAGCGGGTCGTCGGCCCGCAGCGCCGACGCGGCGAGGTCGAGCACCAGGTCGTGGGAGCCGATCGCGACGATCGTGCGGTCGATCTCGCCGAGCCCGCGCAGCAGCTCGACCCGGACCTCGGCACCGGCGTGGTGACCCTCCACTCCGGACGGCACGACCAGCAGCCCGTCGGCGCGCACCAGCGAGGTCAGCACCCCCGCGCCGCGCGGCAGGGGGGTGGCGACGACCCGGTCCCGCACGCGGCCGAGGCGCACGCGGACCCAGTCGTCCATGCCGATGGCGGACGGCAGCTTCCGCGCGAGGTGGGCCGTGGTCGACGGGCGCTCGCGCGGTGCGGCGCCCTCCAGCTCGGCGAGCAGCGGGGCGGCGAAGATGTCGAACGTCAGCGCGGCGGACACGGGGTAGCCGGGCACGCCGACCACCGGGGTGGCGTCGACGACGCCGAGCACGACCGGGTGACCGGGGCGGACGGCGACCCCGTGCACGGCCAGCGTGCCTGCGCCGGCGACCACGCGGGCGGTGTAGTCGTCGCGGCCCGCGCTGGACCCGGCGATCAGCAGGACGAGGTCGGCGTCGGCGGCCGCGGCGCGGACCGCGGCGGTGATGGCGTCCGGGTCGTCCGGCACGATGCCGACGACGCGGGCCTCGCAGCCCGCCTCGCGGGCCTGCGCGGCGAGCATCAGCGAGTTGGTGTCCAGGATGTCGCCCGGTTCCAGGACGGCGCCGACCGGGCGGATCTCGTCGCCGGTCGGGATGACCGCCACGACCGGTGCCCGCCGCACCGCGGGCTCGGTCACCCCGGCCGCGGCGCACGCGGCGACGTCGACCGGCCGCAGGCGGTGTCCCTCGGGCAGCAGCAGCTCGGCCGCGCTGATGTCCTCGCCGATGGACCGGACGTGCTGGTACGGCGGGACCGCGGCACGCACCTCGGCCCGGTCGCCGACCCGGTGGACGTGCTCGCGCATGACCACGGCGTCGTAGCCGTCGGGCAGGGGGTCGCCGGTGTCGACGACCTCGAAGTCGGCCGCGGCGAGCAGGACCGGCGTGGTCTCGGCGGCACCGACCGTGTCGGCGGCGCGGACCGCGATGCCGTCCATGGCGGACGAGTCGAACGCCGGTGAGGACCGCCGCGCCCACACCGGTTCGGCGGTCACCCGCCCGACGGCGTCGCCCACCGGGACGCGCACGACCTCGACCCGCGCCGGGCAGCCCGCCGCGACGCGTGCCTCGCGCCACGCGGTGTGGGCCGCCGCGGTGGGGACGTCGGAGACGAAGGGGCTCTCGGCACTCATCGGTACAGGACGACCTCGATCTCGGTGCCGGCGTCGAGCCCGGTGGCCGGTTCCGGCACGACCAGGTACCCGTCGGCGCGGGTGAGCACGGACAGCAGCG
>WUUC01172176.1_pt1 | contig 50898 bp, 64 predicted proteins | sample 6278441 | NCBI WGS metagenome assembly WUUC01 (sample SAMN13675441, study PRJNA597444) | soil metagenome | isolation source: soil | place: USA: Washington | collected 2017-10
TGGCGACGACGATAACGCCCTTCAAACCCTGCATGGTCTTCTCTCCTTTGGTTAACCGGCAAGTGCCGTTTTTGCATGTACCGGTGCGGCGCTTTTAGATCAAGAACTGACTGGCGTTCCGAAGCCTTTTCTCGGCCATTGATGCCAAAATGCCACGCCATTTCGCGGCCAGGAACGGGGCATTACCGGACGCCGTAATAACCGGCAAGGCCTCGTAATCGTTGGGCTATTCGGCTCCGGGGAGATGCCGTATTCGGGTCACTTTGAAGGCTGTTTTGCGGCGTAGGCTAGTTGATCAGCGGCGACCAGGCGGGGTCCGATCCGAACGATGGGGTCGCGATCTGACGCTCGTTATAGCCCGTGAGATCGATGCTGAAGAGCCTGGGACCGCCCCGGGCACCCGGCGACTCGCGGAAGAACATCAGCACCCGCCCGTTCGGCGCCCAAGTCGGACCTTCATTGTGGAACCCCTCGGTCAAAACCCGTTCGCCAGACCCGTCCGGTCGCATGACGCCGATGAGGAACTGACCGCCCGCGCGCTTTGTGAAGGCAATGAGGTCCCCGCGCGGCGACCACACAGGTGTCGAGTAGGTGCCTGATCCCGAGCTGATTCGGCGCTGACCGGACCCGTCGGCATTCATGACGAAGAGCTGCTGACTCCCGCCGCGGTCGCTCTCAAAGACGATCTGCCGGCCGTCCGGCGAATAGCACGGCGCCGTGTTAATGGCGTTCACGTTGGTGAGCTGGCGCGTGCGCCGGCTCCGCAGATCCATGGCAAAGATGTTGGTGTTCCCACCCTGTTCGAGGCTCATGACGATCTGCTGACCGTCCGGCGAGAAGCGGGGTGAAAAGGTCATGCCTGGGAAGGTGCCGACGATCTCCTTCTGCCCCGACTCGATGTTCAAGAGGTACACCTTCGGATTCTGTCCCTCGAAGGACATGTAGGTAATGTCCTGAGTGGAAGGGCTGAAACGCGGGGTGAGGACGAGATCCCTTCCGGTCGTGAGCAGCCGGACGTTGTGCCCGTCCTGATCCATGATAGCGAGGCGCTTCACGCGCTTGTTCTTTGGCCCCGACTCATCGACGAACACCACGCGCGTATCGAAATAGCCCTTTTCGCCGGTGATCCGCTCATAGATCACGTCGGCAATGATATGCCCGACCCGGCGCGCCTCTTTCGGCCGGGTGAAGAACTGCTCGCCGGCAAGCTGTTTGCCGGAAAAGACGTCCCAGAGCCTGAACTCGGCCTTGAGGCGCCCATCCGATCCGCCGATCCGGCCGACAACCAGAGCCTGAGCATTGATCGGGCGCCAATCCTCGAAACGCGGCGCGCGCGCGACATCCGGAGATTGCTCGATGAAGGCCGCGCGATCGATGGGGATGAAGAGGCCTGATGATTTGAGATCGTTGGCGATAACGTCGGAGATTTCCCTGGCGACTGCCGGATCGACCGAACCATCGCCTCTGAACACGGGAATGGCGATTGGCAGCGGCTGAATGTTGCCTTCGGTGATGTTGAGCTCGACCACTGCCTCTGCGCGTCGCGCCGGAAGGGCCACAATGCTTAGGACAAGGAGCGCGAAGGCAATGCGCCAGGCAGTCGTTTTGAAAGAAGTATCGTGCTGCATTTCCAGGTTTGCCATTTCCATATCCGTCGCGGTCTAGCCGCTCCCGTACATCTGTCTTGGATCGAAATTGAGAATCATGTCGCGCCAGACCGCATATTTCTCGCTCGGCAATGAATAGGGCTGGCACTGAAAGACGGCGCGCACGGCGCTGTCGGCTGCCGCCTGGAAAAAGGGCGAGCTGCCGCTATTGGCGATCGTCGGATATCCGACGAGGCTTCCGTCCTCGTTCAGTCTGAGGCGCAGCTTGACGATGATCGCATCCGCCCCGAGGCCGCCCGGCGGCGGGTTCCAGCATTGTGCGATCCGCGCTCTGAGCGCGTCGATCTCGTTGACCGACATGGTGAGCTCCCTGCCGTTGGACTGTCCGCGCACGGGCTTCCGCGGCTCTTCCGGTACGGGCTCCTCCGTTCGAGGCTCGGCCCCGGCGTCAGGCATCTTGTTGAGGAGCGCTGCGATCCTGTCAGCGTTGAAGTCGCGTTTCGTCACAGCTCTGAGCGAAGGCTTCGGCTTTGGTTTGCTCTCAGTCTTCGGCTTCTTCTCGGCCTGCTTCTTCGGCTCCGGTTTGCTCTCGGCGGTTTTAGGCTCCGGCTTCGGCTCAGGTTTTTTTTCGGGCTCCTTCGCCGGCTCCGGCTTCGGTTTTGCCTCCGCCTCCTTGGGAAGTTCCTTCTTCGGCTCGGGCTCCTTGGGCTTCTCCGCCTCTTTCGGCTTTGGCTGTTCTTCCGGCTTCGCCTGCGGTGGAGGCGGCGGAGGCGGAACCGCGGGTTTCACCTCCTCGGGCTTCGGCGGCGCCAGCACCGGCTTCGGTTTCGGCTCCTCCTGCCGCGCGAGCGGCGCCTCATCCTTGGCGTGCGCCATGCCGGCCTTCAGTTTCGTCAACTCGGAGGGCGAGACGATATCGACGGCGATATCCTGAATCGTCTGCTCAGGCCGAGCGGACGGAAACACGGCCACGGCCCATAGCAGGATGGCGACGTGTATCGCGCTGGAGATGAACGTGCTTCGGCGCAACCCGCGTCACCTCGCTTCTTCCGTGGTCGAGACGAAGGTGAAGCGCTTGAACCCGGCGTCGCTGACCAAGCCCATGACTTTCATGAGCGTCGCGTAGTTGGTACGCCAGTCCCCACGAAAGAAGATCGGCTTGTCGTAGCCCTGGCGACTGATAGCGACGAGTTTTGGCACTATTTCGTCCGGCTTCACCTCGGTCTCTTGCAGGAAGATCCGACCATCCTTATCGAGGCTAATCACCAAAGGATCCTCAACGGCCCCGATCTGCGGCGCCTTCGATTCCGGCAAGTCGACGGGAACGCCGACGGTGAGCAGCGGCGCCGTGACCATGAAGATGATCAAGAGAACGAGCATCACGTCCACGAAGGGCGTGACGTTGATCTCGCTCATCGGGCGCGCAGAGCGGCGCCGTGCTCTTCGGCTCGAGAGTGCGCCACCCGGCTGAAGACCGGCTCCCATGCCTCAAGCCCTCACATCGATGTGGCGCGATAGGAGCGCCGAAAATTCGTCGGCGAAGCCTTCTAGCCGAGCGGCGTGGCGAGCCGCTTCGCTGTTGAATTTGTTATAGAAAATGACCGCCGGGATGGCGGCGAGGAGTCCGAGCGCGGTGGCGAACAGCGCTTCTGCGATGCCGGGCGCTACCACCGCAAGCGAGGTGTTCTTGCTCACAGCAATTGCCTGAAAGCTCGACATGATGCCCCACACCGTGCCGAACAGGCCGATAAATGGCGCCGTCGAGCCAACCGTCGCCAGAAAGGTCAGACGGCTCTCGAGGCGTTCCACGTCGCGGCTGATGGCGACGTCCATCGCCTTCTCGACGCGCAGCTGCACGCCGGGCAGCGGCTTTGCGACTCGTTCTCCGGGATTGAGGTCCGTGCCCGTACTCTTTCGCCATTCTTTCATGGCGGCCATGAAGACGGCGACGGCCGACGTATTGTTGTTCCGCCGATCGGTTACGGCTTGGTAGATATCGTCGAGCGTTTTGCCCGACCAGAAAAACGCATCGAACTCCTCCGTTTCGCGCTTCGCGCGGGCATAGACGAAGAATTTCTCGATGATGATCGCCCAGGACCAGATCGACGCTAAGAGAAGCCCGATCATGACGAGCTTCACGATGATATGCGCGTTTCTGAACAGCTCGAAGATCGAGAGGTCGGCGGCAACTTCCGGCGGTGTCATGCTGGCCTCTTGGCGTAGGCTTTCCGCCCCTGACAAAGGCTTGTCGCCCGTCAGACGCGGCTCCTCTTCGCGGGGTCATCCCCGCTTGGTGGACGCACTTGGATCGGGGATACGTGCCGCCTCTCCGCTCCTTCCGGACCTGCCGAGCGAATGTGACTAATCTTGGGCTTGCGATGCCCATGCGCTCGGAACCGTAAGACGCGAAAAGCGCCGGCAGCCGACCTCAAGACCCCAGCCTTATCACTGTTGGTTAACGAAACGTTCAAGAGCGCCGCGAATGAGCCTTCCGATGCGTTGCGGCTTGCCTGACGAGGAGACAAGGACGACGGTCACCTTGGCCCGAGCGAGCACATCCTTTCCCCGACGCACCTCCTGGCAGAGAACAAGCGAAGCGCCGCCGATCTCTGTGCAGCGGGTGAGGACTTCAAGCACATCGTCGAGCCGTCCGGGCTTCAAGAAGTCGATCTCCATCCGCCGGACGACAAAGACCGAAGGCTCACCGGCGGCCGGCTCGGCAAGCTCCTGATGGTGGATGCCGAGCAGCCTGATGAAGTCCGACCGGCCTCGCTCGCAGAACTTCAGGTAATTGGCGTGGTAGACGAGGCCGGCAAAGTCCGTGTCTTCGAAATACACGCGGACCGGCAGGATGTGAGTTTTGCCCTCGATGCGCCCCGCAAGATCCGGCCAGTTGTTCATGCCTCCTCGGCGCCGTTGAAGAGCGGATATTGGCCCGGCGGTTGTGCCGGCGCCGGGAGGCCGAGATGAGCGAAGGCCTGAGCGGTGAGCACGCGGCCGCGCGGCGTGCGCGCGATGAGCCCCTGCTGAAGAAGATAGGGTTCGATGATCTCCTCAATTGCGTCGCGCGGCTCCGAAAGAGCGGCAGAGAGCGTCTCAACGCCGACGGGACCGCCGCCGTAATTGATAGCAATGCAGCGGAGGTAATTGTGGTCGAGCGCGTCGAGCCCTCGCTTGTCGACGTCGAGTTGCGCGAGCGCGCGATCGGCAACCTTCGCATCGACCGCCGCGGCGCGCTCGACATTGGCGAAGTCCCGCACGCGGCGAAGAAGGCGCCCTGCGACGCGCGGTGTCCCTCGGGCCCTCCTTGCGATCTCATGCGCGCCTTCTGGCGTGAGGGGAAGCCGAAGCAGCCGCGCGCCGCGACGTACGATCTCCTCAAGCTCCGGCACCTGGTAGAATTCGAGGCGAATGGGAATGCCGAAGCGCTCGCGCAGCGGCGTGGTGAGGAGGCCGGTCCGGGTCGTGGCTCCGATCAGTGTGAAACGAGCAAGGTCGATGCGCACCGAGCGCGCCGCCGGCCCCTCTCCAATGATGAGGTCGAGCTGGAAATCCTCCATCGCGGGATAGAGGATTTCCTCAACGGCGGGACTCAGCCGATGAATCTCATCGATGAAGAGGACATCGCGGTCTTCCAGATTGGTGAGGAGTGCGGCAAGGTCTCCTGCCTTGGCGATCACCGGGCCTGAGGTTGCGCGGAAATTGACGCCGAGCTCGCGGGCAACGATCTGCGCGAGGGTCGTCTTGCCAAGGCCCGGCGGACCGGCGAAGAGGACATGGTCGAGAGGCTCGCGGCGGCCGCGCGCCGCCTCGATGAAAACCTTGAGGTTCGCGCAGACCCGCTCCTGACCGATGAATTCGTCGAGCGACTGCGGCCTAAGAGAGGTCTCGACCTGATCCTCCTCGCGCCGCGCCGGAGCCAGCATCCGCTCAACCATCGCCGTGCACCGTCATTGGGCAAGCTCCTTCAGGCCGAGGCGGATCAGGTCCTCTGCGGCAGCGTCGCGTCCGGCCTTGCCGACGGCAAGTGAGATCGCAGCGGCCGCTTGCGCATGCGGATAGCCGAGATTGGTGAGGGCCGAAACCGCATCGCGAGCGGCGAGGCCTTCGGGCAGACCGACGGGCGCTTGCATTGCCCCTCCCGGCCGGATGGCGGGCGCAAGGGCGGGCATTTTGTCCTTCAGCTCGGCGACGATTCGAGCGGCAACCTTCGGTCCGACCCCAGGCGCACGCGCGACCTGTGTCTTGTCTTGAAGCGCGACGGCGTTCGCAAGCTCGTTCGCGTCGAGCGTGCTGAGCACTGCAAGCGCGACCTTCGCTCCCACACCCTGCACGGTCTGCAGCGCGCGAAACCAAGCGCGTTCATGCTCATCGGCAAAACCGTAGAGTCGGATCGCGTCCTCCCGCATATGCGTGTCGATAGAGAAGGTCACAGTCTCGCCGACGGGCGGCAAGGAGGCGATCGTCCTCGCCGCGCACGTCACCTCATATCCGACGCCATTCACATCGATGATGGCGCTAGCGGGCCCGATGGAATCCAGCTGGCCGGTGAGTTTGCCGATCATGGCGCGCCTCCCATCAGGACGCTCTCCTCGAGGCTCCGCCATGCGCGGCCATGCGCGTGCGTGATGGCGATGGCGAGTGCGTCGGCTGCATCGGCGCTGTCAGGCGTCGCACGCGGCAAAAGCCGCACGACCATCGATCGAATTTGCGCTTTATCGGCATGGCCGGCGCCGACGACTGTCTTCTTGATGGCGTTCGGCGCGTATTCGGCAATGGGGAGGCCAGACAGCGCCGGCACCAGAAGCGCAATCCCCCTCGCATGACCGAGCTTCAATGTCGCCGTGGCGTCGCGACTGACAAAAGTCTGCTCGATGGCCGCCTCGTCCGGAGAGAGGCGCGCGAGCACATCGCTAAGTCCTTCGAACAATTGCCGCAAACGAACGCCGAGACGCGCTTTCTCATCAGCAATCACGGAACCGCAGGCAATGAATGACAGTCTTGCGCCGTCATGGTGGACGATCCCCCAGCCGGTGCGCCTAAGTCCCGGATCGATGCCGATGATGCGGACGGCCTGCATGGTGCCGGCCCCTGCCCCCGCCCTCTTCGGGCCGCTGAAAACGAATCAGTTTGGCAGAGTCTGCCACGCAAGGCGTCTGCGGCGGTAGGGGGAGGGCTCCGACCCTAGAGATTGCCTTGGATCGAAAGAGAGCTGCTTTGAGGGATTTCGGAGGGATAAGGGTGCCCCTCGAAGGGGGGCACCCTGCGGATCGGTCTATTCGATCACGCCTTTACATTTCTCGGGATCGTCGCGGGCGACCTTCAAGGCGTCCTTCGCCTTTTGCTCGGAGTCAAATCCTTTGGGGTTTCCGAACGCGATCTTGCCTTCGCTCGGTGAGCCTTCGAGCACGGAGCAAAGCCCCACCGTGTCGTAGACGAGGAAATACTTCACCTTCTCCTTGGCCAGGACCGGCAAGGCAAAGCCAAAAACCAAGGCGCCCGCAATCAAGTACTTCGTCATTGCGCAGAGTCCTCCCATACAGTTACGCGACAAGCGCCTGGCATGGTGCGCGCGCCGTCGTGCAAACGCAAGGCCTTTGGAATTGCGTACTTTGCCCGGCATGCGCCCTATGCGCTGAGCCGCTCGAGCACCTCGTCAGCGATCTCGAAATTCGCGTAGACGTTCTGTACGTCATCCGAATCTTCAAGCCCCTCGATCATGCGGATGAGTTTCTGGCCAGCCTCCTCGTCGATCGGCACGCTCGACCGCGGACGCCATACGATGTGTGAGGCGCGAGGCTCGCCGAAACGCTCTTCGAGCGTCTTTGCCACTTGATGCAAACGATCGGGATCGCAGTAGAGAACGTGGCCGGTCTCACTCGACTCGACGTCATCCGCCCCGGCCTCGATTGCCGCCTCGAACATCTGGTCGGGTGTCGCTTTCGCGCCGTCGAATTCGATGGAGCCCAGCCTGTCGAACATAAAGGAGACGGCCCCGGTCTCGCCGAGATTCCCGCCGAACTTCGAGAAGATCGAGCGGACCTCGCTCGCGGTTCGGTTCCGGTTGTCCGTTAGTGACTCGACGATCACGCCGACACCGCCTGCGCCGAAGCCTTCGTACCGCACTTCCTCATAGTTGGCACCGCCAGCCTCCTGACTCTTCTTGATGGCACGCTCGATGTTGTCCTTGGGCATGTTCTGCCAGCGCGCGGCCTGCACGGCCGTTCGAAGCCGCGCATTCATGGCGGGATCCGGCAAACCCATTTTAGCCGCGGCGGTGATTTCGCGCGCAAGCTTCGAGAAGAGCTTCGAGCGCTTCTTGTCCTGGGCACCCTTCCGGAACTGAATGTTTTTGAATTTGGAATGGCCTGCCATCGACCGTCCTGTTCGTTGCTGTTGTTCGCGGACTTGGGAGGTGTGCCGCTTATACGAGCGCCCCAGCCCGGAAGTCCAGCCTCCCGCGGGTCCGCCAAGTCGAGCTTAGCAAAGCCTTAACCGGCGCGAGACAGGCTCAAGATTCGCGAAGCAGTGTGTGCGTCGAGGAGAGAAACAGCCATGGCCAATCCCCAAGCCGTCAACCCGCCACCCCCGGATTGGGCAAAGCGCGTCTCGGCGCTTTCCGTTCTCTGCGGCGAAGCTGCAAGACACATGGCTGAAGCGCGCGTCTCTCTCGGGCATGGGGCATTCGATCCGGACGGCGCTTTCGCGCATCTGGATCAGGCCCTCGCAATCCTCAGAAGCTTGCACGCGGCCGGAAGCCTGATCGACCGCGAAGAGTCCGATCTCTGTCGGGCCTAAGGCCGGGCCTTCCCATTCAAGGCTGCGTCAGCCAAAATTGCGGTTCGATCCGAGAGAGCCTGCCGCCGATGCGGATCGGCGCAATCGCTTTTGCCAGTCCCGTCGCGTCGTCGATCTCGACACCCACGCCGCAGATGGTCGCCTCGCCAAGCGCCGGCTGAAACCGCCCCGTCGGGATCTTGGTTAGGAAGCGCGACAAAGGCTCGTCCTTCTCCATCCCTAAGACCGAGTCGTAGTCCCCGCACATGCCAACGTCGCTGATATAGGCCGTCCCGCCCGAAAGAATCTGCTCGTCTGCGGTCGGAACGTGGGTGTGCGTGCCGAACACGCAGGTTGCGCGCCCATCGGCGAAATGTCCCATCGCCTGTTTCTCGGAAGTGGCCTCGGCATGAAAATCGATAAACACGGCGTCGGCGCCTTGCTTCAACTTGCAGGCCTCGACCTCACGCTCGACGGCGCGGAAGGGATCGTCGAGATCGGGCATGAAGACGCGGCCTTGTGCGTTGACGACGAGGACGTCGGCACCGTTTGCGGCCTTGAACAGCCCGGCACCCCGCCCGGGCGTTCCCTTCGGATAGTTGATCGGTCGTAAGAGCCGTTCTTGTCGTTCGATGAAGACAAGCGCCTCGCGTTGATCCCAGACGTGATTTCCGCTCGTCACCACGTCGGCGCCAGCATCGATGAGTTCGGTCAGAATGTCCTCGGTGATGCCGAAGCCGCCGGCGGCATTCTCGCCGTTGACGACGACGAAGTGGGCGCCATAGCGGGCCCGCAAATCCGGCAGGGCTTCGATCACCGCCGTCCGGCCGGTGCGGCCAACAAGATCGCCAAGAATCAAAACTCGCATGGAAGCCGCCGATGCGCGCTAACAAGATTCACTAGATCAGCAGGGGAACGCTCTCGAGAGAGCCCTAGACGGAGCGATGGATAAGAGGCGAGGCCACGACAGCCGTCGGAGCGAAGATCCCTGGCGTCCCTACTAAAGTAGGTGGGCGCCGAGTGACGGAGACCACGATCCCCGTCAGGGTCAGCTCCCATTGGATCTTATAGGGCCCTGGGAATAGTGCTCCTAACGCACCGCGCAGCCCGCCGCTCGCCAATATAGTGATTTGCCGGGCGATGCGAAACTACGACCGCCGATTTCCGGACGGTCCGGCATCGGCAAGGCGGCGGTGCAGCATCTCGATGCGGTCAGCGGCAGCCCCGATCACATCGGTCAGATCGAGGCGCACCGCCTTTGCCGTTTCGTCGGCGGCGGAGCGGTCCCGGCGGAGCTCCGCCATGGCGGACTTCATTTCATCGAGCTGCCGCCTCGCTTCCCACAATTCGTCGGTGATCATAAGTCCGGCCATCAGGATCAGGCGATCGTCGCCGACCTGGCCGAACTTGAACTTCATCGTCTCAACATGCGTGCCGAGGTACTCGGCGAGCTGAATGAGATGCGCCTCCTCCCCCTCCCCGCATTCCAAGCGATAGGTGCGCCCGTTTAGTGTGACGCTCACCTGCCCCATAACGCGCCCTCCCCTAGAAGTCCGCGCCCTCGGCGGCCATCATCTTTCGCAATCTTCCCATTACCGTTTCGAGGCGCTCTGCGACCTCGTCATTTGCGGCTTCGAGGCGGCCCGACCGGCCCCGCTCGGCTTCGAGTTCGCCGCTCAGCCGCTCGCATTCTGAAGCGAGACGATTACGTTCGTCCGCCACAGTCCTGAGCTGTTGCCTCAGATCCGCGTCCGACGAGCGCTCACCAAGAAGATCTGCAAGGCCTTGTTCGAGACTGTCGACGGAGGCGTCAAAGCGCGCCAAAGCCTCCTTCAAAGCGTCAGCATGGGTCATCGCGGCCCGGCCTCTCACGCGTTAACCCCGCCAGAATCCGGCGCGGCCCTTCCTGCCCATTCTTTTGGTCGATGCGACAAAGTGGTGACGATCATAAACATGTTTAGATTTTTGCTGTAGTCCCAGGACCATGTCGCGGTCTGATCCATATCTGCATGATTTCATGGGCGTTTGTCTGGCCAGCGGCCCGGCAGGGCAGGTCGGCGCGTGAGGCCCGGTATGGAATCGGTTCCCGATTGCCGTCTCTATCTACCCGTTCCGGCGGCTTTCTCCCGCGATTTTGAGGAAGAGTTCGCAAAGGCGCTCGCCGAGGCCGACGTGGCCTCGATCCTCCTCGTCGGTGACCCGAATCAGCAATCTCGGGAATCGATTCATCGCCTCCGCGATCTGGCCGTCGCTCACGAAGTAGCCTTCCTTGTCGACGGCAACATTGAACTGTCGAGGGATATCGACGCTGACGGCGTCCACCTTCCGCCAGATCCTCACCTTTACCGGCAGGCCCGCGACGCGCTCGGGCAACGCGCCATCATTGGCGTCGGTTCCGTGGACAGCCGCCATGTCGCCATGGTCCTAGCCGAGCTTGGTGCCGACTATGTGGCAATCGGCCCGGAGGCCGGCATGGCGCCGGGCTTGGACCAGGCGGAACTGATCGCCTGGTGGTCGGAGATTTTTGTCGTGCCTTGTGTTGCCTGGGACGTCGAGACGCCTGAAGACGCCGAGATGCTCGCGAGGTTTGGAGCTGACTTCATCGCTCCCTCGATCACAATTTGGCAACACGCCAACCCGGTTAACGCGATTTTAGCCCTCGAGGAGGCGATTGAAACGGGAAGGAGCATTGCGTGACTCGGGCAACGATCGGCCTCGTCCTCGCGGTATTCATCCTCGCCGCCCCGGCACCCGCCTGGAGCGCGGAGAGTCCGGCTTATATCGCTTATGCCCAAGGTCACTACGTGCGGGCACGGCAATTGGCGGAGGCTGAGGGAAACCAGGGATCGAAGGAAGCCTATGTCCTCCTCGGCGAGATTTATGAGGAGGGCCTGGGCATTGCGCAGAACTTGCAAAAGGCAGCCGAGGCTTACGCGAAGGGCGCAGAACTCGGTGACGCCAACGCCCAATATTCCTACGGCACGATGCTCACCGAGGGCCGGGGCGTGAAGAAAAACCTCGAACGCGCCGCCGACTGGTTCGAAAAGGCGGCGGCGCAAGGAAATGCCGAAGCGCAATACAATCTCGCCCTCATCCATATCGACGGCCGGGGACGGCCGCGGGACGAGAAGAAGGCTGCAGGCTGGATGGAGAAGGCAGCCGCGCAAGGCCTGCCGACGGCTGCCTACGATCTCGGCGGGCTGTATCAGTTCGGCCGTGGAGTCATGCCCGACCCGGTGAAAGCCGCGAGCTGGACCGGCCGTGCCGCCGAGGCCGGGTTGCCGGAAGCACAGGCCGATTATGGCGTGATGCTCTTCAAGGGCGAAGGCATCGCGGTGGACGAGAAGCGTGCCGCAAAGATGTTCCGCATGGCGGCGGAGCGTGGCAATCCCGTCGCGCAGAACCGGCTGGCTCGTCTCTACGCGAATGGCGTCGTGGTGGGTGAGGACCTCGTCCAGGCGGGGAAGTGGCACCTCCTGTCGCGCGAGGCCGGTGTAAGCGATTTCACGCTCGACATGATGCTCGCCAAATTGACGCCGGAACAACGCGCGGCCGCCGAGCAGGCGGCACGGGATTGGCGCGAGGAGAAGCGCGCGGAATAACCCCGCCTGCTATCGGCAAGCACTCGCCGCGCCTTGACAGATCGAACGCCCCCCGGCTTAAAGGCGGCCACCCACCTTTCGCGCCCAAGCTCACACGAGTCGATCGCTATGAAAATCAACGGCAACGAGATCAGACCCGGCAATGTCATTCAGCACAAGGGCGGGCTCTGGGTCGCGGTGAAGACGCAGCACGTCAAGCCGGGCAAGGGCCCGGCTTACGCGCAGGTCGAGCTGAAACACGCCATCGACGGAACGAAGCTCAACGAGCGCTTCCGGTCCTCGGAGACGGTGGAGCGAGTGAGACTCGAGCAGAAGGACTATCAGTTCCTCTATAACGAGGGCGACATGCTCGTCTTTATGGACGTGGACACCTACGATCAGATCGCGCTTCCGGCCGACTTCTTGGAAGAGCGTGCCGCCTTCCTTCAGGAAGGAATGAAGGTGACGGTCGAGAGTCACGAGGGAAAACCGATCGGCATCGCCATTCCCGATCAGGTGACGCTTGCGGTCGTGGAGGCGGACCCCGTCGTGAAAGGGCAAACGGCGGCTTCGTCCTATAAGCCGGCGAAGCTCGAGAACGGCGTCCGCATCATGGTGCCGCCCTTCATCGTCTCGGGCGAGCGGGTGGTGGTCGATACGAACGAACTGACCTATGTGCGGCGCGCGGAGTAGCTCGCAGCAGAAGCCGCTCCGACCATGACCTCCGGCCTCCGGCTTCCGCCGGAATGACCGGCAGGGACCGGCGCTAAATCAGCGAGACGAAAATCGATGCCCGCTTCAGCCTTGATGAATGTGATGCTTGCCGCCGCGCGGAAGGCGGGCCGCAGCCTTGCGCGCGACTTCGGCGAGGTCGAGCAGCTGCAGGTGTCTCTGAAGGGGCCGGCCAACTTCGTATCGGCAGCGGATACGCGGGCTGAGGAAATTCTCCACAAGGAGCTCGCAAAAGCGCGTCCCGGCTACAGCCTTCTCTTTGAGGAGCGTGGTGAGGTCGAGGGCGCGGACAAAACCCATCGCTTCATCGTTGATCCGTTGGATGGGACCACGAATTTCCTGCATGGCATTCCGCATTTCGCCATTTCGATTGCGCTCGAGCGGAATGGCGAGCTCGTCGCGGGTCTCATATTCAATCCTGTCTGGAATGAGCTATTCACCGCCGAACGCGGCAAGGGGGCTTTCCTCAACGATCGCCGCATCAGGGTTGCGGCACGATCGGACCTCGCCGATTGCGTGATCGTCACCGGCATCCCCCATCGCGGGAAGCCGGACCAAGACCTCTTTCTCAAAGAGATGCGTTCGGTCATGGCCTCGTGCTCAGGCGTCCGGCGCACAGGCGCGGCAGCCCTTGACCTAGCCTGGGTTGCAGCCGGCCGGTTCGACGGCTTCTGGGAGCGCAATCTGAGGTCGTGGGATCTTGCCGCTGGGATCGTCATCCTGCGCGAAGCTGGCGGCTTCGTCTCCGATCTCTCCGGCAAGGATCGCATTCTTGAGAGCGGAAGCGTTGTTGCTGGGAACGAAGCGATTCACCGCAAGCTCTTGAGCCAATTGAAGACCACAAGGGGCCTTGAAGCGGACGCCGCGACCCCGATTGCTTAGCGGCACTGTCATGCAAGCGTGGACTATTCCCGCCTGAAATAAGAGAGCAAGATGGCGGGCTTCCTCGACGCCCCAGGGTTGCCGTTTTGCCGGAATTAGTATTCAGCTAATCTTTTCGCGACGTTCCCCGATTCAGCCGAGCACCATGGCAGCGCCCACAGCTCACAAGGCAAAGCTCACCTACCCGCAAGTTTTCCTGTGGCGGATGAGCTTGTTCCTCATCCTTGCTATTTTGCTCGCCATCGTCCTCGACGGCCAGACGCAGCAACTGCGTCGGAGCTTCATGGCCAATCCCGCGCTGAACGGCCTCATCCTCGGCGTGCTCTTTATCGGCACCGTCTATGCCTTCCGGCAGGTACTCCGGCTCTTTCCCGAGATCAGGTGGGTCAATGCGGTCCGTGTCTCGGAACCCGGTTTCGCCATCAACTCGACGCCAAGACTCTTGGCGCCGATGGCGACCATGCTTCGCGACCGCACCGGTCAGTTGTCGCTGGCGACAGGCGCCATGCGCTCGCTGCTCGATTCGGTGGCCTCACGTCTCGACGAACAACGCGAGACCACGCGCTATCTCGTCGGCCTCCTCGTCTTTCTCGGCTTGCTCGGCACCTTCTGGGGGTTGTTGCAGACCGTCAGCTCCGTCGGCACCACGATCGGCGCACTCGACACCAATGCGAACGAAAGCGTGATGCTGTTCGATCAGCTGAAAGAGGGCTTGGCCGCGCCGCTTCAGGGCATGGGCGTCGCCTTCTCCTCATCGATGTTCGGCCTTGGCGGGTCGCTGATCATCGGCTTCCTCGATTTACAGGCGGGCCACGCCCAGGGGCGCTTTTACAACGAGCTGGAAGACTGGCTCTCGGGCATCACCGAGCTTCAGCCCGCCGAGGGCGGGGTAGCCGGCCTTCCGCCGCAGCTTCGCTTCGCGCTTCTCGACATGCAGCGCTCGCTGACCGACCTCGGCGACAAGATCGAGACTCGCGTTCTCGGCGACAACACCGGCAATGCCGTGAAGGATCTCGCGCAAGGCGTCGAGAAGCTGATCAAGCAAATGCGCGCGGAGCAGAAGGTGGTGCGGGAATGGGCCGATGAGCAGGCTCAGCAGCAGCTCGAGCTTGCGACCATGCTCAGGCAGATCACCGACCGCAAGTCGGTTACGCAAGAGGAGCCGAAATAAGCATGGCGCTAGCGCGCAGCCGGCGGCGTGTGAGTCCGGCCAATTACTGGCCGGGGTTCGTGGATATGCTGTCCACGCTGCTGCTCGTCGTCGTCTTCCTCATGTCGCTCTTTATGCTGACCAATTACTTCGTTACGCAGCAGGTGAGCGGTAAGGATACGATGCTTTCGCGCCTGAACCGCCAGCTCTCCCAGCTCACCGAGCTTCTTGCGCTCGAGCGCTCGAAGAAGCAGTCAGTCGAGGATTCTCTTTCCGCTCTGCAGGCAACCCTGCTCGATAAGGAAAAGGAGAATACGCGCCTTTCGAGCCAACTCGGCGAGCAAGGCGGAAAGGTGCAAGGCGCAGAAGGGCGCGTCACGGCGCTCACCGGCCAGCTCGACCAGCAAAAGAAGATCACCAACGAGGCGTTGGCCAAGGTCGAGATTCTCAACCAGCAGATTGCTGCCCTCAGGGTGCAGATGGCCGCCCTGCAGGAGGCGCTCGACGCCTCCGAGGCGAAGGACCGCGACAGTCAGGTGAAGATCGCCGATCTCGGGCAGCGCCTGAACGTGGCGCTTGCCAAGAAGGTGCAGGAGCTCGCCCGCTACCGTTCCGATTTTTTCGGCAAGCTGCGTGACGTGCTCGGCACCCGGCCCGATTTCCAGGTCGTCGGCGACCGTTTTCTGTTTCCGGCCGATGTCTTTTTCGACACGGGCTCTGCCGATCTGAAGCCGGACTCGACCCCGCAGATCGATAAGCTCGCCGATGCGCTCAAGCAGCTGGAGGCGCAAATCCCGCCGGACATTGCCTGGGTGCTCCGCATCGACGGGCACACGGACGTGCAGCCGATGTTCAGCACCACCTTCCCCTCCAACTGGGAGCTGTCGTCCGCCCGCGCGATTTCGGTGGTGCGGTATCTCATCGACAAGGGCATTTCGCCGACCAGGCTCGTCGCCGCGGGCTTCGGCGAATTCCAGCCGATCGACAGCGGCAGCACCGAAGACTCCTACCGCAAGAACCGGCGCATCGAGCTGAAGCTCACCGAGCGCTGATCCGATCCCAGCGTTGACGCCTGTCTACTGGAGCTTGACGCCACCCGTCTGTGTTATGTTATATCATTCGAATGAACGCGACGCGGCACCAAGAGCCGAAGCTCTCCCGTAATCAGGGCCAGATCCTGTCTTGTCTCCGAAAGGCGAAGGAGCCCTTGAGCGCCTACGCCATTCTCGATCGCGTCCGCACCGCAGGGATTTCACATCCGCCGACCGTCTATCGCGCGCTGACCGAGTTGATGCAGCTCGGCATGGTGCACCGTCTGCAGTCGCGCGCGGCCTTCGTCGCCTGCGATCACGGCGGCTGCGACGGCCGGGCGGCCTTCGCCATCTGCTCTCAATGCGAGAAGGTCATTGAGATTTCGCTGAGCGCGAAAGAGGAAGCAGGACTCTTAGCGCTCGCGCCGAAAGAGATCGCAGCCGAGCAGGTGACGCTCGAGATTGCGGGCCTCTGCGAGTCCTGCCGCCCGGCACGGACGGCTTAGGCCTCGGGCGCGATCCTGCAGCGTGTTTAGAGGGACGTCGGCATGAACGAGAGAGGCGATGTCGGGCCGATCAGCATTCCGGAACTGAAAACGTCGCTTCTCCGTCTCTCAGTGCCCGCGCGCCTAGGACTGGCAGCGGGCCTTGCGCTCCTCGCCTGGGTGGCAGTCGCGTTGTCACTCTCATGAATGCCTCCCCCGCGCCAGCAATCGTCTTCCGCGATCTCACCCTCGGTTACGATCGCCACCCTGCCGTTCACCATGTGAGTGGCGCCGTCAGCCGCGGCGAGATGCTCGCCCTTGTCGGCCCGAACGGCGCCGGCAAATCGACCCTGCTCAAGGGGATCATGGGCGAGTTGAAGCCGCTCGGCGGACGCCTTGATCTCCACGGCCTCTCGTCGCGACAGATCGCGTATCTCCCACAACAGATTGAGATCGACCGCAGCTTTCCGATTTCCGTTTTCGATTGTGTGGCTATGGGTCTTTGGCGCCGGATCGGCCTTTGGCGTGGGCTCAAAGCGGGCGACAAGCGGAGCGTCTCGGAGGCGCTTGCCACTCTCGGCATTCTCGAGCTCGCGAATCGGCCGATCGGAGCGCTCTCCGGCGGACAGTTTCAACGCGCTCTCTTCGCGCGGCTGCTCCTGCAAGACTGCCGACTCATCCTGCTGGATGAGCCCTTCCGCGCCGTCGATGCCAAAGCCGTCGCGGAGTTGTTCGCCCTCATCGGGCACTGGCATGCGGAAGGGAGGACGGTGATCGCCGCCCTGCACGATATCGGCCAGGTGCGGGCGCATTTCGGATCGACTCTGCTGCTTGCGCGCGAACTCGTTGCCTGGGGCGACACCCGAAAGGTGCTGACGCCCGCAAATCTCGCCAAGGCGCGTCACGCCGTCGAGGGCTGGGACGAGCACGCGGAGATTTGCGAGCGCGGGCCCGCTCCCGTCGCGATCAAGCAACGGGAGCCGGCATGACCGAGGGGCTCCTTCAACCTTTCGTCGAATTCGCTTTCATGCGGCGGGCGCTTGCGGGGCTCTTCGCACTCTCCATCAGCGCGCCGCCGATCGGCGTGTTTCTTGTCCTTCGGCGTATGAGTCTGATGGGCGATGCCATGAGCCATGCGATCCTTCCCGGCGCGGCCATCGCCTATCTGCTCGCGGGCCTGTCGCTGGTCGCCATGAGTCTTGGCGGCCTTCTTGCTGGGCTTGCCGTGGCTCTTGCGGCGGGGCTTGTCGCACGGACCACGGTTTTGCGCGAAGACGCAAGCCTTGCCGCCTTCTATCTCGTCTCGCTCGCGCTCGGCGTGTTGATCGTGTCGGTGCGTGGCAGCAATGTCGACCTACTCCACGTCCTCTTCGGCACGATACTCGCACTCGATGACCAAGCGCTCCTCCTCGTCACCTCGATCGCGACGGTGTCGCTCGCAACACTCGCCATCATCTACCGGCCGCTGGTCCTCGAATGCTTCGATCCTCACTTCCTCCGGTCGGTGAGCCGCGCCAGCTTCCCTACCCATCTTCTGTTCCTAGTGCTCGTCGTCCTCAGCCTCGTCAGCGGATTTCAGGCGCTCGGAACGCTGCTCGCGGTCGGCATCATGCTTCTTCCCGCGATCACCGCGCGGTTCTGGGCGGAAGACATGACCGGCTTGATGATCGCTGCAGTCGTTGCCGCTTGCGCCGCTAGTCTCACCGGACTTCTCCTCTCCTATCACTTCAATCTGCCGACGGGCCCCGCCATCATCCTCCTCAGCGGCATCTTCTATGTGCTTTCGATGCTCACGGGGCCGAAGGGCGGGCTTCTTTGGCAGCTTCTCCCCCGCAAACATCTCGAAGCCTGAACCGTCATCGAAGGAGTCTCCATGATCAGTCGTATTTTGGTGCCGATCGCGTTCGCCGCAGCCCTCGCTGGCGCCCCATCAGAAAGTGTCGCCCAAGCGAAAGTGAAAGCCGTCGCCTCGTTCAGCATCCTCGGCGACATGGTGAAAGAAGTCGGTGGCGAGCGGGTCCAGGTCACGACGCTCGTAGGACCGAACGGCGACGCGCATGTCTATCAGCCGACGCCGACCGACGCTAAGACGCTCGCCCGCGCCGACATTCTGGTCATCAACGGCCTCGGTTTCGAGGGCTGGATGGAGCGCCTTGAAGAGTCATCCGGCTTCAAGGGGAACGTGATCACGGCCTCGGATGGCGTGAAGCCGATCGATGCGTCGGCCGAGCAGGACCATGCGGAGGCAAGCGAGCACCATGAGGACAAGCATGCCGACCATAACGCGCATGACGAGCACGAGGAGCCCGCGGAGCATGAGGGACACGATCATGGTGCCATCGACCCACATGCCTGGCAGGACCTCGCCAACGGCCAGATCTATGTCGCCAATATTCGCGACGGTCTGGTCGCCGCCGATCCGGAGGGGAAGGCGACATACGAAGCGAACGCCGCCAAATATCTAAGCGAGATCGAGAAGGTCGTAGGTCATGTGAAAGAGGGCCTCGGCAGGCTTCCGGAGGCGCGCCGCAAGATCATTACCAGCCACGACGCCTTCGCCTATTTCGGCAGAGCCTATGACCTCAAGATCATCGCGCCGGAGGGCGTGAGCACTGAAAGTGAGGCTTCTGCCAAAGACGTTGCCAAGATCATCCGTCAGATCAAGGCGGAGAAGATCCCCGCGGCCTTTCTGGAGAACGTCACCGATCGCCGCCTGCTCGACCAGATCGCAAGCGAGACAGGCGCCAAGATCGGCGGCACGCTCTATTCCGACGCGCTGTCCGAGCCCGGCGGGCCCGCGTCCACCTATCTCGACATGTTCCGCCATAACGTGGAGGTGCTCACGACGGCGCTGTCGAGCTAGGATGGGGTCGTGCTCTCTGGGAGGAAAGCGATCTTGCTTGCCGGTGTGGTCGGGCTTGTCGCGATCGTGGTCGCTTCGCTCATTCCGGCCAATATGCAAATCCGCTTGGGCCTGCATTGGCTCATCGAGCATTTCCTCATCTTCTTCGTCACGACGGCCATCTTCTGCCGCGCCTCGCAAAAACCGCTTCTCGTCGGGGGGCTGATGATGCTCGTCTCGCCCACGCTCGAGGCGATTCAGGGCCTGACGCCGGACCGCACGCCGGACCTTCAGACGGCGCTGAGCGGGGCTGCCGGAGCCTTGAGCGGAGCGCTGTTCGTGAAGGCGGTTACGGTCTCTTGGCGACGCCGGCCGAAGGCGCCTGAGGCGGCCTAGGGCCGCTGGCGCGCGGGGGCCAAATCTGATTTATCCAAGCCATGGAGGCTGGAGAGCGCAGGCGTTCGATTCCGGTTACCGTAGGCGGCGTCACCATCGGCGGCGCCGCGCCCATCGCCGTGCAATCGATGACAAATACCGACACGGCCGAAGTGGAATCGACCGTCGCTCAGGTCGCGAGCCTTGCCCGCGCCGGCTCTGAGCTCGTCCGCATCACTGTCGACCGTGCCGAGGCGGCGGCGGCCGTGCCGCATATCCGCGACAAGCTTGCCGCTCGCGGCGTCGACGTGCCGCTGATCGGCGATTTTCACTATAACGGGCACACGCTGCTCACCGAGTATCCGGCGTGCGCCGAGGCGCTCGCCAAATACCGCATCAATCCCGGCAATGTCGGCTTCAAGGACAAGCGCGACAAGCAATTCTCGGCCATCATCGACATCGCTTTGAAATATGAGAAGCCCGTCCGCATCGGTGTGAATTGGGGCAGCCTCGACCAGGATCTCCTTACCCGCCTGATGGACGAGAATGCGCGCCTGCCGGAACCGAAAGACGCGCGCGCGGTGATGCATGAGGCGATCGTCCAGTCAGCGCTGCTCAGCGCCGAGCGGGCGATGGAGCTCGGGCTCGGCCCTGACCGCATCATCCTTTCGGCCAAGGTGAGCGCGGTGCAGGACCTGATCGAAGTTTATTCCATGCTCGCCGCGCGCTCCGATCTTGCGCTGCATCTCGGGCTGACCGAGGCGGGCATGGGATCGAAGGGCATCGTCGCCTCCGCTGCCGCGCTCTCCGTTCTGCTCCAGCACGGAATTGGCGACACGATCCGCATCTCGCTGACGCCGGAGCCGAATGGCGATCGCACGCTCGAAGTGAAGGTGGCGCAGGAGCTGCTGCAGAGCATGGGCTTCCGCAGCTTCGTGCCGCTCGTTGCGGCCTGCCCCGGCTGCGGCCGCACCACCTCCACCACTTTCCAGGAGCTCGCCCGCGACATCCAGGACTTCATCCGCGAGTCGATGCCGGATTGGAAACGCCGTTACCCGGGGGTCGAGACCCTTACCGTCGCGGTGATGGGCTGCATCGTCAACGGACCAGGCGAATCGAAGCATGCCGATATCGGCATCTCGCTTCCGGGCACGGGCGAGGCGCCCGCCGCGCCTGTTTTTATCGAGGGCAAGAAGGTGATGACCTTGCGCGGTCCCGGAGCCGCGGCCGAGTTCAAGCAGATGGTGATCGACTATATCGACCGCCGATTCAGCCACGCCGGCGCCCACCGCCCTGCCGCGGAGTAGACGTCATGATCCCCCGTCTCCACGTCCCTCTCGAAGAGCGAGAAGACGTCGTACGTCACCTTGGTAAACAAGAGCAGCACTGGAAAGCGGGCAGATCGGCTCATGCACTCGCTTCACTGTGGTGCACGCAGAATGGCATCCCCAACACCGTAGCGCAGTTGCTGACCAGCCACGCTGAGTTCCGTTCCGCCGAGCTGATTGACGGTTTCATGGAGAAGAAGGTCGATCTCGGTTCGGACGGCCACGCCAGCCAAACCGACATGCTCGCGATCCTCGGACTTGAGTGCGGGCTCGCAATTGCTGCGGTCGAGGGCAAAGCTGGAGAGTCGTTTGGGGAGACCGTTCAGATTTGGATTCGGGAGAACGGTTCAGCAGAAAGCCTTGCGCGCAAAGAGAAACGCCTGTTGGCCTTGTGCCAGACCCTTGGTCTGTCGCAAGAAGCAGCGATGCCGCTAAGATACCAATTGCTCCATCGAACGGCTTCGGCGATCTACGAGGCGAAACGCTATCGCACAAAGCTCGCTGTCATGCTCGTCCACAGTTTCAGCGATGATGAAAATGGATTCTCCGACTTCATCGCTTTTTTGACGGCTGTAGGCTTCAGGGCGCCGACTGCAGGGGTTCTTGCAGGACCGGTGACCCTGGATGGAATTTCGCTTTACGCTGGCTGGGTGAATGACAAGGCGCCAGCAGAACCGGCGGGGGCCTATCTCGACCGACTCCGCAACTATGCGGAAACGCTTTCGCGGTGGTGCGATCGCGTGCGCGTATGGTGCGACGAAAGGAAAGCGGCACTCTAGCACTCAGTTCTGGATCGCGTTGCCGATCAGGCCGACCGTCAGAGCCAAAATCGTCACATTGAAGAAGAAGGCTGTGATGCCGTGCAGGATGACGGTGCGGCGGATACGCTTTTCACTGATCGAGACGTCGGAAACCGCGGTCGAGGTTCCGATGGTGAAGGCGAAATAGACAAAATCGAAATAGAGGGGCTCGGAGCCGCCGGGAAAGACGAGGCCCCCACCTTCCCCTTTCCCATCGCCATAGAACTCGTGCGCATAGTGCAGGGCGAAGACCGTATGGATGAGAGTCCAGGAGAGAATGACGGTGGCGTAGAGGAAGAGGAGCCCGTCTAGCGCGCGGATTTCAGCCGGGTTTGAGAGTTCAAGCCAGGCAAACACGGCACCGACGCTTACGGCGCAGGCGCCGACGGTGATGAGCAGAATGGCGATGCTGCCCACATCCTCGATGCGCGCCCGCGACCGTATTTTTGCTGTGTCCGATCGGGCGAACATTCGAAACGCGATGACAAGAAAGAGTGCAATGCCGGTATCCCAGGCGAGAAGCATACGCGTGAGGACGTGTAGCCCGTCGGCGAGGATGGTCAGAGCAGCAAAGGCGCAGAGACCCGCGAAGACGGAGAGGAGCAGGCGGGGCCTCGCGAGGAGCACCCGTAGGAGCAGCGGGTGGGTTGGGAGTGGAGCGATATCCATCTTGTTCATGCACCGCTCCCCCGCCTGGAGCCGATGAAGCGGGCAGCCTCCTTTAGCGCTTCGCCACGTTCGGCAAAGGGCGCGAGCGCGGCGACCGCTTCCTCGACGAGCGCGCCTAGCCTCTTCCGCGCTCCCTCCACGCCGACGAGCGCGACGAGCGTCGCCTTACCGCGGGAGGCGTCTTTGGCCACCGCCTTTCCGGCGGTCACCGTGTCGCCTTCAGCATCGAGCAGGTCGTCGGCGAGCTGAAAGGCTTGGCCGAAGGCGGAGGCATAAGCGAGGAGCGCCTCGCGCGAGACTCGATCGGCGCCCCCAAGCACCGCACCGGCTTCGCAGGCAAAGCCGAAAAGCGCGCCGGTTTTCATGGATTGCATCTGGGCAACCTCGGATTGGTCGAGCGCCTTGCCTTCGGCGGCGAGATCGAGCGCTTGTCCGCCCGCCATTCCGGAGACGCCCGCGGCGCGCGCGAGCAGGCTCATCAATTCGACGCGGACGGAGGGGTCGGAATGTGTCGATGGCCGGCTCAGGAGTTCGAAGGCGAAGGTGAGGAGAGTATCTCCGGCAAGAATGGCAGTCGCCTCGTCAAAAGCCACGTGCACGGTCGGGCGCCCGCGGCGGACCGCGTCGTCGTCCATGCTCGGCAGGTCGTCATGCACGAGCGAGTAGCAATGCAGGCATTCGAGCGCCGCGGCGGCGTCGAGGGCGTCCTCCTTGGGGACACCGAAGAGCGCCGCCGAATGGATGAGCAGAAAGGGGCGCAGGCGTTTTCCCCCACCGAGCGCCGCATAGCGCATCGCCTCGGCAAGCCGGGCGAGAGCCGGCGGCTCGGGCACCACCCGAATAAGGGCATCGAGCCTGGCCCCGATCCGGGTTGCCGTGCGTTCAAGCTCCTTGGCGAATTCCATATTTCTGAAAGGTGCAAAGAATCTCGTGGTTTTGCCGTAGCTTCGCCGCACCCTACTCGCACGTTGCCCCGGGCGGCAACCGGAGGGTAGAAGCGAGCGCGATGACCATCGAGCCAGAGCCGCGACCGGCGCAACCCGAACTCCGAGCTGAGCCGGAGCAAGAGTCCGCTGCACCCGATCTCCCAAGAGAAGCGAGGACTGAACCGCAGCAACGCCAGGCGTTGCCCGAGCCAACGCAGGACATTCCGTCGGAGCCCAGCGCGGAGCCGATAGCGCCCGAGGAGCCGCGGGCGCCGGAACTCGAACCGCGCACAGAGCAAGGTTTGACGGAGACAGAGCCGGAAAGCGCCGAGGCGTACCTCGACAGGGAGGGGGCGCCCGCCGCGCCTCAGCCACCGCAAGCGTCGGTGCCCGAAGCCGAACCGGAAACGCCGCGAACGGAGTTCCGGCCGGGCGCCACGACTCTGGAAGAGGAGCCCGTCCGCAGGCGTCCTTGGCTCAGAATGGTCAAGCTCATCGGCCTGCTGGGCCTTCTCACCCTGCTCGGATCCGCCGTCTTGTTCCGCTTCATCAATCCGCCTTTCACGACGGTGATGGCGACGGAGAAGCTGAGCGGAGCGACTCTGAGACGCGAGTGGGTGCCGCTTGAGCGCATCTCCCGAAGTTTGCCGCTTGCGGTGGTTGCGAGCGAGGACGGCCGCTTCTGTCAGCATTGGGGCGTGGATTGGGGAGCCGTGCGCGACGCCGTCAAGGAAAACCGCAGTGGCGGTTTTCGTGGCGCGAGCACAATTCCCATGCAGACGGCGAAGAACCTCTATCTCTGGACGGAGCGAAGCTACCTGCGGAAGCTGATCGAGGTCCCCATCGCCTACCTCCTGTCGGCGCTTTGGCCGAAGGAGCGGGTGATCGAGGTTTACCTCAACATCGCCCAATGGGGCCCCGGCATTTTCGGTGCCGAGGCGGCCAGCCGGTATTATTTCGGCAAGAGCGCGTCGGCTCTGACGCGGCGTGAGGCGCTTTTGCTTGCGGCAGCCCTGCCGGCCCCGCGGATCCGCAATCCCGCAAGGCCAAGTGCAAGAATGCTGCAAATTGCCCGCTCGGTCGAAAGGCGGATGCCGGTCATCGTATCCCGAGCAACCTGCCTTCGCTCAGCTCGCTCCGGCTGAACAAGCAACCGAGCCTCTGGCCAGGACCGGCGCCAGTCCCTATAAGGCGCCGGACGCGAGCCGCGGACGCGGCATGTTCTGAGGTTGAAAATGGCTGTACCGAAACGAAAAGTCTCGCGCATGAAGCGCGGCAACCGGCGGGCGCATGACGCGCTCAAGGCTCCGACTTACGTCGAGGATAAGGACTCCGGCGAGCTCCGCCGTCCGCATCACATCGACCTGAAATCCGGCAAATATCGCGGCCGCCAGATACTGGCCGTGAAGGAAGAGGCCTAAAGACCTCCTCGGGAACCAAGAGCGTGGCTGGGGGTCATCACCTGTATGGTTGTGGTAGAACCCCAGCAAGAAGGTAGAGCCCCGCGCCGCTCGTACCGGTCGAACTGGCTCGCGTCCGTTCCGCTCCTCGCCTTTGTCGTCATTGCTTATTCAGCCTTCGCGCTTGGCGGAGCGGATTTTGCACTCGCACGTTTCACCGTGAACATGCCGTCCGGTGGGGTGTGGCAGATCTCGCTCGGCGACATGCTGCTCGCCGCGGCTTTATTCGTTCTCTTCTTCGAGATCCTGAAATCGACAAGGACTGGCGGAAATTCCGTCGTCGATCATGCCCTCTCCATGATCGTATTCATGGTCTGCCTAATCCTGCTTCTCGTCTGGCAGGCTGCCGCGACCTCTCTCTTCTTCCTGATCACCCTCATCAGTCTCGTAGATGTGATGGCAGGATTCTCGGTCACCATCCGCTCCGCACGGCGCGACTATTCGGTCACCGGCAACGAGTAGCGTGTACGCGCTGAGTATAGGCTAGCGGCGGGAGAGTTCGTCCAGCCGCTCTTTCATGGCCGAAAGCTCGGCCTTGAGATTGGCGATCTCGTCCTCGCTTTTCGGAGCCTGCGACGCTTCCTCGCGCTTCGCCGGCTCCGGTGCGTTTGCCGCCTTTCCATCCTCCATGGAGGCGAAGGGGCTGAACAGGCCGAGCGCGCGCTCGAAGGCGACGAAATTCTTCCGGACCTGATCCTGCATCGCCTCGAAAGCCGCCGTGCCAAAGACGTGAGCGAACCGCCGGCGATAATCCTCTTGCTGGCGCGTGAGGGAATCGAGGCTGAATTCGAGATAGCTCGGCACGAGACGCTGCATGCTGTCGCCGTAGAAGCGGATCAGTTGGCGTAGGAAGCGGATCGGGAGGAGATTGGTGCCGCGGCTCTCCTGCTCGACGATGATCTGAGTCAGAACCGAATGGGTAAGATCCTCGCCCGTCTTGGCGTCGTAGACGACGAAGTCCCGCTCCGACCGCACCATTTCGGCGAGGTCCTCGAGCGTGACATAGGTGCTAGTGTCGGTGTTGTAGAGCCTCCGGTTCGCGTATTTCTTGATAATGACCGGACGGATCTCCTGGTCCGTATCCCGTGCCACGTCTTCTGAACTCCCTGTCATTTCAGGCACCTCAGCCCCCGGCAGAGGCATGCCGCAACTGCGAAATCAGTAGCATGTTCCTCGTGCGAAGCACCAGAGGCTTTGCCGGAGCGGCAAAAGGACCGTGGGCTTCCCACGGCAGGGTCCCTAGGCTAAGAGCTAAGTCCCCTCGAATTGGAGATTGGCATGAAAGACGAAGAGATTGTCATCGTCGCCGCGGCCAGAACGCCGGTCGGCTCCTTTAATGGGTCCTTGTCGACCCTGCCCGCGCATGCGCTTGGCGAGGTGGCCATCCGCGCTGCCCTTGAAAGAGCGAAGGTGGACCCGGCCGAGGTCGACGAAGTCATCATGGGTCAGGTCCTGACCGCGGGCCAAGGCCAGAACCCGGCGCGCCAGGCCGCCGTCGCGGCCGGCATTCCGGTGGATAAGACCGCCTGGGGCCTCAACCAGGTCTGCGGCTCGGGCCTCCGCTCTGTTGCCGTCGGCGCCCAGCAAATCGCCGTCGGCGATGCCGATATCGTGGTTGCGGGCGGGCAGGAGAGCATGAGCCTTGCTCCCCATGTCGCCCACCTCCGCGGCGGGCAGAAGATGGGCGCCCTCGAATTCGTGGACAGCATGATCAAGGATGGCCTGTGGGAAGCCTTCAACGGTTACCACATGGGCAACACCGCCGAGAACGTCGCCAGTCAATGGCAAATCACGCGCGAGGACCAGGACAAGTTCGCCACCCACTCGCAGAACAAGGCGGAGGCGGCAAAGAAGGCCGGCAAGTTTAAGGACGAAATCGTGCCGGTGACGGTGAAGACCCGCAAAGGCGACATCGTCGTGAGCGAGGACGAATATATCCGCGAAGGCGCCAAGGTCGAAGACGCGGCGAAACTGAGGCCCGCCTTTAACAAGGAAGGGTCGGTTACTGCCGGGAACGCTTCCGGCATCAATGACGGCGCCGCGGCCGTCGTGCTGATGACTGGGAAGGAAGCGAAGCGCCGGAAGCTGAAACCGCTCGCCCGCATCGCGTCCTGGGCGACGGTCGGCGTCGATCCGAAGGTCATGGGCTCTGGGCCGATTCCCGCTTCACGCAAGGCGCTGGAGAAGGCCGGGTGGAAGATCGGCGATCTCGACCTCGTCGAGGCGAACGAGGCATTCGCCGCCCAAGCGCTCGCCGTGAACAAGGACCTCGGCCTCGATGCGGGGAAGGTCAACGTCAATGGCGGCGCCATCGCCATCGGTCACCCCATCGGCGCCTCGGGCACGCGCATTCTCGTCACCCTTTTGCACGAGATGCAGCGGCGCGATGCGAAGAAGGGCCTTGCCACATTGTGCATCGGCGGCGGCATGGGCATCGCCATGTGCGTCGAGCGCGAATAGCAACGAATTGAGTCTTCGGTTAGCCTCGCGGCGGTAAGCGCTGCGAGGCTAACGCGATTTGGCAGAACGCAGGCGCCGACACGTGCGCCGCATCGGGAGGATAAACATGGGGAGAGTTGCTCTCGTCACCGGAGGAACGCGCGGCATTGGCGCGGCGGTCTCCAAAGCGCTGAAGGCGGCCGGCTATAAGGTCGCCGCGAATTACGCAGGCAACGACGAGGCCGCCCAAGCCTTCAAAAAGGAAACGAAGATCCCCGTCTTCAAATGGGATGTCGGGGATTACACCGCCTGCGAGCAGGGCGTCGTTGCCGTCGAGAACGAGGTCGGGCCAATCGAGGCGCTCGTCAACAACGCCGGCATTAGCCGCGACGCCATGTTGCAGAAGATGAACCACGAGCAGTGGGCACAAGTGATGCGCACCGATCTCGATTCCGTCTTCAACATGACCCGCCCCGTCATCAACAATATGCGCGAGCGGGGCTTCGGCAGGATCATCAACATCTCCTCGATCAACGGGCAGAAGGGCCAGCTCGGCCTTACCAATTATTGCGCTGCAAAGGCGGGCATGATCGGCTTCACCCGGGCGCTCGCGCTCGAAAGCGCGCGCAAAGGCATCACCGTGAATGCGATCGCGCCCGGCTATGTGAAGACGGAGCTGCTCGCCAGCGTCTCGGATGAAGTGATGAAGAGCATCGTCGGCCAGATTCCGGTGGGGCGTCTGGGCAAGGCCGAGGAGGTGGCACGCTGCGTCCTGTTTCTCGCTGCCGACGAATCCTCCTGGATTACCGGCTCGACGCTCACCATCAATGGCGGCCAGTTTATGGATTAATGGTCGTTCCCTGGTTTACTTGTCATCGCCCGGCTTGACCGGGCGATCCAGTAACCCCACGGCATCGAATTATCACCAAGATAGTGACTACTGGATGCCCGCTTTCGCGGGCATGACAAGCTCAGGGTTCCCAGCTCTCGGGGGCAAGTTCGAAACCGGCGAAGTCGAAGCCGGGAGAGACCGTGCAGCCGACAAGCGTCCATTCGCCCAAACTCCGGGCGCTTTGCCACGTGTGAGCCGGAACGAGCGCCTGCGGGATCTCGCCCTTCGACCCAGCCGATAGTCTTGCTGCGCCTCCCCTTGCCGCACCTGAAGCAGGAGCGGCGCCCCGCCATGCCAATGCCAAAGCTCCGCGGCATCGACCCGGTGCCAGCGCGAGACTTCGCCGGCCTTCAAGAGAAACAGGATCGCGGTCGAATGCGCGCGGCCGGCGTGTCCTTCCGCATCTCGGAACGTCTCGCGATAATGCCCTCCCTCCGGGTGTGGCACGCGCTCGAACACCGGGCCGAAATTGAATCAGCCAAGCGGCGCTTCGATGCGCGCACCGAAGGCGCGAGCAAACAGCGCAAGATCGCCTAGAACCGATCCTTGCGGCGGCGGGTCTCGCCGAAAATCTCCCACAGCTCCCGCCCCTCCATGCCGAGCGTTTTCTGAATCTCGGGGCTCGTTGGGCGCAGGAAGGGGTTCGTGGCAAGCTCCTGCGCGATGGTGGTCGGCAACGCCGACTCCGCACGCTTTGCGAGCTCTTCCGCTTCCGCCGCGCGGGCTTTCAGTGCCTCGTTGCCGGGTTCCACAGTGAGCGCGAAGCGGGCGTTCGCCCGCGTATATTCATGCCCACAATAGACCTTGGTTTCCGGCGGCAACGCCATCAGCTTTTGTACCGAGCGCCACATTGTCTTCGCGTCGCCCTCGAGTAGCTTCCCGCATCCGACCGAGAACAGCGTGTCGCCGACAAAGGCAACCTTTGCTTCGGGGAAGTAGTAGCTGACATGTCCCTTGGTGTGCCCCGGCGTTTCGATCACAAGCGCTTTCGCGCTCCCAACCGCGACCGTGTCGCCCTCCTTCACCTCGATATCGATCTCCGGAATGCTCCGCGCCTCCGCGGCCGGTCCGATGATGGTGCAGCCGGTCCTCTCTTTCAGCTTCCTGTTTCCGGAAGTGTGATCGGCATGGTGGTGCGTGGTGAGGATATGGGTCAGCGACCAGCCCTTCTTTGCGAGCGCCGCCAAGACCTGATCGGCATCCGGCGCGTCGATCGACGCCGTCGCCTCTGTGTCAGGATCATGGATAAGCACGCCATAATTGTCGCTTCGCGCGGGAAACTGGTAAATCTCAAGCATTGCGCTTCCTATCCCTAGATGCCCGGGTTTCGCCCCGGTGCATGACTGGACTATGCCAACCGCACTGTCCAGAAAGCAGCGATGCCGCATCTCGACGCCTACGATCTAAAGGATTTCTACGCCTCGCCGCTCGGCCAGGTGGTGCGGCGGCTGATCGGCGCTCGGCTCCGGGCGCGCTGGACGAATCTGAGGGGCATGAGTCTTTTTGGGCTCGGCTTTCCGACGCCCTATCTCGGCGCCTTCAAGGGCGAGGTATCGCGGCTCGGCGCGCTCGTGCCGGCGGAGATCGGCGTCATCGCCTGGCCCCACAACGGCAAGGGTGCCGCGGCTCTCGTCGACGAGTTCGAGCTGCCGCTGCCTGATGCATCGGCGGACCGCATTCTGTTGGCGCATCTCATCGAGTGGAGCGGGGCGACGGAAGCGCTTTTGCGCGAGGTGTGGCGCGTGCTTGCCCCGAACGGTCGCGTCCTGCTGATCGTCCCAAATCGCCGCGGGCTTTGGGCGCGGGTCGATACCACCCCCTTCGGCTATGGGCGGCCCTATAGCCGAAGGCAGCTTTCCAACCTCCTGAAGGAGGCGATGTTCTCGCCCGAAGAGTGGCAGAACGTGCTCTACATGCCGCCCTTCTCCTGGCGCATCCTGCTTCGCTGGCCGGTGTTTTGGGAGCGGCTCGGCCTATTGCTATGGCCGACCTTTTCAGGGCTGATCATGGTCGAGGCCTCGAAACAGGTCTACGGCGCCATTCCCGTTCGGGAGACGCGCAAATTGGCCCGCCGCATCGTGCCCGTCCCTGCCGGCGTCGCGCCTTACTTTACTTCGACAGCAGAAACACCGCCTGCTCGCCGAAGAGGTTCTGCATGAACAGCGGCATCGAGACGCCGAGCTTCCGCCCATAGGCATTGAGCGCTACGGCCCGCTCGATCTTCGCGCCGACATCGCGGGACAGATCGAGGAAATCCTTGATCGTACAGAGATGGATGTTCGGCGTGTCGTACCAACGGTCGGGCAAATTGTTGGTCTTCGGCATCTTGCCGCCGAAGAGAAGCTTCGTGCGCACCTTCCAATGCCCGAAATTCGGGAAGGACACGACGGCGCGGCGTCCGATCCGCAAGAGCTGCTTCAGCACATCGTGCGGCGAATAGGTCGCCTGCAAGGTCTGGCTGAGAATCACATAGTCGAAAGCAAGATCGGGGTAGTGGACGAGGTCGGTGTCGGCGTCGCCCTGAATGACGGCTAGTCCCTGTGCCACGCAGGAGTTCACGCCGGCCTGGCTGAGCTCGATGCCCCTTCCGTCCACACCACGCTTTGTCTGAAGCAGATGCAGAAGCGTGCCGTCGCCGCAGCCGATGTCGAGCACGCGCGCGCCGGGCGCCACCATCTCGGCAATGAGCAGAAGGTCAACGCGCGGCGTTTCGGCGGGACGCACCGAATGCGGCGGAACGTTCACATTCATGGCAGCCACGCTTCCGCCTCGGCAACACCGCGGCGGCGCGCGGCGGCGTTGATGAAGCCGCGAATGGTCGCGAACAGCTCCGGCTCGTTGAGCAAGAAGGAGTCGTGCCCGTTGTTCGTCCTCAGCTCGACGAAGCTGACCTTGGCGGCGACCGCGTTCAGGGCATGCACGATCTCGCGGCTCTCCTCGGTGGGGAACAGCCAGTCGCTGGTGAAGGAGACGAGGCAGAAACGCGTGTTCGTTCCGCGGAAGGCATTCGCCAGCACGCCGCCATGATCCGCGGCGAGATCGAAATAATCCATCGCCCGCGTGATGTAGAGGTAGGAGTTGGCGTCGAAGCGATCGACGAAACTCAGACCCTGGTGGCGCAGGTATGACTCGACCTGGAAGTCGGCGTCGAAGCCGAAAGTGATCTTCTCACGATCCTGCAGGTTGCGGCCGAAGCGCGTATGCAGCGCATCGTCGGAAAGATAGGTGATGTGCGCGGCCATGCGCGCCACCGCGAGGCCTTTGCGGGGGCTCTTCCCCTCGTCGAGGTAGCGTCCTTGGCACCAATCGGGATCCGCCATCACCGCCTGGCGGCCGACCTCGTGGAAGGCGATGTTCTGCGATGAATGGCGTGCGGCGCAGGCGATCGGAACCGCCGAGAAGACGCGGTCCTTGTAGCTCGCGGCCCATTCAAGCACCTGCATGCCACCCATCGAGCCGCCGAGCACGCAGAGCACCTCCGGGATGCCGAGATGATCGAGCAGCCGCGCTTGCGCCCGCACCATGTCGCGGATGGTGATGACCGGAAAGTCGAGGCCGTAGGGGCGCCCGGTTTTCGGATTGACCGAGCTTGGGCCGGTCGAGCCCATGCAGCCACCGATCACGTTCGCGCAAAGAACGAAGAAGCGGCTGGTGTCGATCGGCTTTCCGGGCCCGACCATGTTCTCCCACCAGCCGGGCTTGCCCGTTACCGGGTGGATATTGGCGACGTGCTGGTCACCGGTCAGCGCATGGCAGACGAGGATAAGATTGGACTTATCGGCGTTCAGCGTGCCGTAGGTCTGATAGGCGATCGAGAACGGCGCGAGCGTTTCCCCGCATTCGAGCGGCAGCGGCTCCTCGAAATGCACGATCTCGCTTTGCGGGTTGGCGATCTGCGCCAACCGCACCGAAGCATCCATGAATCGTTTGGTTACGGGTGCCTCGCTCATCGCCTCGCTCCGCCCCGTCCGAAACGCTCCCCGGAGGCCTTGCACCTTAACGCGCCGCATTGGCGGGCGTTAGCTAGGATCTTAGCGCGGAAAGTCAATCTTTTCTTTGCCTTCGCTATGGCAAAGGTCCTATGAGAGCGCCGCGCTAGGGAGCCCCAAGCGCTTTCATCGGGAGAACCGGCAATGACGGCCAAACGGGCTTTGCGCCCCCGCCAAGGCATCCTTGACATCGCGCCCTATGTGCCGGGGAAAAGCGCGCTCGAGGGGGATGCGCCGGTCATCAAGCTCTCCTCGAACGAGACGCCGTTCGGGCCGTCTCCCGCGGCCGTCGAGGCCTACGTTGCCGCAGTCAAAGACCTGTCCCGCTACCCCGATGGAACGGCCCGCCCGCTGCGGGAGGCCATCGCCAGACTGCATGGGCTCGAACCTGAAAGGATCGTCTGCGGCGCAGGCTCGGACGAATTGTTGAACCTGCTCGCCGCCGCCTATCTCGGCCAGGGCGACGAGGCGATCTACTCCGAGCACGGGTTCCTTGTTTACCGCATTGCCATCCTCGCGCATGGCGCGAAACCGATCGCGGCGCCAGAGAAGGCGCTGACCGCGGATGTGGACGCGATCCTCGCGCGGGTCACGCCGGCAACGCGGATGGTGTTCCTCGCCAATCCGAATAATCCGACCGGAACCTATCTCCCCTTCGAGGAGGTGCGGCGTCTGCGCGCCGGACTTAGGGATGATATCCTGCTCGTTCTCGATGCGGCTTACGCCGAATATGTGCGCGCCAACGACTACGAAGCAGGCATTGAGCTCGTCGCCGCTACCGACAACACGGTGATGACACGGACCTTCTCGAAGATTTACGGCCTCGCGTCGCTTCGCATTGGCTGGGCCTATTGCCCTGAAGCCGTGGCAGGCGCGCTCAACCGCATCCGCGGCCCGTTCAATGTCTCCGGCCCGGCGATCGCCGCCGGCATCGCGGCGCTTTCGGACCGCGCGCATGTCGCGCGTTCTGTTGGCCACAACGAGGTTTGGCTGGATCGCATGGCGGAGGCTCTTATCGGTCTTGGACTTGAGGTCACGCCGAGCGCCGCGAACTTCCTCCTGATCCATTTCCCGAAAGAGCGCTCGGCGCGCGAGGCTGACGCCTTCCTACATTCGTGGCGGATCATTTTGCGCCGTGTCGAGGAATACGGATTTCCCGACGCGCTCCGCATGACGATCGGCACGGAAGCAGACAATGGGGGGGTCCTCGACGCCCTGAAGGCGTTCATGAGCGAAACGGAAGCGCTCGCCCATGACTGAGACGCAAGCGGGGTCCGAAGGCGAGCCTCTTTTTGACACCATCGCGCTCATCGGCGCGGGGCTGATCGGCTCGTCGATCGCAAGGGCGGCACGGGCACAAGGCGCCGTGCGCTCGATCGTCGCCACCGCGCATTCGCCGAAGACGCGCCAGCGTGTGGCCGAGCTCGGCCTCGCCGATAAGGTGGTGGAGACTAATGCAGAGGCGGTCTCCGGTGCCGACCTCGTCATTGTTTGCGTTCCGGTTGGGGTTTGCGGCGCGGTGGCGAAGGAGATCGGGCCGCACCTCAAACCCGGCGCGACCGTGTCCGACGTCGGATCGGTCAAGAGCTCGGTGGTGCGCGACATGGGCCAGCACCTGCCGAAATCGGTTCCGTTCGTGCCGGCGCACCCGGTCGCCGGTACTGAGCATTCCGGCCCCGATGCCGGCTTCGCCGAGTTGTTCGAGAACCGCTGGTGCATTCTCACTCCGCCCGAAGGGACCGATGCGGAGGCGGTGAACAGGCTGGCCGATTTCTGGAGACGCCTCGGCGCCAAGGTCGAGACCATGACCGCCGAGCACCACGACATCGTGCTCGCCATTACCAGCCACGTGCCACATCTGATCGCTTACAACATCGTCGGCACTGCGGCGGACATGGAGGAGGTCACCCGCTCCGAGGTGGTCAAATTCTCGGCTGGCGGCTTTCGCGACTTCACCCGCATCGCGGCCTCCGATCCCGTCATGTGGCGCGACGTCTTCCTCAACAACAAGGAGGCGGTGCTGGAGATGCTCGGCCGCTTCTCGGAGGACCTCGCCGCGCTACAGCGGATGATCCGCTGGGACGACGGCGAAGCGCTCGAGAAGCTGTTCACGCGCACCCGCGCCATTCGCCGCGGCATCATCGAGGCAGGCCAGGACACTGCGGTGCCGGATTTCGGCCGCCCGCACAGCCATGAGGATTGACCGGCAAGACCGCATGGCCGATCTGTGGGTGTTCGGATATGGCTCGCTGATGTGGCGCCCCGGCTTCCCTCACAGCGAGGCGCAGCCGGCGATGCTGAAAGGCGCGCATCGCGCGCTCTGCATCATTTCCGTCCATCACCGGGGAACGGAAGAGCGTCCCGGACTCGTCCTCGGCTTGGCCCAGGGCGGCGCCTGCCGGGGCGTCGCCTTCGCCGTGAGCCCCGGCGCCGAGGAAGATACAATCGCCTATCTTCGCGAACGCGAGCAAGTCACCGACGTCTATGTCGAGGCCTACAGGACCGCTCGCCTGCTCGACGGATCGGGGCGCGTGGTGCGAGCGCTCACTTATGTGGTGGACCCCAAACACCCGCAATATGCCGGTCGGCTGCCGCTCGAGGAGCAAGAGCGGATAGTGCGCGGCGCCGAAGGACGTTCGGGCCTCAATGTCGATTATGTGCTGAAGACGGCAAGGCACCTCGAGGATGCCGGCGTCCACGACGCCATGCTGAGCGCGCTCGCCGCGCGCCTCGCGCGAAACTCCGACTGACCCGCCTCAGGCCGCGTCGGTCGCAAATTGCAGGGCAGCGAGGCGGGCATAGATACCGCCGCCGCGGATCAGCCGCTGATGCGTCCCCTCCTCCACCAGCCGTCCCTGATCGAGCACGAGGATGCGGTCGGCGCTCATGACGGTCGCAAGCCGATGCGCGATGACGATGGTGGTGCGTCCTTTCATGATCGCCTCGAGCGCGCGCTGAACCAGCGTCTCGCTTTCCGAATCGAGCGCGCTCGTCGCCTCGTCGAGCAGGAGGATCGGCGCGTTGCGGAGCACGGCGCGGGCGATGGCGATACGCTGGCGTTGCCCCGCCGAGAGCGTCACGCCGCCTTCCCCAAGCGTCGTCTCATAGCCCTGCGGAAAGGACGTGATGAAATCATGTGCGAAGGCCGCACGCGCCGCCTCCTCAATTTGCTCTTGGCTCGCCTCCGGATTGCCATAGCCGATGTTGGCGGCGATCGTGTCGGCGAAGAGGGCCGGCTCCTGCGGAACGATGGCGAAGCGGCGGCGAAGCTCCGCAAGTTCGGCGTCATTGACGGGGACGCCATCGATCAGCACCCGCCCCCTTTGCGGATCGTAGAAGCGAAGCAGCAGGGCAAAGATCGTCGTTTTGCCGGCTCCGGACGGTCCCACGATCGCCACGCGCTCGCCGGGCGCGGCATGAAAGGAGACGTCGTCGAGCGCGTTGACCTCGGGTCGCGAGGGATAGGCGAAGGTCACGCCCTCGAAGCGAATCTCGCCGCGCGGCGGCTTCGGTAGGGCAACCGCCTTTTCCGGCGACGCGATCTCCGACTTAATCGCGAGCAATTCGTTTAGCCGCTCGGCGGCGCCGGCCGCCTGGTTTACCTCGCCCCATACCTCGCTCAAGCCGGCCATGGAGGTGGCGGCGAGAACGGCATAGAGAACGAACTGGCTGAGCCGCCCGCCCGTCATGCTGCCGACCAGCACGTCGTGCGCGCCATACCAGAGGATGCCGACCACACTGGCGAAGATGAGAAAAATGGCGATGGCAGTAAGGCCCGCGCGCGCCTTCGTGCGCGCGCGTGCCGCCTGGAACGAGCGCTCCACCGCCGTCGCGAACCGCCGTCCTGCGATCCGTTCGAGTGTAAAGGCCTGAAGCACACGCACCTGGCCGAGGCTCTCATTGGCGTAAGCCGAGGCTTGCGCCAGCGTGTCCTGCGCCTCGCGAGAGAGGACACGCACGGCGCGTCCATAGGCGACGAGCGGAAGCACGATCATCGGTATGGCGACCAGGATGAGCAGCGACAGCCGTGGGCTCGTCACGACCATCATCAGGGCCGCCCCGCAGAAGAGGACAAGGTTGCGCAGGGCCTGCGAGATGGTCGTGCTGGCGGCAGCCTTGATCTGCGTCGTGTCGGCGGTGAGGCGCGACGTGACGTCGCCGGATTGAACGGTCTCGTAGAAGGCCGGGCTGAGACGGGTGAGGTGCTTGAAAACGTCGGAGCGCAAATCCGCGACGACGCGCTCGCCGATCCAGGTGACGAAGTAGAAGCGCGCAGCGCTTGCGACCGCGAGGATCAGTCCGACTCCGACGAGCGTTCCGAAATACTTGTTAACGAGGCTCGGATCGATGCCGCCGAAGCCGACATCGATCATGCGCCGCACCGCAATTGGCACGACGAGCGTGGCGGCGGCGGCCACAATGAGCGACACAAGGGCCGCGGCGAGCATGCCCTTGTGGCGCAAGACGTAAGGAAGAAGACCAAGGAGCGGACGGAGGCCGCGGCGCATTTCTCGCTGTCTGTTAAGATCGCCGGCGTCTTCCGGCAAAAGGCGGGGGTCTCGTTTATTTGGCTTGGCTGACACGATCAGATCGTCCTCGGCCTGGCTACATTGGCCGCAATCTACGTGGCAGGACGGCTCAAAGCAAAGTCCGAAGCCAGCGCCTTGGCCATGCCGCCTTGTCTGCGGCGGGAAGTTCCTCTATAGCGCTGCCCAGCGCGTTAACGCCATTTCCGGGACTAAAGCCATGAAGAAAGAGATCCATCCCAACTACCACCGCATCAAGGTAGTGATGACGGACGGCACCGAGTTCGACACCTATTCGACCTATGGCGCGGAAGGCGACACGCTGAAGCTCGACATCGATCCGAAGACGCACCCCGCTTGGACCGGCGGCGGCCAGCATCTGATCGACCGCGGCGGCCGCTTGACCCGCTTCAAGCGCAAATACGAAGGCTTCATCAAATAGCCTGCTAGGCCGGCTCGTCCTTGCTCGGCCCGAAGGCGGCGTGGAGGCGCGAGAGCTGCGTCTTTAGAGGGTGATCCTCCTTGGCGCTGCTGACGCCTTGGTCGAGCCCCAGCATCTGATCGAGCTTTATGACCCGCTCCTGAAGCTTGAGGCTCTGGTCCACGAGGTCCTTCAGGCGCGCAGGCAGGGCCTCGAATTCGCGGCTTCTTCGCTCCCCATCCTTTAGGGTGAGTTTGATCTTCCGCTGCTCTTCCAGCGCCTGTTCCGGCGTAAGCTCGCCCTCGCTCACCGCGCGACGGATGAGGAGCCAGGAGGCGAGTTGCATCAGCCGCGTTGTCAGCTGCATGCTCTCGGAAGCATAAGCCAGCGAATAAGGCGGCGGCAGCTGCCGCGCCTCTTTCCGCCCTTCACCGTCAAGATAGGTGGCGGTCTCCTCGACGAGCGCCATCCCCTCCCGGAAGACGGCCCTGAATTGCTCCGACTGCGCAAATTTTGCGCCGAAGGAAATGGTGACGTTTTCCCCGGCCGTCCCGTGCCCCGCCATCGAAACCCCCTCAATCCCCCCAGGCGGCCGCCATGTTAGCTGCCGCGGCGCATTTGTTAATCGCCTGTAAAGAAGAGGGTTAAACAGGCCGAATTCGGCAAAAAAAGAGCCGCCTAGGGCGGCTCAGGAAGTTAACAGGGAGGCGTCAAAACGGAGTGGACGTACCCACTCGCATCCAGAGGACTGGATGAGTTGGAGGCTAGCGCAAAGCTGCTAACAAGGGGTTAAGACTAAGCCGACGTTTACGAATGCGCGCTTAGCGCTTGAAGACGGATTCCGCGGCGCTCAAGGACGATTGCTTCGCGGCACGCGCCGCTTCGATGCGCTGGATCTCCGATTGCAGCGTCTCGATGAGTTCGGAAAGCTCCGCCACGGAGAGCTTTCCGAGATCCTGGCCGAGTTCGTAAGCCTTCGGCTTCTTCGGCTGGAGGTCCTCAAGATCCATAACCTATTCTATCACCTTGCCGCCGCATGCTAACCCCCGTCGCGCCGTTCGCACATTGCAGGAGACCCCATGCTGCCTGAGACCATGACCGTCATCGAAATGAACGACCATGGAGGGCCGGAGGTCCTCGTCCCATCGAAGCGGCCGGTGCCGTCTCCGGGCGAGGCCGAAGTGCTGATCAAAGTGGCGGCAGCCGGCATCAATCGGCCGGACGTGTTGCAGCGCCAAGGACTCTATCCGCCGCCGAAAGGCGCCTCGGATCTTCTTGGCCTCGAAGTTGCCGGCGATGTGGTTGCGCTCGGCAACGGCGCCAACCGCTTCAAGATCGGCGACAAGGTCTGCGCACTCGTCAATGGCGGCGGCTACACCGAGTTTGCCATCGCCCCGGAAAGCACCACCCTCCCCGTGCCCAACGACCTCTCTATGGTCGAGGCGGCCGCCCTTCCCGAGGCGGTGTTCACCGTCTGGCACAATGTGTTCGAACGCGGAGGTCTAAAGACGGGCGAGTGGCTTCTGGTGCATGGCGGCGCAAGCGGCATCGGAACGACGGCCATCCAAATGGGAAGAGCGTTCGGCGCCAAGGTCCTTGCGACCGCGGGTAGCACCGAGAAGGTGCATGTCTGCCAGGACCTCGGCGCGACCAAGGCGATCGACTACCGCGAGGAGGATTTCGTCGAAGCCGTGAAGGATGCGACGGACGGACGCGGCGCGGACGTCATCCTCGACATGGTCGGCGGCGACTACATCGACCGCAATCTCCGGTCCGCGGCACTCGGCGGCCGTATCGTCCAGATCGCCTTTCTCAAAGGATCGAAGGTGGAGGTCGATCTGATGCGGCTGATGCTGCGCCGGCTCACCCTCACCGGCTCCACCTTGCGCGCGCAAACCGCAGAGGCGAAGGCCCGAATGGCGCACGCTGTCGAGGAGCGAATTTGGCCGCTGATCGAGGATGGAAAGATCAAGCCGGTCATCGACTCGACCTTCCCGCTCGCCGAAGCTGCCGAGGCGCATCGGCGCATCGACGACCCCGAGCATGTCGGCAAGATCGTGCTCATTCTCGCCTGAAAAATTTTGCGCGATGGGCCCTAAGGATTTGCCTAGAGAAATGGCAGCCCCTATATAAGAGCCATTCCCCTTCAACGTTTCGATTTGGGCTCTCGCCGGAAGGGGGCGGGGGCTTGCCGCTATCATTTTAAGGTCTCAAGACCCATGGATCGCACGCCGCTCATGCCTAAAGCGACCGCCGTCTGGCTGGTCGACAATACGTCGCTGACCTTCGAGCAGATCGCCGAATTTTGCGGCCTCCATGTCCTCGAGGTGAAAGGGATCGCTGACGGCGACGTCGCCCACGGCATCAAGGGCATGGATCCCATCTCCTCCGGTCAGCTCACGCGCGAAGAGATCGCGGTAGCCGAGGAAGACACCGACCATCGGCTGCGGCTCGCCGAGGCAAAGGTGGAGGTGCCGGTCGTGAAGACGAAACGCGGACCTCGCTACACGCCCGTTTCGCGGCGTCAGGACCGCCCGAACGCGATTCTTTGGCTCCTCAAGAACCATTCGGAGCTAAAGGACTCGCAGATCATGCGCCTCGTCGGCACCACCAAGCCGACGATCATCTCGATCAAAGAGCGCTCGCATTGGAATTCGCCGAATCTCGTCGCGCAAGATCCTGTGACGCTCGGCCTCTGCTCGCAGATCGACCTCGACGCGGAAGTGAAGAAGGCCGCCGCCAGACTGGCCCGGGAGCGTGAAGAAACACGAGGTTCCGAGCCTAGCAAGGTCGAGACCCTTCTCCCGGCCGAGGAGAGCACGGCGCAAGCTGCACCTGCCGAACCAGAAGTGGAGGCTCCGATGGCGACCACGCTTGCCCAGGAGGCGCGCAAGGCCATGTCGGCGCCCGAAGAGGAAGAGGACGTGCCCGACGTCGATTCCGTCTTTGCGAAGCTGAAAGAGTTGAAGCGCGATTAGCCGGTCCCTGCCCCTTATCCGCCAACAGGGGAATTGATCGACAGGGTCAAGCTTGGCTAGGGTGCGACAAGGAAACGCACCTCGGCTTCGCTTCATGACGAATCCCTACGAGATCGACCTCGGCAAGACGGGAGCGAACTATCAGCCCCTTACCCCGCTCGTTTTCCTCGAGCGGGTCGCGCATGTTTTCCCTGCCCACACCGCCATCATTCACGGGGCGCGCCGCGCCACCTATGCCGATTTCTACGCGCGCTGCTGCCGGCTTGCCTCGGCGCTTGCCGCGCGCGGCATCGGCGTTGGCGATACCGTGTCCGTGATGCTCGCCAACACCCCGGCGATGCTCGAAGCGCATTACGGCGTGCCGATGACGGGTGCGGTGCTGCATTCCATCAATACGCGGCTCGATGCGCCCATTGTCGCCTTCATGCTCGATCACGCCGAGACAAAGGTGTTGATCACCGACGTCGAATTCGCGCCGACGATCAAGGCGGCCCTTGCGGCCGCGAAGGTGAAGCCGTTCATCATCGATTACCGCGACACGGAATGCGGACTTGAGGGAGAACGGCTTGGGACCGACTACGAGGAGTTCGTCGCCTCGGGCGATCCGTCTTACGCGTGGCAGATGCCCTCAGACGAATGGAACGCCATCTCGCTGAACTACACGAGCGGAACGACCGGCAATCCGAAGGGCGTCGTGTATCACCATCGCGGCGCGGCCCTCATGTGTTACGCAAACGCGATGGCGACCGGCATGGGTTTGCATCCCGTCTATCTCTGGACACTGCCCATGTTCCATTGCAACGGCTGGTGCTTTCCATGGTCGCTCTCGGCGATCGCGGGCACGCATGTCTGCCTGAGGGCCGTGCGGGCGAAGCCGATGTATGATGCGATCGCCGACCATAAGGTGACGCATCTTTCCGGCGCGCCTTTCGTCATGGCGGCGCTTCTGAACGCGACGCCGGAGGAGAAGCGGGAATTTTCGCATCGCGTCGCCTTCAACCACGCCGCGGCACCGCCGCCGGAGGCGGTCCTCGCGCGCATGGCAGAGGCCGGCTTCGAACTCACCCACCTTTACGGATTGACCGAGACCTATGGTCCCGCGACCATCAACGAATGGCACGGCGAATGGGATGCACTTCCGCGCGAGGAGCGCATCGCCAAGCGCGCTCGTCAAGGCGTCCGCTATGTGGCGCTCGAAGGCCTCAACGTCATGAATCCCGAGACGATGCAGCAGGTGCCGGCGGACGGAGAGACGCTTGGCGAGGTGATGTTCCGCGGCAACATCGTCATGAAGGGATACCTCAAGAACAAAAAAGCGACCGAAGAAGCCTTCGCCGGCGGCTGGTTCCATTCCGGCGATCTCGGCGTCCTGCACCCCGATGGCTATATCCAGCTCAAGGACCGTTCTAAGGACATCATCATCTCCGGCGGCGAGAACATCTCCTCGATCGAGGTGGAGGATGTCCTCTACAAACATCCCGCGGTTGCGGCGGCAGCCGTGGTCGCAAAACCGGACGTGAAATGGGGTGAGACGCCTTGCGCCTTCATCGAGACCCGTCCCGGTGCGGCGGTGACCGAGGCGGAGATCATCGCCTATTGCAAGGAAAAGCTCGCGCGCTTCAAATGCCCAAGCCGCGTCGTGTTCACGGAGCTGCCCAAAACCTCGACGGGCAAGATTCAAAAATTCAAGCTGCGCGACATGGCGAAGGCCGTCTGACCGGTCCTCGCTGACACCTTCGCCTCAGCCATTGGCGAAGAGTCGGGGACCGTGCCAGAATGCGCCCGAACCTATCAGCAAAGGACCGCCGCATGTCTCAGGAAGGCCTAAACTTCATCAGGCTGCATGAGCATTTCGACGAGCGCGGTCGCATGCGCATCGTCGAGATCGACGGCGGCGGCCTCCCCTTCGTGCCGGTGCGCAGCTTCATCGTGTCGGACGTGCCGACCGGCAAGACACGGGCCGGTCACGCCGTCTCATGCGACGAGTTGCTGATCGTCGCGCGGGGCTCCTGCGTCATCACGGCGAGGACGAAGGGCGGCCTTCAAGAGCACCGTCTCACTCCGGAGACCGGCGGCGTTCATCTGCGCCCGGGAACTTGGCTCATCCTCAGCGATTTCGAGCCGGGGACCATCCTCGTCACCTACGCTTCGGAACGATACTCGGAGACGCGCTTCTTCGCCGAATATGTCGAGCTTGAGCCCACGCCGCCGCCGATCTGAGGCCGAGCGCCCTCATGCCGCTCATCCGCATCGATGTTTACGAGGGCAGGAGCGTAGCCCAGCTGAAGGCTTTGCTCGACGCCATTCATCGCGCCATGCTGCAGGCATTCAAGGTGCCTGAGCGGGACCGCTACCAGATCCTGACCGAGCACCGGCGCGGCCATATGGCCATCGAGGACACCGGGCTCGGCATCGAGCGCAGCGAGAAGATGGTGGTCCTGCAGGTGATCAGCCGTGCGCGAACGAAAGAGCAGAAGGAAGCGCTCTACCGCTTCCTCTGCGAGGAGCTGGAGCGGACTTGTGGCATATCGCCGTCGGATGTGATGGTGTCCGTTGTGGAAAACGGAAACGACGACTGGTCCTTCGGTCATGGACGCGCGCAATTTCTGACCGGGGAGCTTTGAGTCTGCCGACAGGCAATGCCGGTAGGCGCGTCATCGAGGCTTGGGGGACATGACGCTGGACGACAATTTCAAGCAGCCAACTCTAAGCCGCTCAATCAGCAGTTAGCGATCTCCAGCCGCCGGACGCGGAACGTCGAATAATGGTTAGGTCTGTCTGCTGCGCTTAGTTTTTGGCGCCACAGAGTTTCCGACCGACGGTTCGGCGGTGAGTTCTTTCTCCGCAGCCTCCTTCGCCAAACGAAGCTCGCGCAGCCTTTGCGTCTTCGAAGCCATTGCTTCGTGGCTTCGTCTCTGCTCGAGCTTCAGATTCGATTCGCGCCGTTGCGTTTGGTTCAACAAGTCTTCGGCATTTCGTCGGGCCGAGGATTTTTGCGGAGTTTTCATCGCCATCGATGTCCTCTGCTTTTCACGGATCAGCGGATAGTCGTTGCTGTCGTAAAGCTGCCGAATGTCACCGCCGCCAAAGCGCTCTTCGCCAACCTCAAGAATTGCCCCGAGCAGGAACTCGCTTGGCAGCTCCTCGATGGCGAATTTGATCGCCATCGCGACGGTATCGAAACGCCGATAACCGAGGCCGCCCCTCGCTGAGCGGCGGCGCGACGGAAACAATTCGGCTTCCGCCAAATAATTGACTTTGGTCATGTGCCAACCTCCAAAGCGTCATGGCTAAGGGTGACGCCCCTCTATGGGGCGCCACTTTGCGGGTCAGCACCTCAGCTGAGCCGGAACCCAGCGGAGAAACCGTTTAGGCTTGGGCGATGTTCGCGGCTTGCTTGCCGCGGCCTCGCGTATCGTCCTCGATCTCGAACGAAACCTTATCCCCCTCGTTGAGGGCAGGTACGCCTGAGCGCTCGAGCGCGGATGCGTGGACGAAAACGTCCTTGTCTCCGTTCTCCGGCGTGATGAAGCCAAAGCCGCGCGCATGATTGAAGAATTTAACTGTGCCGTTGAGGCGCATTGGGATTCCTTTCCCGTAAAGAGTCTTAGTTGAACGGGCCGCGCGGCGTGATGCCGCTCGGTGTCTTAGTAGTTCGGGAAAGAAACGCGCTCGCTTTGTCGAGGTAGGAATCTAACCGTCGGCCTAAGTCCCGCGCCCATTATGGGCGTGCCGCTACAAGGCTTATGGGCTCATCGGCTCATAATAGCAAGTGTTTCCCACGGCCATTTCCAGCAATGCGTGCGTTCGCCTCGAACACACATACATGCTCTCATCGGAGACCCGGCTTAGGAAGCAGCGGCTCAATAATGGCAAGGAGCCGGCGAGGCAGCTAAACGTTGGACGCATCACGGAAAGTGTGGTTCTGTTCTTTGTTCTCGCCATAGAGCGAAACGACGGACGCGCCCAATTTGGTGCCTTCCGGGGGGATCACGTCAGCTTGAAGCGCTGTCCGGATTTTGCCGCACGACAGGCGCGCTTTCGACCGGCATCCCTCATCTCAGGAACAAGGGATGTTGCGTAAAAGCAAGGCAAGGCGCTTTCAGCTCATTCTCATCAAGCCATCGCATTACGATGCCGACGGTTATGTGGTGCAATGGCTGCGCTCCACGATGCCGTCGAATTCGCTTGCGGCGGTCTATTCGCTTGCTCGCGGCGCGGCAGATCGCAAAATCCTCGGCGCGGACCTTCCGATCGACGTCACCGCAATCGACGAAACCAATACGCGGGTTCGCCCGAAGCGCATCGCCAAGTTGATCGAGCGCCATGGCGGCGTCGGTCTCGTCGGCCTCGTCGGCGTCCAGTCGAACGAATTTCCGCGGGCGCTCGATATTGCAAGGTCCTTCCGCGCGCAGAACGTCCAGACCATGATCGGCGGCTTTCACGTGTCCGGCTGCCTCTCCATGTTGCGGGAGACGCAAGCCGATATTCGCATTGCGCAGGAGATTGGCGTCTCGATCTTCGCCGGCGAGGCCGAGGACGGCCTTGACGAAGTGCTTCTCGATGCGGCCAAAGGGACGCTCCGCCCCCTTTACGACCACATGAAGGGCTTGCCCGCGCTCGACGACGTGCCGTCGCCGCCGTTCCTGCCCTTCGAATTCGTGAAGCGCACGGTGGGCAATGTCACGAGCTTCGACGCGGGCCGGGGTTGCCCGTTTCAATGCTCCTTCTGCACGATCATCAACGTTCAGGGTCGGAAATCGCGACACCGGTCTCCGGACAGCGTCGAGCAGATCCTCCGCGCGAATTGGGCCCAAGGGGTGAAGCGCTTCTTCATCACCGATGACAATTTCGCGCGGAACAAAGATTGGGAGGCGATCTACGACAGGATCATCAAGCTCCGCGAAGAAGACGGGATGGATGTGCGTTTCATGATTCAGGTCGACACACTCTGTCACCGCATCCCGAATTTCATCGAGAAGTCGCGACGAGCCGGCGTGACACGCGTGTTCATCGGGCTTGAAAACATCAATCCCGCCAATCTCATCGCCGCCAAGAAGCGGCAAAACAAGATCACCGAATATCGCAAGATGCTGCTTGCCTGGAAGGCTGCCGGCATCATGACCTTCGCCGGGTACATTTTGGGATTTCCCAACGACACGCCCGACTCGATCCGCCACGATCTCGAAATCATCAAGCGCGAGCTTCCGCTCGACGCGCTCGAGTTCTTCATCCTTACGCCGCTTCCCGGCTCCGAAGATCACAAGGTGCTGTTCGAAAAGGGCGTGTGGATGGATCCGGACCTGAACAAATACGAGCTCGAGCACGTGGTCACGGATCATCCGAAGATGACCAGGGGCGAGTGGCAGGCCGCCTACCGGGCGGCGTGGGACGCCTTCTACACCGACGAGCACCTTCGAACGATCATGCGCCGGGCGCTCGTGACGGGCATCAACCTGAAATCACTCATGCCGGTGCTGATGTGGTTCTCAAGCGCCGTGCAAATCGAGAATGTCCACCCGCTACAATGGGGCATTTTCCGGGTGAAGCATCGCCGAGACAGGCGTCCTGGGCTTACTCTCGAGAATCCATTGTCCTTTTACGGACGTTACGCGGCAGACACTGCGGCGAAGGCCGTCAAGCTCGGCCGGCGTTGGCGGCATTTGCGGCGCATTCTGCGCGAGGTCGAATCCGACCCTGCCGCTTGCCATTATCGCGACGATGCGCTCGTGCCCGCTGCCGAAGAAGACGCCGAGCACATGGAGCTTTATACGCAAAGCGAAGCGGCCAAGATCGCCGTCGCCCGGGAACGTCGCATTGGCAGCCGTGGCCGCGAGGCCCTCAAAGCGCCGGTAGCGATGAGCGCAAAGGCGTAGCTCGCGGGAAGGCGCAAGCCCCACCCGAAATCCATCCTAGCGTTCGTGGATTTCAGCCGCCGAAGGCACGGCGCAGAAAGTCGCCGAATTGACCCCCGCCCCGCGGACGTGGCCGTTCTACCGGCTCCCCAAAAGGATCGCCTTGTTCGGCCGGATAGCCGCCGTAACGGTTCCTCTCGTCGGGTTGGAGCGGCGCCACCGCGGTGGCGTCGACCCAGCCGGATGCGCCGCTATTTGCGTCCTGCACCTGGACCCAGCCGGGCACCTTGGAGATCACCCGAACCTGCCAGCCTGAGGGCAGTGCGTAGATCATTTGCGATGAGAGCGAGGGCTCGGAACGCATATCTGCTGTTCCGGCGACGACATGGGCCCACTCGCCCTCGCCAACCTCTTGGGCAGTGCCCTCCTCCCCATCCTGCGGCCCTACCCCCTCGCTGTGCCAGGGAGGCAACTCACCGTCTTCCGGGCCAAGCGCTGCTTCGTCGCTCGGCGCAGCGCTGTCTTGGCTTGTGCTGCCTGCTTGCGCGCTTGGATCTACTTTGGGCGCCGCTACCGGCGAGGATGCTCTGCTCTGTTGCTGGTTGCCGGCGGCCGCCTTTGCCTCTTCCTTGATTTGGACCGCCGCCGTCGTGGCAGGATCGGTGCCGGAAGCGACGTTCTCCTTCTTGCACTGGTCGTCAGGCGCGGCAGTTGCAACCTTCGAGCTGTCCGAACTGACCCCGATGCCCCCGAACAGGGCATTTGCGAGGAACAGGGTCGAGCCCGCGTAGAGCAACCCCCCAATCAGCCAAAGCGTCAGCAGAAGATTGCTCTTCACGTGGATTTCTCCGCTCCGGCCGAGGATAAGCGGTCGAAGCCGGGTTTGCGATTCGATTTAAGTTAATCAGGAACTCGCCAAACAGACGGTTAATTGCCATGCCAAAATGGCAACACCATGAGGTTTAGGCATTTGGCCGATCAATTGTGCTTGGGAGCTAAAACGCGCGGACTGCGCGCCTGACGGCGCCGGCAAAGCCGCGGCCGATTCGCCTGCCGGCCCTCCCCTCCCGCTTATACTTCTGCACTGACACCGACTCGCGAGGCGGCTCCGTCGAGCTCGCATCGCTTTCATCAACGACATAGGCGCCCGCATCTTCAGTCACACTCTGCTCGAGTAGACGCTCATAGATCCAGCCGATCGGCCCGCTTTCGTCGGCGACCTGCACCCAGCCGCGCTCGCGGCCGACAACGTAGAGCTGGGTCGCAGGCGGCACGCTGATCAGCATGCGCGCGGATCTTGACGGCCCGGACCGGAGGTTGGCTCCCCTGCTCGAGACGGTCACCCGCTCCGCGTCATTCTGGCCAGCCTCCGCGCCGGCCTGCGTGTCCTCCCCTAGAGCGGGAATCGACTCTTGCTCTCCTGCGGCCCGATCCTCTTCTGGAGGCGTTGCGTCTTCCTGAATGGCGGCTGCCGAATCGCGCCGCTCGCTCGAAGCGGCAGTGTCCGATGGCGGGGCCGCCGAGGGGTCGCCGGTCTCGACCGGTTCCTTCTGCTTCGCAGCCTGGGCCAGCTGGTCAGGCTCGCTCTTTTCCGTCGGAACCGCGGGCGAGGATTGGCCCGGGAGTTCGTTGCGGTTTTCGGCGAGCTTGTCCTGAAGAAGCTTGCGGTCGGCTTGCAGCCTCGGATCTGGTTCATCGCCGGCGAGCGCCTTCGGCGGCGCCTTTCCCGGATCCGAGTGCGATCTTCCTTGAGGCAACAGAAGCGTCGGACCCATCGTCCGATTGGCCTGCTGGGTTCCCGGCTCGCCCTTGTCTGGGCGGGAGACCGTATGCGTCAACACAAGCGTATTGATCGTGTAGAGGCCTGCGCCGACCAGCCATAAGCCTATAAGTAGCTTCCGCATTGCGACTTCCGTTCACCAGTTCTTGCGGAAGAACAGCTGGTGGGCTCAGTCGTTCCCGTGCGAATTCTTATTGTGGAGCCGGGACTGGCGCAGGATGGCAATAAGCGGCGATTACAGGGCATTTCTCGAGGACCTCTTTCAAGAGTTCGGGTGCGTCGAGGTTCGAAATATGTTCAGCGGCGCAGGGGTGTTTGCCGAGGGGGTGATGTTCGGGATCGTCGCCGGCGGCGTTCTTTACCTGAAAGCGGACGCCGATTTTGCAGCGGAGTTCGCAGCCGAGGGGAAGGGCCCCTTCACCTATCAGCCGAAAGGTAGAAGCCCCATTTCCATGTCCTATTGGGAGGTGCCGGAGCGTCTCTTGGACGATTTCGCCGAGTTCGCTTCCTGGGCTCGCCGCGCTCATGCCATAGCGCTCGCTGCGTCCGCGCGAGAGACTGCGCGGAAGCGACCCAAGAAAAGGCAACCTCCGCAGAGGCGCTGAATCCTGTGTCCGCCTCGTTACGAGGCGATTAGTGGCTCGACTGACCCTTGAGCTTTTCGATTTCGTCCTTCAGTCGCAGTTTTTGACGCTTCATTTCCGCGATCTTGAGATCGTCGGCCAACGGCCGTGCCATCTCTTCTTCGATCTTGCGATCCAACGCGCGATGCTTCTCCGACAACTCCGCGAGGTGTGCGTCAAGCGCCATATCAGGACCTCCGATGCAGTTGGTCTCGGATCTTCCATAGTGACAAATTGGCGACGCTTTGTCTAATCACAGCCGCGCCCGGCGGGGTGCCTGCTCGGGCAAAGCGCCGCGGATTGGGGTTCGAGAATCTTGCGCCGGGCGGGCTCTGCCCTGATATTTTCAGGCCCTCAGGAACCGGGAGCGGACGTCTATGGAGAGCGAGGAAATTCGCGAGCTCCGGGCGACGTTGCTCAAGCTCAAGCAAGAGCATCGCGACCTCGATAGTGCCATCAACGCGCTCGAGGAATCAGGTCGGGCCGACCAATTGCAGCTCAAGCGCCTGAAGAAAAAGAAACTCTTCCTCAAGGACGAGATCGCCCGGATCGAGGATCAGCTTCTCCCCGACATCATTGCATAGTCCTCGAAACTTCACGGGCGTGAACCGCAAGTCCGAGGACCCCGTTCAGAAGCTCGGCGGCGAGAAAGAAAAGGAAAAGCGGGCTCGGCAGGCCGTCTAGCGCGATGCTCAGAAGCCGACCGGCCGCGAGCGAAAGCAGGAAGAAAACGGTCCAAATGACAGCCACTCCCCGCCATTCCCGCCGAAAGGCCGCGATCGCCAAGAAACCGGCCATGCCGAGATAAAGGCCCATAATGGCGCGGAGGATGGCCAGCTGATCTGTACCCTGCACTTGGAGCTTGGCAATGCGCGGCAGGACGTCTTGAGGCGCAAGACCATAGCTCAGCGCGATGGGCACGAGCCCGATTGCCACGAGCAGGAGGTAGGCGCGGACCATGCTCTCGTCCCTCTGCTGCCGCACCGAGTGGCTTTAAGCATGTGCCACCATTGAGAGAAGAGCACCCCCGACAACGCTTGCCAAGCTTCGCGCAAGGCTTTAATCCCGCGCTCTTCTTAAGCCCCCGCGCCTCCCGCAGAGCAGCACGATGAGCCAAGAGAAGCCCGAAGTCGGCATCATTATGGGCAGCAAGTCCGACTGGCCGACGCTGAAATGCGCGGCCGACGTTCTCGAACGGCTCAAGATTCCCTATGAGGCGCGCGTCGTTTCCGCCCACCGCACCCCAAAACGGCTTTACGACTACGCGACAAGCGCGAAGGAGCGCGGCCTCAAAGTCATCATCGCCGGCGCCGGGGGCGCCGCCCATCTGCCCGGCATGACAGCCTCCATGACGGAGCTTCCGGTGCTCGGGGTGCCGATCGAGAGCAAAGCTCTGAAGGGGCTCGACAGCCTTCTCTCCATCGCTCAGATGCCGGCCGGCGTTCCGGTCGGGACGCTTGCCATCGGCGAAGCCGGCGCCGCCAATGCCGGACTCCTTGCGGCGCAAATTCTTGCCCTTCACGATCGCGCGCTCGCCGCGCGGGTAATGGCGTGGCGCGCGGAACAGACAAGCGGCGTCGGCGAAACTCCGGAGCCTGAGGCTCAGGAGAAGCATGCCTGAGACACTGCCTCCCGGAAGCACCATCGGGATCTTGGGCGGCGGTCAGCTTGGCCGCATGCTCGCCCTTGCCGCGGCCCGGCTCGGCCTGAAGACTCGCATATACACTGACGAACGGGACTCGCCCGCTTCGGCCGTTGCGGACGCAACTTTCGCATCGTTCACGGACGAGGCGGCGCTTTCCGCCTTCGCGGCGAAGGTGGATGTCGCTACCTGCGAATTCGAGAATGTGCCGGCGCGAGCACTCGATGCGGTCGCGAGCAGAGTGCCCGTTTTTCCATCAGCGAAGTCGTTTTCCGTCGCGCAGGATCGGCTCACCGAAAAGGACTTTGTCGGCGGTCTTGGGATCGGCGTTGCCCCCTACGCCGCCGTCGACGACGAGGCGAGCCTACGCGAGGCACTGCGCCGTGTCCGGCCGCCCGTCCTCCTGAAAACGCGACGCTTCGGATATGACGGCAGGGGTCAGGCGCTGCTGCGTAGCGAGGCGGAGGCCTTACCAGCCCTTGAAGCTTTGGCCGGCCAGCCAGCCATCATCGAAGGTTTGGTTGCCTTCGAGCGCGAGCTTTCCGTCATCGCGGTCCGCGGGCAGGACGGCGGGATCCGCTTCTACGACGTGGTCGAGAATGTGCACGAGAAGGGCATTCTGGCGACGAGCCGCGTGCCTGCCGGCGTCGATGCTGAATGCAGTTTCGAAGCGAGACGCATTGCCGGCGCTATTGCCGAGGCGCTTGCTCATGTCGGGGTGCTGTGCGTGGAGATGTTCGAGGTCGGGTCGGCGAAACCGCGTCTCCTCGTCAATGAGATCGCCCCGCGGGTGCACAATTCGGGGCATTGGACCATAGACGCTTGCCAGGTCAGTCAGTTCGAGAACCATGTCCGGGCAGTCGCCGGTTGGCCGTTGGGGGATACCGAACGCCACAGTGACGCGCTCATGACCAATCTGATCGGCGACCAGGTCTTGCGCTGGCAGGAGATCGCGGCCGAGGCGGGCATGGCTTTGCACATTTACGGGAAAGAGAACGCACGGGCCGGACGAAAAATGGGTCACGCCACGCGCCTCTATCCCAGGAGTTGACAGCAACGAACTCACTGCCACCTCTCTGGACAGGTCGCGGCTCTTTTGTTAGAGAAA
>WUUC01098964.1_pt1 | contig 50849 bp, 29 predicted proteins | sample 6278441 | NCBI WGS metagenome assembly WUUC01 (sample SAMN13675441, study PRJNA597444) | soil metagenome | isolation source: soil | place: USA: Washington | collected 2017-10
CGAGCGGAGACATGCTGCGACTCGTCATCAGCCATGAGCACTTCGCTTGGCTGCACTCAATCTCGGAGCTGATAGTGAGAATCGACGAGCTGATGGACGCGGACGATCCTTTGAGCGGGGCGGATGCGGAAGTCCTGCTCGCGGAGGCGCGCGCTCTGCTCAAGCCTTCGGAGACGGGCGGCGAGTTTCAAAGGAAGTATTACGCGGCCCTTCAACGCGAGCCCGACGCCGTGCTCGCGCACAGGGACGTGACGCTGATTCTGTCGCCCGGCGCATAGCATTTTAGATGGAGGGCCTTGCAACTTTGGAGAGATTCACCACTGAAACATTCGTCGCCTCGCTCGCCATCATCGGCGTAGTGATTATTGTGTCGGCGCTTTTGTCGGGGCTCATCGAGCGCAGCGGGTTGCCGCAGGTCGCGGTGTTTCTCGGGCTCGGGGCGGTGCTCGGGCCGTTCGGCCTCGGCGTGCTCAACCTCTCGCTCTCTTCGCCCGGCCTGCGCGTCGTCGCGATGCTGAGCCTCGCGCTCGTGCTCTTCACGGACGCCGTCTCGCTAAACATCGCGGAGGTCAGGCGACGCAGCGCGCTCGCGTTCCGCTTGCTCGGCCCCGGCACTCTTCTCAACGCCGCGCTCATCGCGCTCGCGGGGTGGTGGCTGCTCGGGCTCGGCGTGGCGGCGGCGGCGATTCTCGGCGCGGCGCTCGCGTCGAGCGACCCGGTTCTGTTGCGGGGGCTCCTGCGCCGCCGAGACATCCCGCAGGACGCGCGCCACGCGCTCCAACTTGAGAGCGGCCTCAACGACATCGTGCTGTTGCCGGTCGTGCTCGTCGCGATGGCCTTCCTCAGTCCGGGCGCACAGCCTACGGGCGCGGGGCTCGCCAAGCTCGGGCTCAACCTGTTCCTTCTCGGGCCGGTCGCGGGCGTGCTCGTCGGTCTGCTCGGCGTCGCCGCGCTGGACTTGATGAGGAAGAAGCTCGGCGTGCGACGCGACTATGAGTCTCTGTACTCGCTCGGCATCGCCTTCACCGCCTTCGCCGCCGCGGAGGCGGTGCACGGCAGCGGGTTCCTCGCGGCCTTCGCAGCCGGGATGACCATCGCCGCGCTCGACGTTGAGCTTTGCGACTGCTTCATAGAGTATGGAGGGGTGACGGCGGAGATGCTTCTGCTCTTCACCTTCGTGCTGCTCGGAAGCTCTCTGATTTGGAGCGGCCTCGCCATCATCAACGGGACGACCCTTCTGTTCACGGCAATCGCCGTGCTGCTCAGAACGCCCGTCTATCTGCTTTCGCTTTTGGGCTCGGGCGTGGACACGCGCGGGCGGCTGCTCATCGCTTGGTTCGGGCCACGCGGCCTCAGCTCTCTGTTGCTCGTGCTGCTGCCTGTCTTCGCTGGCATTCCCGGCAGCGAGCAGTTGTTCTCAATCTGCTCGCTCGTCGTGCTCGTGTCGGTCGTGCTGCACGGCGGCTCGCCCATGCTGCTGGCGAGGGCCGCAAAGAGGCGGGAGCGCAGGCAGGCCGCGCTGACTGTTGGCGAAGAGGTCGCGCGCGCCTTCGGCCCCGGCCCCGCGATTCCGCATGAAGGGGCCGAGTTTGATTCGCGCGAATCGCTCGACGAACAGGCGGCTGCGTCGGCGGCTGCGCGCGCGGCTTCTACGAATTCGACGGAGGGCGGAAGCGTCGCCGCTTGTTCCATCGACGGTGCTGACGTATGCCGTTACGGCGTCGATGACGGCGAGGTGCAAGTCGGCGCTCAGCGAATCAGCATCGAAGAGCTGCGGCGGCTGTGGCAGAGCGGCGAGCCGGTTACGTTGCTCGACGTACGCACCGAGCGCAGCCTCGAAGGAGAGGACACGCAGGCCGCCGGGGCCGTGCGACTGCCGCCCGACCATGTGGCCGCGCGAGCGCGCGAGTTGGGTCTTAAACAGGAGGCTTGGCTCGTCGCCTACTGCGCTTGAACAAGCGAAGCAACCAGCGCCCGTGTGGCGCAGGAACTCAGACAGGCCGGATGGAAAAGAGCGCGCGCACTCACTGGCGGCTGGGCGGCGTGGAAGTCGGAAGGTATGCCCGTCGAGCCGAGAGCGGAAGCAAAAGAAGCGGGGCCGGGAGTCTGACTAAAGAGCCGGACTGAACAAACTATTGACAGTTGCATCTGGGCGGAATATTCTGCCCGCGCTCCGTTGGTCGTGCTCTTGCTCCGAAGTGATTCTGTTTAGACCTCAGAGTGGCAACGGCACTGCCTCTATAACCTCAAGCGCTTCACGTGCGAAATATCATCTCAGAACCTCTGTCGCGGCGGACGTGCCGGACGCGTGCGCGTAGACGAAACGCACATGCTCTCGGCCCGCTTCGGAGAGGTTTGCCCGGAGGACTAATGCAAGATGTTTCTACATACTGAATCGAGCGGACAGGACGGGCTCAAAGAAGAGAAGGCGGCGACGCCCGCGATTGATTGCGGCAAAGATCCAATCGGCGCGCTCAAGCAGATGTTCGTGGACGTGGTGATGGGAAGACGGCTCGCGGGCGGGCAGGAACCCGCACAGCGCCCCGTCTTCCTCAAGCCCCACGGAGCTGCGCGCGGGACTTTCGACGTTCGCCCCGACCTGCCGGAAGAGCTGCGCGTAGGGGTCTTCGCGCTCAAGAGCTTCCCCGCTTGGGTGCGTTTCTCAAGCGACACAGTGCCTTTGCAGCCAGACCTCAAGACGACTCTCGGAATCGGCATCAAGCTCTTCGGCGTGCCGGGTCAAAAACTGCTGGAAGCCGACGCCGAGACGCACGATTTCATCCTACAGAATCACGATGTCTTCTTCGTCAACACTGCGAAGGACATGTGCGAGTTCACATACGCGGGCGTGGTCAAGGGCGACTACGACGGCTATCTGAAGCGTCACCCGAAGACCAAAGAAATTCTGGACGAGATGGAGAAGGAAGTGCCGAGCGTTCTTGAGACGAGCTATTGGAGCGGCCTGCCCTACGCCTTCGGGGAGGGGCGCTACGTCAAGTACAAGCTCGTGCCGTGCGACGCGCCGAAGGGCGGGAAGGCGAAGGGCTCGACGGCCTCCGGCGACCCGAACTATCTGTACGAAGATCTCAAGCGACGCCTGCTCGAAGGCGACGCATGCTTCGACTTCTACGTCCAGCTTCGCACCGACGCCAAGAACATGCCGCTCGACAAGGCCACCGTCCGCTGGGACGAGAAGGCGAGCAAGCCCATACGCGTCGCCACGCTCACGCTCCCGCAGCAGGACATAGACGGGCGCGGGCAGTCGCCCTACGGCGAAAACCTCGCCTATAACCCTTGGCACGCGCTGCCCGCGCACGCGCCCGTCGGCAGCATCTCGGACGCGCGCAAGGCGGTCTATGAGGCGTCTGCCATCCTCCGTCGAAACGTCAATGGCGTCCCCGCAGTCGAGCCGGAAGCGCCGCGCCCTTTGGAGACGACGAGCGCACGCCCGCGCGATACGAAGATTGTCCGCGCGGCCATCCATCCGGCCATTGGCATCGCGCGCGTCGGCGACAGTCAGGACGAATTCTTCATCGGCCCCGAAGTGCTCCGGCCCACGCCCGAGCCCGCCGGCTTCTACAAAGACAAGAAGGGCGCGCTCAAGCGGCAGGCCGCTCTCTTCCACGTCTACGGCTACAACGCTGCGGGCGAGGTGGTGGCCGAGCTGACGGCGGACAACGCCGACATCAGTTGGACGGTGCACGTGGCGAACCAGAAGGCCGCGTGGTACGAGTTCCAGCTCGCCATGGACGTGCCGGAGGCCAACGCCTCTGACCTCCCTCCGACCCTGCTGCGAAACGCGGACGTGAAGGGCGCGGACAGGCAGAAGCTCGTCATCGACCCCGGCCCTCGCACCGTCAGCGGGCGCGGCCAGTCGGGCAAAGCGTACCAGTTCGACAGCGGCAAATTCTTCGGAAAGAAAGTCTACCTCGGCGAGTTGCAGACGGACGACGCGGGCCGCCTCATCTTCCTCGGCGGGCGCGGCGTCTCGGCCTCCTACAAGGGGGCCAGCACCAAGCCGACCACCTTCGCCAACAATGACACTTGGCACGACGACGTTTCCGACGGCCCCGTCACTGCTGAAGTTAAGATACGCGGTCGCGCCGTCCCCGTAGAGCCCGCATGGGTCGCCGTGGCCCCGCCCAACTACGCGCCCGACGTGATAGGCGTGAGGACGATGCACGACCTCATGATGGATGTCTTCGTGCAGGAAGGAAGACTCCCCTTCCCCTCTCAGATTTCATTCACCGAGGACATCTACCCCGTACTCTACCGCCTCAGTAATCTTCAGTGGGTCAATCAAGGATTCTCCGTGCAGTACGGCCCTTCGGGGCCGCAGAACTTTCTCGAAGCCGTGTACGTCGAGCGCCTCGCCAGCGCCGACGACTCGAACCGGGAGCTGCGCAGACAGGTCTTGAATATGTTCCGGGACTTCGAGCGCGACGGGCAATCGCCCGTGCCTTGGCCTTGGCTCTACGGCGACGCGATGAACATCCCGCCCGCCGACACGCCGCGTCAACACGTCGCGCTCTGCGCCACGCAGTACCGAATGCTTCAACTCTGGACGGACGGCAAGTTCGTGCCGGACTGGAACCCCGCCGCTGTGCCGCCGGGCTCGCTCGCCGATGTGAAGCCCGCCGACCAACCCTCTATGCTCGACCGCGCGGCGCTCGAATTCTGTCTCGCCGACGCCTTCCATCCCGGCTGCGAGCTGACGTGGCCGATGCGTCACGCCTCGCTCTACATGTCGCCCTTCCGCATACGCCACCGCCAGCCCGGCGACGGCCCCGAGCCCGACTACGGCTCGGAACTGACGCCCGAGATGGTCGCGCAGACCAACGGCGTGCTCTACGGGCAGAGCCCCGGCACACTCTCGCGCTGGATGGCCGTGCCTTGGCAGACTGATACGGCGAGCTGCCGCTCCGGCTATTACGCGGGCTACGGGCCGCGCTACGACCCTTACGTGCCGACCTTCTGGCCCGCGCGCGTCCCGAACCACGTGCTCACCGAAGCCAGCTATCAAGTGGTCGTCGATAAGACGAAGCCGCGCGAAGAGCGCGTCAAGGCGTTCAACCAGCGCGCCACTTGGCTGCGAGTCCTCAGCCAGAATTATCTTGAGGCCATCGACCGGATGGTTCACGACTTCGGCAAGATGGGCGTGGTCGAGACTCGCCCCGGCGTGAAGGGCGACCCTGAACTGCCCGAAGTGATGCTCGTCGAGTCGAAGCCCGGCTTCCCCAAAGTCGAAGCCATCCCGCCGCGCCGGAACCTCCTTGCGCTGCACGTCCGCGACGTTGAGGTGGAGGACACAGAAGCCCTGAGCGCCGCCCTCTCAGCCGCCGCCGAAGCCACCGAGCGCCCCGAAGAAGAGTTCATGACCGGGGTCATCGACAAGGTCAAGCGCTTCAGAAACACTCGATGAGCGGTGGGGCAAGTGGCCGCGAGCCGGACGCTCGTCCGGTTGCTCTCGACGCGTCTGATGCTTACGACGTAATCGTAGTCGGCGGCGGGCCAGCCGGGGCCGCCGCCGCACTCACTCTGGCACGCGCCCGCCGCCGCGTGCTGCTCGTAGAAGCTTTTGACGCAGCTTCAGACACTGCGACCTTCAAGATTGGCGAGGCGCTTCCCCCTGCGGCGCGACCGCTACTCATAGACCTCGGCGTCTGGGACGATTTCGTCTCCGACGAACACCTGCCCTCCTACGGCAACCTCTCCGCTTGGGGCTCTTCGCAGCTACACGAGACGGCTTTCATCTTCGACCCGAACGGGCACGGCTGGCATCTCGACCGCGCCCGTTTCGACGCGCGGCTGCGTCAGACAGCGCAACTAGCGGGGGCCGAAGTGCTCTCGTCCACGTCTCTCAAACAACTGGCGCGTCTTTCGGACGGCGGCTGGCGCGTCACACTCTCGGGGCCGGGGGGCGAGAGCGCCGCGCACTGCTCATGGCTCATCGACGCCACCGGACGCCGTGGCGCGCTGGCACGCAGGCACGGCGGCATTCATCGCCCGCACGATAGACTCGTCGCATTCTTCGCGTTGTTCGCCCAGCCCGAAGACGCCGCGAACTTAGATGAGGACTCTCGGACGCTCATCGAAGCCGCGCCCGAAGGGTGGTGGTACACGGCGCTCCTGCCGTCGAAGCGGCGCGTGGTGGCTTACCTCACCGACGCCGATTTAGTCGCCCCGCGCGCAATCTGCGCCGAGGGGAGCTACCTCTCCTTAATCGACCGCACCGCGCGGGTTCGCGAATGCCTCGCGGCTCACTCGTACAGGATGCAGACCGCGCCCAAGGGCACAGCCGCGCACAGCGCACGACTGAACCGCTTCGACGGCGAAGGGTGGCTGGCCGTGGGAGACGCCGCGCTCTCTTTCGACCCGCTCTCTTCGCAAGGACTTCTGACCGCTCTCTACACTGGGATGGAAGCAGGGCACGCGCTCGACGCCCGGCTCGCGGGAGACATGGACGCGCTCGACCTTTACGGCTCCAACCTCACGAACATCTACGAAGCGTACCTGCGCAACCTCAACACATACTACTCGTCCGAAGAACGCTGGCCGGAGCGCGAGTTCTGGCGACGACGAAGAGACTCCTGAGTGAAAGCCTCAGCCGCTCTTCTTTCGCCCGCGCCCGTAGGGCATAATCTCCCCACAACATCCATGAGGTCGAACAACCCATCCAAGTCTGCGCGCGCTTGCCGCGCCGCAAAGGCGTCGCATCGCTTCGCCGTCGCGCTCGCCATCTTCGCCGCATTCGCCATCTTCTGCGCGCTCTCTCCCCGAGCCTTGGCTGTTCAACAGAGTCCCGGCAACCGCCCGCTCCGGCTAGAAGGCTTCGTCCGCGACCAGACCGGCGCAGCCGTCGAAGGTGTCGAAGTCGTCCTCGGCAGTGCCTCTCTCACGCTGCGCGCGACGACTGACGAAGAGGGCCGCTTCGTCTTCACTTCGTCAACGCTGGCAGGAGCCGCGACGCTTGCGGTGCGCGCCGGGGGCTTCGCGATTTACGAAAGAAGGCTTGAAGACGTTGGGGCCGTCGAGACGCCGCTGGAAGTCCTTCTCTTACCCGCGCCGCTCTCGGAGGAGCTGACGGTGACGGCGACGCGCACGGAGACGCGGCTCGGCGAGACAGCCGCGAGCGTCGTCGTCCTCTCCGGCGAAGAGCTTGAAGTGACGGCTGCCGCCACGCTCGACGACGCGCTCCGCCAGCAGGTTCCCGGCTTTCAGTTGTTCAGGCGCTCGGGCAGCCGCACCGCCAATCCGACCTCTCAGGGCGTCTCTCTCCGGGGCGTCGGAGCGAGCGGGGCGAGCCGCGCCGTCGTCCTCTCTGACAGCATTCCGCTAAACGACCCCTTCGGCGGGTGGGTCTACTGGGGGCGAGTGCCGCGCGCGGGCGTGGGACGCATCGAAGTGCTGCGCGGCGAAGCGTCGGCCCTCTACGGAAGCGCCGCGCTCGGCGGCGTCGTGCAATTCATCTCGCGGCGGACGGAGCAAGCGCCGCAAGCCTCAATCGAGATTTCTTACGGCAGCCAGCACACGCCGGACGCCTCTCTCTACGCCTCCGCGAGTCGCGGGCGTTGGGGCGCGAGCCTCTCCGCCGAAGCGTTCGCCACCGACGGCTACATCCCCGTCGAGCCTGACAGTCGCGGGCTAGTGGACGTGCCCGCCGACTCGCGCCGCTCGGCCCTCGTGCTCACGCTCGAACGCGAGTTGGAAGAGGGCGCGCGGGTGTTCGTGCGCGGCTCGCTCTACGGCGAGGCACGCGTGAACGGCACGCGCCTGCAAACCAACCGCACGCACCTACGGCAGTTGTCGGCGGGCCTTGACTGGCAGACGAAGAGCGCGGGCGCATTTCAGGCGCGCGCATACGGCGGGACGCAGCTCTTCGACCAGACCTTCACCGCCGTCGATGCCGACCGCGACACCGAAACGCTGACGAGAGTGCAACGCGTCCCGGCACAGTCAACGGGCGCGAGCGTGCAGTGGTCGAGAGGCGTCGGCGCGCGTCTGGCACTCGTCGCCGGGGCCGAGGCGCGGGAGGTTCGCGGCGCGAGCGACGAGCTTGCGTACGTGCGCGGGCTGCCGAGCGCCTTCGTCGATGCGGGCGGGCGCGAGCGCTCGCTCGGCTTCTTCCTGCAAGGCACGGCGCGCATGGCACGAAAGGTCTTTATGACTGCGACGGCGCGCGGCGACCGCTGGCGCAACTACGCTGCGTTCGAGTCCAGCCGCCCAGTCGCTCCCGGCTCGCCCACGACGCTGCGTGCCTTTCCTGACCGCGCGGAGTCTTCATTCAGCCCGAGTTTGTCGCTGCTCTACAAACCGCACGTGGCTGTCTCGGTCTTCGCCTCGGGCGGTCGCGCCTTTCGCGCGCCGACGCTGAACGAGCTTTATCGTTCGTTCCGCGTGGGCGACGTGCTGACGCTCGCGAACCCGGACTTGAGGGCCGAGCGGCTGGCGGGCATCGAGGCGGGCGCGGGCGTGAGCGCGCTCGGCGGCAGGCTCGACGCGCGCGGCGCTCTCTTCTGGGCCGAAGTGTCGAGGACGGTCGCCAACGTCACCGTCGCGCAGACGCCCGCGCTCATCACACGGCAGAGGCAGAATCTGGGACGCACGCGCTCGCGCGGCTTCGAGGTTGAGCTGGAAGCGCGCCCGTCGCGCCGTCTCGTCCTCTCCGGCGGGTACACGTACACGGACGCGCGCGTCAAAACCTTCCCCGCCAACGCGACGCTCGAAGGGCTGCTCATCCCGCAGGTTCCGCGCTCGGTCTTCGCCTTTCAGGCGCGATACCTCCCGGCCTCCCGGCTCACGCTCGGCCTTCAGGGACGCGCTTCGAGCGCGCAGTTCGACGACGACCAGAACCTCCTGCGCCTCGGCGGCTACTTCACGCTCGACGCGCTCGCCTCCGCACGACTCACAAGCCGCTTCGACCTCTTCGTCGCCGCCGAGAATCTCTTCGACGAGCGCTACGACATTGGCCGCACGCCCGTCCGAACTCTCGGCCCTCCGCGCTTCGTCCGCATCGGCCTGCGACTGCGCCTCGGCGCGCGCTGACCTTTGCGATTCGCGGCGGCGCTGCGTATCCAGAGCAGAGCGACCAGCTCGAATTCCAAGAGCTTAAAACCCGCGCGCAGCCTTCCGTGTTAAGCTCCCGAATCCGGCAGCGGCTCTTTACTCGTCGCCGTTTGAAAATAGCGGTGTGAAAAGATAGTCGCTCGGTTATACTCCCTGCTCCGGCAGTGCTCACACTTCAATTTATGAACATGCGGCCCTACAGAGCCATACTTCTCGATATCGAAGGAACCACCACGCCGATTGATTTCGTCTACCAAGTCCTGTTTCCCTATGCGCGCGCGCGGATGAAGGACTTCATCGCACGGCATCTCGCGGATGAAGAGGTGCGCGCGGCGCTCTCGGAACTGGTGCGCGAGCAAGCCGTGGACGAAAGCCCCGGCCTCCCGCATCCAAGCAGCTCTGAACATTTCGACGAAGCGCAGTTGGAGTCTCTCACGTCGTACTGTCACCGATTGATGGATGACGACCGCAAGCTGACTCCTCTGAAATTTATACAGGGGAAGATTTGGGAAGAGGGCTACCGCAAGGGCGAGCTGTTGGGCGAGGTGTTCCCCGATGTCTTGCCAAACCTTCGACGCTGGCGGGAGAGAGGCGTAGAAACGTGCATCTATTCTTCGGGCAGCGTGCTTGCGCAGAAGCTGCTTTTCGAGCACACCGCGCACGGCGACCTGACCGGATTCATCCAGCATTTTTTCGATACCACGGCGGGCCACAAGGCGGAGCCGGGCAGTTACACGAAGATTGCCGGGCTGGTGGCGCGGCGGCCCGGTGAGATTGTCTTCGTCTCGGACGTAGTCGTGGAACTCGACGCGGCGGCGGGTGCGGGCATGCAAACTCTGCTCTGCGTGCGTCCCGGAAATCATCCGCAGCCAGACTCTTCTTCACACGTCGCCATCCGCTCGTTCGACGAAGTGCCGACCGCCGTTGTTGCAAACGATGCGACGAGGCGAGAAGATGTTTTGTGATTTTGCTCGCCGCAAGATAGCGAACCGTAGGAGGAGACAAGCTCAAATGTCGTCGGACTTGGAAGTCAAAGAAACCGGAAAATACGGGAAGGGCTGCTTCGCTCTGAAGCACTTCCCCGCGCGCAAGAAGATCGCGCTCTTCGCGGGCGAGATTGTCCGAGGTAGTCGCCGCATAGAGGCCCGGCTACGGGCGCAGGAGGCCATCAAGGTCATCAGAATCGGCGATGACTATGCCATCGACGGGGCCGTGGGCGGCGACGCGACTGCCTATATCAATCACTCCTGCTCGCCCAACGCGTACATGCGCGTCGTGCCGGGCGACAAGGTGGCCTTCTTCGCCGTCAGAGACATCAAGCCGGGCGAGGAGATTACGATGGACTACAGAGACCCTTACCACCCGGAGGAATGCATGTGCGGCGCGGAGAATTGCCGCTCCAACAAAAAGCCCCGGAGCACGTCGCGGAAGAAGAAGTCATAGAGAGTTGTAAGCCTGCTTGCGACGACGTTCGGGCCTTGACTGCTCAGCTCGTCGAGCCCAAGCGCATTCAGTCGAGCAAAGGTTCCCGGCGTCGAGACTTGCCCGCCGGCCCGAGCCGGACGCCCGAGCGTTTCTCCTCGAACATCCTTCCCACACAACCCGCTATCTCGTCAGCGGCAACCTCCGGGCGCTTGCCCTTCGGATGTATGCCGCAGACGGCGGTCGTGCATGAATGGTCTAGGTCGGGGCTCCAACGCGAGCGACCCTTCGCGGCGTCGCGCCCGTATGTGAGGTAGGCCGAGAGGGTGTTGAGGCCGGAGCCGGGACGTTCGCCGACGAGATGGATGATTACGTCCACGTCGAGCAGCGCGCCTACGTGATAACCGGCGCGCACGCGCCCGTTCGCGACTACCACGTCCACCTCCCCGACGTGATAACCGGCCTCCGCCACTTGCCGCCGGAGTCTGGGCAGCAGAGCGCGCAGGTTTTCGTTCAGCGCGTCTGCGTTCAGCCCGTCTGACAGCACGAGCTGCACCTGCGGGCGGCGCGTCGCGTAGAGCGACTTCAGACGCGCGGCGTCTTCATCACAAACGCGCTCACCCGAAGAAGGGTCTGACAGATACTGCTCGCGGTCTTGCGCGAGCGTGCGAACGCGCAGGCTGTGCGGAGACACTTCGCGCAGGACTCCTTCGTCGAGCACGCTGTAGAGGGCGCGCCGCGCGTGCCGGTAAATAGCGTCGAGCCGAGACTCGACGGCGGCGGGAGCCTCGAAGCCGGGGCCGTGACCGTAGCCGAGGTCGTAGCCTCGCGACCGCAACGCTTCGACCTTCTTTCTTCCCTCTTCGCGCAAAGTCTCCTGCGTGCGCGGGTCGCCGCCCGCCTTTGAGTAGAGCGCGTAGAGCGACTCCGGTCGGGGCGCGTCCGGGCGGATTTGACCGCCCGCATCGGTGATGCCCAGAGCGTGGAGCCTTCGCTGCATGGGGGTGGAAAGCTGGCCGCCGGTCTGTTGGCGTAGGCGCGGGTGTTCGCGGAAAGAGGTCGTGAGATAGCCGAGCATGGGGTCTGTGTTGCCCGCCACGGCCATGAGGTAAGCGGGCGCGGCCTGAACGGCTATCTGTTCGGTGAGACGCTGAAGCTCGGAAGGCTCTATGCCCATGTGGAACGTCGAGCAGACATCGAGTCCCATCGTCAGCCCGTGCAGCTTCGCCATCATGGAATCTTCTAGGCACGCGCGCAGCAGTTGCCCGCCTTCGCGGAAGACTTCGGGGCCGATGAAGCCTGCCACGTCGTTGACAATCATCCACGCGCCCGTCCGCCGCCCGATGTAACGTGCCACGCCGTAGCTGCGCGCTTCGAGCGTCACCATGTCCAAGCCTTCCGCCGTCCCGTTCGTGACCTCGGAGCCCTGCCCCGTCTCGAAGTAGAGGCCGTCGAAGCCGCGCGCCAAATCGAGTATGCCTTCAACGTCGAGTCCGACCATGCCGCCGAGCGCCCTCGAAGTCCCGGCCAGACTCTGAAACCCGACATCGACCTTTGTGAGCGCACGCGCGCTAGACTGCTTCACGATGTCCGAGAGGACGCAGTAGCGCGTGGGCAGCTTCAGCCGCTCGACGACGCCGCCGAGGAGTTCTTCGAGACGGACTATGGTGTCCATGTCGTCGCTCGCGGGATTGATGCCGAGCAGCACGTCGCCGCAGCCGTAGGTAAGCCCTTCGAGGATGGAAAAGAGTATCTCTTCGGCGTCGTCGCCGGGGCTGTTCGGCTGAAGTCGAGAGCCGAAGTGAAGCGACGCGCCGACCGCGACGCCTTCGCCCGGCAGAGCGTTGAAGAGCGTGCGCGCCACCGTCGAAAGCTCTTCGTTCTTCATCAACTTCGCGACCGCCGCGATGACCTCGCTAGAGAGCCCTTCGCGGTAACGGCTCACCCAAGCCGCGCCCCCGTCGCTCAGTAAAATGCCCTTCAGCTCTTTCAACGTGAGGGCCGAGACTTCGGCGGCGAGCCTTGAGTCCCGCCCGCGCGCGAGCGTTTCGCTGACCTCGTCTTCGACGAGCGTGACCCCGTCCACGTCTTTGAGGCGCAGCGCGCCGAGAGCATTTCGCGCCTCCGCGCGCACGCGCTCGTCACGCGTCCCGCCGACCGGCAGGTCGCCCTCCTTGAACTCGTTGGCGAGCACGAAGAGCTGAAGCAATTCCTGTCTATTAATCGCCATCGCGTACTGTTCGGAAGAGTTTTAGAGCGTGAATGCGCGCGGCGAATTATAGCCGAGAAGCCGTGCTTGTGTGAGTCCGCCGTCTACTGCGACCTCGCGCACCTGATGTGCGCGGGCTCACAGTAGACGGCGGACTCGACGGTTAGTCGTTACTGGTTATCGATGACCGCCTCGATGGAAGCCTCTGCGGAGTCCGCCACGTTGGCGAAGAAGTCGAAGCCGGTCAGCGCCTCGACCGCATCGACGCTCACGCGGTAGGTGCGCCAGTCGGAATTGATTGCGCCGGAGTTCGGCAGGATGACCGAGATGGTGCGCGTCGAGCCCGTCACGCGCGACACGTCGTTTGTGCCGGAAGGCAGCACGATGATGACCTTCCAAGTCTGCGAAGGCACGGCCACCTGACCGCCCGCGATAGTGGCTTGAATGCCGTAGCCGCCGGAGACGATGTAAAGCTCGTTGCCCGCGCCTGCCAGCGTCCGGCAGTAAGTCTCAAGCGTCGCCCAAGGCCCCTGATTGTTTGCCGGGAGCTGCGGAACCATGTTCGTCATCAGGAAGGTCGAGGAGTTGTCGGCCACCGTCTTGGTGCGATCCGCAGAGGGCGTCATGTGTCCGCGGTCGTAGCCAGAGCCCGAATAATCTGTGCCGAGCACGCGATACCAACCGGCGGGCAGAGTGGCGTCGGCGCGGAAGTCATCTTGCCGGGGCGTCGTGCCGAGCCAAGTGGAGTCGAGATGCCAGCTAGTCCAGACCGGCCTGCCGAGGTCGCGGTGGTATGCGAGCGCGTACTGCGGCTTAATCATCAAGTAGTTGTCGAAGAAGGCCGTGTTTGAGACAGCGCCGGAAGGGTTGCCCATCGTCAGGTGAACGCTCGTCGAGGGCGGCGTGGGCGTCGGGGTAGGCGAGGCGAAAGAGGTAATCTGGATGTTGTCGAGGTTGAGGCGGGCCGTGCCGCCCGAGACCTTTCGGAACTCGAAACGGACGGCGACCGAAGAGTTGACGGTGAAGCTGGCGGTCTGAAGAGTGGTCGAAGTGGTGCTCACCGTCGAGCCGACTTTCGTCCAAGAGCTGCCGTTGTTCGTAGACTTCCAAAGCTCCCAACCGCTGTTGGCGTCCGTGCCGAACTTGGCGTGCTGCGCCGAAAGCGTCCCGGCGCTCGCGACGTTGAAGTTCATCCGCGCGAAGCCCGTGTCACGGATGCGGGCCGAGAACGCGCCCGTCTTGCGGTCGGTGCTCAAGTTTCCAGTGAGCGCTTCGCTCATGTGCCAACTGCCGGAGCCGAGCGTTACGTTGGCGGCGGCGTAAGCGGTCTTTCCGCCCGCCTCGAAGCCTTCGTTGAGGGTTAAGGTCTGCGTGCTCGCGGTGGTGAAGCCGATGACGAAGACCGACAGAGCCAGTAAAACGGTGAGCGTTCTAATCCTGAGTCTCATTCAAGCATCCTCTCTCGTGATGGGTTAAGACACACTGGTCAGGGGGCGGGCGGGCAGAAAGCTCGCCCGGCACGACGCGGCGAGAGCGTATCTCAGGCCGGAGGCGGTTTACTCTCGGGGCAAAGCTTTTGTAGTCCCGGAGTCGTTGTGAGATTGAGTGGGGCGAAGCTCGGAACTTGAAGAAGGAAAGATGTAGCGCGGCGATACTAACGGCGCGGGCCGGGGGGCGCAACAGAAATCTTCATTAACTCTCTCTTCCCGGTGCTCGCACGCCCGCGCTTTTCAGGTCGCGTTCGTGAGGGCGGCGGCGATGTAGCTGGAGAGATAAGCCGGAGTGAAGCCGAGAGGTCTGGGGATACTCTGCCAGCCCTCTGGGTCTAGGAAACTCCCCGGCGCGTATTCGCGCCAAGCGTTGCAGCCGTGGCGGACGTAGACGAAGACGCCTCGATTGTCGAGCCGCATCAGACGCTTTCGACGGCGTACGGCCTGACGAATGAGCGCCGCGTCTTCGGCCAGATTCGTTTCCGGGTAGCGTATCCCCGAATCGAGGATGTCGCGGCGGTAGACGAGCGTTCCGCCGTGCACGTCGCCGACGAACATGCGCCTGTGAAGGTGCGGGAGGACAGTCCAGAACTTCCCGCCCGGCAGTTCGAGCACGAAGGTGTTGAGGAGTCCGGTCAGGTCGGCCTCGCCCGCGACGAGCGGCGCGACTTGATAGCGCAGGCGGTCGGGCGCGTACCAGTCGTCGTCGTCCCAGTGCGCGATGAACTGGCCGCGCGCGTGCCGGAGCGCGAGGTTGCGCTTGCCGCCGATGGTCATGCGCCTCGTCAGGCGCACGTAGCGCACGCCCTCGACGCCCTCGACCAAATCGCCGACCGGGTCGGAGCCGTCGTCAACGATAATCAACTCTTTGCGCGGGTAGTCCTGCCGCGCGAAATGGCCGAGCGCGAGCGGGATGAACGGTCGCCGGTTGGAGGTCGGCATGACGCAGGAGACGAGCGGCCAGTCCGTCGCGCTGGCCGCAGGCTCCGTCTCGCCGCGCGAGAGATAGAGGCCGAGGTCTTCGCCGAGCAGGGAGTGGACTGAGTCGGGCGGCTCAGGATTCCAGAAAGCGCCCTCCGTCGTCTTGCGGCTGGTGTTGGAAGGATGAACCATACCGACGCAGAGACGCGCGTCGTCGAGGTCGAGGACTTTCGCGGCGGGCGCGCTCATGACGAAGCGCGTGTCTTCGCCGACCTGCACGCATGGGAACCTATGGCGCGTCCAGAAATTTTTCCTGTAGGCCAGCGTGTTTCCCGCGACCCAAGGTCTGCGCGCACGCGAAAATCTGTAACGCCAAGCGCGGTCGGTCGCGGCCTCGAAGTAAAAGAGCTGGCTCGTGCCGCACAGGTCGAAGCCGCCCGCTTCGAGCGCGCGCACTTGCGCGCCGACGCGCCAGTCCGGATACCAATCGTCGTCGTCCCAATGCACGATGATTTCGCCGCGCGACTGCTCGCACGCGAAGTTGCGCTTCGCCCCGACGTTCAGCTTTTGCGAGAGACGGAGGTAGCGAATACGCGAGTCGCCGGAAGGCACGCAGTCTGAGACGGCGTCAGCGCCGTCGTCTACAATCAACAGTTCGAGGTTCGGGTAGTCCTGCCTCTGAAAGTACCGTATCGCACGCGTGAGGTAAGCGCGCCGGTCGGCGGTCGGCATGATGCAGGTGACGAGTGGCGCGGACGGCTCCGCTGTGATTAAAGGAGCGCTTGAAGAAGCGTTTGAGAGGGCGTCGGCTGAAGTCGCGTCGGCGGGAGCGACCGCCGTGTGAGAGGCCGTTTGATTGAAAGGAGCGCTCTCCGCCGTGTTGACGTGCGAGAGTGAAAGCGTTTGCCGGATGCGAATGAGCGCGGGCGGCGCGAAGTTCGGGCAGTCGTCGCCACGGCAGTGTGAGCGATAGCCGGTCTTCTCGCCGCGTAGACGAGCGCCGCAGAATTTGTCTTGATAGAGACGCTTGCTCTCTTCAAAGCGTTGAGCTTCTTCGCGCCGCCGCCTCTCGTCGAAGGGCGCGCGTTGGACGTAGGCGGCGCAAGCCCAGACGCCGCGCCAGCCCGCGCGCGCGGCGCGGATGTTGTAGTCCATCTCCCAGCAAGGGCCGAGGCCATAGCCTTCGTCAGCAGCACCGACCTCTTCGACCACCTCGCGCCGCACCGCGTAGCAGAAGTCCGCCAGACTGTGAAGCGGGGTGAGAGCTCGCACGCTAGCACCGTAACGGCGCGAGACTTCGCCCGCCGTACGGCTTATCTCTCGCGCGGAGCTGCCGCCGCTCACCGCGACGCCCTGCTCGTTCCAGCAGTGATTCGTCGAAGGCCCTGCGAGCCCGTTGCGTGCGTCCGCGTCGAGCGCGGCGAGCAGCCGCTCCAACCAGAGCGGGCCGACCTGCGCGCCGGATTCGAGGAGCACATACACTTCGGCCTTCGAGAAAGAGACGAGACGATTGAAGCAGGCGGGGGTTCCGAGCGGCTCCTTGGTGTTTGATTGCGGCACGTCTCGAAGAGCTGCGAGCGCCTCGCGGGTCACCTCGTCCGGCCCGTCGCCGAGCAGCAGGACTCGAACACCGTCGGCGGTGCTGGCGCGCAGGGCCGCGAGCGTCGCGGCCAAACGCGCGGGCCCGGCGTGGGTGTAGATTCCGACGCAAATGCGCTGCATACCGTGTGCGCTCTCCTCAATTGAAAACCTTGCGCGTCGATGCGAGACGGCGTTGCCGAAGCCTCTCTTCAAGCTCACGCCGGTACAGCCGCTAGACGGCGTCCGGGGTGGCCGGACGCGGCGCGCGGAGTTCCACTGTCTGAAGGCGACGCGCGCTCGTCGCCTTGCGCTGCGCGGGCGCTGAGGCGGGCGGCGCGGCCCGCTCCAAGAGCTGCGGCAGGAGTTGGAGCGTTACGGCGTCGGAAGGCTTCACGCTCAGGCCGCCGAAGTGGACGCTGGCGAAGCCGCAGGGGTTCTGCGCGTAGTCGTAGCCGATGGGGCCGCCGGGCAGGCCGTCGAGGAGCGGATAAAAGTAGCGCTGCGCGGGCAGTTGAAAGGTACGCTTGAGCGCGAAAAGATTTGCGAGGTAACCCTGCTCCCAGAAGTGCGGCGGGCAGTCGCGCGCCCTCACGCGCAAAGCCTGCGCGGCTACGGCGCGGGGGTCGAAGTCGCGGCGCATCAGGTACAGTCCGGCGTTGAAGCGCGCGGTCGGCAGAGGCCCGCGCGTGCGCCCGTGAATCCAGCCCCAGCGCCGCAGGTACTCAGGGCCGTGGTCGGTGTCCGGGATGTAGACCAACTCATGCTCGCGGAAGGCTTCGAGGGCGTCGTCCATGTTTTCGAGGATGAAGATGTCGTCGTCAATCAGACAGAACTCGGCTGGCGGAAGGAGCAGCGCGACGAGCGCCTTCATCACATACCAGTGATTGAGCGCCGCCTGTGAGAGCCGGTGGCCGCCGACCGAGAGCAGTCGCGCACTGACCCGTTCGGTCTGCACGACCTCGGCGAATGGCAGGCAGGCCGCGAACAACTCTCGCGCACGCGCGCTCCATTGATAGTCGCCGTAGAGCAGAACCTTCGAGGGCGCATAGCCGTTCAGGATGAGGCTGTAGAGACAGGCTACGGCGCGCGCCGGGTGCAGGCCGCTGGTGTACATCTTGAGCGGCGGGCCGGAGGGGCTTCGCAGTCGCCGCTCGACCGGGCCGAGATAATGTGCCAGCGCCGACTCGGGCGAGCCGTGTTGGCTGGCCGTCTCGACCGCCACGCGCGCGCCCCAGAGCCAGTCGCCGTGATGCTGCCACTGCGCGACCTCAAGCTCTTCGCCGCGCGTGACCTCTATCTCGTGGCGCGAGGGGACGTGCGAGTCCGGGTCTTGGTGGACGACCTCGCCACGACGGCGTATGACTGAGCCGTCGTCGTCCCAGAAGACGAGCTTCCCCGTGCGCCGCGCGCGGAGGCGGAAGACTACGTGGAAGCCTCGCATCTCGCCGCCGAAGTGCGTGTGCCCGAGGCCGAGGCCGCTCTTGAACCACTCGCGCCAGTCAATCGTCCAGCACGCCTCGTCCTCGACGACGCGCCAGCGAGGCTCCGGCACGGACGGCATCAACATCGCGTCCCATTCGGGCTCAGATGTCCAGCGCCCTTCCACCTGCGCCACGGGGCGCGGCCACGTGCAGCTTATTAGCTCGAAAGGAATATCCAGCATAGATACTTTCAACTGAGACGACCGCTGGGCCACTCTAAATTTGGCTCCGTCACCTTGCGGTCACAACACCTTTGCCGCGAGTCGCTTTTCGTCTCAGCCGCCTTTCTCCTCCCACTTCGCCCTTAGCCCCTGATAGTCGCGGTTTGTGAACTTCTTCTGCAAAAACGTTATCTCCTCGTCCAACACCGCCTTCTCAAAAGCCCCGAGCCGCATCTCTCCGCAAAAGAGGTATTGCCAGTAGGTGATGCCTTTGGTGAGGCTCAAGGTTCTCAGGTACTCTTCGTAACTCAGTTCCAATTCAAACAGCTCGCGCGTGTCGAACAGGTAGAGCTGCTCTGAGATTCCTTCGTCGTTGACGACAATCAGTGTGTAGATTGGGCCGCCGTGGAGCACGACAGCATCGACGAAGCGAGTTTCGGACAGCTTGATGCCCTTCAACGTCCAAGAGTGGAGGCTCTCGTCTAAAGTCCTGTGCATCGTCATCAGGGCGTTCGATAGAGAGAACTCTCCGGACACTCTGTCGTCTAGTTTCCAATCTACTTCCACAGTGTCGGGCAGGTAGAGTCCGGCCTTTAGACTTTCGGGACACGGATAGCCGTACAGTTGCTCGAAGATGTCCGGCAGGTCGCCGCCGTCCGCGCCGCTCTCAGCGTCGGGGCCGGAGTAATTAGAATTCACCGTCAGTCGGGCGTCGGCGCTCAGCTCCCGAATGGATTCGGTCAGCCCTTCGAGTACGTCCTTCATGCTCAATCTCTCCATTTGATTTTGCCGTCGATGGTGGCGTCCCCAATCAGCTTAATCGAATTTTTGAACTCGTCCGTAATCGGTATATCTCTGCTCCGGCGGTAGGCGAACATGCGCGACAATAAGAGAGTCCAGTTGGGATGCGGGCGGGCCGCCGGAGTGCCGCCGCGCTCTGCGATAATCTCGTCGGCGAGATGCCCGGAGATGCCTGTGAGCCTCTTGATGGTGTCGCGCCCGATGCTGTTGAGGTTGGGCCGGTACGCGCCGGTCAGGTCGGGCGCGGGGACGGTGGTCGCAGCCTTGAACTGGGGCGTGTTGTCCTTCACCCAAGAGCCGTTCTTCAAGTAATGAATCCCGGCCTTCATGCTCACCGAATTGGCGAAAGTCTCCGCGTCATACGAGAGCTTGCCGCCCGGGTCGGTGTAGGCCGGGTGATACCCTCCGACGGCGACGTTAATCCACGTCACGGTCGGCCTGTTGAGGCTGCGGAAGAGGCTCGGCTTTTCCTTGATTTCGCGCGGGTTCGCCGCGCCGTAGATGAAGCGCTCGACCTGCGTCTCGAATCCTCGCACAGTGCCGCCCGTGTTGACGGCGGTCGGCGTGGGCAGAAGGTTTTCGTTTATATCCCTTCCTCCGACGGCGGCTGTAATCATGTGCATTCGCACCCAGTGCCCGCGCGCGGTGGTCAGCCCGCCGCCGGTGATGATGCTCCAACCTTTCGGGTTCCCGCTGCGTGCGGGCTCACCGCCCAGACTGGTTTTGTATGACAGCAGTTCCACGCTCGCCGACTTCGGGCTCGCCGTAAACGACCAGTTGGCTGTGCCGGGCACGTCGTTGACGCTCCCCTTCCCGATTTGCATCAGGCTCTGGCTGAACTGGGTCAGGTTGTCCGGCAAGGCGTCGAGCAGGGCTTGCAGCGCGGGCGGCGTGGGTTGTGGGACGGCGTTGACCGTCACGGGCTCAATCTTGGTCTGGTAAAACTGCAAGGCGGCGCGCGCCTGCGCTTTGGTCGCGTCGTCGAAACCGGCTCCGTTAATCACGTCGTTGAGGTGGTCTTTAGCCGGGCGCTCCTCCGAGGCCAGCATCAGCGACGCCTTCTCACCAGACCGTTTGAAATAGAGGCTGTGCGTCTGCCCGTCCGCCGCCTTGAATTGCTTGCGGGTCTTCCACCACTCGAAGATTTTGCCCGCCACGGCTTTGCCCGCCGCGAAGAGCTTCTTGACGCCGCCGACAATCTTCTCGATGACCTTGTCAATCGCCTGCTCGACCTTCGACTGTACCTTGAGGATGAAGCCCTTGATTCTCTCGGTCAGCCCGCTCAGGCCGAGGAGTCGCGCGAGGAAGCCTATGATGAGCGGGATGGTGCGCGCCAGCGACTTTTCTATCCAGTTGGCCGCGTCGTCTATGGCCCCGGTAGCAATCTTGAGCACGGAGTTGATGATGGCCTCGACGAAGTCGAGAATCTGGTTGATGCGCTCGATGAAGAACATCACCGTGTTGTAGATGGCGATGATAGCTTGGATGATAGCGCCCGCCGGGTTGAACATCGACGCCAGCTTGGTGATAGCGGACTTGATGACCGAGGTCACGACCCACTCCTGAATGGCGTCCAAGACCATCGACTTGAGATTGCCTAGATACTCCTTGACCTGCTCCCAGAGCGCTGCGGGGCCGCCGTCGATTAAGGTCTTGACCAACCCGACCGCCGCTTCGAGCAGCGCCATGTTGCGCTCGCCGACTATCTTCACAATCTTGGCGCGTATCTTCGGCCAGTTGATGCCGAGCACGTCGAGCACGAGTTGCAGAATCGAGGGCAGAGAAAAATCCTTCGGCATCGTGATGCCCGCATCCGCCAGCGAGCCGAAGAGCCACGCCATGAAGCCAGCCTTCATGTGCTCCCAGATGTTGGCGGCGAACTGGCCGATGCCCTTCTTGATGGCCGAGAGCAGGTTCTTTAAAAACCCTATCGGGTCGGCGACGATGAGGTTGATGGTGTCCTCGGCCTTTTTGAGCATCCCCATCACGCGCTCTTTGAACTTGCGAAGGATTTCTATAATCTCGCCCAGCTTCTCGACGAAGGCCGTGACCAGCCCCTTGTCCTCCTCCTGCATCGCCTTCAGAGACTCTTCGGCCTTGTCGCGCGCCTCCTTGTAACGCTGCGCGAGCCCCTGCGCCAAATCGTTCTTCTTGTCGTCCACGCTCTGCCGCAGCTCGTCGAAGCGCGTCTTCAGCTCCGTCTCGGCGGCCTTGCCCACGGCCTGCAAGTCCTTCGGCAGGGACTCGACGTATTCGCCGATGCGCTTCTGCCCCTTGTCGATTTCGGCCTTCGCTTCCTTGAGGCGCGTCTCGACCGTGTCGGCGACGCGGACGATGAGCACGTCCATCTCTTCTGTAAAGAGCTTGCGTCCCTCTTCGTAGAAGACCTTGACCTCGTCTGGCAGCCCGAACAGCTTGTCTGAGAGCCAGCGCCCGCCGCCGATGACGGGGCCGTAGGAGAGATAGCGATCCCACTTCCAAGCGTCCTTGCGGCGGTTGATGTAGGACTTCATGTTCTCCATCGCGACCTCGACGCCGCGGTCGAACATCGTGTTGACATCCGTCTCCAGAGACGCGAGCTTGTCTTCGACCGCCTTCTTCGTCTCGTTGAAGATGCCCTCGATGGTGTCGGCGACTTCCTTGCGCCGTGCTTCGTCCTTCTCTTTGGCGAGCTGCTGGCGCGACTTGACGCCCGCCCCGGCCTTGCCGTGCGCGCCCTTCATCTGCTCGGTTCTCTTCTTCTCGTCGGCGGAGGCGCGCGCGGCGGACTGCGAGATGGCCTTCTTCTCGTCGGCGCGGAACGTTTTGGGGGCCGCGTCGGCGTGCCGCTCCACGGTCTGCTTGGCCTTGACGACGCCGGTGAAGCGCGGGTCGTTGGCCTTGTTTAGCTGCTCGGTGGTGATGTTGGCGTCGGCCATCCTTTGGGTCGTCTCGTCCTTGCTCTGTTGCAGGGAGACTTCCTCGGGCGGCTTGGGCGCGGGCATCGCGCCGCCGACGCCGACGGGCTCGGTCACGGCAGGAGGCAGCGCGTCGGCGGGCAGCGGCTTGACTTCCTTCGGGGGGATTGCGCTCGGGTCGGGCGGCGCTTGCGTCGTCGCCTTGATGTCGCCGGTGGCCGTCTCTTTCTGCGCGGCGACGTTGCCGGAGACGCCTTCCTTCATCTCCCGCTTCTTGTCGTCGCCCATGAACTCGTCGGTCTCGCCGAGGTTCTTCGGCATGGCCCGCTCAATCTCGGCGCGGAGGGTTTCGAGGAAGGTGGCGGTTTCCGGCTTCTTCGCTTCGGTGGCCTGCATCTGCTCGACCTTGACGGCCTGCGCGCCCGCGAGCTGCTCCTTCGGCGCTCCCTGCGCGGCGGCTTGAGCTTCGGCGGCCTTCTTCTCGGCGGGGTCGTGCTTCTTGAGGTTGGCGGCGTTCTTGTCGAGCTTCTTGATGGCCCGCTTGAAGCGAGGGTCTGCGGCGGCGCGCGAATCGGCGACGCGCGTGGCGGGGCCGGCAGTGGCCGCCGCGCCTCCGGCGGGGAGAGCGGCTGCGGCGGCGCGCTCGGCCTTCGCGGAGAGTTTGACCGCCGGGCGTCCGGCGGGCCGTCGAGCGGGGCGAGCGGGCGCGTGGGCCGTTGCGCTCGCGCGCGGAGCGGCAGCGGCACTCGCCGTCGTTTGTGAAGCGTCCTTGGCGGCAGAGTGTGTTTGTGGAGTTTTAGTCGGCATACCGGATTATCGAATCCCCTGCATGACCTCTTTTTCTAAAAGCGACGACGAAGGCCGCGCTGACGCAAGTCATGTGACGCGGATAAAGAACCAAAGCTCAACGCAAAGTGAATCCAAAGAACGACGGGTCGCGTGCGCGGAGCACTAGAAGCCTCGCAGGCCCGTAGTTGGCATCGGCGGACGTGACGGTTCCCGGCGGAGGCGCGTCATCGGAAAACAGGATGGCTCTCTCTCCGCTCGGCACTCCGCGAGTCCAGAAGGGTTTGACTTCGACATTCGACCCCTGCTGAGGGGTTCGCTTATCCTCGCAAGAGCTGCAAGGCCGCAAGAGAGAGAAGACCCAGACTTCGACTTTATCGACGAGCGTCTCTTTCTCTCGTGTGAGAGTAGAGTTACCAGCGCTGATTGACCTCGCCAGACTCACCGACATCGCTTCCGAATGATGCATGTCCTCTCCGCCGCTCAGGCGTACGGGGTTTAAGGTTAGAGAGTTAGCCGCTATTTTCCGCCCCGCTTCCAGCCGGAGAGGGGAGAAGCCGCGCGTACCCGTGCCAAGCTTCGCTTTAATCTCGAAATTTCTGGCCTTGGCCTGAACCGGACTTTTGATGGAAACCCAGAGATAGGCGGCGGCCTTGTTGCTAATCACACGCCCACGGTCTCTGACCGTGCTCCATTCGTCCGGGAGTTCTTTAGCGAGGTTTTCCAGCATCCCCTGATTGACGCTCGGACGCGACGAGTCAGCGTATAAAGTGCCGCGAAAGCTGCGCCTGTCGCTCGGGTTGACCGCGCCCTCGACGGCGTAGGTGTTGTCGGGATTGACAATCAATTCGAGCCTCGTCAGGCGATGCTGCGCCCTCAATGCGGGCAAACGTCTCCTGACCTCTTGCGGCCCCGTGCTAGAAGCTCTCGCCAACTCCACCGCCTCATTCAAGGCCGCTTGCAAAGCTCTCTCTTTCTCGGCCAGAGTTCGCGTGTCCTGTCCCTGCCCGTCACGCCCTCGCCCGAACAACCTTCTTAACCCGCTGACAATTCGCTCCAACGCCGCGTCAATCGCGAGGTCAACGCGCGTCTGTATGCGCTCGATGAATCCACGGATGCGGTCTGAAATCCCGCTCAGTCCGAGGAGTCCGGCGAAGAAGCTGATGACGAGGGGGAGGGTGCGGGCCATGGACTGTTCGACACGGTCGGCGGCCTGCGCGAGGTCGCCGCGCTCGATGCGGTCGAGCGCGCCGACGACCGTGCGCACCAGCTCCATAATCTGCCGGACTCGCTCGACGAAGAACATCAAGGCGTTGTAGATGGCGAGCGCCGCCTGAATAATCGCGCCCGCCGGATTGAACATGCTCACCAGCCGCGCCACAGCCGCGCGCACAAGCTGTGCGATGACCCACTCGCGAATAGTTTGCAGCGCCATGTCCCAGAGGTTGCTGAGGTCTTGCCTGAGCTGGTTCCAAAGCCCTATGGGGCCTTCGCGCACGAGCGTCGAGACGTAGCGCCAAGCGTGTTCGAGCAGGGCCATGTTGCGCTCGCCGACGATGCGCGCGACCTTTGCGCGAATGCGCTCGGTCGTGATGCCGAGAATCCTCAGAATGAGGCCGATGATAGAGCGCAGGTCGAAGGTCGCGGGAACGTTTATGCCCGCCTGCGCGAGCGTGCCGAAAAGCCACGCGAGGAGCGCCGCGCGCAGGTGTTGGCCGATGTGTGCGTTGAACCGGTTGAAGCCGAGGCGGAGAGCGCGCACGAGGTTGTGGACGAAGTTGACGGGCCTTCGCGCGATGCGGTTGACGACATCTCGCGCCTCGCCGACGAGGCCCAACAACTGCCGGCGGAAGTTGGCGATGATGCCGACGACTTCACGCACCGAAGCGACGAAGCGGTTGACGAGGCCGCGATTCGCCTCCTGCATCTGGTTGATGCGCCGGTCGAGTTGTTGCCGCGCCTGACGGTAGCGTTCGACAAGCCGGTTGGCGAGCGCCTCGCGCCGCTGGTTGACGCTCTCGCGCAGGTGGTCGAAGCGCGCCGAGACCGCGCGCGACGCTTCCTCGCCGGATTGCCTGAGCGACTGCGGGAGCCCCTGCACGTAGGATTGGATTTCGGCGCGCGCGCGGCGAATCTCCTGCTCGCACCAGCGCAGGGATTCCTCGACGACCCCCGCTATACGGATGATGGCGGCGCGCATCTCTCGCACGTATTCAAGCCTGCCGCCGTCGTAGATGGCGCGCACCTTCGGGAAGCGGTTGATGTCCGTCAGCTTGTCGGCTATCCAGCGCCCGAGCGCGATGGCCGCGCCGATGCCGGGTATGAGCAGAGCGCGCCCGTAACGGCGAATCTTCCAGTTGCGCATCTCCGTCTCGACGAAGCCCTCGAAGCGTCGTCTGGCTCTGGCTTCGCCTTCGTTGAAGCGGCGCTCGACCTCTCCGTCGAGCCACGCCAGCTTGTGCTGCACGCGTTCCTGCGCGCTGTTGAAGATGCGCTCGATGCGCTCGGAGACTTCGCGGCGCTGCTGCTCTTCGCGAGTCATCGCGCGTCGCTGCTCCGCCTCGACCTGCGCGCCCGCACGCTCATGCTCGACGCTCATTCCGCGCGTCGTCGCTTGCTCTTCGCGTTCGGCGGCGCGGCCCTGCCGCTCCAAATCCGCGCGCTCGGCCTCCCTGTACTCGCGGGGCGCTCGCTCGGATTGCTCGCGGACGTTTTCTCTTGTCTGCTGGACGGCATAGAAGCGCGGGTCGTTCGCCTCGCGCAGTTGCGCGGCGTCTAGCTGCTCTTCGCTCAGACGGTTCTCGACCCGCCGCTGGCTGTCGTCGAGCGAGACTTCGCGCTCGTCTCTCTGCGGCGGCAGAACTTCCTGAGCCCTGAGTTGCGCGGGGCGCGGAGGCTCGCCTTGAGGCGGCAAGGGTGCGGGCGCGTGACTCGCGACGGGCGCGGGCCGAGCCTCCGAGGCGGAGCGTATGTCCTGCTGCGCGCGCGTCGCTTGCTCTTCGACGCCGCCCGCGACCTGTTGCCGGAGCCCGTTGGCCGCGCCGCTCTGACGGAAGCGATCCATCTCCTCGGGGTTGCGCGGCGTGGGCATCGCGGCCAGCCGTTCTTCGACCAGTTGAAGAAACGTGCGCTGGTTGACCTCGCCCGGCTGCTGCCTGCTCATCACTTCGACCTGTCCCGCCTGTGACTGTGCGCGCGCCTCGACAGGGGGAGGAGGGACGGCCCGAGCGGCCTCGCTCGCAGCTTCGAGCGCGGCCTGTCGCTGCGTGTTGGCTGAAGCGGCGGGGCCCTTCTGGCGTCGCGCCTCGCTTCGCAGACGCGCCAACACAGACTGCACGCGCGCCTGTGGAGTGTGGGCGGGCGGGCCGAGCCGAACGGCGGGCCGCCCCGTCACGCGCAAGGCCGAAGCGCGCTGAGGCGGCGCGCTCGCGCGCGCGGCGAGCGACTGTCGAGGCGGCGTCGCGCTCGTGCTGCTCGGACGATTTGTGCGGGCGACTATGGTCATGGTCGAGATGCTTTTGCCGCGCCTGCCTTCCGGCTCTTTTTCCTGCTCGCAAGGGTCAAGAAAGACGTGCGTTGAAAGAGCCTTCACACCTCACTTACATACTGCGCGCGCAGGGGGCAGACGGCCCCGGCCTTTCGGTACTCGCGCTGGACGGACGCTTCGAGATGCGCGGAGGTGATAACGCCTCCGTCCGTGAGCGCGAGCAGAGAGGCGTGAAGCACGGCGTTGCGAATCTGCCCGCCGCTCAGGATGCAGCGGCGCGACACTTCGCCCAGAAGCGACTGCTGCACGCCGTGTTCCGGCGGCAGGTGCAAGCGCCAGATGCGCTGCACCTCCGCAGGCTCCGGCGCGTGGAAGTCCACGACCACGTCCATGCGCCGCTGGAACGCGCCGTCGATACGCTCGCCCGCGTTGGTCGTGACTATCAGAATGCCCTCGAAGGATTCGAGCCGTTGGAGCAGGTAGTTCGTTTCGAGGTTGGCATAACGGTCGTTGGAACTCTGCACGCTCGTCCGCTGCGTCAGGAGCGCGTCGCCCTCGTCGAGCAGGAGAATCACGTCAAGCTCCTCGGCCCGCGCGAAGACTTGGTTGAGACTCTTCTCCGTCTCGCCTATGTACTTGTTGACTACCGAGGCGAGGTCGAGCCTGTACAAGTCCATCTTGAGCACCGAGGCCAGAAGGCGTGCCGCCAGAGTCTTGCCCGTACCGCTCGGCCCCGTGAAGAGAGCGCGCACGCCCGCGTTCAACTGCCTGCTCAGACTCTCGCCGATGAACTGGTGCAGGCGCTCGCGGTGGCGGCAGCGGCTTTCGAGATTGAGCAGCTCCTTCATGGTCTCCGGCTTGACGGCGAGGCTGTCCCAGTCGCCCGCCGCCTCGACGCGCGTCGCCAGAGTGTCCAGCACCTGACGGTTGAGCGCGCGGCTCGCCTGCTGCACGTCTTCGAGCCCGACTTCCTCTCGCCCCTCCAACGCGGCATAAGCGCGCGCCAGCTTCGCCGCGCGGCGGATGTTGCCGCCCGTCATGCGGAAGCGCCCCGCTATCTCGTCCGCTTCGGCTATCCTGTGCTTCTCGCAACTGCGCCGCCAGTGCTCGCGCCTCGCCGCCGCGTCCGGCATCTCAAGCGACAGTGTAAGAGCGCGCTCGACTCCCTGCCCGCTCAGACCGCCCTGCTTGTCGAGCACTACGGCGAGCGGCCCTTCGTAAGCTTCGAGGCGAGGCACTTCAACCGTCTCTCCGGGCGCGAGGTCGAGCACGACGACCGGCATCGCGTGCAGCAGCGTCGCCAGCGGGCCGAGCACCCTCCGCCTTTCGTCGTCCGGGCCGCCGAGCCCTCCGACTTCGAGCACGCCGAGCCCGAGCGTGCGCGCCACCGAACCCGCCACCGTACGCCGCCCGTTACGCTGAGGCCCGCGCACGACGAGAGCTTCGACCTCGCCAGATGCGAGCAGGGACGGGAGCATCGAAAGGCGTCGGCGCAGCCCGTCGGCGATGATTAAATCTTCATGTCCGAGCAGGCTCTCCGGCGCGCGGTAACGAGCCCAAGGAGCGGGCGTCTCGTGCTCCTGCCCCTGAAGCGCGTCCCACAATAACGTCGGGACGTGCAGCGTGTGCTCCGTGCGCGGCGCTTCCGGATTCGCGACGCGCGCGAGGCCGAGTTCCTGCAAGCGCCTGAGCGCCGCGCGAGCGCCGCCGCCCTCCGACCCCTGCGGCCCCCACGTCCCGAGAAGCCCGAGCGTCGGCCCGCGCCGGCCCGAGATGCCCTGCAACGCCTCGAAGACGAAGCCGAAGCGCGCGTCCTCTTCGCACATGCCGATGGTCAACAGTAAGACCAACGCCTCGTAGTCGAGCCCCGCCGAGCGCGCGAGCGAGCGCAGAGGCAGATGCGTCTCAGCCGCCTGCTCCCACTCTTGAAGCGAGTTGCGCCAGCACTCGGCGGCCTCCACAATCGTCATCCCATCCGCGCCGTGCCGGGCCAGTTCCTGATAGTAACCGGCGAGGAATGGGAACTGCTTCAAGACCTCCTCCCACGAATCGAAGGAGTCGGAGAGCTGCACGATTAATTGCAGCGCCGCCGCATAGAAGTAGAGCGCGAAATGCCGCTCGGGCGTCGCCTCCATACCTTCAAACAGGTTTCCCTTCATCGACCTCTCTCCCAAAGCTCACACGTAACGGAAGGCGATGAAACGCCCCGCCGCCGGAACCCAGCCGGGGTCGCGGTCGAGCCCCGACAGGCGCACCTCCAACGGCAACGCCGCCAGTTGAAAGAGCACGTCCACATGCGTCGCCGTCAAAGAGACGCGCGCCCCTTGCTCTATCAAGAGGCTCGCAAGCTCACCCGGCCCGCCTGCGCCGAGAGCGCGGCAAAGGCGCGCGCGCACGTAAGCCGCGAGCCATTCGACCCACCTCTCCAAACCTCCGGCGTCGCCCTCGTCTTCCTGCCACGCCTCCCGCCTCAACTCGAAATCCGCGAAGGGCTCGTATGCCTTCAACGCGTCTCGAACTTGCCGCGCCCCGGCTCTCCTTCCAAGCGCCACGTCGATGAGCATGAAGCCCTCTTGATGACGCACGCGCAAGCGGCCTCCCCGAGCAGACCAGCGCCAGAGGCCCGCTTGCGGAAACGGCTTGAGCCAAGAAACGGGCAAGCGCCACTCGTCCGGCGGCTCGAAGCCCAGACCCGCCGGCTCCTCTTCGCGTCGGCCCGCGAGCCTCGACAGCAAACGCCAGACGGCGTCCTCTTCATCCTCATTCCCGGCCACGCACAGCCGCCGCCCGACGAGCGTCACGAAGTCCCATACGGAGAGCGCTAGCCCCGGCTGCGAAGGCATCGTGAAGTCGCCGTAGAGTTCGAGAAAGAGCCCGACATTAATCAGATAAAAGAGCCCGCCGAGCTTCGTCTCGATACGCGCTTCGAGCAGGTAAGGCAAGACCGGCAGCGCCTCAACTTCGGCCTCCCGCTCCGCCAAGACCTGAACAGGCCGAACCTCCTCCGCGCCCTCGCCCGCACGGGCATCTGTTTCACTCGTCGCGCTTCGCCCGCCCGTCTCGCGCCCCTCTTCAAATTCAAAAAGCTTCCCCGCCTCGTCCGCACGCCCTTCTTCAACACCCGGCTCTTCGCCCCGAGCGCCTTGTCGAAACCTGCGAGGGCGCGCGATAGACGGCGACTCAAGCGCCTCCGGCCTCTCCGCTTCCCCCGACTCCCGCCACGAGTCTCCCGCGCGGCGAGCCGTCTCGCGCTCCAAGCCTAGCTTCTCCGCCTGTGCCGACGGGCTTTGCCGCGCCGTCGAACTTCCCTGCGCCGTCGTCTCAAAGCTTTCGCCTTCTTCGCTCCGCGCCTCGCGTTCGAGCCGTTCATCGACGAAGGCCGCGTCAGGCACGCCCTCCGCAATCTCTGCCGCGCCGTGCGCGTTCGAGTACGCGCCGCGCCAAGCGAGCACGTCGCTTGTAAATGAAGGCGCGCGCGCGTAGGTCGGCGCGCGCGCGAGCGTGAGTCCGATTCCGAGCAAGCACTCCTGCTCAAGCGCGATTGCGTGCGCGCGGCTTTCGGGCACGACTCGCCGCCAAGGCGGAACCAACGCCTCGATGCGCGCGGCGAGCGCACGGCCACTGCCCTCCCCTTGCGTCCGAGCGGCGTGCTCGTTGAAGGTCGCTTCCTCGCTGCCGCTCCCTCCCGGCGCGAGCGCGACGCGGAGGCCGTGCAGCGCGAAGACCTGCGCGACTCTCTGCGACATCAAGCGCGCCGCGTCCACTTCCAGCGCGCCGACGAACTCCGCGGCCAAGCCCCTCTGCGCGAGGTGTTCGAGCGCCGCAGGGATGTGCTCGGGCGCGCTCGACCATTCCGCGAGCAGTGCGCGCTCCGCATCCGAGCCTTTCAGGATGCCCTCCCACCACCAGCGCTCCGGCATCACGCGCGCCCGCCAGTCGAGCGCGAGGCACGCGAGCAACTCGGCCCGGTCTGCGAAGACGACGGCCTCTGCCGTGGGCGGCACAGCGCCTTCGATGGGACGCGGCGCGCGCGCCGCGATGCGTTCGACCGTGTCGGCGAGCGCCCTCTGCCATGCGTGCTGCGCGCGTGGGGTGTGCGCGCCCCCACGCGTCTGACGGAGCGCGGCGGGCGGCGCGGACAACCTTCGCACGCAGACGACGGCGGACAATGGCAGCGAGCGCGGGTGAAGCTCGGTCGCGTCGAGCAGGCTCGACATGCGCAGCCGCGTGACGAGCGGGTCGAGCCCCGCGCCCCCGACCCGCAGGCGGGAGATGACTGCCTGTTCGCCTCGCAGGAAGGTCGTCATAAGCTTTGCGCCGAAACCATGCCCTTAAAAGAAGGGCGCACGTCCGCAAGACTCCGAGCTGAATTTCTCTAAGGCGCTCGGGATATAAGAACTGTAGCCAGCGCCGGGATGTGATTGCCGCGACTGACTTCCACAATCGTCTCGAAGTTCCCGGTCGAAGGAGCTTCCCTGATGTCGGGCACGCCAACGTCAACCGTGTTGGTGCTTATAATCAGCATATTTGACCCGACGTTATAAATGGCTGGCCCCGTGGGCGTCTTGTAGATAAACCTGACCGTGGGCGGATTCTGCGAGTCGCCGAAGCCATCGCCCGTCAATCTGGCACCACGATTCGAGTGGAGAATGGAGCCGCTTGAGCTGCCGCCGCCCAGAAATTGTATGTCTATAACGTTGGCGATGCGCGGCGGCGTTCCCGTAGCCGTGAGCGCGGGAGTGACCTTGTAAGTCTTCTGCGCCTCGCCCTCGTCGTTGGCGACGCGAATCGTTATCTCCGTCCCCGCCGCAACGGGCGTCACGTTGGGTATGGTTGTGGGGACGACTATCTTGAGGTGCGAGTTGTCGCTGTCGATGCGGTAGTTGTAGATGGGCGTATCGTTAATGAAGACGAGGTTCTCGACCAGCGGATTCATAAACCCGCTCCCGAGAATGGTCAGCACCTGACCGACCGGAATTTGCTGCGGCGGGTCGAAGCCGTTGATGCGCACGTTGCCCGCGACCAGAAGCTTCGCTTCCAGCGCCGTCAACCTCGTCTCGATGGTGGTGCGGCTCTGCTTCAGAGAGTTAACGTCCGCACCGATGGCCGCGATGTTGGCGACCGAGGCTTCCGCCGCCGCCAGCCGCGCGTCGATGCTGGTAATCTTGTTGACCTGCTGATCCGCCGCCGCCCTCCAAGCTTCGAGCTGCTGAAGCCTCGTCCTGAGTTGTTCGATTTCGGCGGGCGTGCCGCCGGTCAGCTCTTCGAGCTGATCCAGAATGGAGTTCATCAGAGTTGCCGAGATGACATCTCCCGACTGCACGCGAACTTTGGCAATAGCCATGACCGTCTCCTTTCGTTACCGGAACTTCTTCAATTTTTTGTCAGGCTCGCACCGGGCAGAGGGGCCGACAGCAGCCCGCCAGCCGCATCCCTCTGAGGAGCTAGCTGAGGGGGTAGCAGCGGGCCTATCTGAGGCGTTAAAGGGCTCTTGGGCGCATCGAATCTCTGCTCGACCTCGGCTTGCCCTCCCGCGTAGGTGCTCTCGTCGAAGCACGCCACTTCGTAGCGCGCCGCGACTAGGTGCGAGAGGTACGGGCTGGCGTAGACGACGCTCGGCTGGACGGGCCTGCCATCGACGAGGAAGGGCGTGTTGAGCCAAGTCTTGTAGAGACGCACGGGCACGCCCCTCGTCGCTTCCTGCGAATTGGCGCGGTCTATCTGCTTGCGCGTTTTGCCCGGCTCCGGCACGTAGAGCGGCTCGTGCCCTGCGGCCTCCCGGAAGAGCGAGCGCACGTGCGCGGCTTCGACGTACTCGGGATTGCCGATGATGCGACCGTCGAAGAATTTCTTGAGGTTGAAGCCGTTGAAGTCGCCCGCCTTGACGGGGAGGACGCCGACGGGCGGAAGGTATCTGAAGTGTTCAGCCGCCACCACCTCGGCTGGCTTGTCCGAGTCGAACAGCTCCAAGACCTGCTCCTGAAACTGGAACAGCATGGCCTCCGCCTCGCTCGCCTGCCGGTCGCTGGCGAACAGTCCCCACCGACCGCTAATCAAGTGCCGGGTCAGCCTCCGCCGCACCGCCCACATGTCTATGAACTCGATGCCGCCGTTAATCGTCCAGTGAATGAGCGCGAGCGGGACTTCACAGTCTGTGAGCACTCCTGCGCGCCGGTGCGCGTCGAGCAGCCCGTAGCCCTTGACGAGCGGCATGCCGAAAGGGTCGCGCTGTGAGACCTGCGTCTCCTCGACGCCGAAGCATTCGTAGGCGATGCGGTTGCGGAGGCTGCGCAGGTCGCCGAGCTGCGTCGAAGTCTCAAGCTCGACGAGGCGGAACTGGACGCCCTCGACCGTGTAGCGCGTGCCGCAGACGGCGGGGATGCCGCCGAACCCTGCGGCGGGCGCGCGCCCCTCTCGCCCCTCTGCGGGCGCGAGCGTGAGCAGGTAGACGCTCTCGCCCACGATGTATGTGCCGGGCTGAAGCGGCTGGCAGTCCTTGAAGGTGCTGTTGGTCTGCTGCGAGGCGCTCGACGCGCCCGCCTGTCTGGTGAGGGCGACGGAGGTCGGGCCTTTGAGCTTGAGCGTCTGCCCGCGCCGGTTTACGGCGAGCCCCGCTTCGACGGTGACGACCGGCGATTGGCGCGTGCTTAGTCCCACGGTCTCCGCGACCTCAAGGCCGAACGCGATGCCTTCGCCGACCGCTTGGCCGAGCAGCTTTCGCCCGCGCCGCTGCGCCTCCTGCTCGTCGCTCATGTCCTCGCCCGAGAGCATGCGACCGTTGAAGAAGTTGACCGTCCTGACGCCATCGCCGAGGATGGGCGTCAGCAGTTGTTCGACCGTACTCATAAACGTTTACTCCTTGGGCAGGACGGTGACGCCGTCCGTATCAGCTTTCTCCAAGCCCCTATGGAACGACATGTCGTACTGGCTGACTTCGATCATGAAGGACATCGTCCTGAGCTGTTCGCCGCCGACCGGCCCCTGCACGTTCATGACGAGCAGCGTGAAACCGAGCCCGTCCCCCGCAAAGAACGTCTCGAAGTTGACGAAGATAGGTACAAGCGCGCCCTTCTCTTCCACCGTGGGGCTGACCGGCAACGCTTTGACGATGTACTGAATTCCTTTCGACGCGGGGTGCACGTAACCGTCGAAGGTGACGACGATGCGCCCGTTCTCCACCCTCCTGATGCGCAGTCCGTTGTAGCGGTCGGGGGACGCGGTGTCGGCGTCGTCGCCCCGGACGATGCCCGCCGCCACAATCGAGTAAGCCGGCTGGCCCGCCGGGTGGCGCACGAAGTCGCCCGTCGTCGCCGACGCGGGATTGGCAGCCCTCCAAACGCCCGCTGTCCCATCCCCTTCAAAGGTGAGCACCTGACCGTGCAGGGGCGGCGTCGCGTCAATCTGCTTGCCGCGAAGGCCCGTGACCGAGATGTTGTTGACGATGCCGGTCGCGTCGCCCCCGACGGCTGGCAGCGGCGGCGTGCCGTGCGTGTGGTCGGCGCGGGAATAGGCGGTCGCGCTGCCCACTGCGGCGGCGAGGCCGTAGGTTCTTTCGTTGGCAACGCTGTTGCCGGGCGCGGGCACGGCGGCGGGAGTGGCCGCGCCCCAACGCTTCAGCGAGAGGTCGTAGGTGAGCACCTGCCCGTTGACGTTGGGCGGGGTCGAACTCACATCGACGCCCTGAAGCTTCTCGACCTTGTTCGAGCCCACGGGGCCGGTCACGTCGCCCGCGAGAGTGGGCGTGGGCGCGGCTGCGGGCAGAGTCGTCCCCATCCACCTGCTGAGCGGGCCGTTGTAGGCGAGCACCTGACCGTCAGTCGGCCTCTCGTGGTGGACGACGACGCCCCGAATTTTGGCGACGACGGTATCGCCGGCAGGGCCCATCGCGTCTCCGGCGAGGACGGGCGGCGGCGGCGCGGGCGGCGTGCCGTGCGTGTGGTCGGCCCGCGCGTAGCTGCTGGATGTGCCGACGGCGGCGGTCTGGCCGAAGGCCGTTTCAGGCACGACGGAAGAGGACGGCTGCGCCGGGTCAAACGGCATCCAGCTCTTTTCCGAATCGACGAAGGTGAGCACCTGCCGGTCGGCGGGCTTCTCCGCCTTGACCTCGACGTTCTGGATTCTCGCGATGAAGGTTTTACTGACATCGCCTTCCACGTCGCCCGCGAGGGTCGGCGATGCGGGAGTGCCGTGCGTGTGGTCGGCGCGCGAGTAGTCGAGCGAGTTCCCGGCGTTGTAAGTCTGCCCGTAGTTGGTCTGCGGCGTGACCGTAAAGCCGGGAGCGATGGGCAGCGCTTGCACCTGAGCGCCTTCTTCATTCACGGTCAGACGCCGCTCGCCGAGCAGCCACTCCTGCACCATGCGCAGGTGCAGAAGGTATGGCCGCCGCTCTTCGTTGATGACGACTCCTTCGGCGTCCTCGACCTGCCAGTCGCCGCCCGCCCCTACCCTGACCATGCGGACGGTCAGCTCCGCGAGCAGCAGGCAGTCGTCGGGAGAGTCTCCGTTTGCGCTTGCACTCGCGCTCGCGCCCGAGCCCGAGCAGCCCAGACCCTTGCCGACGAAACGCGGCTGCCATCTCGGGCGCAGCTCCGTCACCCAGACGCGGAAGGCCGCGCGCAGGTACTCGTAAGTCATGCTGGTGTGGATGCGCAGTCCGGCGGGAGGCGAGCCGTACATGAAATCGGGCGGCGAAGAAGCGGGCGGCGACGCGTCGAGATAGGCCGCGCCGCGTATGGCGTCCTCGAACTCGGCGACGGTCGTCATGCTGTCCTCGGAGTCCGTTATCTCGACCTGCGAGAGCCAAGCCACGAAGTCTCTGAGCGCGTCCTCCTCCTGCTGGTCGGGGGCTTCGAGGCGCAGCTCAAGCTTGAAGTCGTCCGTAATGCGCGAGGGCGCGGTGGTCTCGTCCTCGCTGCGGCACGGCTGGCCCGGAATGGGAATCATGTCGGACGGGCATTCGCGGTAGCCGAGCACGACGAAGAGGCGCAGCGAAGCCCTGTCGTCCATGGGCGACCCGAGCAAGGCGAGCAACTCGTCGTGATGCGCCGCGAGCCAGCCGTTGATGCTCGCGCACTGGCCGGGCGCGACGCGTATCAGTCGCCCGCGCGGGCTGAGCGCGACGCCGGGCGTGATGCTCACCTGCGGGCCTCCGCTTTCGATTTCGAGGCGGACGCTCAGCCCGGACACCGTGCCGTAGCCGAGCAGGTCGCGCGCCAGCCACTGGTCGCGACCCGAGAGGTATGCGAACTCCTGCGTGAAGTCGTCAACGCCGAGCACCATTCCGAGGCTGTAGTTGACGTGCTTCGTCGGGTCTGGCTCTGCCGCCGCCGGGCTCAGAAGGCGTGGCGTGAAACTGCTCATGGTGTTCTCTCCTGTCAGAAAAAAAATTATTTCGTTCATCCGCCGAACGTGTCGCGCCCGAGCACTTGACGTTCGGCCACGTCCCTCGGGTGGCCCGGCGCAAAGTAGCTCTCCGTCAGGCGGCCCCTCCCGACGACGAGCGGCGACATCAGGTCGGGGGCACGGCTGCCGAGGTCAATCAAGGTGTCTTCGCCGAGACGCGCTTCGCCGAGGCGGAACAGTTGCCAGTAGAACTTCACGTCGAAGACCGTGTGCTCCGGCTTCTCCAGCCGGACGATGCGGGACGCCAGCTCCAAACGCCGCTGCTGCTCGGCGGCGTCCGTCGAGGCCGAGGGCGGAAGCGGCAGAAGCACCGTGAAGCGGTGCGCGCTCTGCCTCATCTGGAGCACGACCGACTCGAACTGAAACCAATCGAGTAAGCGTTGCCCGTCGGGCGGCAAGGCGTCCGGGAGCGAGACGAGCGCAAACGAAGTCCAGCCCGTTTTGTACGCCGCGTTGAGCGATGCCGTGCTGTGATAGCGCCGCGCGAGGAAGTCTTGCCAGAGTCTTCGCCCCGCCACGGCGACGGATGCGGCGGGCGCTTCCCGCGTGAACTCCCGCCAGTCGCGCCTCTGCGCCCCGGCGGGAGGCATGTCGCGCGGCAGACTGACTTCGGCGAACGAGCCGAGCTGAATCTTGTAGGCCACGTTCAGTTTGGCTATCTGCTGTTCGTAGCGCCCCTCAAGGAACCTCTGCCAGAGCGCACGCTCGGGGCCGGTCGCGGCGGGGACGAAGCCGAGCGTGTCGAGCGAGAAGCGCTGCCACAGCGCCGCTGCATTCGGGTCTGCCGGGGCGACGAGCGGAAAGACGCTCGCCGTCTCCTTCGAGCCGGTCTGGATGAAGCTCGCGTAACGCTGCCGGAGGTCTTCGCCGCCAAGCGCGGGCGACCAGCGCGCCGACTGCGTGACGAGCCTCGGCCCCTGCCCGCCGGTCGGGTCGCCGAGGACGAGCGCGGGAGTGCGCCGCGTGCGGAACTTCTCGATGATGCGGATGCTGCCCATGCGCGTCTGCGCCGCCGACTGGCTCTCGTCGAAGAGCGATTCGTCGGGGCAGTCTTCGAGCGAGAGGCGGAGCGCGGTCTGAAGTCCCTGAATCGTGCCGCGCATCTGGAAGAGGCGCATCGCGTGCTTGATGAAGAGCCGCTTGCGCCGCCCGTCCCAAGTTGGGTCGAGCGCCGCGCCGAACCAGTCGGCCAGCCAGTCGAGCGCCTCGGGCGGCGCGCTGCGCACGTCGAAGAGCATCTGCGCCGCCGCGATGCGGTCTTCGATGCTCGTATAAAGTCCCTCGAAGTTGGAGAGGAAGCGGTCGAGGAAGGAGGCCGACGATTCGTCTTCGCGATAGACGGCGGGGAGGTATTGTTCGAGGTACGAGAAGCGCGGGTAGTATGCGCGCAGTGCGCGCAGGCGCGGCGTCGTCCTGCCGTTGCCCCGCAGCTCTATCTTCAGTTGCAGATAGCGCCCGCGCGCGTTCTGGAAGAGCAGTTCCCAAGTGCCGTGGCGCTCGGCTGTGAAGGGCAGCTCCGAGCCGCCGCGCAGGTAGAGTCGCGGCTCCGGTCGCCATTCCGTGAGCGCCAGCTCGCGCTCGTCGTTGGCGGCGCGCGTCGAGACGAGCACTTTGGTTTCGGGCGGGATGCAGGCGTCGAGCATGAGTCGATGCCAGACGCAGTCGGGCTCGCGCCCGTCGAAGGCGTGGAAGGGCGGGCGCGCGAGGTCTTCCGGCGTATCGGGGAAAGAGCCCGTCTCGTCGAGCGGCGTGTAGAGCGTCGCCTCCGGCTCATAGCGCGGGCGTCTCTGCTCCATGAGCGGAACCCAGTTTTCGCCGTAGTCGTAGAAGAGTTCCATGCCAGCGCGCGCCAGAGCCCTGCCGCCGAAGAGACGCATCGGCAGGTAGTCGGCGAGCGGCTCCAAGCCTAGGCCGCCTTCAGCCTCCGAGACGTTGAAGGCGAAAGTCTGGTTGCCCTTCTCCGCGACGATGTAGAGACGTTCGAGCACGCGGCTGCCGTCCGAGCCCTCGTGGCCCGGCACGAAAGCGAAGTCGTAGCCGTGCAGCGTGAAGGCGGCGGCGGGCGGCGAAGTCTGCCGCTCTTCTTCAGCCGCTTCAATCATGTCGGCCATGCCTTCGGTCGAGGCGGGCGGCCCCAACTGCTGCCGGAAGCGGTAGTGGAAGACTCGGCAGAAGTCCTCTCCGGGATTGCGGTCGAGGATGAGCGCCGTGCCGTCGGGCATCGCTTCGATGGCTATCGGGTCTGCGGCTGCCAACTGCGTCGAAGCGTCGAGCGAAACGCCCTCGCCAAACTGGCACGCCGCCTTGCGCCTCTTATCTTCGCCGCCGCCGCGAGGTTGAAAGTCGTCTCCGGTTTCCTCTTCCGGCAGGGAGAGGCTCGACGCGTCCTGCACGACGTTGAAGCGGCGGTCGAGCACCCAGTAGCGCGAGTGCTTGCGGTCGAGGATGAAGACCCCGCCGCCCGGCGCGGCCACCATGTCGAAGGGCGCGAAGGGAACGTCTTCGGGCCAAAGAATCTGCTGCGGCGAGCCGCCCGCGTGCAGGTCGAAGTAGATGAGCCCGGCAGGCTTCAAGACTCCGACGACGAGGTAGTGGTCTTCGGTGACGGCGAGCCCGCCGAACTGCAACGGCTGCGGCGCGTGCGCGACGCGCGGGCGAAAGTCTCCCGCCTCCTTTGGCGACACGCGCACGCGCTCGGCCCCGTCCGGCGGCCAGAAGTTAGACGCGCGCCGTGTGCCTTCGGAGTTGACTCTCACGCGCCGCTCCGTCTCGTCTATCCAGTACCAGTTGCCGTAGCGGTCGCGCGCCGCCCCGCGCCGCGTCTCAAGCACGGGCGCGACATCCCTCGGCGAAGCGACGAACTGAAAGAGTCTCGGCCTGAGCGTCAGCTCCGAGCGCTCGTTGTCCCAGAAGAGCTTCGGGATGAGTGCGCTTCCGGCGCGCGCCGTCTCTTCCTCCGGCGTCTGCCCGGCCTCGACGCGCAGCGGCACTCCGTCCGCGTTGCAGCGCAGCCAGTCTTCTCTGCCGAGCAGGAGGTGATACCGTGTGCCGTTCGCGTCCACTTGTGCTAACACTCCTCCGCAATCACAGGCACGGGCAAGACAGGCCCCGCGCCGCCCGTTCCGCCGGTTCCGTCACCAGTCCCGTCGCCGCTCCCGTCGCCCGTGCCGGTTCCGCCAGAGCCCACTGGAAGCTGTCCGCGCAGCTCGTCGAGCCCCACGGCTTCGCCGACCGCGACCGAGATGCCGAGCACGCGCGGCAGCTCAAGTCCCGTCAAAGTAATCTGCGGCGAGGCCGCGTTCGAGCCTTCGGCGACGAGCACGTCGTTGACGGAGAGGACGCCCGAGACGCGGCTCGCCACGGCCAGCAGCTCGCGGTCGGTGACGGCCTTCCTGAGCGGCCAGCCGCGCTGCATGTCCGCATACTGCGGCGCGGTCGTGAGCGCCGCCTGCGTGTCGAGAATGACGGTCGGGTCTGCGGGCAGCGGCGCGAGGAATTGAAGAATCGCGCTCTTGACCGACTCGCGCACCTGCGCGACGCCGACGCCCGCGACGACGTTGATGCCGACCGAAACCCATATGCCTTTGTAAGCCGGGCCGCGAAGGAAGACTTCCGTTGTGACCAGACGGCGCGGCTCTATGTAGTCGCAGACCGCGTCGAGGAAGAGGCGGTCGGGGACGGGCGCATCCGGCTGGATGGGGTCGTAGCGCGGGATGAGCATCAGCGTCACAGCGCCCGGCGCATCGCCCGGCTCGTTCGGAACCAGCTCGGGATTAAAGGCCGCTATCACTTCGACGCGCCCGATGTCCACGCCCGGCGTCCTCAGCGTGATGGTCTCGAAGTCGGTCTGCGTCACCAGACGGTCTCGGTGCTGCAAGTAGCGCGCTATCTGTCGCTCGCCTTCGGCCACGGTTTCGGCGCGCGCGCCGCCCCAAGTCCGCACGGGGTTTGTGACCTTGATTCCGGCGGGCAGAGATGCGCCCGTGCTGATGGAGCCCGCGCCGACGTTGCCCGCGTCGCCGACGCCGTAGTCGTACTCGGCGCGCAGCGTCGCGCCGAGCGGTGGCCGCCTGCCGTGCTCGCCGTCGCCGAAACGAATCTCGCCGGACTCGGCGTCGAGCGTAAAGACATCGGTCGCGGGATTGAGCGAGGGCTTCGCGCCCGGAGGGAGCTGCGAATCGGGTACTGGCACTTCGGGGCCAGCGCCGAGCAGGTCGTCAATCTCCTGCCAGCGCGCGGACTGCTGGCCCGTGGTGACGGTCACGCCAACCGAGCCGGGGATGACCGGCGTGTTGGCGAGCGTCGCCGTCTGGCCGGGCTCGCCCGTCGCCGTCGGCAGCAGCTCGCCCGCCACGTGCGCCCGCTGCGTGACGGGCGTCGAGTTGACGCCGACCCACATCAGCTTCGCCTGTACGGCGGCGGAAGAGCGCACGCGCACCCATGTGATGACGCGCCCGTTCAGCTCCGTGTCTTCGAGAGCGGGCGGCATGTCGCCGACGCCCGCTTCCAAAGGGTCTAGATTGTCCCAAAGGCGCAGCTCTGAGGCGGCTGGCAGAGTCAACTGCACGACTCCCGGCTCGGCCAGAACGTCCGCGTTCGCGGAGGCTAGGAGCCGCTGGTAGCGCGGCGAGGGAGAGCCTTGCGCGTCCTTCTCAAGCAGGCCGTCGCGAGGGATTTTCGGAATCGTGTATTGAAGCAGCGTGACGCCTTGTGCGTTGGCCGTCCCGCCCGGCAAAAGCTTTCGGCTGGCGTTGGTGAGCGAAGGCACGATGCCGAGGCTCAAGGTCTTTCCGCCCAGAGCTTCGCGCGCCCGCTCGATGCTCTGGTCGAAGGGCTTGTCGGCGGCGCGCACCATCAGAGCTATCCAGAGCGAGCCGTCAACGGTGTCGGCCCCGAGGTCTACTTCGTCCGACTCGCGCGTGCTGAGCGGCACGGTCTGGTAAAGCTGTAGGTCGGTTCCGGTCTGCTGGCTGTCGAAGGAGGCGTAGAGCTGCCGGTAGTATTCCCTGACCTGTTCGGAAGGGGCTTCAATCTTCTTCTTGTATAGCACCTGCGCTTCGACGGGCAGCACGTCCAAGCCCTGCTCGGTGCGGAAGGGAACCTGTCCGGCGCGCACCTCGATTCCGCTGTTGAGCGTGAAGGTCTGCAAGGGGCCGCGCTCGTTCGTGAAGGTGACGAGCCCGCGCGCAGACGAGGCGGGGCGCAGCGGCACGCCGAGCAAGGACAGAAACTTGATGCGGTTGCGCTCCGGTATCTGATTGCTGCGGTAGAGCAGGTTCTCCGTCATGAAGGCGAACAGCTCGACGAGCGTGATGCCGGGGTCGCTGCGGTTGAAGTTCGTCCACTCGGGATTGTGGACGGGGATGCGCGCCAGCGCCTCGTTCAAGAGGTCTTGGTACTTGCGGCTATCGACGGCTGGAAGGGTCAGAGACATCTTTCTCTCACTCCGAGATTTTCAGTTCGCGCTCCGCGAGTTATCCGGCCAGCGTCACGCTCAGACTCACGCGCTCGCGCGACTGCGTGGCGATTAGCTTGTAGGTGATGTTGGCGATTGCGCCCTGCGCGTCCTCCGGGTCGGCCTCGACCGAGACGGCCTCGACCTGTATGCGCGGCTCCCACTGCGCCAGCGCCTTCTGGATGCGGTCTTTGATGAGGTGGCGCGTCGTCACAGTGTTCGGCTCGAAGAGGAAGGGGCCGAGCCCGCCGCCGAACTCGGGCAGCATCAGACGCTCGCGCTGCTCGGTCATGAGGATGACGCGAATCGCCTCGCGGACGTTCTGCTCGCCCTCAGACCAAGCGACGCGCCCATCGCCTCCCACGCGCGGCGGAAACGCCATCCCGCGCCCGAATAAACGTCCGGTATCCATAAACCCTCTAGCTCCTCTTCCCCTTAAACCTCGGCAGCGGGAAGCACATGATGAAGAAAGGTATCCACTTGAAGATGAAGTCAAGCAAAAGCACGATGATGAACAAAAGTATCAGCGCGCAGATGGTGATAATCGGAATCGAGAGCGTGCAAATCATCCCCAGTTCTATTCCGCGGTCGTCCCTGCAAGGGCCAATCTCCGGCGCGCCCACCGATAGGTCTTTGTGAAACGGCCACGGCAGCACCGAGAGCACGAGGTCTGCGAAGGTGATGCCCTTGAGGCGCTGCATCTGCCCGCAGAGCTGGTCGGAAATCATGAAGGCCGTGTTCTTGTCGAACTTGCGCAGCCCGGCGGGCGAAGTGTCCAGAGGGAGCGCGATGCGTATGGGGCGCGCGGGCGCGTCGGGGTCGAAGAAGCCCGCCATCTGAAAGCTCGCCGAAGGGTCGCTCAAGACCGGCGGGTCGATGGGGCCGCAGAAGGGACGCTCGTAGACGCAGCGGATGATGAAAGTGCCCTCGCCAGTGTCGAGCACGGGGCGCGCGGCGAGCGGCGCGGGCGGCGCGGGCGCTGTCGAATCGGCGGGCAGCGCGCGGACGACGAGCGCAACTAGCTTGTCGAGAAGCGCCTGTCTCTCGGCCAGCGCGACGACATCGGGCGGCTGCGGCGGGTTCGTGAAGACGGGCTCGACGGGCAGCTCCGACTCGTCGCCGGGCACGGGCGCGGGGATGTTCGAGGGCGGCAGAGGCACTTCGACTTCGAGGTCTGCGAGCGCGTAGAGGAAGTCGGGCCAGCCGGGGTCGCTGAAGCCGGGGCGACGCTCATAAGGGGTCACGACCGCGTCCAGACGCTCCTCCCAGTGGAGCTTGGACGGGTCGGCGGCGTCGGGCTTACCCGTGAGCTTGAGGGCGTCGAGCAGAGACGCGGCGACGACGGGCGGCGTCCCGCCGAAGTCGGACTTGAGCGCCGTGACGAGAGCCCCCGAAGGCCGCATCTTGTCCAACTCGTCGTAGAGCTTCCGCTGCGGCGAGGTGTCGGGCGTCGGCGGCGTCTGCGACATGACGGAGGCCCAGAAGTCCGGCATGTACTGTTGAAGATACTTCGCGAAGTCGAGCAGGATGTACCAAGAGAGCGTCTGCGCCGACTCGCGGCTCTTCGTCTTCAAAAGGTTCAGCTCGCTCACGTCCGGCGCGGGGTCGGCGGTGGCGGCGGAGGCGAGCGTCTTGCGGGCGTCGTCCGCCGTCCGCAGGAGGTTCTTCCAAGGCTCCGTGACCTGCATGCGGAAGTGAATCTTGCGCTCGGTCTTCTTCGTCGTGTTGGGGGCCGACGAGCCGTTGGTCAAAGGCGTGAACGTGCCAGCGCCCATGTAAGCCTCGCGCCTGCCGACCGGAATCATCCCCGCGAAGATGCGGCGGCGGCGCGCGTCCTCCCCGTCGAAGTTGACGGCGAAGAGGGGCAGCCTCTCTTCGTTCTCGACGAGCGAAGCGGGCGCTGCGGTTATCTCCTGCCAGCCGCTCCCCTTCGGCGTCACGACGAAGGCGTATTCGCCGACCGGGTTGACGGGCTGCCCCTGCGCGCTCGGCTTCTGGTACAGACGCCTGACGACGTAGCTCGCGCGCTCTTCGCGCGCCGTGTCGAGCGCGCGGTCTGGAAGGCCCGGCAGGCGGCAGACGAGGCAGGCCGTGATGAGATAGAAGCGCTGGTGCGCGGGCTGGTAGAGCTTGAGCGGTTTGACGGCGGCGGCGGCTGAGGCGGAAGCCAGCGCCGTGCCAGCGCCGCCGGAAGAGACGGTAAGGGCGTTGGTCTGAATCTTGGCGGTCGAGACGCCCGCGAGCTGATTGACTTTGCGGTTGGCGGCGAAGCGGAGGTGATTGAGCTTGCGTATGAACTCCGGCCCTCGCTCCAAGGGGTCTGGCGCTGGCGTCGGCGCGCGCCAAGTCTCGGGACGCGCCATGTATTCGCCGAGCCTTGAGGGGTCGCTCTCAAGCATCGCCATGAAGTCTTCCATGAAGGAGTCGGTGGAGAAGCGCAGCACGGACGGCTGGCGCAGCGCGCGCCGCACGTCGCTGTTCGTGCTGCCTGCGGCCTCCTTCCAAAGAGGCGCGGGGGCCGTCCATTGAACTTCGTGCCTCATGCTCGCTCCTTAAAAACTCCTTAGCCTCTAACGCGCTCTCGCTCGCCGCGTGAGCTTTGCGCCTCAGAACACTTGGGTCACCAGATGTTGCCTGCGCCCGGCGTGTAAGAGGCGCTGATGATGCTGTTGCAGATGACCGTGTCGGCCTGCACCACTCCGCTGAACTTCGACATCGCCGAATCCACCGTGACCATCCCCGCAGAGACCTGCACCGTGCTCGCGTTGACGGTCACTTTGGCCGAGGCCGTGATGGTCACGCCGCTCGTTTCCAGCTTGATGGAGTTGCCGTTGCTGTCCTCGATGACGACCGAGCCGGGGCCGTCCTTCATCGTCAGCTTTTGCCCGCCCGGAGTTTCGAGAATCATTTTCTCCTGCCCGTCCTGATCGTCCAGAGTGACGCGGACGCCGTTGCGCGAGCGGATGACCTTTCGGTAGTTGTTGCCCGCGCCGTCCATCGTCTCGGGCGGCGCGTCCGTGCCGTTCCAGAGCCCGCCGATGACGTAAGGCCGTCGCGGGTCGCCGCCCTCGAAGACGACGAGGACTTCGTCGTCCGTGTCGGGGATGAACCAAGTGCCGCGATTGTTGCCGCCCATCATGGTTGCGACGCGAGCCCAAGCCTCGTAGCGCTCGCCGCCGGTGTCTGGCGACCAAGGCAGGATAATTTTGACGCGGCCCTGCCCGTCCGGGTCTTTAATGTCGCTGACGAGCGCCGGGTAGACGCCATACCAGCGACCGCCGAGCCCGCCGGGAACGCGCCCGCCATGCATCAACTCGATTGTCGTCGCCTCAAACATTTCGGCTCACCCTTGTCCTCATTCTCCGGCTCTTCAGCGCCGTTGACTGCGTTTGCTTCTCTCAATTCCGACTCTCTCAATTCGGCTGTCCGAGGCCGGGGCGCTCGGCGGTGAAGAAGGTGCGGATGCCGCGCGCGCCGTCGAAGAGATGCCGCACCTCCGAGAGGTAGTAGCGGCCCTCGAAGAGCGGCCCCACGTTCTTCAGGTCTGCGTAGCCGCCGACCCGAAGCTTGCTGTCGGTCGAAGCGACGCCGCGCCCGACGACGAAGCGGCGGGCCATCATCTTGAAGAAGGACTCGGCCTCGGCCTGCGCCTCTTCGTTGGTGAAAGGGACTGTGTGCGCGATTGACTCCTTGCGCTCGCCGAGCGCGGCTGAGAGGATGCTCGCGCCGCTCGTCGCGCCGCCGAGTTCGCCCTGCACGGATGAGTCGGTCGCCTCGAACCGCACGCCCTGCTTGCCGCCCGTGTCCCAACCGCCCACCGTTACGCTCGTGCGCTGCTGAGCCAAATCGGCGAGGACTGAAAACTCGCGCAGGTTGCCGCCGTAGGTCAGCTCCAAAGTCCCGGAGTTTCGACCCGTGTGGCTTTTGGCGTGCAGCGTGCTTCCCTCCATCCAGACCTCGGCGTCGATGGCGCGCGCGCGTTCGCGCATGAAGGCCAAGTCGCTCTGGTTGACCTGCGACAAAACCTTGTGCGTCGGCCCCGAAACGTCAACGCTCGGCGTGAGCCCGTGGTCGTTGGCGATGCGCTTGAAGACATCGCCGTCGGAAGTGTCCGCGAAGGTGCGCGTGCGGCGCGTCATGCGCAAGTCCTGAAAGCGGTCTTCGGCGAGGACGGTGAGGCGCGGCCCTTCGTGGTCGGGAAACTGTGCTTCGAGGCCCGTGATGCGCCCGTCGAAGACCGTGTCGGGGCCGAGCTTGATTTGAAACGTCTTGCCGAAGTCGAGCGTGCGGCGGTCGAAGTAGAGATAGTCCACGCCGCCGCCGCGCAAGCCCCAGTTGCCGAACGTCGCCTCGCAGCGGTAGAGGCCCGCCGTGTCTTCGGCGACGAGCAGCGAGAGCAGCCCTTCGGCCAGCGACGCGTTGTCGCTTCCGGCGACCGTAATCGTCGGGCGCGAGCTGGTGATGGAAGCGTTATCCGGCATGGGTCTTCAATCGACAGTCAAGAGACTTCTAATCGGCGTGGACGCGCGCGGCGCGCTCATGTTGACGACGGTTGATGAGTTCTACCTCGTGCGGCGTCGGCCCCTCGGGCGGTGCGCTCGCGCCCGAGCCTGCGGGCGACTCCGAGGCCGGCGGCGGTTCGGCGACCACCTCGAAGTCGTTGACGATGACGGTCATCTTTATCTCCCTCCCCTCAGGCGCGCGGGCGTGCTGGCGTTGAGGTCAATCAACTGTCCGGGCTGTAGCAGTCGCGGGTTCTCGATGTTGTTGGCGGCGGCGATTGATTGCCAGTCGGACGCCCGCCCACGGCCAGCCGCCATGCCCTGCACCGAATCGCCGGAGGCGGCCTGCGACAGTGGCCGCGTGCCTGCCGCGCCGCCCGGCGCGTTCGGTTGGTTCGGCTGAAATTCGCTGTTCCTCAAGACCTCTATCTTCTGCTGCGACATGCTCAGAGAGACGCTGGCGCGAAGGGGCCGCCCGTCCTGCGAGAAGAATTCAAGGGACTCTTCGAGCGAGTCCACGATGCCGTCGAACTGAAACGAGCCCCATAGGAAGCGGATGCCCGGCGGCACGTTCTTGCTCGGGTCTTCGTCCGAAGGCTTCGGCGTGATGAAGTAGATGACCTCCTTCGTGAGGTCGCGCACGTCCGTCACGTTCTTCTTGCTCTCGGGGAGCGCGCCGCTCACGTCGAACCAGAGCTGCACGCTCATCTTCGTCGTGCCTTTGCCGACGAACTGCGTGGAGTTGGCGCGCTGGTCAGCCGCGCCGGGGTTGCTCGGCGGCACGACCTGATTGGCGAAGCTGACCTTCAAAGTCTCCGGGTTGAACTGCACCGTCACGCGATAGGCGGTGTCCGTCCCGTCGGGCTTCAGCTCCCTCAGCTCCGCCTTTTTGACTTCCGGCTGTTCTGGCATCTTTGCTTTAACCTTCCGGCTTAATCAGCGTCAGCGTTTCGTAAGCGAGTTGCAGCTCCTCAATCGCGACCATGCCGTCTTTGGCGTTGAGGGCGGGGGCTTTGAGCTTGACGGGGATGCAGCGCGCCAGACGGAAGGTGGCGCGCTTGGTCTGCCCGTCCGCGGCCAGCAAAACGACATCGGCGTCGGCGCGCAGCGCCGGGTTCAAGAGAAGCGCGCTGACCCAGTCCCAGAGATCGAAGTTCGCCGTCATCCCCCGCTTCAAGGTCAACTGCCCGAAGGCCATCGGCCCCGTCAAACGTATCTGGCTGCCGTTGTTGCCGCCCTCTCGAATCGTCTTCACCTCGTTGGACATCTCAAGGCCGTCGCAGTCTGAGAAGGCCGCGTTGCAGACCTGCTCGGAGACGCCCTCGACCCAAATCTCGACGGAGAAGTTGAAGGTGGTGAACGGGTAGATGACCGTCTCGTTTGCCGCATTCGCCATCGTTTATCGCTCCTCCGTCGAGAGGCCGCGGTCGCCGGACTGCACGAGCCTCAAGGTCAGAAACGTGAGCGGTAGAGAGGGCGCGACCTTCAGCTCGACGATGAAGCGGCCCTGATCCGTCAGTTGCGGCGTGTTCAGCTCGCTGCCCGTGTTGACGCGGAAAGAGTCTGAGGGCGTCGCACCCGCGAAGGCTCCTCGCTGGAACATCTCGCCTAGCATCCCCTCGAAGCCGCGCTTGACGAGGCGGCGGAAGGCATCGTTGTGCGGCTCGAAGACGAAGGCCGCGCCGAGGCGCAGCGCCATCCGCCTGAGCAGGATGAGCAGACGCCTGACGCCGAGGGGACGCAGGTCTTCATCGTCGCTCAAGGTGTCTGCGGCCAGCGCGAGGAACCCTTGCGGCTCGCGCCGGATGAGGTTGACGCGCCCCTCTTGCAAGCCCAAACGCGCGGCGGGCAGCACCTGCGGCGTGAGCGCCACCACCCCGCGCAGGGGCTCGTTGGCCGGGGCCACCCAAGCGCCGCGCTTGAAGGAGCGCAAAGCCATGATGCCTGTCGCTGCTCCGCACGGCGGCATGCGCCGAAGCTCAGCCGACAAATTGCTCTCGCGGCTGACGAGCCAAGGGTGATAGAGCGCGCCGTAGCTGAGCGCGCGCGTCTCGCCGTAGCCGAGCGGCGCGATGAGGCCGGGCGCAAGATTGCTTGAAGCGGACGCGCCCGTCGCCGCGCGCGCGGGAGGTTTGAGTCCGGCGACGTGACGGACGGCGTCGCCCTCCCTGTAGTGCTCTGGCAGAGAGAGCATCGCGAACAGGTCGCCGCGCGCGGCGCACATGCGAAGCAGCGCGCAGTGAACTTCGAGCAGCGTGCTGGTGCGGAACTCTTCAGCCGGTTTCAACTGCCAGCCCGTCGCTCCGCCTATGTGCGCGGCGACTCCCTCAGACCAGTCGCTCGTGACCGCGCCCACCACCGCGCGCACGCGGTAGAAGTAATGCCCGTCGTGGCGGCTGTAGAGCGAGAGACGGTTTTCAGTCCCTTCGTAGATGGAGACGGCATCCTCCCAGTCCGTGCGCGTTGCCTCTTCGAGGACGTACTTCGCTTCGAGGAGCGCGGGCCAAGTGAGGACGAGAGCGCCGTCATCGTCCAACTCGCCTTCGAGTTCCAGCCACTCGCTCGACATGCCGCCCGCTTCGCCGCGCACGCGGAAGTAGCTCCTGCGCTTGGGGTTTCGCCCCGCGAGGACGAGTTGCTTGCCTGAGCCTGTGTAAATCCGCGTCGCGCCGCGCCAGTCGCGGCTCGCGGACTCTTCGACGACGAAACGCCGGTCGTCTATCTGCGACGACCAAGAGAGCCTCAAAGTGCCCGTCGCGTCTTTGCCTTCCAGCAGGAGCGCGGGCGGGTCGAGTCGCACCAAGCGGCAGTCTAGGAAGTGTCCCTCCTCGGGCTGCTCGGACGGGTCGATGACGGCGGAGGGGTCGCACCTCCTGTAAGCCCACCATTCGGGATGCGGCAGAGGGTCGGAGGGCTCGGGCTCGGGCTGCTCCGCGCCCTCGAAGCTCCAACCTCTATGCACCGCGTCGGGGACTGCGATGATGGTGGCCTCTTCGACTGCGAGTGCGGCGTGGATGCCGCGCAGGGGGCGTGGCCGAGGGCTCTGGTAGCGCAGGAAGTCGGCCTGCGTGAGCAGGTTCTCGACGCCGATGTCTCTGAGTTCCCTATCGAAGAAAAGGGACGAGCCGAACGTCGCGAGGCCGTCGCGTTTGAGCGCGCTCGTGCGTGGCTGAAGCGGGCCGAGATACGGGGCCGTGAAGGTCGGCATGACGATGGGAAAGTAGACCGCGTCAGGCGCGTCTTCGCTCCGCCCGGCGAGCGGGAAGCGCGGAGTGGCCGCAGCCCGCCAGACTTCGCCGTGCGGATTCTCTTCCTTGATGGCCGCGTCGCCGTAGAGCTGTTCGTCGGCGGGCAGAGACGACCAGAAGCGCGGATGTGAGGCGGCGAAGGAGAGCCCTGAGAGACGCATCGGCGCGGTATCGCCCTGTCGCACCAGAAGCTCGAAGAGCAGCTTCTCGCAACGCACGGGCGATTGAAGCAACACGCCCGGCTTGCTCTTGTAGAGCCAGACGGCTTCGCCCGAGACCTGCATCGACTGCTGATGCTGCTGGCCTTCGCGGTCTAAAACCCTCACGTCGTCGGCGCGCAGCCAAAGGCGCTCTTTACCGAAGGTGGCGCGCACGAACGAACCCACCGCCGGAGCCTCCGTGCTCGGCAGATTAAGGTTGAGTTTAATCGGGCCTTCGTTGCTCCACTCGGCGTCGGGCGGCGCGTACACACGGGCCGCGATGCGCCTGCCCTGCACGGTCAGGACGCGCGCGACGCCGGACTTGACGAAGGGCCGCTTGCCCGGCAGCCTGAACCACTGCACGGCGTCGCCGGTGACCCGCACGCGGAGACGACGCGCGCCGCCCGTACGGCTCCCCAGAGTCGAAGTGCCGCGCGGGAGCGCTTCGACCTCTTTGACGAAGACCAGCGGCGCGTAGCCCTCCTCGAACGTAAAGCGCAGCAGGTCGCCCGCGGACACTTCGCCCGGCGAAGAGACTTCCAGCTCGAAGTCCGTCAGCGAAGTAAAGCGGCTGAGTACGACGAGGCGGGGCGTGAGCACCGCGCCCGCCTGCAATGAGTCCGACCAGCTTCCCTTCGAGCGCGCGCGCGCGTAGGCGGGCTGAAGATTGCGGTTCGTTTGAAGCCGCGCCAGCCCCGTCACGGGGAAGAGGCTCGCGCTGGCCGACCCTGCGACGCGGACGACCCAGCAGCGCCGCCCGCCGTTGCGGAAGAACGCTCTGACCGAGGGCGCGAGATAGGCTTTGACCTGCTCGCCGCGCGAGCGATCCCACGCGAGCGGAGCGTCGCCGCCGAAGATGGCCTCGAACTGCGCGGCGTCTTCGACGACGACGGGCAGGTGCAGAGGCCCCGCCGCCGCGAAGCCGACGAAGACTGCCACGTCCATGCGCGGCAGTTTATCGGCGAGCGGGGGCGGCTGCGGCTCGAAGCGGAAGCCCGGCAGTCGTCTGCTGTTTGTGCGCTCGGGCGTCACTTCGGTCTTACTCCATCTCCAAACGCTCGTAAGAGATTGTCAGCTCCTCCATCGCCACGTCCGTGCCCTTCGCGTTCATCGGGCCGCTGACGTGCTTGATGATGCGCGCGCGCAGCAGCTTCCAAGTCTGCACGACCTCCGTGTGATCCTCGTTCTGAAGCTGGACGGTGACGGTGCGGTAAGCGTTCTGGTCGCCGTTGCGAATCTGGTCGAGCCAGCGATAGAGATTCAGAGAGCCTATGACGCCGCGCTTCAAGGTCACGTCCGTCGCCTTGTTCATGCCCGTGATTTTGCGGACGGAGTTCTCCTTCTCGTTGCCGTTTCGATACTCGGCCACGGTCACTTCCATGCCGATGTTGCTGCACTCCTGAAAGCCCGCCTCGGGGCCGTCGGTCGTGCCCGTCCCGAGGTCTACCAGAAAGTTGAACTGCACATATGGGCGATCACGTAAGACTGCCATTTCGATTTCTCCTTCTCATGGGCGGATGGTCAACGGCGAATAGCGATTGCTTTATCCATTCACCATTTACCATTCACCATTGACCGTTCTCTATTTACCTTCACGCCTTCCTGTCCGCAGTCCACTGGCCGATGCGGAAGATGACGAACTCGGCGGGGCGGAGCGGCGCGACGCCGATGAGGCAGACGAGCCGCCCGTTGTCGAGGTCGTTCTGCGTCATCGTCGAGCGGTCGCAGCGCACGAAGAAC
>WUUC01102284.1_pt1 | contig 50776 bp, 76 predicted proteins | sample 6278441 | NCBI WGS metagenome assembly WUUC01 (sample SAMN13675441, study PRJNA597444) | soil metagenome | isolation source: soil | place: USA: Washington | collected 2017-10
GACAAACGCTCGGCAATAAGCAACGTAAGTTCACCCGGATGCTAGCGGAGCTGGTCATCTGGGCCTACGATCATGGCTATGAGCTGACGTATGGAGAAGCTTGGCGGACTCCTCAGCAAGCGGAATGGAACGCTGCGAATGGGAAAGGAATCAGTCCGTCGCTTCATACGTCTCGTCTGGCCGTGGATTTTAACCTGTTTATTAACGGTAAGTATCAAACCAGCACCGAGGCCCACCGCCCTCTCGGTGAGAAGTGGGAGTCCATGGGCGGAACCTGGGGCGGGCGGTTCGGAGATGGGAACCACTACAGCCTTGAACATGGAGGTGTTAAATGAAGAGTTATTGGAAGGACTACTGGTTAGGAGCGAGACCTGTACTGTTATGCTGGCTGTTAGCGTATGCGCTCGTTGCATGCGCGCAGCTCGGTCTGGTAGGGCCTCAAACACCGGAGCAGAGAGTCGCCGCTGGCTATGCCACTGCGGAAGCCGTAAATAGAACGGCTACGCAACTGCTGAACGCAAAGAAGATCAGCAGCGTCGATGGACAGAACGTGCTGAATACCACTCGGGCGGCAAGGCAAGGTCTCGACGTGGCTCGGTCGTTGACCAAGATCGATCCGAAATCCGCCACTGCCAAGATCGAGGCTCAGCAAGCGATCCTCAAGGCCTTACAGGAATACCTAGCGACGAGAGGAGGTAAGTAATGGATGCTGCTCTGTTGGCAAGTGTTCTGCTCAAGGCGATGGAATTCGCTCAGGTGATGGCGAAGGCTAAGGCAGAAGGCCGTGAAGTCTCGGCTGAAGAGATCGAGGCGTTCCGTGACGGACTGCTGGATTCCGACACCGAGCTCGAGAGCGCAATCGCTAAGGCGAGATCAGAGGGACGGTGAGAATCCCTGTAAATCAGGTAGGTCAGATAGGTTTAATACCTGACCTGCCTCATACCGAGCTCCCGCTAAACGCGTGGACTGACGGAAGGAACGTCAGGTTCCGCGATGGCGCTGTGGAGAAGTTCCTCGGACACATGGAAGTGTTTCCTGGGGTGCTTCATCCACCGGAGTTCTTATTGAATGTCGCTCGTGCAGGGACGAGCTTCTGGTTGTATGCTGGAGTGAATAAAGTTGGCGCGACGAATGGGCTGAATCATGCGGACCTTACACGGGCAGTGGGAGGAGATTATGCGACTCCGCCGAGTGTAGGCTGGACTGGAGGAGTGTTAGAAGAAATTCCTATCATCAATAATGGCTTCGACATTCCCCAGATGTGGAAATTCCCAGATCTGGCAACGAAGCTGCTTGATTTGGAGAACTGGCCTGTTGGGCTGACTGCGAACTCGTTAAGAATTTTCAAGCGATACCTGGTTGCAATGGACGTAGGCAAACTCGGTGTACGCTACCCGACGATGATCAAGTGGTCGTCTCAGGCTCCTACTGGAGCGGTTCCGCTGTCTTGGGATGAGACAGATGAGACGAACGACGCTGGTGAATGGACCCTGCCAAGCAAGGGCGGAGCGATAGTGGATATGATTCCACTGCGAGATGTGGGTGTGCTCTATAGAGAGAGCGAAACTTGGCAGATGCAATATACAGGTACCTTGGGAGAAAGTGGCATCTTTAGGTTCAATCGTCTCTTTGGTCAAGTAGGAATGCTTGGTCGAAGAGGAGCGATAGAGTTCTTCTCAGGAAGGCATCTCGTATTCACTGGAGACGATATCGTTCAGCATGACGGTCAGCAGGCGAAGAGTGTGCTGGATGAAAGAGCCAGGAGAATGCTTCAGGATACGCTTGATCGGCAGAATTATCATAATAGCTTTGTGGCTGCGAATCAGGCGGCGCATGACGTCTGGGTGTGCTATCCCGAGGTCGGGCAAACATATGCCACTCGAGCGATCGTTTGGAACTGGAGCAAGAATATCCTGGGTGCAAGAGAGCTTCCTCAAGTGAGCTTCATCGAAACCGGCCTTGTAAGCCCGCAGTCAGCCGGAGAAACATGGGATACTGGGACGTTAACCTGGGAGCAAGCTCTGAGAGCCTGGGGTGATCGGGCCAGTGATCCTACATCGCAGAGGCTGCTCATGGCGGTGCCTGGAGTTAGCAAGCTCTATGTACCCGAGGCGACACATCAGGCCGCTGGGCAAAACATGATCGCCTGGATCGAACGTCAGGGTATTGGTTGGCCACTTGAAAGTGGAACACCTCCGGATTATAATCTGGTGAAACAGGTTACAGGAATTTGGCCAAGAATAACAGGAACTACTGGAGGGGCAATTAAGGTATATTTAGGAACTCAGAAGAAAATCGGGGGAGAGGTAGTATATGGGCAGCCTCGGGTGTTTAAAATAGGTGAAACCGAGTACTGCGACTTCGCTTCTAGCGAGGCATCGCGGATTCACGCAGTGAAGTTCGAATCCGATTCTGATATCTCTTGGAAGCTCAATGGCTATGACGCTGATGTTATTGTGAAAGGAAAGCACTAATGCCTGATCCATTTAAGCCGGACCCGATAGGCGACCTGAGTGATCAGCAGGAAGTAATCGGTTATCTTGTCCGCGAACACGAGCGGATTTCAATGATCCTGAGCCAGCAATCGCAGGCCATCGGCGGTGCTGGAAAGCTCGAGGAACTCCATGCAGAGCCGAAGAAAAAATTCGACTGGATGATGGTCGCTGCAGATGGAGCAGATTGGGATCCTGGGAAAGGTAGGGGAATCTACGTCTGGCTGAATCAGGCCTGGAATTACGTCCAGATTGGAGAGCCAGTCGAGGAACCAGCAGGAACCGAGCCTGAACCACCGGAAGAGCCGGCGCCGCCGCCTGTGGGAGAATACGACCTGAAATTCTCTTTCGAGACAGACAAAACCGAAGGCGGAGCATTTAAGATTCAGGCGGCAAGTCCAGACAGGGCTTCGCTTGTTTCTTTCGCTCGCGAGGGAAGCAAGTCGGTGCAGCTGACTACCTCTGGCAATGATACTGGCATTTCAGGCAGTGGATCTCGAGAGCGCTGCGATTTGAGACTGAATGATGCAGACTCGGATGGATTTCCAGGTCGAGAGCATTGGTGGGCTACCAGTATTCGGCTGGGCGCGGATTTCAAGGCGGATCCTCGTCGCTGGACTAGCTACGTACTATGGGATTTCCATGCTACTGGCGGGCAACTTGGAGGTGCGCCAATCCAGTTCGATGTTAGCGTAGATCAGACGGATAAGCATTTCTTCCGAGCGATTGTCCAGGGTGGCGCGACGGGCGACGCTGCGGATGAACGCAGGTTTAAACTCCGAGGCGGAGAGGTACCAGAACTGAATAAATGGTACGATCTGGTGTGGCACTTCATCTGGGCAAGAGACAATACAGGGCTTACAGAGCTCTGGATGAGAAAAGAAGGAGAAGCTATTTACAAGAAGGAATTCACAACCGTAGGGCCGAATATGTACTTCGGCTATACGAACTATCTCAAGCTTGCGAACTATCATGAAAGGGCGAATGGTCCAAGCTCGGTGATTCACGACCGAGTAATACGAGGCAAGACGCCGTATTCGGTCGCTATGGATGAGCTCGAGGGAGTTCCAGTTCCGTGAGCATGAGGCCTTATCTGATTGGCAGAGAGCTGATTCCCGAGGTCTGGGATCAGCTCGAGCCGATGATTAAGAGAAGCTGTGATAGAAGCCAGGGCATGGCATCTGTCGATCAGATTTTAGGCATGTTGCTCGCGGGGGAAGCTGTGTGCATGGGAGTAAGTGAGAATGGACAGCCCATGCTGGTGATAGTAGCGACGGTGGTGCAATATCCTGTGTATTGTGCCGCTAGGGTGATCGCGCTTGCTGGGAAGAATCTCAAGGAAGCAGCGAAACACTTCTCCGTGCTCGAAGACTGGGCACTTAGTCAAGGTGCAGTAGAGATCGAAGGTTGGTGTGGGCCAGCGATTGCGAGAATGCACTATCGCAATGGGGCTAAGCATAAGGTTTCTATTGTGACTTGGGACTTGAGGAGCAAGCTACAATGAACCTGTCACGGTTTCTACACCTGCGGCTTCAGGGCGCAAGAATCGACCTGCCGGTGGCTAACGGAGGCGGCGGTGGAGGTGAACAGAAAAGCACTACAGTAAACCAGATGTATTCGCCTGAGGAAGCGGCAAGGCGAGCTGCGTTAATGGCCGAGGCGGAGCGAGTATACAGGGGAACAGCAACGCCTCCGCAGACAGTTCCTGGGGCGATGTCTCCAGAGTCGCGCCGAGCTCAGGAGATGATGCGCGGCTTAGCGAACTCGAATCCTTGGGCTGCAATGACGGGGCAGCTAGGAGAGGCGCAGAACTTTGGCTTCAACGCAGCGATGGATCCTACCTCAGCTCCTGGGTTCCAGAATACGCTCGACACGGCACTAAGGAATGTCCGTCAACAGTATGAAGGCCCTCAGGGCCCGTTCGCGGCCATAAGGAGTGCGTATACGGCTGGCAACAGCGGTGGCTCCGGAACGCGCGAAGGTATCGCGATGGGGATGGCTGGGAGAGATTATCTCAACACTGTCGGAGACGTGACCGGACGGCTCACCTCGGATGCGTATACCAAGGGGCTGGATGTGTTCAGCCGGACGCTTGGCCTTGCGCCGCAGACAATGGCTGCGATGAATCAGGGTATGATGATGCCCAGCAATATCATCGGCGGCATAGGCGCGCAGAATGAAGCTTTCGACGAGAAGCAGGGCCTGTGGAACATGAATGCTCCGTGGATGGCTCTTCAGCCTTATGCCAATGCAGTTATGGGCATGGGCGCGAGTCAGAGTACGACCACTCAGACGACGCCGGGACCTCAGTCGAATCCAATGGCTCCAATCGGTGGAGCTATGATGGGGGCAAGCATGGCGGGAATGCTGGGCTTTACTGGTCCGATGGCTCCGTTTATTGGAGCAGGAGCGGGCTTAGTTTTAAGCCTTTTCGATTAGGAGACTGAAATGGCTTTAGGTCAAGGCCTTAATCCCCAAGGCGGAATGATGGGGATAAATCCTGAGAAATTCGAATGGCTTGTGCGGAATGTGGATCCTGCGCCTGTTTGGCAAGCGATAAACACACCCCAGCCGCAGATGCAGCCACAAGCTCAAGGAGCGCCCTACGCTGAAATGCTCGAGGGTGAAGCGTGGGGAGCTGGACTGACGCCAGGTAGTCCTGATCTCAGAGCGATGCAGCAGAACGTAGCTGGACAGAAACCGGTAGCTGGAGGTGGCGCTATGATGCCTCCACCTCAGCAAAAACCACAGCAGGTCGCTCCGGCTCCCTCGGTTGCTCCACGAGCGGGTGGAATGGTCGACTTTCCTTCGGCTGCAGTTCCGAGAGGTTCGAAGCCGGTGCCTACGCTGGCAGAACTATTGAGAGGTTAGCATGGAACCTGATCCGTTTGCCTCTATGATCGACCCACAGATGGGTCAAGGCGGAGCTGCGCCTGTGGATCCTATGGCTGCGATGATGCAGCCGCAGGCGTTTGATCCCTCGCTGATCATGAGGCCTGTTGCGAGTCCACAGGAAGCGGGAGAGCGAAGGGGAATGTGGAATCAGATTGTGCAGAAGTTTCAGACTGATCCGAATCTCCAGCGTGCGATGTTCATGACTGGGGCAATGATGATGCAGCCGTTGCAGCCAGGGCAGACTTCGGCCGGAAACCTGGCCAATGCGGGCGTAGTGGGGCTGAATGCCTACACTTCCGGAACGGCGGCAGATGAGGCGAAACAGAAAGCTGCACGAGGAGAACAGCGAGAAGAACGCCGGCTTGGCATGCAGGAGACTCAAACCGGTGCTCAGGTTAAGGCTACCGAAGCTGGAACTGCTAGTACTTTGCTGGATATCCAGAAGAAGACTAAAACAATGCAGTCGGATATCGACGCCAGCATTGCTCTCGCAGAGGAAAAGGTATTGAAGGCGAAAGAGTTCAAAGACGAGGCAAGCCTTCGGACTGCGCAGAGGGCCCTGAAAGAACATCAGGCTAGGGTCGAGCTCATTCCTGATGAAGAAGCTCGTAGGAGAGAGAAGCTCAAGTACGACAAGCTCGAGGCTGAAATCGGCCTCTTGGGAGCGAAGTCAGAAGAGGCAAGGCGTGATCCCACAACGACTCGTCAGCCTACGGCTGTTGCAGAGCAAGAGCGAATTCTCAAAGAACGCTATGAGAGTAGCGATCAGCTTAAGACTCGCTTTCCAGGAGGTTGGCAAGATTACGCTCATTCGGTTACTACGAAAGCTGCTACTCCAACAGAGTCTTGGACGAATATGCTGAAGAGCGTAGGCGGAGATCCGGCATTGATTCCTGAGGATATCCGTAAAAGGCTGTTAGACGATATGAGAGGCGAGATGGGTATTAAGCCTACGAAGCCTGCTCCTAGTCTGAGAGCGATCGACAAGCTGAAGAAGAATCCTAATCTGAAACCAGACTTCGAAGCACTTTATGGACCTGGCTCGGCAGATGTTTATCTTGCTCCGGCTAAGCAAGAACAAAAACCTGCTGAATCTCAGACTCAGAGATCTGGTCAACAAGCTCCCGCTGCACCGGCTCCGAATGCTACTCCTGAAGAAATCAGAGCCAGTGAAGCGGAAGCTGCCTTCGAAGCTGCTCGAGATCGTTATCAGAGTATAGGTATCGTTGAGCGCAAACGTGATCCTACGGCTGCACAGAAAGCCAAGGAAGAATACGAGGCAGCCAAGCGAAGATACGAAGAAGCTCAAGAAGAATACGAGCGCTCGCTTGGTAGAGTCGGCGCAGCTAGACACAGGACAAGATAATGGCTGACGGAAGAAATCCTATTTGGGATACGCTGAGGGTTACGCCTGAGGAGCAAGCAGAGCGTGACAGGATCGCTCGTGAGGTATCCAAGATGGGGATGAATGTTGCTCCTGGAGAGCAATATGCTGCGGAGTATACCCAGAACATGGGTACTAGCGTAGCGACACCTTTTCCTATCCCGGAAGGGAACGCGTTTACCCAGGTAACGCAGGCTGCTCCTACAGGAAAGAATGCTTTTGCAGAATTCCTGAATGATCCTGTCGAGTCGCCGAAGGTAAATGCCTTCGCGGAATTCCTGGAAGATGATCCGAATGCTAAACCTGAAGCTACCTGGGCGGACGTCGGCAGGGCAATTGCCCCTACGGCTTGGGGTGGGATCAAGCAGTCTACCGGAGGTATAGTTCAAGCTGCTGGCGATCTGATTCGCAATGAAGGTTGGTCGGAAACTGGTGCGGAACTGGCAGCTGAGGGTTCCGCCGAGGCGAAGGCTGCACAGCCAGAAGGAGAAATGTCTTTCTGGAAGCGGGCGACTTTAGGAGGAATCTCCAGCGTCCTACAACAGCTCCCTACTCTTGCCGCGAGCATTGCGACCATGAGCCCGCTTCCTGCGCTGGCAGGGGCAGGAGCTATGGCTGGCGGGAGCACCTATGCTGAAGCCCGAGAAGCCGGTCACGGCGGAGCGAGAGCGGCGGGACATGCTGCGATAGATACCACGGTAGAGGTACTGTTCGAGCGGATTCCTGTTGGCTTTCTGATGAGGTCGCTCTCAGGTAAGAGTGATGTGACTAAGATCATTCTCGGCCTTTATGCTCGAGAGGTTCCTACAGAGGTCCTGACCACCGCGGTGCAGTCGGCGAATGCCAAGTTCAATAATCGTCCAGAAATGACCTTGGAAGACTACTGGGATGATATTGGAGACACCATAGGTTCAACTATGGTATCCACGCCGCTGCTCGGTGGAGCTGCCGCTGCGATGCGAGGCGTGACTAGGCCAGCAGATAGAGAAATTCCAGAGTCGGAGAAGCCGTTCACTCCGCCGGCCGTGGAGACGGAGAAAGACCATGTAGTTAATAGCCAATTAACCACACCGTCAATTGACCACTCTACAAACATTATCCCTTCGGCGGACAAAGAAAGGATGACGGAAGAGTACCTGGCGATTGATCCAGAAAAGATAACAGAAAAGGAGCTTGAAGAAGATAGGAAGGTACTCGCCGAGGCTGCAGCGAAACAGCACGCGCCGCCGATACCTGATGCGCACATGCACTGGACGAACTTGACGCTGGCACCACAGCAGAAGGTGGATATAGGAGAGCTGAGTACAACTGTCAGGCAAGCGAATAACGCCCAGAATTATATCAACCCGAATACTGGCGATCGACTGAAGCGGAGATTTAGCTATGCTACCGACGAGGCAGCGATTGGGCTTACGCCTGAGCAGATCCTGCCGAAGCCGGGCACTTACGGCCTAGGTGAATTTACTGAGGATCGTCCAGAGAGTATGATGATACCTCTGATAGATAGCCTGGAGAATTGGCGGCAGAAATGGATGCCAGATGCTGTGTTTGTAGTGAGTAATGAGCAGCTGCTGACCGATTCCGCCCTGGGTTGGCATTACAGCCTCGGCGACAAGAAGCACATGATCGTGCCTGCGGTGTTGCGCAAGATGAAGGACCCGACGAAGTTTAATGTCAACACGCAAGCAGGGGTGTTCTACAACCTGGCACATGAGTTCAGCCATGCGTTGTTTATCGACAGGTTGCTCGAACAAGTACCTGAGGTGAATAGAAAGGCTTTGCGTGACAGAGGAGAGAAAGGAATCGTTCCTGAAGAATTACTTCAGGGAATGGACCCCTTGGCTGCGGATGTTATCAGGGAATATAATGCAATCAGACAGCGGATTGATTCAGGCGACATGTCCGCTCAGGAAGCAATTGACGTCTGGTTCGGTCCGGCTAAGAAAGGAAGAAAATTCCTTGAGGACTTAAATGTCTCTCCGAATGCACCAGCGAAAGCTATACGCACAGCGGCGGTAGCAAGAGCTGTAGCGAATAGTCGTCTGGGCGAGGAAATGACCGCTCAAGATTTGAAGGCGAAGCTTACGGCTGATTTCTTCTCTCTTGAGGAATACTTTGCAGAACAGGGTTCAAGATATGCCTATGCCAGGGAACAGGATATCAAAACTCCGCTCGGTAGATTCCTGAAAGCCGGTGTAGACTCACTTCGTAAGTTCTTTACCGGATTGAAAGCTGATGGGATTATTGCTCCTGGGGTGAAGTTCCAGGAGTGGATGGATGGCCTGCCGAGACATAGCCGGCTGGCGCAAGAAGCCAAGCATGTTTCCGATACCAAGAAGAACGCGGGGAAGAAGGCTGCGGAGATTAAAGTCCGGAAAGCACCCAAGAAGAAAGTAGAAACCAGGCCGAAAGCTAAGCGAGTGGCGCATAACGTCAATACTGACACCTCGCTTCCCTGGGCGCAGAAAGCCAGAGGACAGATAACGAACCTGATTCGTACAGGAGTGATCACTAAAGAGGATTCCATCTATGACGAACTGATGGAAAGAATCAAGGCGGACGATCGAGACGAGGTTATTGACATTCTCAGGGATTTAACCGGCAAGACGATTAAGTTCCAGCCGAATAGTGGGATAGCCAAAGATAAGAATTGGGCTACGGATCATTTCGACTCGCCTGGATTCAGGGCCTGGTTCGGAGACTGGAGAGACAATCCAGAAGAAGCCAGCATGGTCAGAGAAGGAGCATTCCGGACGCTGAATGACGGAACCTTGATGTTCGATGTCAGCACCGACGGTCCGCCCTTGGTGGCGTTCACATCGCTGGAGAAGCTTCAGAAGGGACAAAACGCTTTCTATATCAGCACGCTGCGTGGGGCACACTATACAGAAGCTGCGCTGGGGGAGATTTCAGATCCTAGCATGGTTCCTGTGGTGTTGAATATCAGGAACCCGTATATTGTCGCTGATCTGCTCACCCCTGCTCCTCCGATTGCAGAGCTTCGGCAGCAAGGCTATGATGGGATAGTTTACCGCAACGACTTCGAAGGCGATACGACCTTCGTGGTATTCGATCCTGGTCAGATCAAGATGCTACCTGATCGCAGGGGCATCCATATGGAGCCCGACTATGACGCTGCGACGCCTGAAGGTCGTGGTGCGAGTAGGCTCTACGATGGGATTAAGAACTTTGTTCCAGATCAGAACATCCTGCGGAAAGCCCTGCGATTCGCTACCAAGGTTACGCAGTACACGCTGCAGCTTCAGCAGCATGATCAGATTCGGCCTCACCTGAAAGACAGTCTGGGCTTCATGGTCGAGATAAATACCAACTTCGTCCGCTATGGAGCGCAACGCCGAGCCGGAGCGGATGAGATCCTGTCACGCTGGAAAGGAACCGACGGCTACATAGGCAAGCGCAATCAACAGCGGATAAACAAAACGCTGATCCGTCAGATGGAATCAGGCGAGCGTTGGTTCGACCTGGTGTATACGAACCCAGACGGTACACCAACCACCAAGCTTCGAGAGGGAAAGCTAATTTCCTGGCCTAAGCTCATTATGACCGAACGAGCGAAACAAGAGCTCAAGAAAGATGGCATCGACGTAGACACGGACGTTGGTGCCAAGCTGGGCGAGCTCGTCCTTGACATTGACAATTCATTGCTGGACTATCTCAACGAGGATGAGATGGTATTGCTGAATATGGTCCAGTACAGATTCAGACATCAGGAAAGGAACAGAAAGTCGGCGGAGAGAGACCTAAAGAAGCACATCTCTGAGCTCAGAAAGAGGCCTTTCTTTCCTCAGGGTTTGTTCGGTCCCTACATGATCACAGTCCAGCGTCCTACCGAGAGCGGTGGAGGATACGAGACTACATGGAAACAGGCTTTCGAGAGCAAAGGTGAATGGGAGAAGGCGACTAATGATATTAAGGCGAAGATACAGAAGGCTGGCTCAGACGAGATAGTTAGGCCATATGAGCTTCGAGGAAAAGAGTATGTCCTCATGACGCTGCCGAGAGATTTCCTCGATACTATGGCAGCAGAGCTTGATCTCAAAGATGAGCAGATTGACACGCTGGTGCAATTGCTTCAGCCGGTGAAAACGGAGCGTTTGCTCAAGCAGCATGAACAGGTAACGAAAGGAATTAAAGGATACACTGCAGATGCCATGAGGAGCTATGCTAACTTCACCTGGCATCATTCGAACGCTCAGGCAAAGCTACGCTACAGGGGTGAATTCAACCTGGCGATTGAATCCATGAGGCAGAAGTTGAGGGACGCTCAGTTCGATCAAAACTTCGACCAAATGAACGAGTATCAGGTTGTGCTCGATGCTATGGAGAAGGCAAGGGATTATATCATGTCTCCTCCGGCAGAGGCACACACGGCAAGAGCGCTGGTGAGTCTAGCCTATCTGGGACTGAACGTCAAGACGGCAGCGTTGAACCTGTATGGTCTTGTCACAGTGTGGAGCGACCTCATAAGCAAGCATGGCGTACTGTCGGCGCACAGAAGATTCGCTCAGGCAGCTAAGTGGTCCGCTCAAAGCATGATGCTTGGAGACCTGAACAAGCGACGCAAGGGAGAGTATATTCCCAAGGATTTAATGAAAGCCCTTGACAGAGCCATCGAGGAAGGGGTGTTATCGCAAAGCTATGCCTATCATCTTGCTGGCATGGCTAACCAGGGTACTCTCGCGAGGATGCCTCTGGTCGAACGCTTCGGTCCGATCAGCCAGCGCGCGATGGACGTAGCGATGTATCCTTTCCGCCTGACAGAGCTTGCTACCAGGAGGATTGCGTTTCTCACTGCTATGCAAGAGCGTCTGGATAAGAACGTAGATTTCGAAACCGCCTACACGGAAGCAGTGGCACAAGTCAACAAGCTGCAGAACGACTACAGCCACGGCAATCGCGTGCCTTTTATGCGAGGCCAAAGGGGTGTTTTCGGTAGCGTGATTCCTCTCGCCACTGTGTTCATGAGCTTCGCGCAGCATATGGCCTTCCATGGTTATGGAGGCTATGAGCTCGGGCAGCGAAGAGCGAAAACCCTTGATCTTAACGAGAAGCTGGCGAAAGGCGAGATCAGTCAGAAAGAATTCGACGCTCAGATACCCAAGTGGTTCCAATGGGGCTATGGGTACACAGCCAGGCTGTGGCTGCTCACGCTGGCGCTTGCGGGCTATGAAGGCTTGCCAGGGATGGAGAACATCCTGGATATCATAGACTCCATCTGGAGACGCCTGTTAGGCAACAAACCTATTCGGCAAGAGCTCAGAGAAATGGTCCGTTCAGTTAACGGCGATCCGCAGTTTTGGGCTCGAGGCCTGGGGCATGACGTCTTCGGTTTTGATATAAGCCGCAGCGTTGGCTTCGGTCGGATAGTACCTGGCACGGATGAGCTTGCCAAAGGCGCAGATGCAACTCCTACAGAGCTGGTTGGAGGTCTTGCCTTTAATCTATTCGGTGCTACCGGAGGTCTGTTAAAGTGGGGCCTTACGACCCTTGGCAATGACAAAAGCTTCAGTGATCAGATGCAGAAGTTCCCAGGCGGCGTTGGCAACATCTGGTCAGCTTATAACTGGTGGAACGAAGGCGGGCCTACTGGACCTGTTCGTAACAGAATAGCGCTCGAGCGGCAGCCAGACGGAAGTATGAGACCTCGCGATCTTAGCTCAGTTGAGATTGCAGGCAAGGCGCTTGGGTTTAATCCTAAGATTATATCCGAGAACAGAGAACTGCTCTGGGCTGATCATGATATTAAGCAGTATTGGATCAGCCGAGCGACAGGGCTCAGGCGAGATTATAGACTCGCAGCTTTGGACGGAGACAAGGAAGCCTTAGAAGATGCTAAGAAGGCTATCTCTGAATTCAATGAAGAGGTTCGTGCAGACGAGGAATTCAGACAGCTCGCTATAAAGCCGATAGACCTGCAGCGTGCTGTCAGGGCGGATATGACCAAGCGTAGAACCATGGAGCGTGGCTTGCCGATCGAGAGGAAATTCCGACCAACCTCGGAAGCACTCAGACGTTCTTTCGAGCCTCCTGAAGGCGAACCTTAAGGCATTTATCGTTTTGCTTGCATTGGATTTGCTTGCGTCGATAGGCCCTGCGCTGGTGTCGGATAGCTCTTGCCGTGAGCTCGAAGCCGGCTTCCTTGGCTAGCTTAACGAGCTCGTTGGTGTAAGTCTCGCGATGAGCTTCCAAGAAAGCCCACATGCAGCAGTAGCCTTCACTTCTGGCGAATTTGATTAACTTTTCATTCATTCGCAGCCTCTTTCGGAGGTTCCTTGGTGGGATAATAAGAGAGGTCATTACCTCGCTGAATTGAACGAACCTGCAAGGAATTAATAGCTCCGTTCAATGCCTCTGTAAAGTCTCGATAGGACAGGTTTCTGAACAGGGAAGAGAACAACTCCGCCTGAGAGATTCCGGGCTTGCGTTCTACCATTTGGACTATCTCGTAACTGCCTCTGGTGATTTCCGTGGAGCCAATTCTAGAGAAGACCTTAGGCATGTCCTGTTCTATTGCCGCAGCGAAGGCTTCCGCCGCTTCTAAATGCCCAGCCTCGATCGCCATGGAGTCGTTCTCGGACGCTGAGAGCACCATTGCGAGCTTATGAATATGCGTTTGCTTGCGAGCAATATAGCCCGAGAATTCCTTGCTTGACAATCCAGTGGGCGGTTTCGCCCAGTGCCGCGCATACCAACTCCTACCCCAATCACGCGCAGTAGGAGTGATTTGAAACTCGCCGAACATATGAGATATTTGGTCGAGGTCCTCGGTGAGTTTGATCTTGGTTTCTTCAAAGCCTTTCGGGACAACCTCGTCGACGTAAGGAACCAGTTGGCGTTTCTTGTCAGCATAAATAAACACGCATCTTGAAGTAAAACCTCCTCCGATCATGTACTCAGGAATACTTCCCGCTATCCACTCTGGAGTAGTACAGCCGATGATATTAACGAAGGGGTTCTCGAGGCTGTCCTTACCGGAGGTTTTAGTCTCTTTAGAGAACACTCCTCGCTTACCATCCCAAAGAGCGACGAGAGCGTCTATCAGGTCACGATCATTTGGCTTAAGCAGGTTACCCAGCTCGTCGCTGCAGAACGTGACTGCGGACATAGGATAGATCTCCCCTGTTTGAGGTATGATTTCTCCCGTGGCTGAGTTGCTAAGCGATGATATGACCTGCTGCCAGGTGATTACATCAGGCCCAAATTTGATTTCCTTGAGCGGACGCAACAGGTTCATGCCTACGTTAGCGGTAGTAGACTTCGCCACTATCCCTGGCGGAGCTACCATGATGATGTAGAAGTTGGGAATCCATTGGAAGTATTTTTGATCTATCCAGACACGACGCCGCAGTGCACCGGCTATCGTTGCTACCCCGGTCCACCACAGCATTTTCAATGGCGCCTCTCCGAAAGAGGCGTAGTCTACGAAGGCTTTTAGCCAGTCGTCATAGTTTCGCTTGGCCACTCACGCTTTTCACATTCGCCCCAGGATTTGGTAGAGGTCTTCAGACCCCACGGGATAATCAGCGGATCGGGATATGGAACTGTGATGTGGGCTAGCTTATAGACTCTGGCAAGGATGCGGTCGCGGTAGAATTGAGGATACTGGAAGACGATTTCGTCGTGGACCTGAAACAGAAGCTGAAAGTCTAGGGAACGGAGAAGCTGATCGTTGTAGAGGTTAATGATCGCGCGATCTGTAACGATCGCAGTAGTCGATTGCCCTATCCAAGCAACCGCCGCAGGAAGGAGATGTTCCATCCTGTCGAAGTAAAATCGCTGATACCCGAAGGCGTTCTTGACCATGCGAGTTTCTGACAGCTGTTGCTGAACTCTATCATGAAACTCAGGTATCTTAGGATGCAACCCAAACCAGTAGTCTCGAAACTCTGAGGCCTCGCCGTAGGAGATTCCCATTGAGCCAGCGAGTTCGTCAATGCCTCCAAGATAGTTAACAAGGTGCACTCCGGTTCGGCAGAGGTCGTAATATGGCTGCTCATAGCCTGTTTTGACCTTTCCTTTGAACATCTGCATTGCATTGTGAGCATGGATTTTGATCTTGTTTTCTCGGAAGACTTGCTTGAGTTCCTCGTCTCCGGCTTCCCAGGCGATGGTTTGAGCGTCAGCGCCAGTAAGGTCGATAGAGGCAACCTCAAAGCCTGTGTCTGGAATTGCCAGCTTGCGCACGTTCGGCACAGGAAAGGTATGCTTAATCGCTTCCTTTTCTTTGTCCTCGTCGCCTTTGGTCCAGTTCATCAGATTGGTCCCTCCCCCGAAGGCGTTCTTGCGGGAGGTCCAGCGATAGGTTTCCGCCCCTGCTGGATTCAGCTCACTTCGGATCCTGCCATCGAAGTCAAGTTGAGCAAGGATCACGTTAGACATCATAGCCCCGAGGCCGCGAATGTCTACTATCATGTCCGTAAAGGGCTTGAGCAACGGCTCCCTACGGGCGAAGGTCTGCAGGGCATCTTCGTCGCAGGTGGGACGCTTGGTCTTGCGATTTTTAATTACTGTACATTTGAACTGATCATAGAACAGGTTGTGGACCTGTTTCGGACTGTCGAGATTGATCTTGTAGCCTAAAGCGCCATGTAGGAATGCCTCGCGAGAGTTGATAGCCTGAAGTAGTTCATTGGCTATCTTTCCGCGCAGCAGCTGGTCGATACGTACTCCCCTTAGCATCATGTCCAGCGCCGGCCTCCAGAGCTGCATCTGCTGCTGATACACTGTATCCCAGAGGCCTTGCTTCTTCAGCGTTTGCTCGAGTACCGCTGCTATTTCATAGGTCGCGATTGCGTCTTCGCAATTGTAGGCCCACAAATTCTCTTCAGGAATGCTCTGATTCCACTCTTTGCCTTCTTCCTTCCAATATACGTGATGCTTACGGTACATAGAGGACATGAAATCGAGGCCCTTGGGTAATCCGGCCCAAGCACAATGTTGCATGAACAAAGTGTCATGTCGCAAACTGGGCACATAGCCTCTACGCCGCGCGAAATACTGCGCATCATAGAGATAGTTCTGTCCGACGACTTCAACGTTTCGGTGAGTGAGCAGACTCCGCTCGCGTTCCCACAAGGCAACGTCCTGATCAAGAGTGAAATACCCGGTCGGACGCTCCACGCACATATTAGGTATGCTAATTGCCTCAGACTCAGACCAAGCGATTCCGTGACAGGCGATGTACCCGCCTCTTGTTTCAAGGTCTGATGCAATACGGAACAGTGTGTAGGCTTCATTCGCTTTCCTGATTAGAGTTCCTAAACAATCCATGCAGTCATTGAAGCTTGGCCGAAGGTAGAATATTCGATCTCGCTTTGGCCATCCGCTCTCGCCTAGAGCAGTCCGAGCCCTCCGAAGGTCATGAAGGGCAATGCTACGCCAAGACCACTCCCTGAGGATGAGCGCCGGGTGGTACGTAGGCATGAGCAACGCTCGTCGCTGGACTCCGTCGCAGTCGGTGTAGTCGTACTCGAGCATACTTCCACGCCACTTGGTAATACCCTTGTGGAGAGTAAGTGCCCAAAGAGCGGTGCCTCCCATGAGAATAATAAGCCTTGGTTTAACACGAGCGATCTCCTGAAGTAGCTCTCCGATGCCTTCTCGGATGAGCTCGTTAGGCTTTGTCTGCTTGCTGTCTAGAAAGAACGCGTCTATTTTGTTTTCAGGCGGGCGATACTTACAGACGTTGGTAAGAAATATAGTCCGGTCGCGTTCTTCTCTGAGCTGTTTCCAGTTAGGTATCGGCGGAAGGAAGGCACTCTCGATAAGCATCTTGTCGAGCTCCTCCCCTGCCCTGCCAACAAAGGGAACACCTTCTACTTCCTCGTGTTCCCCCGGAGCCTCGCCGCAGATCAGTACGTTAGCAGGCGCAGGGCCACTGGCGCGTGTCTTGACGAACTGAAGTGGAAGATTCGGTGCCACTGCTGGCATAACCGTAGCCATCTCTCGGAGCCTTTCGGAGTTTCTCTGGTGAATGCTACAACAGTGTCGTAAGTGGTCCTCGTGCCATACCAACGCTTGGCCCGAAGTAAATAGGTGCCGATGGTTTTGTTCTTGATTCCTACAAGGTCGCAGACTTCATATGGCCTGAGACCTTCGGCCAGTAGGAATAGTACGCTCTCCTCCCTTGGAGAAAGTGTGCGCTTCATTCGAGGTCTAGCTTTTCTGCCAGCCACGAAGGAATTTCAATCTCTTCTTCGTCGCCTACCTCGAGCGTGGTTACTTCTGGGTCTTTAATCTGAGACTTTGGAACCCAGAAATCTTCTTTTCCTTCGATATGGAATTTGAAGGCGAGTGGGGTTTCCTTGATAATCTTGCCTTCAAAGGTCGTGGTTCTGGCCACCGTAATCCTCCGTTGCTTCGATTACTCGATTGGGTTTCACACCTGCTTTGTAGGCTACAGCCTTATATCTCGGGTCCTTTTCTTCGATTTCCTCCCAGCGAGGATCAGCGGCGATCAACCGCCTGGCTTCCGCCGGAGTCATCCATTGGGCATATTCTGGACCTTCGACCAAGATTTGATCTAACGGCCTGGTGCTGTGCGCCATTAGCAATCCTCTTCTTCTTTCTTGGGGATTGCTCTTCTGGCCTGGGCGCACACAGTTGCGAGCATACCAAGATAGCGCCCATTCATATTGTCTGGGCAGCTTCGTCTGATAAAACGTTCGAGCTCTAATTGATAGAGCCAAACGTCGTTGTCCTCGAGAGTTTCAAACTCGAAGTCACCCACTGATCCTTTAGAAAGGTATGTCGAGCCCGTCGTCTTCCTCTGCGCCATCGTCTATCTCCTTGGTTGCTGCGCGTTGTTTAGCTACATTGAAGTACTGCTCTTTCTTCTCGATGTAGGTCGCTTTGAGTTTCCTGATATTCGCGGCGACCAGTATCGTACCCACGCCTCCGAAACAATCAAGCACAACGTCACCGGGGCGAGCAGAACGAGACAGAAGCTCACAGTATAGAGCCACTGGTTTCTGCGCTGCATGCTTGAGATTCGAAACTGCTGGGATTTTTGTAATGCAGTCGTCTTTGAGTACCAGTGTTTCGCGTCCGCCCTTCCATGCGTATAGTATATGTTCATACGTTCTCCTCGGTCCGTGCTTTGGCAGTGGCACCATGCCCCGCCCGCTGCCTTTATACCAGATTAAAGGAGTTGGAAACACCTCCCATTTCGCGAGCACCATAAGAGTTGAAATTCGCTCAAACCATCTGAGGTCGCAAAAGAGATAGCAATGTGCTCGCTCCTTTGCCACTCGATAGAGCTGATCGGGGAGGTCCTTGAGTAATCCTTCGAGATACTTTGGCGAGTCCTCGTAATCGTGTCCAAGATCCGATTGAGAACCGAAGGAGTTAGCTCCAACTCCATACGGAGGATCAATAAGGATAACGTCAAACTGTTTCTCTGACATAGCCGACATTGTTTCAATGCTGTCTCCGAGAATGAGCTTGTGTTCGACCTTGCTTACGTCGAAGGTCTCCGCAAGCTTCGCCTGATGGACAAGCTCCGCCTGCTTGCGGATGATTTTAAGGGCCTCTTTCGGATCCCTGGCCTTCGCCACGTCAGGGTTTCCGAGATGCCTGGATATGATGAGCGCGTCTGAGACGACACCCAGGTTTGGCGTCGTGCCCTGGCGTTTCGCCACTTCCTGAGCAGTGGCAGTAATGGTTTGCCCAGGGTTCTGTTCGGACCTAAGCTTATGCAAAGCCTCAAGGGCCCTAACACGCTCCTGCCAGGCAAAGTCAGTACGTACGATATTCTCTTCGACTTCGATCTCCAGGCGTTGGAGTGGCGTGAGCTCTGACCATTCCACTGCAGGTACGAGGCCATCAGTGCATTCATCAGTTCCGATGCGAAACGGCTTGTTTTCCTTGATAATTGCTCTAAGAGCGCGCAGCCTGCGCTCACCGGCTCGAAGGATCCAAGTGTCTCCGTTTTGCTCGACGGATATAGGGCTGATAAGTCCCACAGTGAGGATGCTACGCTGAAGCTCCGCGAGGTCGGCGGGATTGAATTCCTGGCGGAAGCGGCCCTCGGGGACTTTGATGTCTTCATTGTGGATAAAGATCATGGTTCATTCCCTGTGGACTGTTCAAGGCGTTCTATTCTGGCGACTAAAGCTTCCAGGAGGGGGAGAGACCAGGCGATTTCACTTATGTAGTATGGAATACGTGTGCCAAGCCTTGCGGCCAGCTTCTCTATTATGTCCCTCTCATATTCAGTAATCATCCTGTGTACTTAGTCTTCTCGAGTGTATCTGGCTCGATCAGACATACCTGTTTGTCCAGCTTTTTCATGTATTCCATCTCCGCTCTCACGCCCACGCTCTTGTCCCATCCAGGTAGCGTAGCCACCCAGAGCTCTGAGCAGGCTTCAAGCATTTTCTTGTCGAACTCTTCCCAGAAATCGAACTTGCTTTCTAAACCCACCGCTATGCGAATCGGATGAGCCATTGCGATTGGGCAGAAGATATGATAACCTCTGAGGATTAGATCTCCTGCGATGAAACAAATCTGACGGAATCTGCGCTCCTCGACCTTAGGGTCAGGATGCGTATAAGGCGAAGCAAGGTAGATAATCATGAGTGCGCTCTTCCATGTCTGTCGTATTTCTCCAGCGCCTCTGGCCCTACATAGTCGGTGCCGTCTACGCTGACGTGCGTGCCTTTCTTGACCATTTCCGGATGTAGCATACCGAACATAGCAGCAAGCTGATACGTCGTCCTTGCGCCGAACTTATACCTGGCACGTTGAAGATAGTTGTGCACCGAATGTCGAGTGAGCTTATTGCTCAGTCTGGAACCTATTTCCTTTGGTCCCACACCTTGACAGAGCAGCTCAAGGATTCTCTTTTCAGTATCCGTGAGCTTCACTGCGCTAAACCAAGGATCTTGCATTGTTCCTCCTAAAAGCCGGAGCGAACTAACGGCGTGCGCTAACACCGTACGTTCGCCAGAAGGTTTCTGCTTCAGCGTTTCCTTCCGTTAGTCGCTCCGGGGTTCTGCTACAGCGACGTTACCGCAGTCACGTTCTGATACGGGTTCTCCGCGTCGTCAGGATTGTTCTTGTGGACCACCTTGATTTTCGCGGGCTTGCCGATGAAGTCCGTGAACTTCCAGTTGACCCCATCCTTGTTGAGGCCGACGGCTTCGCGCAAGCGGTTCAGGTCGCCGTTCTTGTACTCGGACATGTCCAGCGCACCGTTCGGTGTCAGGTCCAGAAAGATGCTCTGGCGCACCGTGGGGAGCTTCTCCACGCCCAGCTTCTGCCGCTGCTCCTCGTCGTCCGGCTGGTAGATCACGTCGAGGATGAGGTAGCCCTTCTCTGAGCGAAGCTTGGTCTTCTCGCCCCACGGGCCAGCGATCATGGCCGGATACTCCTTGGGTTCCAGTCTGAGCCGCCGCGTGTCTCCACGGCCTTCGAAGGAAGAATTGGCAAAGGCGTTTACGTCAAAGGATGAAGGTTGCATAAGGCAATGGTTCCTTTAGGTTAATGGAATTACTGCTTGGCACCGGGTAAGGCTGCTACTTTGGCAGTCTCTTTGCTTGCTTCTCGAGCTGCCTCTTCGTCTCTGATACGTTGGTGCCACTTCTGCACCAGAGGTACGAAGCTGGGAGGAATGTCGGCGGAGAAAGGAAAGTTTCTTGTCTTGAGCCTGTATCTCTCTTCGACTGTTGACCAGGTGAAGGTTCCGCCCTTGCGCTTGGCCAGCAGCACATCGGAGAACGGTCTGGGGATTTTCGGCGCGAGCTTTTGACCCAACGTCGCTACCATGTTCTGTTCCCCTCCTTGGACAGAGTCAGGTTCCCAGTCGATGTGCGCTGTCATGAGTTTAAGGCAGGGAATATCACCTACGAACTTGTCGAGATAGCGCTCGATGTTGAACATGCAGATACCGTATTCGCCCTTATCGACCGCAGGCTTGACTCCGATGTGCAGGTAGAGTGCGGCTTTCGAGATGCTCGTAAGCGAGTCGTTGACCACGGCCCAGTCCTTGTATGGTTCGAGCTGGTCTGCCGGGCCGAAGTTTTGATTGCAACGCTGGCAGCGAAGCGCTCCCATGGTGTCTACGATCTCGTAGAAGGCACGGAAGCGTTCACGACCTGTGGCTGCCTCGTTGGCGAGCATCTTGAACGAGAACTTGTTCAGATGATCCGCAGCCATGCGAAGGTCATCCCAGGAAGGTTGGGCGACTGGGATGTAGCGCCAGTGCAAGCCGTCCGCGCAGCTGTAGACTTTACGACCTCGGCTGGGATCGATCAGGACTTCCATGCCGGGCTCGGAGAAAACGACAAAGACCTTAAGCCCTGCCTCGATTAAGGTGCGAATGCTGTCGGTTTTGCCTGTGCCTTCGAGGCCCATCAAGAGCACCGCAGGGCCGTGGACTCGCTTGTCGAGCTGGTGTACTGGTTGGAGTGGGTTCATGGAACTATATGAAGACCTTTGCTTGAAGGAGCGAGCGGTGGATAGGGATAGGTAAGGAGCGGTACATGGCTCATGCTTGGCGGCACTGGCGTGATTCGGAGCCTGTCGATGCCACGCATAGCGCAGAGGCGGTGGCCGTCGCTGTCGCGGACGAAGCCGAGACGGTCACACTGGAGCATGATGCCAGCGGCGGGGTCCGGCACTTGGCCTACTCCGTGCAGTGCGACAGGAGGATACTCGACCGTGGTGCAGGCAAAGAGCAGCGGGACTAAGAGAATTGCAGATTTCATTTCAGATTTCCTTTCGGCGGCGCGGTGAGGTGGGATTAAACCGATGGGTTAAATGGCAATAAACAGGACGTTTACAGGTCGCTCCTTATTCCCTTAAACACAGGTTGGCGAGGTAATTCCTTAACTGCGGGGGAGTACTTGATAGTACATCTCTTGCCCAGAAAGTAGCTCTGATCTGACCAGATGTTGACACGATCTGACCAATCGAAGCCAGTTCCAACTCTAAGCTCCCTTCCTCGCCAGTCGACAATAAGCGCGCCAAGCACGTTACCCGCGATCTTTCCTTCTTGGTGAGAGGATCGATGGCTATAGCCGAGTTCATTGAGATTACTTGGATTAGCATTGTGCTTTAATTCTTCAAAGCCGGTTATGGTTACTTCTTCATCGATGTAACGCTTGACCTTCACTAGGTACTGCTCTTTGAGGGTAGATCGTCCGTTCTTATAGCGCCCCATAGGTGCCCGGCAAACGATTCCTTCGTAACCTTCAGCAACAGCTTTCGCCTCAAATCTTTCAAGCTCTTCATATCGCTCGATGAAATATTGCTCGAGTTTAACAACAAAAGGTCTGCAATCATGCAGAGCTTGATTTCGTTCAGAAAACGGTCGCGCATCGCAGGCGTTGTCGAAGACGAAGAAACGAACATCATCTGAGATTAAGGCAGCGGCTCTTTTGCAAAAGGAATCAGTACGGGAAAAGACATCGCGTGCATTTGGCTCTCCGACGATTATTTCTCCGTCCCAGCCAGGACGATTCATAAGGAAAGTACTGGCGTATGCGCGAAGCTGGCGATTAGGCAAAGTTTTGCCACTCCGAGTGAAGAATTCCATGCCTTGCCAGAGCGCGCGCCAGCCATCGAGTTTGTAGCTGGCGAAGCAAGGCAAGCGAACGTCGTGCAGGGACTCGGCTTTCGCGCCAAGGATTACACGAAGGCCGCTCATCGGAGTGACCGTCTAAACCTAGCCAGAGTCCAACGTGCAAGCCGTGCTCGGTGAAGATACCAGGCGCACTGTAGGGTCATGCTCTCCCCCTATCTGCTTGGCAAGGTCTGCCGTGGCACTTCTCGCGCGGGCCGTTACAGCCGGCACAGGGATCGCTCCCACCGTTAACCTCGGCCCATACCACCTGGCCGCCGAGCAAGCACGTTTTCGGGACGTAGTCTTGCTGCTTGCACATGCCGAGCATCATGTCGTCGGCGTCGGCCTGGTCTTGCTCGAAATAGTGCGGTTTCACGATTTACCCTTCGTTGTTCCCTCTGAACGGTGCTGATTGTCCAAAGCGTCCAGCGTGTCGCGCGCGCCGGCCCGGGCAGATGGGCGATCTAAGACTTCAGCGACATGGCGCCAGTAGCCGGCCTCGCGCTCCATCTGGCGCGCGTGCCACTTCATACGGGTGAGCCTGCCAAGGTCGTCTGCAGAAGCGTCGTTTTGAAGGTACGCGGCCAGTGCGTCGGTCCTTGGGTTTTGCTGCTGATCGAGCTGGTGCGCGCGAGGCTCAGCTAAGCTGGCTCGTGTTGCGGATGGTGGTTTCTCCGACGCGGTTGACAGTCGAGCGGACATGGCGCGCTCCAATGGCGAGCCGCGCATGGCGATCTCGAATTTCTCGCCGCTGTCGCCGAGCATGATCCAGTCGCCGTTCCCGTTCCGATACAGGACCGGCACCTTCTCTGCATCGCAGCGCGATTGCGATTTGCTGTTCATGGCATGGCCTTTTCATACTTCTCTTTGAAAGTGCTGTCCTTGCATGGATAGAATTCCCCTCGAGAGCCTTTGATAATCCAGTCGGTTGGCTCAGCGATTACTTCCCCATGCTCGTTTTTGATATACAGGTTCTTGGTATCCCAGCTTTTGTTGATCACATCCGCTTCGCCGACCCACTTAGCGACTTCGCCGCGGTTGCTTTCGGTGAGCTGGATAGCTTCGATGATTACTGGCTTACCGCGATATTTCTGGGCTGGCATTTGAGTTACCTTTGCTCGTAAGGTGGAATAAGTAGACGAGGATGATCGTGCTCGTGACCTGGTACGTTGATGAGCACTATGAACTCATAATGTCCTTCTATGAGATCAGGTAATTTACGACCATAGGCGAGGTTCTCGATATAGTCCCATATTTGGTACAGTGAAAGACCTCTGTCTACACTTATTGAGCCAGAGGAATAATATTTACCTCCTTGGCGGAAGTATGTAAGTTCGACGATCACGGCAGCAGCTTGTCGAAATCAATGCTGAGGTCGTCGTTTGGCTTCTGCTCGAGAGGTGCCGTTTCGAGCAGGTTTTCCCCGTGATCTTTGGCCCGAGGGTCCCAGCGACGGATGCGATACTGATTCATCCACTTCTCCGGCTCGGGAGATTGACAGAGGATCTTGAACGAGCAGCCTCCGTATGCCGCGCAGGCGCCTTTGGCCAGTGCCATATCGAAGTCGAATTCGTTATATTGCTGGACCATGCGGCTGATATCGCGTTGGAGCTGCTTCCACCAGCGCTCTATCTCCCACGTCTTACGATAGAGCTGCGCTTCCGCGTGGGTGATCTTGGTCTTGAGCAGTCCAATACCCCGAATGAGAGCGCCAGCGACAGGGAAGCCATGCTGTTGGGCAGCAAAGATATAGCCAGTAAATTGCGATTCGAGGTCCCATTGCGAGGCCCATGCGTCGCCGAGCTGCGTTGCCGTTTTCTCGTCTGTGACGAAGAGCGAGTCATAAAGGGTTCCTATCATGTCGCAGCGGCCGGCGTAGAGGATTGGCATTCCGGTGCTGGGATTCAAGACTTCAGTCGGGATCGAGAACGTGAACTCGATCATGTAGCGACCATCTGCGGCCTTGAAGGGCCTGATCGGATCCTTGTCTAGAGGATAACGCTGGAGATAGCTATCGTAAGCCAGAATAACATTATCCAGCGACTTGTCACCCTGCTTAGTTTCCGGAGGAACGAAAGGTCCATAGAACTGAATGAGCGCCTGGAGCCCGTCTCGCTTTGCTTCTGCGACAGGTTTTCCGTCTTGCCAGAACGCTTTTCTCGCAACCTCGAGACCTCGAGCAAAGGAGCCGCCAGCGTGCAGGTGCACAGATGGGGCTGCACCTGCGATGGAAAACAGGAAGCTATACATCCACTTCGTAGGGCAGCTGACAAAATCCGCCCTGGCTGAATTGTCTACATAGTCCGGAAACGGCGGCTTGATTAACAACGTAGGCCGTTGGCCATTCTTATGCTCTGCAATGATGAGTTCGGGCACTTGTGCTCCTTTGCGTTAAGGGTTCTGTGTCGCCACACTGTAGAAGAGAGCGGCCGTCGGGTGACCTTCCCCAGGAGGAGCCCTTGAGCAGTCCAAGGCTCGCCCGCGGCCGCTCTGTTCTAAAGACCCAGTTTCGCATCGAGGCTTGCGTTCAACGCCTCATCTGAGAGTGCCTCCTTTTTCTTGCGGGATCTCTTCTCTTTCGTCAGTAGTACCGCACCCTGGCCTTGGCGCAAGGTCTCGTATACCCGCCGAGCTTCCTCGACCGAGAGCTGATAACCCGCGAGCACCTTCTTTCGCATGTCATTCCGCTCTTCCTGCGACAGCGGTGGCAGTTGAGGTTTCTCTTCTACTGGTTGTAATTCAGTGATTTCCATACCCGCCATCATGCGCGCATCCGGTTCAGTTGTCAAGAAGACTATGAATGATCATAGCCGCAATGTGGGCAGATAATCTTGCTTCCTTCGTTTCCTGGAATTGAGAATTCCTTGTCACATGCAGCGCAGCGAAGACCGTTTAGAGTGAGACTTCCATTTCCTGGTTCGTAGTTGAAGCTTTTAGCTCCACCGGGTAACTCCTCTTCTTGTTTCCGCTGCCTTTCACCCAGGTCTTTCTCGATAAGGTCTTCGAGGTATTCTGTTCTTGCGGCGTATCTGACCTTGTTCCGAGTAGGGTCTGTCAGCAGCAGGTCCATTTTTGCCAGGAGGTCGAGACGAATCCAGGTGCTGATCTGACGCCTGGGCATTGCCAGGGGCTTACGACCTCTACTCATTGCTTATACTCTGCGGGTCTATGACATACTTCGGCAATCGTTCCTTGATCAATTGCCGATGAGTCTTGCAGTGTTCTTCGCTGCCTTGCGCGAGGAGCCATAACTCGTCGCCTCGACAACAGAAAAGCCCATGCGTGTGCCCATGCTCGATAGGCTCTTCAAGCTCGCGGACTACGATCGAGTCCATACGAGAGAGGTTAATTAGATCGCCGTCTATGTCTTTAATCCAGTTCATGGCAAAGCTTCTCCTGTGGCTTGGTCGTTGTTCCTGCCGATGCGGCGTTCCTCTGCGTAGTTTCCGGGTATACTGGCACCTCGAAGCTGCGTGTCTATGAATGACTGGACTAGCAGCCCCTGTTCTCCGTTGCCTAAGCAGCCGTATGAAATTGAGACTACTTTGGTTTCCTTAGGAATGAGTTTGAGCCCCTTTAAGATCCTGACTACGTTTCTAAAGGTTGCCGCTCTGTCTCGCTTGTGTTTCTTGTAGCTGATTAGCTCTTCTATCTGCGCGTCCATTATGCCTAGGTTTTCGTAGGGGAGGAACCACGCCTTTTGAACGTCGAGCCAGGTTGTTTCTTTTCTTGCTTTTGCTTTGGGCGATTGCATTTACCACCTCCTTGGCGGTGAGGGTAGGGATATGCGGTGCATCTGCAGTTCATTTCCAGCCGAAGAGTTCTTGGGCAAGTTTGAGTGCAACTGGATTGCAGGCTTTGCAGATGTTGTCTATTCTCTTGTCTTTCATGTCCTCTGCGAGCGGGACCCACCAGTGGCCTTTAGGCCAGTCACATGGACGGTCTGCGGTAAAAGCACACAGTGGTGCGCCATGATACAGCACGTGAGTGATTTCCTTGATTGGAGCTTCTGGTAGTGATCCGTTTGAGTCCGCTGCTTGTTTTATCAGCATATCCCATTGAGCCCAAGTAAATTTCCATCTACTGCCATCAATTGGCATCCTAACCTTAATCCAGTCGTCTTGGAGGCTGTTGGTTATGTCGATTACTTTTCCTTCTATTACTGCCTTTATTACTTCGCTGGAAGTATAATCCGAGATCGTGTCGTCGCAGAGGACTGGGCCATCAGTTTGCGTTTCTTCAGAAAGCATTCTGTTCCTCCACTGCGTTGACTACGTCTTCGAACTCGAGATCGCCTGGGATTGCCCTAGCCACGACGTAAAGCCAGGCAGCTAGCTCGTACGCTTGCTGCTTCGTCAGTGAGTGTGCCGGAGGCTTTTGAATAATCACCTCGTTGCCTACGGTCAGCGCAACGCCGAATTCGTTAGTAGTGAAATTGAACTCAGCTATCGGTCCATCCTCGTTACCGATGACAGCGTGCGTGAACTTTATGTCTTGATCCACGGCAGTGACCTGCACCGCTGCGTCGTCGATCTTAAGCTCGACTGGAACATCGCTCTTGCGCGCATTCGGAGTACCAAGAGGAACCTCGGTAAGGCCGTACCGCTCCGCTTGGCCAGCAAAGGCGCCTTCAGTGTAGAGATGTGACCAGAGATTCTCGTAATGCTTCGTCATCTTGGAGAAGGCGTCGATGTAATCTTTGGCTTCGAGTACGACGTAGTTCTGAGCAAGTACTTGGCCATACCCGAAAGTGCCATACCATTTCATAGTATTGGTCCCTCCTGTTCGTCGTCGGAAGCTTCGGTTGTCGGTGTCAGCGGCTGACGAATCTCACTCGCGTTCACCAGCCTCATTTCTGGTGCTGTCTTGTCATCCCACTCGAACCAGCTATCACTGTAGCCTATCGAGTACTTCTTGTCTACGAACTTGATCTTACCGATCAGGTCTCCATGCTCGGCAGGAATAGCGATGCATCGAGTATCTTGGATGATGATATACTTGCTCATATTACTCCTTTCAATGTGACTTCACGATACGATAAATCCTCCAGACGCAGCAGAGGATGAGATACAGCATGTAGCCGACGGGAAATGTCCTGTCCGGATTCCAGCCTTTATTATAAATATCCTCAGCTTCTTTTTCCCAACTGTTCATTTAATTTCTACTCCGACGATGTCTCTAAGGACTTCTTTAAAGTGGCTGACCATGCGCAACGCATCTCTGTGGTCTATGCCCTCGCGTTTGCAGAGCTGCTGATGAAAGCCCTGCAGCATTTGCCGGGTTTCTTCGACGAACTGTTCCAGTTGCGAATGCACCGGTCCTTGGTCTACGGGCGAAGCTAGGATTTCCATGTTGCTCTTTAGCGCAAGCTCGATTACCTGCAGCCAGGCGCACGATGCCGCAGCCCACGCGGCCTTCTCACCAGCGACTTCGGCCAGGGCCTTTTCTATGCTCTCGAACCTGGCCTGAAGTTCATCCGTCCTTTTGCTCACTAGTACGCCTTATCCAATGCGCGAGGATCCAGCCAGTGGACTTTGCTACCGAGAGCGCATTGAGCGAGAGCAGCTCCGATGCAATCTTGTCCATTCGTCCAGTGCCGATGTTAGCGAACTGGCCGAGTGATCTGCAGGTGGTAACGTAGACTCTTACTGCGAAAGTAACCGAAGCCATGTTGTCCTTGGCTATTGCCTCCATGAGGACCGTGGATGTGAGAGTGCCTAGGGTAATAATGGCCTTGGCTAAGTCAAGGTCAAGGCCGTATGTTATGCTTGCATAATTCGCCCAGGAGGCTGGTTCCGTCTTGAGCTCTGTTCCATACTTGCTGTATTCGACGTAGAGTGCCTCAATGAGGTCTCCTATTGATTTCTCGGCAGCTTCTGTTTCTTTCATGTGATTGTCCTTAGCTTGGATTTAGGCAGTGGCGCAATATGGTCCAGCTCACGCTCGAGCTCGAGGATGGATTCGATGGCCTGGTTACAAGAATACTGATGATAGAATGAATCTGCGATTAGGCCGAGCACGAAGCCAAGACAGAACGCAAGAAAGACAACCTTCCCGAAGACGAGGAGAATTCTTTTCATGGCTCCTCTACTACCATGATCCTGATCTTCTTCGGCAGATGGCCGAAGGCATTCAAGAGGGCCTCATGCGTCAGGTAGATCGAACACTTCAAGACTTTGCCGAATTCTTCCTCGGGCACGTCGTACTTAACGGTCGCCTTCGTCGGCTTCGTCGAGGCCATCGGAATCACTAGCTGACTCGTTGTCCCACTCTTCGCCTGCGAGGTCTCGTTCGTATTCAGTGACGATTTCTCTTGCTCTGTCTGCTGCTCCATGAAACTCTCCTTTGTCGTCGAAGTAACCTACGGGTTCGCCTGCGAGAAGCCATTTAGCGACCATCATTCCATGCTTGTCGTTGATGTGCTTGCCCCGCCGGCGGTTGGGACAGTCGCAGTGCATTTCTGGATCGCTCTGTTTAGTCCAGGCTTGGACTCCTTTCCTGACCATCTTGACCCAGTAGACGTTGTCCGGCTCGGCCTTTCCGGCGAACTTGCTTATTCGGAACAGGTCGTTCTCGCTGCCGTCTCGGGTGATGTAGTACTCGATCATGAACGCTCCTTGTCAATCTCTGCCTTGATCTCGCGAGCCATAACATCGATATAGGACGCAATGCCGATGAGATGATTGGCGTCGTTCTTTGAAAGAATGTTTTCCTTGGGGTCGCTTCCAGCGTTGCTACAGACTCTGAGTGCTTCTCTAGCCTGATTGGCAATCAGCTCGAACATCTTGGATACTGTTGGGCTCATTAGTCCACCGTCCAGCCGTCAGCGATGATGGCCTCGAGTGAGGCATACTTCAATTTCTCTGTTTCTATCTCCCGCGCGGTGTGGAGGTTGGCCTTGAATACGACTGAGCCTGCCAGGAACTCGAGATATCCGCAGTCGAATGAATGTTTTTCTCGGTTCCACTTCTTCAGCGGAAGTATCGGCCACATAGGCCAGTTCTTGTCACTGCGCATCATCTCCAGGTCGCGGTCACGACGTTGCTGTTCGTGTTCAGCCCGGCGTTGCGCTGCTGTCTTGCGCGGCATGGCTATTTCCCTCCGTTGAAGATCTTGCCGAATTGCTTGTAAAGTTCCTTCGCTTCGTCGAACGTCAGCGTGAGCGTTTGATTCTCTCCAACTTCGAGGAGCATCTTAGGAACCGAGGTAGACGTTTCCGTCTTGTGCTTGCGGTGCGACTTGAGAATCTTCTTCTCATCGCCGTGTGTTAGGTCGCGTACGAAGAACACCCTGCGATTCAGCCGATCGCCTTCGGCGCGGATGCAGGTGGTCCGAAGCAAACCTGCGACTTGCGGTGAGACCGAGGTCGGCTTCCACTGCTTATGCGACTTAGCGATCTCTTTCGCAATGTCTGCATTGGTGCAGCCCTTATCGCCGAACGACTTGATGATTTGCATTACTACCATGCGCATGCTTGCTGAATTCATGTTATCTCCTTGTGATACAACTGGTGATAATCCCACTCGAACCAAACGCTAAGCACGCGTTCGAATCCAGCGGAGTCATTGTCAAAGGTAAGCTTCCTCACCTCGTTGCTGCCATTTACTCGGCAGATAATCGTGTGCTGGCGCGTCGGCAGGTGCAGCACCGGGCGCCTCATTTCGCTGCCGTAGCCGGTTGTTATCTGCTTCGGAAACGGTTTCGCCTGTGGTTGCTCCTGAGGAACTGGGATTGTTCTCGCAGGTTCCGCATTCGGGTCTGGCTGGACGTAGATAATGTCTTGCTGCCCACGCGAGTTGATTGCTGTCCTATAGAGACGCCCGCGGTGGTCCTGACGAACGCCTGACTTGAGTATTTCCCAGCTCATTGTTGTCTCAGCTGGCAATCGCCGCAGGTTACATGAATATAGCCATGATCGCAGAACCGAATGGACTCCTTGATGTAGCTACACAGCTCTTCGATCGGGTCTTGCTGCACTCTGGATTGAGCCAGAGCCACTGCGAGATCACCCGCTATCTGCGGCTTATTCGCCTCCGCATCTAGACGGTTGACCGCATACTCGACTGCCTTTTGCAGTAGTGACAGTTGTCTCATTGTATCTCCGTTGGCTGAATAACGATCTCCACTACTTCGTGGCCTGAGAGCTGCCCGTCCATGATCGCTATGTCGACGAGCGCAAAGCGCCAGTCGAGTTCAGAGCTGTTTGGATTGCAGACGGTGGCGACGGCTTCTTGGCGATCGGAGTTCACTTGATTTCCTCCCATCGCTTGGATACAAGCGTAGCGATCATGGCCCACATCTCCTTCTCGCTGATAAGGCCGTCGTGGTACTGAGCGCGAATCTTGAGGACCTCTTGCCATGTTGCGTGACTAGGTTCCATTTATGCTTCCTCCAGTGGTAATACCTGATAGTCAATCCAGTTGTGCATTTCCGCCCAGTTGCGCGCGGTCTGTTCCTGACCGAATGGCCCGTAGACGCACGGCTCGAGATGGCCTTCTGCTTTGACTGCCTGATAATAGAGCACGACGAACATTTGCCTTCTTGGCATTATAATCCCCTCACGATTAGTTCTTCGGTTGGCTTCTTCGCCTGCGGAATTGGCAGAGTAATGTCGATGAGCGGCAGTTGTCGCATCCGGTCACGCTGTTGATCTAGAGCCTGTTCCCAGATTTCGACTGCTTGTTGCTCCACCTTGATACAACCCACACACCTGGTTACTTCTTGCACGTGCTGTTCGTATTCTTCTCTGATTGGCTCTTCTATGCTGTCGAATAGCCACAGATTGGGACAGTTTTCAGTCCTGCGCTTGATTACTCCTCCGAATGGCATTACGCTGCGGAAGCGGATATACTCGCCTCCGATGAAGTCCACGTGGTCACCGCAGCAAGAGCAGAATTGCTTGACCAAATGCGTGACCTTGGCCTCTGGCCGCCAGTGGGTAGAATCTTCTGGATTGAGCCGTTCTGGGCTCTTGCCTGAGGTTTTGTCGAGCGGCCTGTTTTTCTCGTGCCACTCGCGATTCAAGGCCTTGTGTGCGGGCTCAGGCTTCTTGGTGTCTTTCTTGAGCTCGTTGTTAAGCTCGGCCATGAAGGCCAAGAGCTCGGGCGGAGCTACCTTCTTGGGAGTTTCCATGATGTTATCTCCTGTAAGCGTCTGAAAGCTTTTGCATCATACCGTGCTGAATAAGCTTCTCAGGCATGGCAAATTTCGCTGCGATTTGATCGACAGCCCATTTTCTGCTACCTGAGATTGTTACCTGTTCTATGCGAAGCTTTCCGCGGACGAGCCGGAAAGCCATAACACGCCTGTGGTACTTTGGAGTCACTGTTATCTCCTTCTACTGGGGTTTACGCGAGTCGCGTCTGAACCAAAACGTCCGGTTCATTGGCGAATAATACCACGGTTCGCCCCAGCGTGTCAAGCAGACTATTTTAGCCCGCGTAGACGCCCACGATGAAAGCGAATATAGCGAATACGACTGCCACTCCCCAGTGCATGTAGCCCGAGGGAATGCTCTCGCTTGTCTGCTTTTCCATTTGTTGCTCCTTTCAATAAAAAGGCCCGAGGTGATTAGCCCCGGGCCTTGCACTATAACTGCTTTGCTTCTGGTCTTACCTGCCGAACCTGACGTTCAGCTCCTGCTCGCCGACCTTCTCGAGGTTGGCCGCCGCACGCTCGGCTCTGATCTGCGCTACGGTTGCCTTGACCTTGGCGTTGCTCCTCCAGGTCTCACGCTCTTCCTTCGTGGCCGCCTCGACTGCCGCTCTCGCGCGCTCCACGTCCACGCCCTTGATCTTGGCGATGGCCTCGGCCAGTTCCGCCAGCCTCGGGCCTCCGCCTTCGCGCTCGCCGGTCCACTCGCCGGAATAGAGCAGGTTGATCACTTCCTCGGCGTTCGCCTTGGCCTGCTTGTGATCGCCCTTGACCGAGGCGTAGGAGTCGCCGATCTTCTGCGAGGCGCCGTGCATGAACAGGCGGTGGCGCGTCAGCTCGTCCTCGACCATCGCTCCGTCGAACTCCACGGTCTCGCCGTTCGAGAAGCTGATCACCAACTTCTGGTTCTCGGCGCTTTCGAAAGCGTCATCCCAGTCCTTGCTGGCGAATCGGGGCGTCTTGGCGTTCCCGCCCGAGGTGCGCGTTGCGGCCTCGGCCTCTTGCTGGAATGCGGCTCCGAGGCCTGCTACGATCGCTGCGTTCAGTACGTTCAGTTTCATTCAAAATCTCCTTTGGTTGATGGGGAACAGCAATCCGACCGTACCATGGGGCATGCAGTTTGTCAACTACTCTATTTTGCTTCCCATAGTGATTTTGGCAGCTTGCACTTGATACAGCCATCAGTAAGTTCATCAAGCTCGTGTGGTGGGCAACCTGGTATCTCTTGGCCTACAACTGATAAGCCTTCGTTACTCCTTCGCTCTTCGTTTGTCTTAACCTTGCCATACATTTGCTCGATTAGCTTCTCAGCATCTTGAGTCATTGGTCTTGGCTCAGGTCTGAACTCTGGTAATCCTTCTTGGTCTATTGGATGCAGCGTTGGCATACTCTTCAGTTCTTGCCCAAGGTTGTATAATCCCCTAGGTGTGAATTCCAACATCCAGCGTGGTGCTTCTCCTTCTGGCGCGCCAAACGGGCTCACTGTCATTACCAGATCTCGCATTGCTTCAAAGCCTGGATGTCCCGCTGCAGCGAGGGCGCTTCTAAACCTGTTGATATCCAGTTGAGTTGCTTTCGCCATTTGCTTGGTTGGAAATATCAGCGGCCCAATTGTCCTTCCTGCTTGAGCCATCTCTACGAACTCCATATAGCTTCTCGGAAAGGTCCTTAAATCCGCTTTCCTTGGTCTGCCCATATCAGTCTCCTGTTTCGCAAGTCGTTGTCTCTGTCTCTGTCGTTGCTTCTTCAGCTTCCATTTCAACCTCTTGGCTGGAAGTTCCATGCTGAGCATCTCCTTCGTCTCATTATCCTCTCATCTCATGTGTTGTCCCCCCACCGGACCCGGCCCCGACTGGGGTGTATACTAAGAAAAAAAAATAAATAAGACCTATAAGGCCCGGACCTGAATTAGGTGCGCACCTGGGACCACTTGGGGTGGGGGGACAAAGAATGAGATGACGGCACGATGGGACGATACACCGGCTCAAGCCAGTTGTCAAGAATACTCTACGGGACAGGCGCACTGGGGATGAGACGAACTGGGATGAGACGATCGGCTTGGCGCGAACGGCCAGGCGCAATGGAGACAGACGATAAGGACAAATAAGGAGCCGGGTTAGGGCTCCTTAAGTGACTATTTCTTATTGACGAAGTTCAGGTCTAGATCCTCCTTCCTCGGTTGCCAGACAGCTCGGACGATAGGCAGTCGAGGGTTGACCCTCACAAACTCAATCAGCTTGTGCTCGGCCTCTTTCTTGGTAAGACCCCATGCGCTCCAGATCATCCTCAGGCTATCGCGCGCTCCGCCTCGGCCATCCTCGCTCCTGATGGACACGAATAGCTTCAACGTTCCAATTGTCTCATCCATGTGCAGTAAAAGGAGGGAGTTTCCTCCCTCCATCCTTTCAGGTTACTTGAGTTTGACTACGATATCCTCGGGCTTTTCGTCTTTGACCCTTTGCTTGGCCTTGGCCGCTCGAATCTCGGCAATCGCTGCCTTGACCTTGGCATTCTCTTTCCATTCGGCGACTTGATCTTCGTCAAACTCCACAGCCTGCTTCAGATCCTCGACCTTGTAGGCTGGGAAAGCCTTGTGGACTGCCTCAATCACCAGCTCGGTATCGTCGCGTTCACCTGCCATCCGCCATGCGCCTCCCGCGAGCAAATGCTCGTAATACTCCTTGGCCTTCGCATACTTCCGAGTTCCCGTTTTGTCCCCTGACTCGAGATCACCAAATCGCTGTTTGATGCCGTGTCTGAAGAACATGTCCCTGTGCGGCAGCTTCGAGAGCTCCACGTTCAGGACCTTAGCCGCCATCGGATACTCTATCTTCATGCCCGAGTCCGTGAACGACACCTTCTGCACTACCTGTTTCTTAGCCATTGTTGGCTCCTGTGTTATCTCCATCGGTATGACGGAGTAGGATCAGCATATCATGTTCACAAGGTTTTGATATCGTTATTTCTGTGATTCTCTTGTCACAGTTTCAACTACCCCACCTCCCCCCAATCGAGACGCGCATGGCCACCTCCCATCGGCCACTCGCGTCGTCGAGTACGCTGGGAATAAACAAATGGGTTAATTGCCAATAAACCCCCCGTTCAAAAACAAGCCTGAAGCCTCGAGAAGCCTCGAGAAGAGCTTGAACAGAAGACCCCAGCCCCCAAATTTCCGGCGGAATTTTCCACGCTCCCCATTGACAAAAGCTCAGTTCGGGTATACGGTACACTTATGGGTACGTCCATGTCAGGGCCGAATGGGATCACTGAAGCGGACATAGAGCGTGCGGAACGCTGGGCTCGGGATTACGTAGCGCCGGAGCCAAGTCTGACCAGGATGATCATAGACGGAGTGTTCGGGCCTGGCGAAAGACAATATCTCATTTACAAGCGAGCAAAGGAGTACGCCCAAGATCGGGCGAAACGAAATGGCCTTTGAAAACGGCAAGCTGGAACTGAAGCGAGGAATGACCCCTACTCACCAGATGATGGGCGAGTGGATTCTGGAGAACCCAGGCGGGACTCTCCGGGAGATGGGCGCGTTCTTCGGCTACTCGCCGGCATGGCTCAGCCAAGTGATCAACAGTGACATGTTCAAGGCCTACATGGCAGACAGGATGAAAGATATCCAAGGCCATGTGAGTATGGACATTCCTGCCAGGATGAGGGCACTGGCGGAGCTTGCCTGCGATAGGATGCAAGAGGTACTGATGAAGACCGAGGATCCGGACACAGTCAAGGATTCATTCGACAAGGTCATGCATCGGTATGGCTACGCGCCGAACGCTAAGAACGGTGCGCAGAGCGCGACCATTCAACAGCAGAACAATGTATTCTTCCTGAATCAGGAGGACTTCAAAGCTGCTCAGGATCGTATGCGTCAGTCGCACGCACCAAGGACTATTCAAGGAGAACCCAGCGACCCACCCGCACTCGTCGAGAAGGTTTAAGCCGGCGGTAGAAGTACGCTGGGCGAAATTACTCCGTGCACAGCCAGGCTTCATTAAACGAAAGAAGGTCCGCGGTCGTAAAGCCGTGGGTGTTCGTTATGAGGCCAATGTTCGGGAGCATTTGGGGCTTCTGGCATGTGGTGTGCCTGATCTGGAGTATATCGAAAGCCCGTGGGTCGAGTTCCAAGATGCATCAGGACGAAGATGGTGTCAGCCCGATGCATTGCTGGTTGATAAACTCCAGCGAGCAGTTATTATCGCAGAGGTCAAGTATCAGCACACGCAGGATGCCTGGTGGCAACTTGTGCATCTTTATCGGCCTGTTGTTGCTGTATTGTTTCCGCAGTATAATCCGATCGCTATGCTGGAGATTGTCCATTGGCATGATCCTAAGGTCGAATGGCCGGAGCGATACGACCTGACGGACAGCCCGCTAAGGATACCTCATGTCAACAAAGTTGCAGTCTGCATTTTCAACTCCCGACGAGGAGCTTTTAAAACTCCGGATGCAGTTCCCGATAGCAGACATTATGGCGGCCAAGGTAATGGTCAAGATGCTTGTGTTGTCGGGAATCAGGAAGGGTCCCAGTGACCTGTTGGTGCTTCCAGGTCATTTACTCGAGCAGTGGTTTAACGACGAAGCTGTTCGATATTTGCAGGAACAGAAAGCACTGAAGCATGGTAAACCCGCAGCAGAACTTTGAAAGGAGCATGAAATGGCAGAGCAAGATACGACTGCTGCGTTAGAAGCGCAGCGAAATCGTGGCGTTGCAGGAGCGGATGCGGAACGCGAGGTGGTCGTAACGGGTCGCCTGGCGAATACCGCCGCAGCGCCGAAACACGGCAATCCTACCGATGAAATGCCAGTCGGGCCGCACGAATCAGTGATCAACGTCCGCGTCGGCTCCGAAGCAGCGGTGGAGTCGGGGACGGATCCCGTGCTGCCGATGACCGGGCCAGGCGTGACGGAATTCACCAGGGTTCGGAACAAGGACCTGCGCGAGCGCGATGAGAAGGAGTTCCGCAAGCGCGGACTTCGAAGCGATGGCGTCGCCAGACCGGGCAGTACCGTCTCGATGAGCTTCACCGGGCTGATGGTGGTCGAGCGAGAGCCCGACAAGGACGAGAAGGCCGGTGATCCGGGGCTGAAGCAGATCGTCTCCGGCGCTTTCACGGGAGAGATCCCGGAAGGTGGCCTGACGATTCGTCCGCTCACGCAAGAAGAAGAGGAAAACTTCCTCGCTGTTCCGAGAGCATCTAGCCAGCGAGCGAATGATCTGGTCGCCGGCAGCGGAACAGGAGGCGGAGGCAATCCGATGCACGCAGGTAAGACGCGTGGTACGAGCTCGGCCACGGCAGAGCGTGTCGGTCAGGGCGGCGTGACGTCAGCCGTCGGCGTTTCGCCTCCTCCGAGAAGCACAGGTCCACAGAGGTAAGAACCTGAACGATCAAGTTCAGCTCAATCCGCGGGAAGCAGCCCTCCTTGGGGCCGAGTCGCTCACGACATACGGCAAGCTGTTCTTCCCGCGGACCTTTAGGCAGGAATCTCCTGCCTTCCACGAGCGTATAGGGCAAGAGCTGTACTCGCCTGCACGCTTTAACGCTTTTGAGGTATTCCGCGGTGGAGCAAAAACCACGTTACTTCGCACATACAAGAGTCAGCGAATCGCATACGGTCTTAGTCGCACCATTATGTATGTGTCTGTGTCACAGCAGCACGCGACTTTCTCAGTTAGGTGGCTTCGTCGCCAGGTCATGTATAACAAGCGGTGGACTCAAACTTTCGGGATTGCGCAGGGCCAGAAATGGACAGACGAACACTGCGAGATAATTCATCATAATCAGCCGCCGAACGAAGATGGAAGCCCGGTGATCATTACCGTGCTGGCGATGGGGATAACAGGGCAGATAAGAGGCTTTAACCCTGACGACTACAGACCGGACCTGATCATTATCGACGACGTGCTGAATGAAGAGAACACTGCAACGCCGGATCAAAGAAACAAAATCGACGCCTTACTGTTTGGCGCCCTGCTTAACTCCCTGGCTCCCGCATCCGAAGCGCCGCTCGCGAAGGCAGTGTTTCTGCAAACTCCCTTTACCAAAGAAGATGCGATAGAGAAGTGCATGCTGGATCCTGAGTGGAATCCGCTTAGGTTCGGAGTGTTCGACTACAAGCACTCCGTAGAGGGAGATAGCATTTGGGAAGCTCGGTATCCTACGGAGATGCTTCATAGGAGTAAGGAAGCGCATATCCGCAGGTCGCAATATCGCCTCTGGATGAGAGAGTGGGAGTGTCAGATTGTTTCAGGCGAAGAAAAAGCAATAGACGTTTCGATGTTCAAGTTGTTCGATGTGCTGCCGGAGAATATCGATGCTGTCGTATCTCTTGACCCTGCCTCGAGCGAAGAAAAATCTGCCGATGAGTTTGCGATTGCGGCTGTGGGTTTTAAAGGGATGGATGTATATCTGCTGGATTATAGCAGCGCTCAAGCTGTTATGCCGGACAAAGCCAGTGCAGACACTTTTAATCTTGCTTTACTCTATCATGCCTTTCGGTTGATAGTGGAATCGAATGCGTATCAGCGAATTATGAAGTGGTTCCTTGAACAAGAAATGATAAAGAGGAAGATATTCTTCACTGTGAGGTTGTTGGAGGTGCGGACCAAGAACGCTGACAGAATCATGCAGACCATTCCAGGACTGGCTGCGTATGGACACTTTCATGTCAGGCCAAGTCATACGAAATTCATAGCGCAAGCGGACGACTACAATCCTTCGGTTAAGGATATCCCTGACGACTTGCTCACCGCGGTGGCAAATGCTATCGTTGACAGAAATCCTGCTCTGGCTCAGACCTTGGTCACCGATCCTGAAACAGGAGAGATCGGAATGGATGAGTCGGAATATGAACCGCTGACGGTTCGAGGCTGCCCGTGACCCCAGAGATTGCGAAGAAACTGAAGTTCGGCGGGAAGCTGCATAAGAAAATTGCAGAGGCCCTGCAGACTCGCTTGAGGATGTCGCATCAGAGATTCTCGAACAGATACTCGCAGATGGCCAAGAACGAGGAGATGTTCCAGGCGTATATTCCTACCAGAGAAGTAGACAGGCTGCGGAAGGTTAATAGGGATACCTACGGAGTGCCTGAATATTCCACAATCGAGCTGCCGTATGGCTACTCGGTTGTGATGACTATGCATACGTATTACACCTCGGTGTTCTGTGCCAGGAATCCGATCTTCCAGCTCATGGGTCGACATGGAGAGTCGGAGCAGAAAGTTCAGGCGATGGAGACGCTCCTGTCGTATCAGATGAGCGTGGGAGCGAACGTACTGCCGTTGTTTATCTGGCTTTTGGATCCAGGTAAGTACGGATACAGCGTATTGGGGCAGTTCTGGGATAAGGAAACTGTTAGGGTTAGAAGGATAATTAAGAAAGCGCCTGAATTCTTCGGTACTCCTATTCCAGACACAGATCCGGTTACTGAAACTGTGGTCGAAGAGACCATAGGATACGAAGGAAACAGGTTCTACAACGTCAGGCCGCAGGACGCTTATCCTGATCCAAGAGTTGCCCTGGTACATTTCCAGAAGGGAGAGTTCTTTGGAAGGTATACAGAAGTTCCCTGGAATGAAATCTACGTCGGCTCGAGAGAAGATCAGGGAAATTTCCGTTACTTCAACTTCGACGAGCTGAAGCGGCAAAGGGACAAGAAAGATCATGAGCAGGGTGGAGGAATACCTACGCGTGATTTGGGATCTGACAGGGTTACGGATCTGCCTGGAACAGGCCTGGGAGGATATGATATACCTGTAGGGTTCATCAAAGGTCATGAAGTCTACCTGAAGTTGAATCCTGCTGACTGGGGACTTGGTGAGGAGAAGTTTCAAGAGATCTGGTTCTTCAATATCACCAGCAATGGGGTGATCTTCGGAGCTGGGCCACTCGAGGACCTGAGCGGGAAGTTTCCCTTTGACATACTCACAGACGAGATCGATGGCTACAGCGTATTTCCGAAAAGCACGCTGGAGCGAGTTAAGCCGCTGAATGATGTAATGACTTGGCTGGTCAATACACACTTCTACAATGTGAGGGCGGCGCTGAACAACCAGTTCTTGATCGATCCCTCGCGTGTGGTTATGAAGGATGTGGAGAATCCAGAGCCTGGGAAGCATATTCGCCTGAAGCCGAACGCTTACGGTCAAGATGTGAGAACCATCATGCAGCAATTGCAAGTCGCTGACATGACCCGAGGCCACGTCGCGGACCTGAATCTTGTCATGGAGATGGTCCAGCGGATGGTGCCTGCGAATGATTCGCTGATGGGTGTGCAACAAGGCGGGAGCAATCGTACCACTGCGACGCAAACGCGTACCTCGACACATTTCTCCACCTCGCGCCTGAAGACCCAGTGCGAATGGTGGTCAGCGATGGGTTTCAGCCAGCTTTCGCAGAAGGTAGTACAGCGGACGCAACAGAACTACGATCAAGCGAAACAGTTTCGCCTTGTGGGAGATCTGGCGCAGTTCTCAACAGAGTTTATCGAAGTTAATCCTGAGATGATTGCAGGATTCTTCGATTATGAGCCTGTAGATGGCACTTTGCCGATCGATCGCTTTGCTCAAGCGAATCTCTGGCAGATGATCTTAGGTCAGATGCAGAAACATCCTCAGATTCTCATGGAGTACGATATTGCCAAGATCTTTGCTTGGGTTGCACAGCTTGGCGGGATCAAGAATCTGGCGCAATTCCGGCTTACGCAAGAGCAAAAGCTGCAACAAATGCTCCAAGCGGGGAATGTGGTGCCTATTACTGAGGCAAATAAGCAGATTACGGGCAAAGGATCGCCTCCGGTACCGAAACAGCGAGGAAATCCGCAGGAACCTAGGCAACTTCCTTCCGTGGGACCGACTGGATGAACACAGAAGACAGAAAAGCAGAGCTTGAAGAGGAATTATCGCAGCTTTCGAGCGAAGCGGCCAGGTGGAAAGCACTTTTGGACCATCCAGCCTGGGAGCATTACTTCAGCTCCATCGAAAAGCAGATGAATATGCGTCAGGTGACGGTTTGCCTTACGCCTATCAATACGGAATACTCGGCTTTTGCCCAGGAATTCTTCAAGGGCGAGTTTTCAGGCATGCGGAAGGCCTTGACGCTGCCTGCGACGGAAATGGAACAGGCCAATCAACGACAAGTAGTTATTCGAAAGGAGCTTGAGAATTATGAAAGTGAAACTGCCGTGGACTCTGAATTCGCCAGTCGAATCGACGGAGAGCCATTCGGGGAATAACCCGGAGGATCAGACTCCCGATCCGAACACCGAGTCCCAGGAAATAGAGGGCTCTGATGATTTGGACTGGAGTAAGCAATCTGGGGTAGACGACGAGTCTATCGAAACTCCAGTCGACGATGAAATACCAGGGGACAAAACGTCTCCTGATGATGAAACTCCTGAGCCGGGCACGGAGCCTGGCAAGGAGAAGCCTGCGCCCAGGCCGGACGAGGGGAAGACCCCCGCTCCCGCAAAGGCGGAGACTCCTGAGGAAGAGAAGCCCGAGCCGCAGAGGCAAGAGGAAAAACCTCCTCCACAGGAAACTCCCGAACAGAAAGCTGAACGGGAGCGGCGAGAAGCCGAAGAGCGGAAGCAAGCAACCCAGAAACTCGAGGAGTATTACAAGCTCCCCGACGACCTGGCCGCTAGGCTCGCAACCGAGCCGGAGACCGTACTGCCGGTTATGGCAGCTCGGCTTCACGAGACGGTGATGCGCGGAGTGCAGGAAGTTGTCGCTCGAGCTGTGCCACAAATGCTGCATCAGTATCAGACAGTTACCAAGGCAAACGAGGAGAGCAGAAGCAAGTTCTACGATCGTTGGCCAAGTCTGAAGGCACACGAGGAGCAAGTTTTGCAGATCGGGCAGATGTTCCGTCAGATGAATCCGAAAGCTACGCCGCAGGACGCGCTCGAGAAGATCGGGAAGTTGGCGTGTGCAGCACTCGGTATTACCGAGGACCAGCCGAAAGGTAGGAGCGGACAATCGCCTGCGCCGAGACGGCCTAACAATCAACCGCGCAGGCCAGGTTTCAGGCCCGCTGCGGTTGAAGGTTCTCAAGGAGGAAACTCACCGCCAGCAGAGAATGTATTTACTGAGCTCGCCGAGGAATTCATCGACGAAGACCGAGGCGGCTAAGGAGCTGACGAAATGAAGTGGCTGTTGCAGTATATGAGGTGGCTGAAGACGCTGCCTCCGGGTGTCTGGGCGATGGCGGCGCTGTTTGCCCTCGTCGACCTTGCGCTGGGAACTCCTGGCGTGATGCTATCGCAGGCGATTGCAGGCCTGCGTGGCACAGGCGACTTCGGTGCGGATGAAAGGCCGAAAAGCTTCCGAGAGATGATTCTGTGGCGCAGGCCGAACGGGAATGCTCCGTTGACGGCACTGTTGTCCAAGACCGCCTCTCGGCGCGTAGATGACCCGGAATTCGCCCACTGGGAAGAGGAGCTGAATGCAATCCGTCTACAGCTGAACGATCTCGCGGGACTTTCGGCGGCGTCTACAGCGGCAACCGTGGACGGAGGCGACGCCAAGAACCTCGTGGCAGGGGACGTGCTGATGGTAGAGTCTGCCATCACTACGGCCTATGCTCACGAGATCGTGGTGGTCAGCTCGGTCACATCCAGCACGGCGATTGTCATCAAGCGAGGTCAAGCCGGCAGCACGGCGGCAGGCATCGCTGACAATACCTTCTTCACGAAGATCGGAAACGTCTTCGAAGAAGGTTCGCTGTCGCCGGATGCCGCCACTCGGAATCCGACCAAGCTGTGGAACCTGGTCCAGATTTTCAAGACCGCCTATCGTATCACCGAGACGACGAAGCGGACCAAGTTCCGTACCGGAGACCCGCTGGCGAATGACAAGAAGCGGAAGATGTTCGACCACTCGGTCTCTCTCGAACTGGCGTTTCTGTTCGGCAAGCGATTCGAAACGGTCGGACCTCAAGGCAAGCCGCTTCGCTACACCGGTGGCCTGCTGCACATGCTGTCGCTGTATGCTTCCTCGAGAATCGTGGCGTTTACTACGACTCCGACGGAAGATACGCTACTCGATGCCGTGTATCCTATCTGGGATTACAGCACCGACGCCGGCGACGAGCGGATCGTGTTCGCTGGAAATGGCGCGCTGAACTCGCTGAACCGCCTTGCGCGGAACAGCGGTAGTACGCGTATCAACTTCAACGGCACGATCAAGACCTACGGGATGCGCCTGCAGCAATGGGACTTCCCGCAAGGGAGCCTGTATGTGCGGACGCATCCGCTGTTCAACACGCACGGCAGGTTCACGAATGACATTCTGATCATCGACCCGAGTGCTCTGGCGTACCGCTACCTGCGGGATACCAAGCCTCAGGATAACATTCAGGCGCGTGACGCCGATGAGCAGAAAGGTCAGTGGCTGACCGAATGTGGTCTAGAGGCGGACCACCTCAAGACCATGATGTGGATTCACAACTTCGTGGTCCCGTAAGGAGGAGTTGAATGGCGAAGAAGCGCAAGTCGAAGAAGCGGCCAAAGCGGCCGTACTGAGGCTACACCGTGGGGTTAATTGACATTTAATCCCACGGTTCACGGAGCACTGACATGAAATCTGTCTTTGGCTTTGAACGGAAACTGAATATTCTCATAGGTTTCCCAGCTCAAGAAACCTGGGTGGGGAAGTTCGGCATAAGCCTAGTCAATATGATGGGCCACCTGATGGATACGCCCGTGCCTGGGTTTAGAGAACAGCGCATGGTGCCCATGGAGCTGAAGGGAAGTATTCTCTCGAGAAGCAGGTGCAAGCTGGTTCAGGAAGCACAGAAGCAGCACTGTACACATTTGCTCTATATCGATACCGATCAGTCGTTTCCTAGGGATACGGCTCATCGTTTGCTCAAGCATCGGAAAGATGTTGTCGGCTGCAACATCGCGACCAAGCAAGTTCCTGCTTCTCCAACTGCAAGGAAAAAAGGTGAAAACTTCTGGGGACTCTCAGTATATACAGATTCAACTTCCCCAGAGCTCGAAAAAGTATGGCGCCTCGGCACTGGAATCATGCTGCTTGACTTGCGAGTGTTTGACAAAATTGGTCTCGGCTGTTTCGAGGTCAGATGGGTCGAACAAATCCAGGATTATCAGGGTGAAGACTGGAGCATGTGCGAGGCGTTGGAGCGTGCTGGATTTGACATCTGGGTTGATCATAGACTTAGCGAAGAAGTGAAGCATTGGGGTATGTATGGCTATGATCACGACGTTGTAGGGGAGAAGCAGTTCGTAGAAGATAAAATCATAGGAGAGCGGTAATGGCCAAGCGATCAAATGCGGCTGCGATGGATAAGTATCTGGACATATTCAAGACTGGAGTTGCAGGTCTTGGTCCAGCGAACAAGATGGTGGCTTGCAATGCTGAGCCGACGACTTTCACTGAAGCGAACGCGACCTTTGCGCTGGCAGACGTTGCGATGGCAGGAGCGGACTTTACGATCGCGGCTGGTGATGCAGGAGGGAACGTCTCACGCAAGGTCACAGTGGCCGCTAAGAACGCGGTTCCTGTGGATACTGCTGGAACTGCGACGCATGTGGCGCTTGTGGACACGGTGAACTCGATTCTGTTGTTCGTGACTACGTGCACGTCGCAGGTGTTAGCTGCAGGCAATACTGTGAACTTTCCTACCTGGAAAATTGAGGTAGGCGCGCCGACCTAATGGCTGCACTTCCTCTTAGAGGTACTGCTAAGTCCGGTAGCGCCATTAACGGCGCTGACGTCACACTGACGTTTGACACCGGAGCAGGAGCACCTCAGCCGGGGGATATCGTATTCCTGTTTGGTGGTAGAGGTAATACCAGCGATGCTAACGCTTTCGGGCCGATTACTGCTGGATATATTCTTGTAGCTCAAATCGACAGCACCGGCCCGAAGTTTGGTGTTTGGTACAAGATCATGGGGGCTACTCCTGACCTGAACGTCCAGGGTGAAGGCGGAGCCAATGCGGCACATGGAGTGGCATATGGAGCCTTTGTTCTGGATGGCAGCTTGGTAGATCCAGTAATTTTCGACGCAGCAGCGACAAATACAGGTCAGGTCACAGCAGTACCTAATGCTCCTTCAATTACAACTGTAACCGCAGGAGCCTGGACTATTGCCTTTGGAGTTGCGGCAAATACTGACAATACCAGAGGCACGGTAACAGGTTATACTTTCATAATAGGAGATGTAGGTAACGATACTGACGATATTGCCATCGAGGCAGTTTGGAAAGAGGTAACTTCAGCGGGAGCTGAAGACCCCGCCGCTTGGAGTACTTGGACTAGCGGAATCGGTGGAGCTATCACTGTAGCCATAAGGCCCGCGCCTGCGGCTATTAATCTAGTAGTTGCGAATGCCAATCAAGCTCAAACAGCAGGTAATCTCGCTCTTGTACAGGTACATAACCTTACGGTTGCTGGAGGTGCACAGGCACAAGCAGCGGGTAATCTTGCGTTAACACAGCAATCGACTCTTGTCATAGCGAACGATGCACAAACGCAGTCGGCCGGAAATCTCGTCCTGACGCAAGAATCTACGCTTGCGATTGCCAATGGAGCTCAATCTCAAGCGGCAGATAATGTTGTCCTTACGCTAGGAGCAGGGGTTCATGATTTAGTCATTCAGAATGCTGCTCAGGCTCAGACGAGCGACGGAATTACGCTCCAAGAAGTACACAGCCTTTCGGTCAACGACGCTGCTCAGGCTCAGTCAGCCGAGAATCTGGCCCTTGTACAAGTTCATTTCCTGGTCATAGGAGACACGATACAAGGTCAGTCGGCGGACAATGTAGCGCTTGAAGGAGAAGTCGAGGAAGAACTACCTCCTGTAATCGTGGAGGACACTCCTGCGCCGCCTCGTCGTAGATTTAATGTAGCGCATGATTCTTACACCTGGCATCGTAGCCCTCTGGGTGGTAGGCAACGGAGGTAATGTGAATACCAAGCGCTGTCTTGATATCCTCATGCGTAGGTTAGGTAATCGGACAGATCCCGAGCTTCGAGCGACTTGTCTGGAAGAAATGCAGCTTATACAAGAAGAAGACCTTGAAAGCATGGAGGAGTTGCCTTGGTTCCTGATCTCGGAAGAGATAACTGCATTTACGGTTCCTGATGAACCTCGACTGGTATTACCGTCAGACTTCCTTCGTGAAGTCGAGGACGACAATCTGCAGCTGCTGGATGAAGATGGAACCTATGTGGACATCTACAAGCGCGGATACGACGAGGGAAGGTTAGAAATTAGCGACAACGAAGAACCTGGAGTTCCACAGATCTATAGCGTTCGAGGGCAGTATATCTTTCTTCGTCCTGCACCGGATCGCGAGTACACGGTGAGGTTTCCTTCGTATTATGCTCGACAGGAAGCTCCGAGCGATTCTGAAAGCAGCGAGAACAAATGGTTTAAGTTTGTTCCTGGACTTATGATTGCCAAGACTGGTGTGGTGATCGCAGGCGAGCATTTGGATAATCCTACTCTTACACAGCTCTTTGGCGCTCAGCAGCAACGCGGAATGGAGCGCTTGATAAACATGATCACAGCTAGGGAAGAAGCCAACAGGTCTAGGAGGATGGGCTAATGCCAGCGTTCCAGAAATTCAATTCGTTTCCAGAGAATCTCGGAAGGAAGGTTTACAACCTTCATACTGACACTCTGAAGATCATGCTGACGAACGTTGCTCCAGTCGCGGGCAACAGTGTCAAGGCGGATATTACAGAGATCGCCGCAGGTAATGGCTATGTTGCCGGTGGAGCGGCGGTTCCGAACACGAGCTTTACCCAAGCAGGCGGAATCGCAACTCTGCTTGGCGATGATCCTAACATTATCGCTTCAGGCGGATCTATCGGGCCCTATCAATGGGCGGTGCTCTACGATGACACTGCTGTTAACGATGAGCTGATAGGCTTCTGGGACTATGGAGGTCCGCAGACTCTGCTTGCAGCAGAGCAACTGCAATTGGACCTTGACGCGACGGGTATTCTCGACGTTCAGTAATGGCGCTGCCTACTTATCAGGCTGTTGGTGCTGCTGCAGAGTCTGCGGTTCTAGATGACCCTGTTGCTCCAGCTTGGCCTACTCATCAGGTAGGAGATGTTGGCCTGTTGATTATCGAGGCCGCGCATGACAGGATCTTGTTTAACAACCTGCAGGGGTTTAGGAGAATCCCTGTAAGCCCAAGGAAAAACGGGGGTCCTGGAGAAATTTCTACTACGGCTTTAACGGTGCTGTGGAAACGAGCAGAGAGCGCGGCTGAGCCCGCACCTAGCTTCAAGTGTCCTACGGATCATGCAAGGGCACAGATCGTTACTATTCGCGGATGCGCCTCGGAAGGCCTACCCTTTAATGGGTTCTCAGGCACATCGAAAGATTCATCGCTGTCGTATCAGATTCCTGGCTTTACCACTACAGATCCTGATTGCTTGTGCTTGTGGATAATTACTGGCTCTAGGTCCAGTACTTCTCAGCAAGTCACAGGGCATACGAACGCCAGCCTTTCGAATATCATAGAGAGGTTTGAATCAAATTCTGTGATAGGTAGTGGCAGTACTTGCTGTGTGGTTACTGGAGAGAAGGCAGTAGCCGGAGCCATAGACGAATTTAGCGGAACCTTCGCTAACAGCACCAGAACCGCGCTGATGGCTATGGCGTTTACGTCAGTAAACAATGGCCTCGACAAGGTTCCTTATATTCGCAGCTTTGGGGCTATAGCCGAAAGCAATGTAGCGGATATTACTCCTATCTGGCCGTATCATGAGGCTGGAGATATCGGAGTACTGATTGTCGAATCAGGTGGATTCCCAGTTACTCTGGCGTCTGCCCAAGGTTTCGTACAAGCTCCTGATAGCCCGGTGCAAAGCTCTGGTGCTTCTGGAGATCCAGCACTTACACATCTGAGTATTTGGTGGAAGCGGGCGGCTTCAGGTGCAGAAGCGAATCCTACGGTGGATTTCATCGCTGACCATGTCAAGGCGCAGATTGTAGTGATAGATAGCGTTGCCGCCTCAGGTAATCCATTCGAAGACACTGGTTCGAATAACTCTGGGGTTAGCGATGACTTTAACATTAGCTTCCCTAGTGGGGTTACTACTGAAGATCTACAGCTTATCTTCATGGTAACAGGCATTTCGGTAGATGAGAATTCTCAGGACAAGCTGTTTGAATCAGAAACCTGGGTGAATGCGGACCTGGAGTATTTGACAGTTCAATTCAAAGATCAGACCGTTATTGGAAGCGGCAGCGGTTGGGGTATTGTCACTGGATGGAAACGTACAGCCGGGGCATTTGCGTCTACGACCGGGATGCTGACTGGTGGAGTAAGCACTCGGCATGCTAACTGGATGGGAACGCTTAGGCCTGCACAACAGGCAGCGATTCCTTTAGATAAGGGACATTTTACAATCACTGGCAAAAATGCCAGCTTTCTGCGACATAGAATACTCGTTGCGGAAAAGGGAGAGTTTACTATTACTGGCAAAGCACTAGACTTTGTTATTGTGCCAGCGCCTAAACAGTTCGTACTTGGTAAGGGTACTTTCTCTATCGTAGGAAGGCCTTTGACGTTCAGGAAACGTTTCGGAGCCTGGGAACGCAGGGAGTCACCTTCGACCACTGTTTGGACGAAGAAGCTTCCGGTGGAGGACTAAATGACGCTCGAGAATCCAAGCTTTATTGAAGATTTCAATCCCGCCGCTCCGACGTTTCAGGACTTTCAAGCTGAGGGCGATGATCATCTCAGGAACATGAAACGAGCCATTAAGGCTACGTTTCCTGGGTTCGCAGGCAGGTTCGCAAGACGGAAGAATGTTACTGCGAGCGGGGCATTGACACTGCAGGACAATGGCTCGCTGATTCGAGCTACGCAGACGCTGATACTCACACCTGCTGCAGCGGCGAGCATTGGCAATGGCTGGATGGTATTCGTCAGGGCGGAAGGTGGCACTGTGACCATCGATCCGACTGCGAATGAAAAGGTTAACGGGCTTGATACTATTGCCGTTCCGTCAGGCTATACAGCGATTCTGTTCTGTGATGGAACAGAGTTCTTCTCCATGCTGGTGTACACAGAAGTGCCTACGGCTGCAAAGGCGTTTCCAACAGGTACTCGGATGTTGTTCCAGCAGACGGCGGCTCCACTTGGCTGGACCAAGATTACAGTGGGAGTATACGATAACGCTGGACTTCGGCTCACCACTGGTGCTGTAGGTACAGGCGGAGTAGACGCCTTCACTTCTACATTTGGTTCTGGAAAGGTTACGGCTGGGCATACACTCAGTATAGCCCAAATCCCCTCACATACTCACCCAGGCGGTGGTACTCCGACACCGGCTGAAGTTGGAGGAGGTCCTGGATATGCTCAGGTCAATACAGGCGCAACTGGTGGAGGTGGCTCGCATACGCATCCTCTGAACAATATGAACCTGAAATACGCTGACGCTATTATCGCGAGCATAGACTGATGAAGAAAAAGTGCCCTTTGATGAAAGGTCCGTGCATCGAGAACCAGTGTGAGTTCTGGCACACTATTGTGATGAACAAATTCTCGCCTGATGGAAGCAGCGTGCCAGAATCAGTATCGAAATGCGTGTTTACTTGGATTCCGATTCTGCTGATCGAGAACGCCAAGGAAACACGTCAAGCTGCTGCGAGTACTGACAAAGTGGCGAACGAGATGAACGCCTCGGCAAGTCAGGTATTGCTGGGCATGGTAGGCAAACGGCTTGGAATGTTGGAGGCTCCGCATGAAAGTAAGCATAATTCGTCCTGACAACATGGTGGTAGTTGACGGGGTTGGTCGAGAGGTGGATTTGTCGGACCTGGATCCAGCGATTCATGCTATTCAGTTCGATAGCAGTACGGACAAAGGTGAGATCGAATATGTTCCTGAGACTACGGAGTTAGTCGAGGAGCGTGATTTGGAAGCTGAGCGAGAGGCTACTCGCACGGCTCGCAAGCAGAATAAGCGAGAACCTGGCCCGATAACCAGGCGGGTTCCACGGCCCCGAGGTAATCGGGGGATTACCAACTTCGGCAACGTAGCCGTCTATGTAGCACGGTGGCGAGCTGCCGAAAAATCGAAGGAGAAGTAGATGGAAACGCTGATTTATTTCATTGTAGCAATAATCGTCATCGGACTGATCCTCTGGCTCGTCGAGCGATTCATTCCGATGGATCCTATGTTCAGAACGGTGCTGCGTGTATTGATAGCCATAGGATTGATTCTATGGCTGGCGTACACTTTCCTGGGTGTGGGTAGTCCTTTGAGGTAGCTAATGACTTCAACACAGCTAATTCTCTATCAGGCTTTAATGGCAGTTGTCGTCTTAGCTGTTCTTGTGGTTATTCAGCTGAGAACACAGTCAGCCATCACGTCCTTAGCCGGAGTTGCAAAAGATACTCATACGCTGGTTAACAGCAACATGGGAGTGCAACTTCGATTGACGGCTACTTTTGCTCGGCGTCTGGCGGACATTACCAATAGTCCGGAAGACATAGCTGCGGCTAATCAGGCGGATGATCTCTATCAGGAGCATGTCAAGAAGCAAGATATTGTCGATAAAGGAGCTTCTGTATGATAGATCCTCAGCTCTTCAGCTTGCTGATTAATGTGATGCTGGTAGCAGTGGTAGGCATCATTGGTTGGCTGATCAAGCGGGCAATATCTGGCAATGATGCTAAGATTGAAGAGGCAATTAAGCAAATTAACGGTGCAAGCAAAAGCATCGGTGATTTGCACTTGCTTATAGTTGGGGACTATTATCCCAGAAAGGAGCATGCGGAATACGCTCGTCACATGGATTCGACTATGGATCAGATGAGGAATAATATCCATAATCTGCGAGATTCTTTGCAGACGATTACATCCAAGATGAGCGCCTTGGAAGTGATTGTTCAAAGTTTAAAGGAACAAGCGGAAGCCATACTGGTTTCAGAGAGACAACGGGTAAAGGAATAATGTATGCTATTCTATAGCAAAGCAATTGCAGCAGTGGTAGGATTACTGGTTCTTATAGCCAGCAGGTACGGCCTTGACCTAGAGCAGGATCAGCAGTTGATTACCGACGCTATCGTGTCGATCGTGACAGCGTTTAGCGTTTACTTCGTGCCGAACAAGCCGACGACGCCGGAACAGATCAAGGAGGTTAAGAGCGAAGTCAAGGCAGCGGCCGAGGAGATTAAGAAATAGTGAGACAAACGCTCGGCAATAAGCAACGTAAGTTCACCCGGATGCTAGCGGAGCTGGTCATCTGGGCCTACGA
>WUUC01098972.1_pt1 | contig 50709 bp, 69 predicted proteins | sample 6278441 | NCBI WGS metagenome assembly WUUC01 (sample SAMN13675441, study PRJNA597444) | soil metagenome | isolation source: soil | place: USA: Washington | collected 2017-10
CAAAACCGCGTAACTTCACACCGTCAAAGTTCATAACGGTGGTTCGTTGTCTTCTATGACGGCCCGGTGCGCAAGCCCGGGCTTTATTCTTAATAAAACTTTTATACATCGCGAGTGACTTGGTTTTGATCATTCATTCGTTATTTTTGAGGAATACTTTTGCCACGGGACGGTCAATTGTTCAACTTAACATATCGTTTAACCTTTAAACTATAAAAATTTATGTTTGGATGTGCATGTCCTCCATCGGCCTCTTTAGAAGCAATCCCATCAAATGATTGCGGCCTCAACATAGGCCAGATTCAGAAACTTATTTTCCAACGCAAACAAGCCACCGCATCACCAACGGTTCCTGCGGTCGCGGATGCGGCCGATCTTGCAACGTGGACGGCATTGAAAGCGTTGACCACGAATGCAAAAGTGATCGTGACGCCATTCACCGAAGAGGTGGTCGTTCCACGCGGAACGTTCATCAAGGAAGGTGGCGATGACAATTCCACATTGAACGGTGTGGCGTTGATCGTTGGTGCCGGATTCATCCCGGTGACCGGAGTTTTCCGTTCGCTCGCGCAAGCGGTGATTCGTTCTTTGAAGAAATTGAATTGCGAAAATTATGCGAATCTCACCGTTGGATTCATCAACGAGGATGGAAAAATCTTCGGAATTTCAACCGGTGCGGCAACGACAGATTTTCGTTTGATCCCAATTTATTCATTCGGTATCGCGGATGCCGGTGCGGAGGGTTTGAATACGCACGACAAGGCACCGTTTGAATTCGGATTGAAACACGGATGGCGCGACAATCTGGTGGCAATAACACCAGCGGATTTTGACGCGTTGACCGATCTTTAATCGCCACCCATCACCAACATGGTGAAAAAAATATCCGCGCGGGTTTTCACCGATCCGCGCGTTTTTTACTTAAAACCAAATCGTCACGATGGCAATTCTTGATAAAAACAAAATCCCGGACATGCTCAAAAAGGGCGGGAATCGGGGAAACGAATTCGAACGATGCACGCGTCATGACAAACGCGCGGTGATGCACACGGAGGCGTTCGATAAAAGTAAAGACGTCAAGGCCTTGAATGAATTCTTGACGTGGGTTGCCAAAATCATTTCCCCGAAAAAGATGGAGGTTTTTACCCATCTCGTCACGTTCCCATTGCCAACGGTGGACATCACGGAAGGGATTTTCAACGAATTGAAAAAGATTTTTGATGCGCACAACCGCGTCATTTCACACCAATTCTCCAACCCGGGATTGGTAGAGGATTGCAACGAATACCGGAAGAAAATCCGGGACTATGACTTCTGGCAGAACGATGGATTTGCCGCAATGAAGTCCGCGATCAATTCCATCATGATTGTCGATCTCCCGGCATTGAAATTCAATTCCGAGGCGAACGAATTTGATCAATCAACCGAAAAACCGGAACCCTATTTTTATTTGTTGGACATCGAGAACGTGATCGAAATGGATGTCAAGAAGGGAATATGGAAGGTCGAATACATCATTTTCCGCGATCCGGTGGCCGAGAAAACGATCCACGTGTTTGATGATGCGTTTTACCGCACGTATGTATCGGAGAAATCCGACAAATGGACGTTGGTGTCGGAATCCCCACATGACCTTGGATATTGCCCCGCGCGATCATTTTGGACGACCCCTTTCACCCGGTGGTCGAAGGTTCAAAAATTGGCCCCGATCACGAAATCATTGGCCGCTTTGGATTGGCTTTTAACTTCAATTGTTTTGAAGCGACATCTAGGCTTGTATGCCGGTTTTCCGATATATCAATCGTATGAGCAAAAATGCGATTATTTGGACGAGGAAACCGGGGCACAATGTGATTCCGGTGTGTTGCGTTGGGAAGTCCCATCACACAACGACTCAACAATATTGATCCCAAAAACCGGGGCGTGTCCTAAATGCGCGGAAAACCGTGGCGGTCTTGGTGCCGGGGCACACATCATCGTTCCGGGCCGGGCATCTAATGACGAACCGGACATGATCCACGGGATCGAAGTGGTCGGTGCGGAAAAGGATTCTTTGGACTACAACAAACAGGAAGTCGAAGATCAAATCGCATGGATCACATACAACATCATCGGCATCGCGGATGAAATGTCGAAGGAGGCCGTGAACGAAAAACAAGTGTTCGCCAATTTCGAATCGCGTCAAACCGTGTTGATGGACGTAAAAACCAACTTCGAATTGATCCAGAAATGGACGACCGACACATGGTGCCGCCTTCGTTACGGCAAACAATACGTTGGATCGACAATCGACTATGGATCGCTGTTCTTCCTATACACCACGTCCGAAATGATGGACATGTTAAAAATCGCAAAGGATAATGGATTGCCACAATACGAGCTTTCCAACATCCGTTCGACTTTAATGAACACCAAGTATCGGAACAACCCGGACATGTTGAAACGGGTGAACATCCTATCGGAAGTCGAACCATACCCGGGCTATTCACTAAACGATTTGAATTCGTTGCTTAAATTGACGAAGATTGATCCCCGGTTGGTTGAGTTGAAGGCAAACTTTGAACTATACGTGAAGCGTTTCGAGCGGGAATACACCGATGTCGTTTCATTCATGCAGTTCAACGACTTGCAAACCAAGATTGACTTAATGAATGAAATCATGTTGGGATATGTAGAAGAAAACATGATCGAAGAAGAAGCGACAACCGAACCAATAACCGGAAACGCGGGCGCACAACCACCGGGCGCGGGAAATTCCGGTGGCGGTGGTGGATCGGGACAAGGGGACGGCCCGGGATTTGGACAATAACGGATCAAGCGCGGAAGCGTGAGTCATAAATCGATTTATTCAACAAAACTTTTTACACTATGTCACGGGAAGTTCCTGAACGTTTAAAATCGGTGAAGATGTCCGGCAATCGGACACATGCCGAAATGGAGATCTTGCGCGAAAAGCAAGTGAATGGCGAAACCGGAAAGATTCCGGCCAACAAGGCCAATGCAATCAATGACGAACATTTCCGCAAGGAGTATGGACGTTACATGATCAACGATTATGATGCGAACGTGTATCACGTTGCAATGGAGGCGCGTTTGTTCAATCATCAAACGGGCGCGAAGATTTCGAGATCAAAGGTGCAAACATTTGAGCCGGCAACGTTCAGACAATTGATTGCGAACAATGGTTTCCACGGACACATCACGTTCATCTTGCATGATCCGACATTGAAGCAAACCGAAGCGGGTGAAACCAAGGGCGTTGATACGACCGGCAAGGTTTTACCGAACGAAGGAACACCGGTTGGCGGACAAGGAAATGTGAACGCGGACAAGGACAACGTGAACCCATTGCGTGATGGTGTTGGCACGCGTGATTCCGATAAAGGAAACGCTGGTGCGGGTGGTGAATCCGATGACCAAGGTGGTGACGGATCATTAGGAAACACGAACACGGGTTCCGGTGTTGGCAATGGCCCAGGCCCGATTGATCCAAACACGGTTGACGCCACGGATATGAACGATGCCGATGCAAAGGCATTGTACATGGACTTGACGGGCAAATCCGCTGACGGTCGTTGGTCGTTGGAAAAATTGAAAGAAAAGATTGCCGAAGTACAAGGCAAATAAAAATCTGCTGGCCTCCGGGATCACGTGACGATTTAAACGCATCGTCATGCCCGGCCCGCCAGTAACACGGATTTAAACGGGACTTAAATTCCAAATATATGTTTGTTATCAAAGAAGGCACGCCAGCCGAAAAAATAGGCGAGGGAACCGATCCCAACACGATCAAAGCGATCGAATCATATCTTGGCAAGGCCGGATATGTAGTGAGAACCACCGATGCGGAGAAATCATTTCTCGAATCTCACACGCAACAGCAAATTGATCAACATACTTCTAAATTCGCCACCAATCTTGAAAACGATGTCAAGCAATTGACCGGGATCGATAAGGTTGCGAACGAAAAGTATTATGATTATTTCAAACGCGCCACAACCGCACGTCTGCAGAAAATCAGCGACCTTGAAACCAAGATCGCGGACTACGAGAAAAAAGGCGGGGCTGGATCGGAAACGATCATCGCGGATTTGAAGAATCAATTAACATCCGCACAGGACACGTACACCAAAACCATTTCGGAAAAGGAAAAGGCATTGCAAGATCTGCAATCACAATTCTTTGGAACACGGTTGAACGGGACGTGGGATAGTGCGCTTGGTGAGATGCGCGGGAAGTTCATCGATAATCAATTCCTCAATGCGGAATTGGAAATGCGCAAGACACGGTTCTTCAATGAACACACGGCCGAGGAATCAAACGGACAAATTGTTTTCAAGAACAAGACGACCGGAAAGATTTTGATTTCAACCAAGGACGGCAAACCAAAATCAACCGCTGAGGTCACGGCCGAATTGTATGTTGATCTAATCGACAAGAAGAAAACACAAGGCGGATCGGGTTCCGGTGGTGGTGGAAACGGTGGTGAAGGTGGCGCGGGCGGTGGTGGCGACAACACGCTGGCCAAATACAAGGAAACGCAAATCCCGGCCGACAAAATAAAAACCGGTGTTCAACTTCACGACTACATGAAGAACGAGCTCAAATGGGATCAATCAACGAAGGAATTCGGTGAGGCGTTCAAACATTTCATGACAACGATGAAATTGCGGATCAAATAAATCCGTATCTTCACAAGCCATAACTGTATTTTTGCCCGGGTGTTGGTTGTTATCACCCGGGTTTTTTTTAAATCGAACCACCATGATCAACGAACAAGAAAACATCATCGTCATTGTTGGACATCCCGCCACGGGAAAAACCCATTTGTCCAAGGAACTCGAAATCAATTACCCGGATTATCGCATCATCCATTCGGATGACTACATGAAGCACGGGTATGAAAAATCTTTATATGTCATGTTGGAAGACATCGTCACATCGCCCAACAAGAAAATGATCATCGAGGGCGTTCAAACACCGCGATTGTTGCGCAAGGGTTTAGAACTAAACAATTTCAACCCGGACGTGATCATCAACACGACAGCGGACGCGCACACGAAATTGGAACGATACAAATCCCGGGGTCAGGTTTATCCGTATGCGATGGAAAAAAACATCGACACGGTGATGGCCGCATATCGTCAACGTCTATGGTCAACGCATGGAATCAAGGCACCCCGTCTTATTGAATGGCAATCATGAAGGCGACAGCGAAAATAAATCGCGTCTGCATGGCCGTCTTGAAATTGACCGATTCAGAATTCAATGAAATGGAAAAGGTCGCCCGGGAGCAGATCGCATATACCCATCCATTGAAATACGCAACCGCCTCGATGTGGAACAACATCGGCCGTCACAATCTTCATGTATTGCGAGATTTGCGTAGATTACGCAACACCATCAAACGCACAATAAATGAAAAAGGTCGGAATCACAATTGACGATTGGAAGGAAACCAAATTCGTGAAGGAATTGCACGCGCAGGGGTTCCAAAATCTCACCGTATCCAAATTTTCCAAGGGCGTCAAATTGATTTCGGTTCACGTTGAGGAAGATAAAATTGAAACGGTTCGCAGACTATGCGTGAAATTGCAATCAACCATTAGACGCGGGGATAATTGATGAAGGCAAAACTAACCGAACCATTCAAGGGATCGTATGTGCCCGATGAAGCGATCTTGGAAATGATGATCAAATACAAACAAATCTTTTCCTTCCTTCACGCGATGCATGCCGATATAATGAAGTTATCGATACCGGAATTTCAACGCAAACATGATGAATTGAAACGATCGATCCCTTGGAGGGAAGCCAAGGAAGTGTTAATGCGTACATTCAATTACGAAAAATCTACCGTTGCCACCGGTGATTCAATCAGACGATGCATTCGGATATATGATGACTATTTGAAAAATGGCGGTATCAAAAAGTGAATTGCAAAATCTATTCACGTGCGATCAATTGATTTGCCGTGCATGCCGATCGATCGTATTCCTTTGTCCATCCGTGCCGCAACCCATTAGCCGAAGGGAAATCAAGGCGGCATACATCTCCCATCTTAAAAGTTGTTTCTCACTAAAACGGTTGATCGTGACCGAGCGAAAAATAAAAGTCCACGCGACTTGCGATTCATGAACTTTGTTTGCCTATTTTTGAAGCATTCCCATGAGTACACGGGACGTCACTCCGGGTTCTATAATCATTTGTTCAACTTAAATCCGTTTACAACATGTCATTAGTAAATACCCTAATGCAATCACTGCGGACGCAATACCCGAACAATTTAGACAAGAACGAACAACGGATGTCTGAATACGGTGCGCTCGACTTTTTCCGCCAAGAAACGAATTCCCCCAACGGGATCATGGACGAGGATACTCGAACCAAGATTAAAAGTTCGTTTGGCAATACCGTTGTTGTTCCCGTGTTGGATGCGCCCGATGTAACAATCGGAAACGTCCGCTCATGTACAATTCCCGATCAAGAGAACACGTCCCAATTGGTGACGCTGACATTTGCGACATACGCATTTGGTTTCTCGATGTATCCCGCGCAATACTATAACAACGATGTTAAGTATCAGCAGGATTTCGATCGCAAATTGACCGCGTATCTTTTGAAATTCGCGGAAACCCTTGACCTCGCTTGTGTGAACGTTCTTGAAACAAACAAGAACACGTATGCCGGTAACCTTGCCGCATATTTCCCATTCACATCTTCATCATTGCAAATTGCGGATGCCGAGAAGGAAGATCTTTTCAACCAATTGAACACGATCACACGTGAGATGAATTATGTCGGGAAACCGAACATCGTTTCATCATACGGATTGCTGCCGATGGTTGAACGTCTCCGGAACCAAGGCGCGGGCAATTCAATAAATGAAGCGTTCCAATTAGCGGGATACAATTTCTTCCCAACGTCACGCGTAACCGTGCCGGGTGGAGCGAAGTCTGTGTTCTATGCGGTTGAGAATGGTTCCGTTGCGATGGAGAATCGTAACGACCCGGATGCAATTCTTGGGCACCGCATCGGTGATCACATGATTTGGGAGCAGGTGAACGTTCCAATCGTCAATTTGGAAATGGCATCGTTCTATCGTGAGGATTGTTCCGATGCGCGGAATCTTCAATCCGGTACGGCCGGCTTGACCCGCACGAAGAAGGAAGGCTTTGAATGGTCAACCGATGTTGTGTTCATGACCGCTTACAACAGCGACACCGTGAACAAACACCAGCCGATCTTGAAGGGCACCGTATCCGCGACATAATCGCGCGGATACCGTTTTTAAATTCAATTGTTTCACATTTAAATTTCCATAGATGAACCCAGGAAATCCAACCATTGAAGCCGGAGCGGGCAAAGTTGACACCGGCAAGAAATTCGTAATGCCGGACGGAACCGTGCATCCGATTTACCGGAAGACGTTGGCCCTTGATGGCACAACGTCATCATTGCCGAACAACACCACGAAAAACGTGGCGCATGGTGAGTCGATCGCGTTGAACAAATACGCGAAGGTCACGGAACTTCGTGCGGATAACGCAACAACAATCAAGACGCTTGAATCCGTTGGCGTGACGGCCGAGATCAATGCGACAAACATTGTGGTTGCAACGACATCCGACTTATCACTATATCTTCGCGGATTGGTGACCATCGAGTTTTGTCTGTAATCTTCCATAACATTCCAAAGAAAGGCCGGATCATTCCCGGCCTTTTTTGTTTACTTTGAATTAAACATCGCGAACCATGTATCAACCGCAAATCATCCAAGACGAATTCATGGGATTGGTTGGATTCCGTCAAACCGAATCCACGGACTTCCCGCAATTGTCCGCCACATTGTTGAAGACGTCAACAAATCTCCTTGTCGAACATTCGTTGATCAACATCGAGAACATCGACATGACGGCACGCAATTACGCGACATTCTCTTATCCGGCCTATGTGGCGTTAACGGAATACGACACGGATGAACGCGTCCGCGCGGCCAATACCAAGGTGTATCGTTCCAAGATTGACGGCAACGTGGGGAATGAACCATCGGTGTCACCGACACAATGGGAAGAGGTGAATCTATTGTCGTTGCATTTGGAAGACGTTGTGCGATCATCGATCGATCAAGTCGTGGAACGGGTGTTTGAGGAAAAGAAATTGCGGAAGGAAACCAAAACCGTTTTGGAATCCACCCGGGCGATGGATGCGGCCGGATCGATGAATGATTTGATTGTCAAGACCGGCCGTCTCGTTGGCGTTCGCGTTCAATTGATGCATTCACAAAACATTGCGGTGATGGTGGAACAAATCGGCATCCAACTTTCACAAGCGCAAACATTGACGTTGCACATTTTCCATTCGTCCCAAGCGGAGGAAATCGCATCAATCGATATTGATCCATCACGGCCGGGATCATTCGAATGGTTCAGACCGGAACAATCTTTGATCTTCCATCATCTATCCAGTGAATATGCATCGGGCGGATACTTTTATATTATGTATGACGAAGACGACTTGGTCGGCCAAGCGTTGGATGCGCGGTATAATTATACGGATGCTCCGTGCTCATGTAATCCATACGCATATCGCAATTGGACACGCATGGCCCGTTTCCTTTCTCTTGCCGCTGTTTCAATTGAGGCGACAGACCGACCACCTACCGTTGAGGAATTATTTGACCAAACGAAGATCAAATACAATCCCGGAACAAACTTCGGATTGAATTTCGATTTTACAGCCAAATGTGATTTGACGGATTTTCTGGTGCGTCAACGATTCATATTCGCCCCGGCATTGCGTGACATGGTCATCGTGAAATTGCTTGACCAAATGAAAAACTCAACACGTCAAAATGGTGTGGATGACAAAACGAAGTCGCTTGCCAATTTCGCATTGCAATCGCGATCCGTTGGTGGTGGTGGTTTGATCGATGATCTCAACCGAAGATTGAAGACCGTGGATTTTGAAATCTCCGCATTGGATTCCGTATGTATGCCGTGCGCGATGAAACCCGGTGTCAAGCATTCATCGTTTGGTCTTGCATAATGAATCCCTTTGATGACATCCGCATGCGGGTTCGAAATGTCCGCGACAACATCGGAACGATTCTTCGCGAATCGATTCGTGAGTCCGCGCCCGTCATCGAAGACAAGATCACGGAACAATTGGGACGAGGGGAACGTGGTGACGGTGCGATGTTGCCGGACTATTCACCCGTGTCTGTAAACAATTACGGGAAACGTCCCGGGCCAATGACGTTGAATGATAAGGGGGATTTCTGGCGTGCGGTTGAGGTTGTGTGGGAAGATGATGGATTCACGATTCGGAACAACGATTGGAAGGCGACTAAACTCGCATTGACATACGGTCGTGAAATCATCGAAATACAACCGGAATCTTTTCTCGATATTCGCAACGACATCTTGACGGATGTGATCATGTTCAACATAAACCGTGTCTTCGTCTATGGTTCAATATAACTTAAAAAATCCGACCGTTGTTGCCGTTCCCGATCCGCAAGATTTGGATTTGGCGATCCACCAAGTTCAAGTGAAATTATCATCGCTCGCATGGTTGGAAAAGATTTTCGGACGTGCGCGGGAATTCCCCGTCAAGTCTGCGGATGGGAAAACCGTGAACCGCGAACCCCGTGTGTATCAATCGGCCGGGGAATATTATGCACCATTCCCAAATGACGCACTTCAATCATATTCGTTCTTCATGGCCGGTCAACCGCGATCATTCGAGGAATCGAAACCATTCGACCCGATCAAGTTCATGGCGTCACCGATGGCGTTGATCGTTTGGGGCAACCTAAAACGCATCGACCCGGCAGTGGACTATATATTCACGGAACGATTGGTGAATCAAACCACGGCTATCCTAAACACAATGCCGGGTGTTGAATTGGTGCGGGTATTTGATGAGAATTCACGGGACATTTTTCGCGGGTTGACATTGAACGAAACACACCAAGGATTGTTGATGCACCCGTATTTCGCATTCCGAATCGAATTCATCATCCGATACAAAATGAAATGTCCGTCAATTTAACAACCGACCATTTGTTCCATGACTTGGTTGAGTTATATTTGACCATGCGGGACGGCATTGGTTTTTTTGTTACTATTACAGAAGCAAACAAACCCGTGTATGATTCGCGACACATTTCCACAAATAGTTGTCTATGGAAGAAGTAAATGTTTGGCAAGTCGTCTCATGGCTCATTACCGGGTTGATTGGTTTGGTCTTATTTTTTGAACGGTTGCACCGCAAGGAAACGGCCGACACAATTAAGGCACATGGTCAAACATTGAGTCAACATCAAATGGAATTGCAAGAACTAAAGTCCATCGTGGCAATCAACACCAAATCGGATGAACTCCGAATGGAATCATTGCAAAAATCTTCCGACACCATTTTGGATGCGATCAAGGACATCAAGATCTCGCAAGGCACATCGCAACAAGAAGTCAAACAAATCGATAAACGATTGACCGACTTCATCATCGACACGTTGCGAAAATAATATTCCAATAAATTTGCAAATTAATTTATAGCGTATACCTTTGGTGTAGCTAGTGGGGTTTTAAATAAAAGCCGTTGCCGTTCTGGCGCGGCTTTTTTCCAAGCCCCCGCGTAAACGAACCACCACAATCATGAAATTCACCATTGGATATTTCCCGAATGAGAAAGGCGACTTCACATTGACCGTTGATGATCAACCGGTCGGATTTGTGAAGGACGAGGCCATCGCACAATTGTTTCAATCCCTTCAAAACGAAATCGACAACAACGAATTGTGGAAGAAGGAACAAATTGCCGTATGGGGTGGCGTTGACAAATACATGCGCAACCATCCAGAAATGGATTTGGGTATGTCGATTTCCAAAAAGGTTTTATCAATGCTTCGCGAACGCGATGCGATCGTTAACATTCTAAAGATTGCGCGATGAAAAAAATGGATAGACGTTTACGTGCGGCCTTGTTGGCGAATGATCTCCATTCAAAAATGATGCAACCCAACGGCCCGGAGGATGTGATGGATTTGATCGCCCTTGACGCCATTGATCTTGCGCACGCAATATTGAGACGGAAACAAAAATCCGGTTTCGAAGGTCAAAAACTTAATTATGAAATTTGTAACCGCATCGCGCAAATGCAAATCTCGGTTGAACAGGCCGCGATGGTGTGGTCACGCGACAACATCGATTCGTTTGATTTGGTGTTGATGAAACAAATAGAAGATTCGGTAGGAGCCCGGAGGAACGAAATTCCGCCACGAAGCGAATGGCCGCGTTGTGTCGATTGTGGCGGACTCGTTCACCCAAAGAAATCGCAAGACTCATGGATCATTGACGGTGATCGGGTTTATCGTTGTCACAAATGCGTTGATTGATATGGGTAAATGCTTTAATGTACCAACACCGCCACCACCACCGTTTCCGTTCGGATGTGGCGACACACCACCGAAATCCATCGACCATTGCGATGAGATACCCGGTGGACTTATAAAGAAAGTTCGCGTATCTTGGGATTACCCCGAGGACAAGATTTTGGAATTGGGCGATACGCTTCATTTTCATCCGTTGCCTTGGTGCCGCATGATCGCGAAATCGATCGGGTACGACAATGCGTTGGAACATTTGCGGAAGTATTTGCATCAACGCATCGACCAGCGATTCAATGGAATTAAAAAATAAATTGTTTTACAATAAAGGTTCGGCCGCATGGTATCAAAAGCTTGGCGAGACATTTGCAATCACATCGCGTCCGCGATTCGTGGATGGAAAAATAATCATCGAACAGACCTTCCCGGGAATAATCGAAAACGTGCGACACCACATCGTGATCACGTTGTCGCCCGAAGACATCCGTGGAATGATGAAATTGATCGGGTCGAAGAAAAGCTCCGGGTCACGCTCCACATCGCGCGATTCAATTGTGCCCGAACGACATTCGGCCACCGAAACTTCCGGCACATGACCGAACATCAAATCGAGCGTGCCTATCATTGCTTCGATGCATATCAAAATCAATTGTTCAAACTAAAACGTGCATACTAATGAACTTCACTAAACCAGAAAATTCAAATTTCACATTCAAGGCGGGGAACAATCCATCGACCGGAGATCTCGATGTCACGTTGGCATTTCGCGAAGACATCCCGGGCCGGGCGTTTGGGATTTCCGAATGGATCGTGACCGACAAGGAATTGGAGGAAATCATCCGCACGCGCAAGGTTTATTTGTCAATCATGGGTGTGGGAATGCCACCGGTTAACGTGTTCGCATTTAATCCATTCACGACATACGGTTACTATCCGGCCGAATTGGTGGCGGGGAAATTAGTTGATCCGCGCGAGGATGAACAATTCGGAAAATGGATGAAGATGATCGAAGAAGCGATCACGGCAAATCCATTCTTCACAAAGTTAAGTAAGAATCCGACCGCGCACGTTGATGTGCGGACATGGCGGCAGATTTATAAATCCGGTGGATCACTTGAAAAGATTGTCACCGATCTTATTTGTTGGGTACAACGTCACAACGCTAAACAAAATTAAATATGATCTGGTTACTCTACATCATCGCGGACGCGATCGCAAATTGGTTCATCATCGAACGCATGCACAAACGCCCGGATTATTTGATCTTGTTCCTCATTCGTGGCGGTGCCGCGATTCTATACGGTGCGATAGTTCTTCACACGGTGCCCGGGCAATTCCTTTGGTGGTTCATCACCGTCACGTTTTCCTTCGCGTTTCCGTTCAATCTATTGTTGAATAGGATGCGCGGACGTGCCCTTGACTATTATGGCGCGGAATCCGGGATCATCGATCGTTGGGTCGTTAAACACAAATTGCACGGGGCGTATTTCATCACAACGATTGTGATGTTTGTGATGGCGGTAATTGTCCGCATCATTTTCTGGCCGGGCTTATGGTGAAATATCTTCCACGAAAGCGCAAGAAGGCATTCGTCAAACGTTATGGACGGGACGCATGGAGGATTTACGAAAACATGGGAAGTCGTGTGAAAGAAATTCGGGAACGACCGATCCAAACAATACGAGAAGCGGTGGAATTGGCCAGCACAATTGCGGCCGGGGTTTGTCAATTACATCATTTAGCTTACAAACGCGCAAGCAAACGTAGACCCGTGCCCGGATTCCCTCATGGATCGTATGGTGGTGAAGGGATTGCATTGGTTGGCGAACATGGTAAAGAAGTTATATCAAATAGTGATACTAAAGTAATCTTAAAAAGTTATGCCAACAAAGGCGCGACTCTAAACTAAAAACCCCTATACAATGAAAATGATCTTTATCGAAGTCTTGACCATTGGAACCATCATCGGATTTTTGATCGCATTCTTTTTCTCATTGATGATCAAATGGGAATTGGTTCACCGATTCGATCTCGAAATGCGAAGGAAGAATTCAATGACACGATTTTGTTTTTTGTGCGTGGCGTTCTGGTTGTCGTTGGCGTTGTCGTTGGTATACGTGGCGTATTGCGGAACGTTCCGTGCGGAATTTATATTCATGATACCGATCGGAACAATGATCGGTGTTCATGCTAAATTGCCATATCAAAATTGACTCTTATGAAAACCAAATCCATAATTGTGTGCGCATTGCTAGGCTTTGCGCTCATGGCGTTTGTTCCACGTGATACGGAACCGAAAACGGAAATAGTCAAGACGGAGATTGTTGCACCGGTGGCCGGTGAAATGACTGCGTTGTATGAAATGACAACCGTGGAATTCGAAAAGTACAAGGGTAACATGGACGCGTTCAAGGAATTGAAACCGCGCAATGTCATCGCGGATTCCAAGTACAAAGACTTCGTGGCGAAATTCAATCTTGAAAGGCGAATGAATAAAGCGGAATGCCCCGGGGGAACGTGTTGCACATATTATCAACAACACAAGAAATGTTATGTCTGCTTTTTTCCCGGTGGTGGCGTCATGCTCGCAACGGAAATTTGCGAAACGTGTGTGGGATGTGGGTTTGAGTGATATTCACAGCCCCCGCAAGGGGGCACCTTTTTTATGAAGCCAACCGCACGATTCCGAATCACACATCAAAATTGCGAATGGATGCACGCCATACCATTGAATGATGATGCGAGAAAATTGATCCACGGAAAACGTGCAGCGTTGATCCCGGCAACACCCGAGCCGGAATGGAAGCGTTTGGAACGCGAACGGGAAATCAAAGAGATATTAGAAAAAACCGAAGCACGATGCACGAACTCAAACTCACTTCTAAAACGATCACGCTCGCGGACGACATAGATGAATTGCCAATAAAGCTTTTCAATTTGGTCAACGAATTTGCAATGCAAGATTTCGAGGTTGGTAATTCGATGGGTGATGTTGATCGTCACGAACATCGCATCGAGGTACTTTTAGCAAACGGAAAAACAACCGAGGCGATTCAAGTTCAAAAGAACAAACGCCAAACATTTTATGCGATGCTCAATCGCATCAATTTTAAATCACTCACGTTCGCATGTCACGTCACCAAGATTGACGGGTTGATGGTCACGGATCACACACCGCAAAATCTCATCAAGATGATGGATGAATTATCCGATGACGGGTTGACGATGGCAATGGTGAAACAAACGCTGGACGTATTAAAAAAAAAATTGAAGTCCAGTTAAAACAATTCTATCCCGGCAAGTACGGGTCGGTCGGATCGACCGAATTCAATTCACATTTGAAGTCAAGCTTAGTCGGTCAATTGAAATGGATCATCACCGGTGACGAAAGTTTTTTGGATGCCGTGGTGAAGGCGAATACTTATTTCGTTAATTTGGACAAACCAAAAAATCTTGACTATGGTTTCGCGCAGAACTATATCGTTCTTGCCCGGAAACAATTTCAACAATTATGCATTGCCTTGATCACAAACGGTGTGCAAAATCCCGAGGAATTGACCGTATTCAAGTTTATGGAAACCATCCAATTCTATGAATCTAAGCGGGCAAATCAACCTCCAACAAATCGTCCAATACAATCTCGCGGACGTTCAATTCGTAAAGGAAGAACACGCTAAGACACAAATTGTCTTGCATCATTCGGCCGGATGGGATAATGCCCGGGGCATGTTCGATGGTTGGGCCGCTGACAAACAACGTGTGGCGACCGCGATGGGAATCATAGACAACGGAACGTTGCACCAATGTTTCCCATCAAAATATTGGGCTTGGCACATCAACATTTTATCCAAAGGGAATGCGATCAAGAGCGATCCGCGATTCAAAAAATTCATGACGTATGCGCATGGTGAATTGTTAGAAAAGAAATCCGTTGCGGTCGAGGTTTGCAATTGGGGGCCGTTGGAATCAACACCAGACGGATATAAAACCTGGGCCGGAACAATCATCCGGGATGATAAACGCGTCATAATGTATGACAAGCCATTCCGTGGAGCTAAATTCTTTGAACGATACACGGATGCGGAAATCGAGGCGCTTTGGAAATTGATCCGCTATTGGTCGGAACGTTACAACATCCCGACAACATACCGAGATTCGATGTGGGATGTGTCCGTGCATGCGGTCGGTGGTGATCCGGGCGTATGGACACACGTGTCATTCCGATCGGACAAATCCGATATGCACCCACAACCGGAACTCATTCAAATGTTAAAATCATTATGAAAAAACTTATACGTGACACCATGATGGAAAACGGTGAATACTCGATGAAACGGGTTTCCGCGTTTACCGCCTTCTGGATTGCACAACTCTACATCGTTGCCGTTCACATTTGGGATTGGAAAGTGATGGAGTTTGTATATGAATGGTTGATGGGATGGTCGTTCTTGGCCGTCACCGGAACGGTCGTTGATAAAAAACTTATGAACAAGGCCAACATCTTCAACACCATGACGGGTGGCGGAACCGTCCAAAAGGAAACCGTTGAGAAAACAACCACAACAACAAAAGTCGATGGAAAAAAAACAGATGACATCGGGTAAATTTATCCTAATATATATTTTGATCACCGCGATCGGTGTGGCGGTATTAGTGTATTTCCTTGGCGACAAGAAATCGGACAAGGAAATCATGCGGGAATATATCGACTCATTGTTCGTTGGATCGAAGCAAACGATTACTTTTGATTCAATCCAATCCGTGAACGAAAAACGGTTGACCGATTCGATTCGAACAATTCGAAGGGAACTCGATGTCGAACGTTCGGCCCGGAGGCGAGAAACGCAAATCATCCGCAATGAAACAAAGAAACTTCGCCACCGTCTTGATTCTATTGGCCCAATTGATCGCCCCGATTTGTGATGCCCAATTCAATCTATACACCAAACTAAAACGCGGCCACCCGTGTCCATACGATTCATGTGTGGCAACGGAATTAAATCAATGGCGAAGAGAATCCGCGTTCATCACCACATTGAAGGCCGAAAACGCATCGTTGTTTTTGGAAACAAATTCCCTGCGTTCGGAAATTAGCCTTGCGGATTCCACAATCACCACGTATCAAACGGAATTGTTTATCGTGAATCGCGCGAACGTGCGCAAGGATTCCGTCAATCAAATCATGGCGACAAGTCTTTCCGACATACACCGGATCGCATCGAAGGCATTGGAACCGGATCGATGGTTCGAACGCAAGGAATTGTGGTTCGGTGTCGGATTTCTTCTTTCACTTTTAATCACACGATAACATGGAATTTAAAAAGTATTCGTGGGAAGATTTCTTTTCGTTCAATGATGACACACCACTAAGCGAATTCGAAGCGTCCATCGCCCGTATGGAAAAAACATATACGGAGATGAAGGATGTCGTTGTCAAGGCAAACGAGAGCATTCTCAAATCACAAGAATCACTTGTCGATCAAGCGAAGGTGGTTTTAAAAACGGTTGAGACCACGCAAATCGCACAAGCGGGTTCGGCCGATACGATGGAGGATGCCGCCAAATCCACCGCGACATTGGCGGTCGAAATGAAATCGTTGCGTGATGCCGAGGCCGCGAACGTGAAGCAGATTTCGGAATTCGAAAAACAATTGTCATCGCTTAACACCACGAAAGAAAAGGCTCGGAAGGTCACCGATGGTGAAGTGAATTCATTGAAGGCCTTGGAAAAACAATTGGCGGAAGCGATTGGCACATACAAATCATTCGGTGATGCCACCGACAAATCCGTGAAGGATAGCCAATTGAAGAAGATCAAGGAACTATCGGAACAACACAAGATCGCGTCCGGTGCCTTGAATGATGCGAAAAAATCTGCGGTTGCAGCGGCCGGATCATACAACGAACTCAACAACCGTGTAATTTCTGCCAAGAAGCAATTGAAGGAAATGGGTAATGGGTTGGAAAATCAATCCGTTGAATTCAAAGAACTGCAGAAATTCGTTGCCGAGGGAACCGAAAAATTGAAGGGTTGGGACAAGGCGGTCGGTGATTCCAAACGTGAGGCCGGAAATTATGAGGGCGCGTTGAAAAATCTGAAAATTGAATTCAAGGCGGCACAAGATCAAATGATCGTGATGGCACAAACGTTCGGAACGGAATCCGAAGAATTCCAAACGGCAGCGACACGTGCCGGTGCATTGAAGGATGAAATCGGTGATTTAACCGAGGCCGCATCTACCGTGGCGGGTTCACCATTGGAGAACATGTCGTCCGCATTGGGAAAAACATTCGGCAAATTAAAGGCCGGTGATTTTAGCGGTGCGATTGATAGTGCCCGGCAATTCGCCAAGGTCGGCAAAACGATCACGTTCAAGGAGGCCGCGAATTCCGTGAAACAATTCGGTCAAACGATCGGTATTGTAGGCAAGGCCATTCTCACCAATCCATTGTTTTTACTTGCGGCCGTCATCATCGGGATCGCGATCGCATTATATAAATTACGGGATTCACTCATCCCGGTAAAAATTGCGATGAATGCCATCGGTGCAGCGATCGGATTCGTTGTTGATATGTTGAAAGATTTTTCCGATTGGTTGGGCATTTCACAATTCGGATTGGAGGAACAAACGAAGGCGATCGTTGAGAACGCAAAGAAAACGATCGAAATGCAGACGTTGAAATATGAACGCACGATCGCATTGGCCGAGGCGGAAGGAAAAGCGGTGATCGATTTGGAACGCGCGAAATTGCGTGCGATCATGTACACCGCACAAAAGGGAATTGATGCATTGCGCATCAAACAAAAAACCGTTCTTGGTTTGAACGAAGAGGAGAAGGAAGATCTCGCGGAATTGATCAAGGCGTATGACAACGCATATCAAGAATTGCGTGTGTTGAATGCGAAAACCGTGACGCAATACAAGAAGGATGCGGAAGAAAAATTGAAGGCGGAACGCGCGGCATTGATCGAGGTTCGAAAAATGCGGATTGCCGCATCCATAGAATCGCAAGAACGAATCGCGGCCAACGAATTCAACGGGTTCCAAATCCGACTCGATGCGATCATGAAAGCCGAACGACTTCGAAATCAATTGATTCTTTTGGAACGTGATAAGGCGGTGAAGGAAGCGAACGGGATCGTTTACAAAGAGGTTGCGGCCCGGGAAGAAGCGAACCGACAAATCGTTGCATCCGCACGCGCACGCGAGGCCGCACAAATCGCGTTGTTGGTTGAGACCGACAAGAAGGCCCGGGAGATTTTCAAACGAATGGTGGACGCCAATCGTGCATTGGAAACGGAACGGTTGAACACAACCATTTGGGTCAACCAACAAATTTTGAAAGACGAAGAGGCGTCATTGGATGATCGTCTGTCGGCATTGATGGACATGTCCGATGCACAACAAGCGTTGATCGAAATCAATTCACGGAAGGAAATGGATGCGGCCCGCGAAGCCGGATTGTCCCGTGTGAAGATTGACGAGGAAACGTATCGTGCGATTTTTGAAAACACCGCATTGTCCGAGGAACAACGCATCGGCATGTTGCGCGGTATCCAAGAACAACAATTGCAATCCGATCAAGTTTATCAATCCGAGGTCATTCGATTGACCGAGGACATGAATGCGAAAATTCAACAATTGACAATTGAAACCGCGAACGCGGCCGAGGATAATGTATTCAAGATATTGGCCCGGGATGCGGAACGTTTGGCGGATTCAACCGACACATTGATCGCGGAAGGATTGATTGATTTGAATGCGGAATTTGAAAAGGGCGAAATCTCCGCGCAGGAATATCAAAATCGTAGGGCGCAAATTCAAGAGAACGGACAACGCGTTCAATTGGAATCGCAAATCGTTTTCCTTGAACGTCAAATGCAATTGTTCAACGAACAAGGAAAGAACACGGCCGATCTCGAACGTCAAATCGCTGAGGCACGGTTGGCATTGTCGGATCAAACGGCAAATTCATTGTTAGCCCGCGAACAACAATTGGCCGATGCGATGACCGACCTTCGGCAAACCGCAACGGATGTTGGATTCGATATTCTCCAATCATCATTCGAAAAAGAAGGGATGGCATTGGATGAACGTTTGGCCGGGTTGCAAGAGCGACTTGATCTTGAATTGGAAATGGCCGGGGATAATGAGGCGGCCAAGGCAATTTTGCAAAATAAATTCGCGATCGAACAACAACGGATCGAGGGCGAGAAGGCCCGTCTGGCAAGACGCGCGGCAACGTTCGAAAAGATTTCCGCGATTTTCACGATCGGTGTAAACACAGCGATCGCGGTTTCCAAATCAATTGCAGCGGCACCGTTGACCGGTGGTCTTCCATTCTCGGCCATCACGGCCGCGTTGGGTGCGTTGCAAATTGCAGCGGTGTTGGCGAAACCTATTCCGGCATACGCGGAGGGAACGGATTATCACCGTGGTGGTTTGGCGTTATTCGGTGAGGCCGGTGCCGAACTTGTGGAACGTCCGGGCGGTGCGATGTCGTATCACACGCAACCAACGATTGGAGATCTTCCAGCGGGGTCGAAAGTTTACAATGCAAAAGAAACCGCAGACATGTTGGCGGCAAATTCATTGATGGCGCAAGCGTTCCGTCAATACGCCACCGATCACGATCGTCTTGGTCAACCGGTGGATGCGCAAACGGATCAAAGAATGTTCCAAATGATAAGCGACAACATGCAATCATTGGAAGAAACCGTGAAGTCTAAACGCGAATTGCATGTCAATATCACAAAGAAGGGTGTGCAAAAAATGATCAAGCAAAATGATGATTGGACGGAATACTTGAACCAAAATTATTTTAACGTGTAAGCATGGAATTACTTAAGGTTCAACTATGGAATAAAAATCTCGGAACGCTTGACGTGACACCCGATCCAATCGGTCTGAACGAAACGGAACACATCTTGAAACGTTCATCGGATGCGCACGGTGTGTTCCAAGAGATCTCGTTGGAAATGGAATTCATCAAGCGGTCGAAAGCCTTTATTCAATCCGTGTATGAAACCGAAGGGATTCAAGGCGTGATCATCGTGAATATGTTCCGTTACGATTCGAACGCGTTCAAAATGAAGCCGTATTACACCGGCAAGATCGCGTTGAAACGTTACGTTAGTACCAAGACCGGAATAAAAACACACATCGATCAAACCGGATTCGAAGTGAAGGTGGCGAGTCTTGTTGATGTTGATGTGGACATGGACGCTCTTTTGTCGCAAGGTGGTGTTGGCATTCCCGCGACAACATTGGAGGCTATTTTGTTCCACGCGAAGAAGATCATCAAGGAATCGGTGAAGAAGCCAACGGACGGAAATGAATTTCAACAAATCGGTGTGTATGGTTTGACGTTCCCGGATGTTCCACCACTTGGCCCGGATACATCATCATTTGATGTCATATCGATTGGACAATTCGATGATGGTCAAGTGATCGGTGATGAATTGACCGAATCATTTTCAACACCGTATGGTTGGGCCGTTGTGCCACCGCCAGAATTCGGATCATACATTCCCGCTGGCCCGGGCACCGAGGCCGGGTATATTGATTTCCTTGAATTGCACAAGGATAGAAATCCGAAACGGATCGCACGCGAAGCCGGTGTGATGTCCGTCAACTTGACGTTGGCATACAAACACGAAGTGGAGGCGGTCAACACGGGCGGTGACGTTGATGTCGATGGATGTGGATCAAGTTCATTGGGACACGTTGAAATTTGGTCGTGGTTCGAACATCGCAACACCCTTGATGAAATCATATCGATCGAGAAGATCGGTGAATGGGATATGTCTGGATGCGGTTCAGACATTCGCGCGGGTGATTTTGAAACAAAGAATTTTGTGCGAACCGGGATAAACGTTGCGGTCGGAGATAAATTTTATGTTTATGAAACCGTCCGCATTTACGGAGACTATGAACACCCAACAATCCCGGATGGTGATGGAAATGTGTCGCATGCATTTCGTATCCAAGCCGATGTTGAATTGACGGACTTCACGTTCGTACAAGAAACCGTATTCCCGGAACAACTCGTGTCGTGTTACATGGTTTTCGAAGCGTTGAAGAAATGCGCACAATACATGACGGATCAAGTCATCGCTTTCAAATCAACATTTTTTGGTCGCACCGACACCGTGCCATCGTATCCGGTGGACGGCCCGGGTTCATTGATAGCAATCACCAATGGTGGAAAAATTCGTCAATTACCGGACACAAAGGTTTTCATCAAATGGAGCGAAATCATTGAATCATTGTCCGCGCGACATTGCCTTGGTTGGGGATTCGAACGTGACGCGGAGGGGAAACAATCTATCGTGGTCGAAGAACTTCCGTATTTCTATAATAAAGATTCGATGATCATGGATGTCGGTTGTGTTTCCGATTTGGAAAAAATCGTGTCGGTGAAACATTACAACAATCAAGTTGAGTTCGGTTTTCCAAAATTAGACATTGGACAATTCAACGGATTGGATGAATTCAACACGATGCGAAGGGACACGACCCCGATCACCGAGATCAATAGTAAGTTGACGATCACTTCGAAATACAAAACATCCGGGTTTGAAATTGAGTCGCAACGAAGACTTTTTGGATCGACCAAGGATTCGCGATTGGATCAATTGAATTTCATGGTGAACGTCATTCGTGATGGCCTTGGATTTAAGTCGGCACGAAATGAAAACTATCCGGTCGTTGAGAATTTGTATGATCCCGATTCCGCATACAATTTATATTTTGCGCCCGGCCGGGGCGTTCGTACATGGTTGAAAGTTTTGGCATCGAACGTCACAAAACTCGCAGACAAAATACTTAAGTTTACATACGGGGATGGAAATTTCAAACTTGTTTCACGTGAAACTTCTGAACCGGAACCGATCGCGGAAGACGAAGACATCGACATGACCGATGTTGAGCCGTTGTGGGAAAACGAAATTTATAAATTCGATTGCCCGCTTGATGCGACAGGAATGGATTTGATCCGGGCGAATCCATACGGATACATCCGCTTCAAAGATCATTTAGGAAATGTAAAGGACGGCTATGTGATGGAGGTTCGTCATGATCCGGCCCAAGGAATGGGTGAATTTGAATTGTTAAAGGTGTATCGTAACCCGGTGGAATAAAATATGGCACGTCTCAACTACAACATAAATTGGTTCAATGAACTAACCGACCCCGGGGCGCAATCACCAAATTTGCGTTTGATGATCATCGCGAACAAAGCCGGTGTTGCCAAATGCCGTTTTTATCTCGATGGTGACACGCCCGGTGCGTTTGTTACGATGCCAATCGTTGGGGCTTATCCAAATTCGGTGATTCTTTCGGTTGCGACCGGGAAGTGGGTTGTTGAATACCAAGACGACAACGGATCGCGCATTCTTGCAAAAATCGATCTCATTCCGTTCGCGGGGAATTGCTTCAATATTGTCGATTCACCAACGTATGAGGAAAAGGGTTCTACCGGTTCGGTTGCCGTCCGCGACACATACGTCCAAGTATCCAATACCGTTTCATTTGGCGCAACCAATCCCGGATTGCATTCACGCGCATGGCAAGCGTCAATCGATGGCGGTTCGACCTATAAATCGGGCGTTTCAAGTGTTCAATGGTCGGACACCGAAATGTCGGCCCTGGGTCTAAATGGATCAATCGCGTTGTTGAAAATCAAACGGACATCGAATGCATGTTCGATGAATCAAGGTTCGGTGATTTACATCGACACGCCCGTCATCCCGGAACTTCTCGCATCGTATTCGAAATCTAATGCCACCGCATTCGATGTGTGTGACGGAACGATCAACACGTCCGTTTCCGGTGGTTTGCCACCGTACACATATCTTTGGGGTGATGGCCCAACAACACCGAATCGAACCGGGTTGTGCCAAGGAATTTATTCGGTCACCATAACGGATTCGAACGCGACATCCGTGGTGTTGAGCGGCATTGAAATCACGGAACCATCGCCACCGGTGCCCGAACCACCGCAGGGATCATTTCTCGAAGTTCCGATGATGAATTCCCTTCGTTTCGTCCATCGGGTGACACCGAACGGATGCAGCGTTTTCCAAAATTTCGACAACACGTTGTTGTGTGAGGAAGAACATCCGTATTTCGATAAAACGAACTATTATCAAAAAGTCGCGCAATGTGACACGTTGCCGATTCAATTCTTTTCGGATTTCTCATCGCATGAAATCCAATTGCGGAGATACGGAACGGATGAAGTCGTGAAATCTTTCATCGCGACAATGAAGATGGAATTTCTTGGACAATCGCAAACGTTCGGAATCTACATCACGGATCACGGTGGCGGACAATCCCGCGTCTATTTCAACATAGGCGCGTTCCCGATCACTATCGTTGCGGGTGACACATTCGCCATCAAGAACAACGGTGATGGATTCAATGGCAATTATGCCGTTGTGTCGATCCAAAATGATGTGTTGCTCGGTGCGCAATATTTGGTCATCAACAAATCATATTCATCGCCCGATCCATCATCGACAGCGGATGCGGAATTCGCGGTCGAAGTACTTTCGTACAACATCTTCGAAACGAATCTCGGATTTGGTGATGTTGCCATCGGGCAATATTACATGCGCATCGCGGGCATTAGTGACACGCCCAAGGAATTAGTTTCGGAGCCGATTGACGTTCAGGTGATTCATGAAGAATGTAATTTGATTGAAGTTCGTGGTTTCGACAATTCACAAGACATGATTTGGCAAACCGGAATCACAAGCAGAAGACGCGTTGAATCATGGTTCCAACAAAGATTTGTTCGAACGAAACGCACGACCACGCGCGATTGTGATGGATCGTTGACGAAGGTTTCCGCGCAAAAATTCCGCAGACCAAAACTTCAATTTGTAAAACTTCCGCCATACCTATATGAATGGTTGAATGTCGGTCTTGACCTTGATTTAATCCGCATCAACGGTGTTGAATATCAAACCGACACCGACATGTCCGATCCGAAATATTTGACACGCTATCAATTGGCGGATTTCGAACAGGACATGGAACAAAAGAATTGGTTCTCGAATGAAAATTCGGATGATCTTGGTGATGTGGATGGCGACTTGGGATTCATTATTGTTAACGATTCTTTACTCAAATACTAACATGGCAGAAAACAAGCAAATCATCGCACTTGACGAGATCACCGTGATCAACGCGGGATCGTTTTTTGTCATATACGACATTCTGACCGCGAAATCCTATAAGATCAAAGTCGATAATTTTGTCCCGACCACCGATCAAAATTTCAAATGGATTTCCACGGTTGAATATGACGAGGACGAAGTCTCGTTGCACAACGATAAATGGTGGAGATCTTTGCAAGACACGAATGAAGGGCACATCCCATCGGAAGATGGAATTTGGTGGACGCAAGTTTCCAAATCATCATCATCGAGTCTTGCCATTCACGCGAATGGTGTCTATACCGACACGAATGTTTTTGTGATGAAGATCAAGGACGGATCGATGCAAATGTATCGATTGGCGTCCGCGACACGTCCGTATAATTCAACGGACTTTGACACGGAATTGGAAGACGGTGATTGGGAGTTGGTGTCCGAAGAAAAATTCGTGGCCGACATCAACGTGGTGTTGTCCGGTGGAAAAACGATTGGTAAATACACCAATGGTCAAACGATTCCAGCGATCGGAAAAACCGTCAAAGAGGTTTTGTTGGACATTGCGATCGAATATCTTCTTCCGGCATTTTCTTCATTCGCGATCACCGGTCAACAAGCAACGGTCGAGATCGGAACCACCATTGCATCGGGATCGAAGACGTTCACTTGGGGCACAATAAATTCGGGCAACGTTTCGGCAAACACAATTGCCGTGCGTGATCAAACCGCTGGTGCAGATCTCGTCACCGGTCTTGCAAATGACGGAACCGAAGCGATCGTGATCGCGTCACCGATTCTTCTTGCCGAAGAAGGCGACACGCAGATTTATAGAATTCGCGGAACGAATACGAACGCTGGAACATTTCAATTGGATTTCACAATCACGGCCGACTATCTAAGATTTTACGGTGTCGGATCAATTCCGGTGGATAGCGCGGGCGTGCGTGCCCTCGCTGGATCAACGTTCGGAAACACTTTCGCGATCTCAATTCCACCGGGCGAAACGGAGATCGCATTTGCGTATGAGGCAACGCGTCCCGATATTTCGGATTCATCGGTGAAATATGTCGAAGGATTCAATTCAAATGTTGGTAACACATTTACAAAAACAACATTTGATGTCGATGACGCGGACGGCACACCGCGATCTTATAAAGTTTACACATGCACGCTCGGGGCACCGTTCCCCGGAACGGCAACATACAATGTAACGATACCTTAATATGGCAAACACACCACTCGGATTTCCGTTCGGATTTTATGTTTCTGACAATACACCGCTCGATGGAAAATATGGAATCATTGACACCGGTGCATGGCGTCCATACGTTGATGAGGCGGAAGCGAATGCAGAAATTCCCTCCGGGGCACGATACCTTGGATTGACCGTTAACATTGCCAACGAGGAATATTGGTATAAAGACGGGATCGCTGACGTTGATCTTGTTGCCAAGGGTGGTGGCGGTGGTGGCGGTGGATGGCCGTTGACCGGTGAAGAGGCGATTACGGGTGATGTTGCAATGACCGCTGGCGGGCTTTATTCGGTTCGTCTTGGAACGGATATATTGTCGAACATCGGTGAAGAAATCGTTACGTTTCAAGTTTTCACCAAGGACGGATCAACACGTCTCGAAACGACTAACACCGACTACACAACAACGGCAGCGGTTGCAACGAGCACAGCGGTTGAAGGGTTTCTGCTTCATTATGAAGATGACACGTTCATGATTAGCACGCTTTCACAATTCAGCGCGGCACCGTATCAAGTTAGCATGACGGTTGATCACGATTCCAGCGCTAAATCTCTTGGTTTCGATGGATACGCGGATGCATCCGAACATTTTTTGCGGATGCACACAACCACACCGAGCAATCTAAGTGAGATTCATTTGCGCCCGGAGGATATTCGTTTTTCAACATGGGATTTTTCGAGCGAGGTTCCGCAAATGATGTTGACGGAAGAAGGATTGTTTTTTGACAAACCAGATTCATCGGATTATTTCTGGTTGCAAGCCGGTGTTGTTGGCGGTTCTGCCCTGCCGGATCAATTCACAAGTTCATTTCTCTTTTCCATTGACCCGGATGAAAACTATTATGGCGGTTACCATGAAATACGTCACCGATATTTTGACACCGGTGCCAACACCACGGAGGAATCACAATTCTATGGCTATCCAGATGAGATGAATTTCAGCGTTGCGCGAACCGATCACACCGATGGAAATTCTCCATTTGCCGCATATCTCCAATTCACGTTGGACTATTTAAAATTTTACTTTCAAACGATGACCGACACCCCGAATGAAAGCAAGTATCGGGTGTTTGATGCGAATCCGTTATTTATAGAAATGCGGTATGAATTCCATGACCTTGATGATTCGATGAATGATTTCAATCGTTCGATTCGTGTGAATGATGACGCGGTGTTCATTCTAAATGCGGACACGGTTCACGAAGATCTTGGAACCGGGCCGGTTGTAAAAAGTCCAGACGGTGACTATTGGCGCATAGACGTAAGCAACGCTGGTGTTGTGTCGGCAACAAACATTGGTGCAACGTATCCATAAAAATCTTTAACTTTATACCATGAAAATCACAATCGAACTACCAAAGGAATTTGACGCGGACATCATGAAAAAGGTCGCGAAACATAGAAAGACACGCGACCGTCAAACGCGTCAACAAAGAAACCTTCCGCAACTTCCGGAGAATCCAAAGGAAACGGATGAAGAATTCGTGACACGCACGATTCGTGAATCAATTTTGTCCGACTACATCACCGCTTGCGCGGGCGAGGCGGGACGCGAGGCGAGTAAAAAACGCGGTGAAGAATTGTTCGCTAAGATCGCCCCTAAAAAGTAGGGAATAACATTTGTCGGTTGGTGGTGTATGATAGACATCACCACACCGGCAGGAACCAAGGCCAAGGTTTACACGCCACCCGGATATGACGGGACAAAAAAATGGCCGTTGATGGCTTTCCTTCACGGCATTGGAGAAAAGTCGGACACCAATCTCGCGCTGGTTTTGAAGAACGGCACCCCGAAATTGATCAATGAGGGGATGAACTTTGATTTTGTAATGGTTGCCCCGCAATTAAAAAAGGCGATGGGAACATGGTCGGCAGCGTACATCGATGAGGTGATCGAACACGTGTTGAAAACATACGACATCGATCCGGCACAAATCTGGTTGGTCGGTTTATCATTGGGCGGTTATGGCGTCTGGACGTATATGCAAAGCGCGAAACATGCCGCGAAGATTGCCGCATTCGTTCCTATTTGTGGCGGTGGCAACGATCCATCCAAGGCAAGCGTGATCGTGGCGTCCAACGTTCCGGGTTGGGCTTGGCATTGCACGAACGACACAACGGTCAAATTCGAAGTGACGGCACGAATGGTCAAGGCCGTCAATGATCTGGCTAAACGCGAACAAATCAAATTGACAACGTGTGTCTCGGGGCATTATGCGTGGAATGCGGCATGTAACCCCGCGAACGGTTTATATGATTGGTTGGCGTTCCAACGAAGACCCGGGGCATCGGAACCGGTGATCGGGATGGATGTCATTGACGGTGCATATTTGCGGATCAGGACAGCGGCCGGGGATTTCATGGTGCCGGTCACCAAATGAAATACAAACTATACACGGACAATCAACTAAAATGGTTGAAGCGTTATGTTGACACCGAATTGAGATCGGTGCGAAGGGCCGTTGATAAAGTGGAAACGAAAACCAAAGAAGACAAGGCGTCCGCAAATGAATTTCGGGGCCAATTGAAAGACCAAGCCGGAACGTTCATCACACGGGTTGAACTTTGGGGTGCCGTCATTGCTGCGGCCGGCATCACGCTTGCAATCATGAATTATTTGAAATGATCCCCCCTTACGCAAAACCATTGGTAACGGTTTTTGGTATAAGGGAATTCCATTTATCGCATCGATAGCCTATAAATAGAAAAATCCCGGAACGTCTTCCCGGGATTTTTCGCAAAAGTTTTAGATCAATCTTTCTATTCTCGCTGCATCAACCTCATAGCGTTTGTTTTGTAAATCGGCCGGGGAACCTCCCCGGCATTCAATTTCAATTTAACAATAAACATCGAAATGTCCCGGGCGACCTTCACGTGGCGATGTCCACGATCGTCCACCCAACGGCATCCCGTGATAAAATCCACCGTTGACCGTTTTTCCTTCCATTTTCTCCGCGACCTTCAACGCGGCCGATTCGGTCAACACACCGATTCGATCGTAACATGAACCGGAATGATACCATAAAACTTCTTCGATTGGGATTCCGAATTCCTTCGCGGCCCACTCACGGGCCTTGCGTTCCTTTTCTTGTTCTTGTGTTTCGTTCATAATTTATGTGGTTCGTTGATTTAATTTAGTTCCGATTCCGGGCCATACAATTCCCCGTCACGGTCACGGGCAAATGTCCATAGGTGTTTGACGGCCATTGCAAATTCGATCATTAGATCGCGGGATTTGTCGTATGTGCGGGATGTTGATGTGGATGATTCGCCACCGTGTTCGAATTCCCGTTCGTGTTCCACGTCCGTCAACCCGATCCGATCCGACCATTTTTCGAATAGGTTCTCCCCGTTGGGGATCGTGATTTGATTGCCCAATTTGGTGACCATGTACAAATCACCATCCGTTCCGAAGTCAATTTCAAAGATCTCGATTTCCATATCTTACTTGTTAGGGATGAATACCATGCGAAGATCGCCATTTCGGTCAAAAACGGGCATCCATGACCCGGTTGCGGTGTTGCGGTGTTTGCGGTGTTTTTTCATGACTTTTGTGGTTCGTTTTAATTATAGAATAAAGGTAAGTAATAGCCGGGTAATATCCAAACTTTAAAAAAATAATTTGCAATTTATTTGGATGTGAACTTACGATGACGTTACTTTGACCTATCAAATAAACGAACCACATGAAGACTTTAGAAATGATCCAATTCATCACCAAGAATCCAAAGTACAATTTGATTGTGATCGGTGGATATGATGACATGATCCCAATGGACGCAATCTATCAATTGACGTTGTTCGATATGAACACCGTTTGGAATCACAAGGAATCGGATGACGCGTCCGATGTATTATTGGTATGGTCAACAAAATAAAAATCAACGAACCACAATGAAAAATTATCTCACCCCGGAAATTCAAAATGCGATAGATGAAATTTATGAATTTCAATTGGCACCGATCCGCGTACTTGCCGCAATTCTTATGGCCGCGCCAGCGACCACTGCGATTGCGTATTCAATAATCAATCACTTTTAAAACGAAGACTTCAAACCAAAAAAATACCGTTATGGAAAAATTAAAGAAGGGACAATTCATTGTCATCAAATTCGAAAAGAAATTGGCAAACGCCAAGGTCATCAATCCGCCAAACGATCTCGGACGCATGAATGTATTCACGCAAGGCACGTTGAAATGGATCAATGTTTCCGATTTCGTTCGCAACGGTGAGAAAAACGCGATCTTGAAAAAGGGCGTGTTCGTCACCAAGGAAAAGGAATCGGCCGAAGACATTCAAAAAGCGATCGCGGAACTCGGCTCCGATCCAAAAACCGTTGTTGTGATGAATGACAAGGCGATCAAACTATCCGGTGAAAAGATTCGGATTGAAGCGTCAAAGAATACGCTTGCCGATGTGGCCGATGATGATCAAAAACAAGACATGGTGGAACATGGTGCGTATCCCGGGCCAACGGTCACAATTGATTTGACGGATGCAGATGAGTTGTATTTGGCACCATTCCGCAAAGGCAAATCGGGCAAGACATTGACCGTGGAGCAAGTTTCCGACATGGTTGGAAAATCAACGCCAGCAACGGCACATGCGCTTGATCGTCTTCGTGGACTTGGATTTTTGGAATTGATCAATTCGGAATTGAAGGAATACGCGCTATCCATAAAGGGATTGAAACACGTCCCGGGCACCGCGAAGAAAAAATCTGACGTTCCGAAATTGAAGATCGACAAGAAATCGGGCGAGGTTGCGCATTCCAAAAAGGACATGGTCTTGATGTTGTTGAAAGACCCGACACACACCGTCAAATCAATTGCCGAGGCGACCGGTGCAGCACAATCATACATCCGTGGAATCCGCGAACGCAACGCGAAGAAAATGGATGTGCCGGAAGAAGGATCGATTAAACGCAAGGTATACGATGCGTTGCGCACGGGCGGAACGTTGGTTGACGTTGCGAAGAAGTGCAAGGTCACCATCTCGTATGCGTATCAAATCCGTCAACAAATGTTGTCCGCTAAAATCATCTAACATGAAACGAACCACCATCATCATCATCATCGTGTTGACGTGCGCATCATGCACGTCAACCATCCCGGCAAAACGGAACCCGACCGGCACACCGATAAAACGTTCCGCAACCAAAAATTGGACAATCTAATGGACGGAATATATCACATAAAAACCGGGATCACCGATGCGGTGAAGACCGGACGGATGGAAGCATTTGTCCAGAACATTGACGCAAACGTGCCGTTGGATTTCATGCAGAACCGAATGGCGATGCATGAAACGATCGCAACCGGTAGTCTCGAAGATGGCGGCAAGGAAATTCGATTCGAGGTTTTTCATTCATTCGATCGTGTATATGTGCGGTTCCAAAACATGAAGGGATCGCTCCCGGGCATCGGCCTTAACATCAAAGATTTAGTTCAATCCGCGTTCGATGCGGCCAAGGCAAACGTTTTATTTAAATAATTTAAAGTCATGTCAATATCAAATCCAGTAAAACTATTTTCGGGCGGTGGATCATACGAAAACCAACGCGAGTTCAAATACGAAGGCGGATCAAAGTTGTATCACTTCTCACCGCATGACAACGGGTTGTCGAGATCAATGGAAAACAATCTAATCTTCTTCGCGGATAGTGAATCGCACGCCCGTGATGTATTGAGACGAATGCTTGAATTCGCGATCGATTGTTGCCGTAAGCAAAGTGATTACTATAATGGTAAGGGTAAAAAATCATCCGTTCACGTTTCGGAATTCAATGAACGTGTGCGCGACACGGCAAGTGCGTATGAAAGATATTTGGAAAAAATTGATACGGTGAAATTACCCGAGGCGCCTACAAATCAATTTTACATTGTTGGTTGGGCGGATAACGACACGATTCATTGATATGCAAAATCTGAACGAAGCGGTTGAGGCATACGTGGAGCGATGCCGGGCCGCAAATCCAAATGAACATTTTGAAATCGTTGAAGGGCGGAAATACATCCGCATCATTCACTCGTTTTCCAATCAACAAGAAATTTTTGCGTTCATTGAAACGGACATGGGAAACATACTCAAACCCGCGACATGGAGCAATCCAACAAAACGCGGTGTGCGTGGTAATGTGTTCACGTCTATTCAACCACTTCGAACACGCGACTTCTATATTTTCAACACGACCACCCCGGAGGAAATAATGAAGAAAATCGAAGCGGATTTGTTTGATCCGAATCGATGCGCAAACGAGGATCATTTACCGGATGGCAACGGGTTTTGTTTCCGGTGTGGCAGTCAATTAGGGTTGGAGATAATAATTAAGTAAACATGAACAAACCATCATATTACGATTGGGACATGGACGATTGGTTCGCGTTCCACGCAAACGAAAGGTATTCGGAACCTATCGAAGAAATCACCACGCGGAACTTCAACACCAAGCGCAACGAATACATTGCGCGTGTGATGAAGTGCGAATACGTTTTTAAGTTTGCCGGGCACGTGTTCGTTTGCCATCGTGATCCCGACCCGGAACCACATTTGGCGGAAACATCGGGCGGTGACGTGGATGGATACACAATATCCGAATTGCACACCGGGTTCCGACTTGCTTGTGGATTCGATCCGTATGATGCCCGGATCAAGGCGAGGAAGGTTTTAATTGCCAACGGACGCAATTTCAAGAAACAAATGAGTAAGGCGTTCGACATAATCCAATCAAAAACATGGATCACGGAATATGATTTGTCAAAATAATTGCAAATTTATTCTATATTTGTTGGAAACATAAACGAACCACATGAACCAAAACAGACTCACGTTGGAAGAGTGCCACGCAATGTTCTTCGATGAATTGGCGTTAGTGACACAACCAACACCGTTGTATCGAATGACGGGCAAAAGCAGCGGTCGGTATTACTACCGATTTAATGAATCCGGGGAACCGGAATTTTTTATTTCTGTGACGACAATGATCCGTCAAACGATGCCGACATCACCGGTGTTGATCAAATGGATTGCCGACAAGGGACACGATGAGGCGGAGCAATATAAATTCGAACGCGCGGCATTCGGAACGATGATGCACATGTGTTTCCAACAATTGCTTATCACCCGTGAATTCGATTTCGAATCATTGCTTGATTTCATGCGTGGATACATGACGCGCGAAGGGGTATCGTTCGCATTCCTTGATGAATGGCATGATGATATGCAACGTCACATATTAGGATTCGCACAATTCATCATTGACTATAATGTGCGGCCGATATTGATCGAGGGAATGTTGGCGCACCCGGACGGATACGCGGGCGCGGTTGATTTGGTTTGCCAAATGGATGTCGAAGAAAAGGGGTTCTTCGGTGAGATATTGAAATCCGGCCCGAACAAGGGACAACCGAAGGAAACGAAAATGGTGCGCACGATTTTCGCGATCGTTGATTTCAAATCCGGCATGAAGGGATTTTTCCCGGAACACGAAGTGCAATTGAAGGCATACGAGAAATTGATCCAACATAATTTCCCGCATCTAACCGGCAAGCATTTCAAATTGTTCAACTATGCCCCGAGTCAATGGCATGGTGTTACACCCGGATACAAATTGAAGGATCAAACGGAATCCACGGAGATAGAGAAGTTCGACAATCTTGTGGCGTTGGCTAAAATCCAAATGAAAAACACGTCACGGAAGATTTTGAACATCACCGGCACATTGATTCTTGACGACAAGAATGTCGCAAAAAATATTGAAGAAGTTACATTTGAAACGTTGGCTAAAAGACTTGAACATGAACGGCAGAATAAAACGACCGGAGGAGAACGCGCAGAATTCGATGGCGTCAGCGACTCTCCCGATTTTGGGAAAATTGAAGATCGGGATGAAAAATGAAAAGGGATTTCCAATGTCCCTTGATTATTTCATTTGCGATTCACAATACAAACGATACTTCGATGAAGCATATCCGGGCAAACCATCGAACATTCAAATTGCATTCATCTCGAACGAATTCAAGGATTCTTGTTTCGAACGTTACGAATGCCGCGACAAGGATGGACGTATGGTTGGATATGGTGACGGTGAGGAATGGTATCTTTACAATCCCGATCCGAAGATCAAAAAATACGAGTTGATCGATGACAAGGATCGGATACGCGCGGCCGGTAAATGGGAAATCTTGTTGACATTGAAATTTGTGATCCCACGCATCCGTGGATTGTTCGGATTGTTTTCATTCACCACGAAGGGCAACAAATCATCGGTGCCACAATTGCGTCAAACGTTTGATTATGTGTTGGAGAATGCCGGAACGGTGATCAACATCCCGTTTGATTTGACGGTGAAAAAAGTTAAATCACAAAAGCCCGGTGAAAAATCCGTGTTCCCGGTTGTGTCCTTGGTTCCAAACGTGACCAAGGACAACATGGAAACGTTGGGCAAATGGTTATCGCAAGGCCACGACATCAAACAAATCGGGTTGGTGACGGATGAATCAATAAAACTTTTGAACGCTTAACAATATGAAAAAACAACCGCTTCTTAATCAACCATTTGACCGATTGACCGAATCACAATTGCGCAAGGGGATCATCGAAAAATTTGGTTCCATCGCGCGATTTGCGGATTTGTCCGGTGTCAACAAATGGGTAATATATAAAGCGTTCAACGGGAAACGCGATCAAGTCTCGCAATCGAAACGGTTGTCGCTTTACATTGATGCCAAGGAAACGAAGGACGCCACGATCAACGGTGTCGAATTGTCCCGGGAGGCAAAAAACAAAATCCGTATGGCGATTTTATCACACCGGGATTCGTTGAAGAACGATCGCCAATCGATGAAAAACTTTTGTGAGAAACACGATGTCAATGCATCATGGTTATCGAAGGTATTATCATCACAAGACCACGGGAAGCAATTGACGAATGGCCGTGAATTCGAACGCATCATCAAAATTCTAAAAATCACTTTATGACGGATCAAGACAAAACAAAAATTTTCGAGTTGATTGGTGAGGCAACGACATGTTGGTCGAACCTAATGGGTGCCGGGACATTCGATTCCACCCGGGCGAAAGAGATCGGTGATAAGATCATCGCCATTCTCGAACGCCACACCATCGGGGCACAATTGGATCGCATCGAGCAATATTTGGAACAAGGGTTCCTTGCCGCTAATTTCCAACACACCGAGAACGTTGGAAAGGTTGTTGCATCGAATTTGGTTCGGTATCCAAAGGACATCAACGCGATGGCATTGGTCACTAAATTGGACAACGATCAACGAATCATCGAGCCGGCTATGCGTGAGACCAATTGCGCGTTGTGGCGTCATATCGTCCATAAATACGCGGACGGTGGAACGTTAAAATATTTCGAAATGGAGGTGAAGACACCACGTAAACCAAAACTAACTATCAATGTCGGGGGTCAATAAGGTCATTCTCGTTGGACGTTTGGGCAAAGACCCGGAAGTCCGCAATCTCGAAAACGGTGCGGCCGTTGCGAATTTTTCGGTTGCCACATCGGAATCATGGAAGGATAAACACACCGGTGAGAAAAAGGAAATGACCGAATGGCACAACATAGTTTTGTGGCGTGGACTTGCGGAGATCGCGCAGAAATATTTGCACAAAGGCGATTTGATTTACATCGAAGGAAAAATGCGCACGCGCATGTGGGAGAAGGATGGTATCAAGAGATACATCACGGAAATCGTTGGCGATGAAATGAAAATGCTCGGATCGAAGGGTGGATCATCATCCGGTAACGCACACACGCAGCACGGATCATCAACACAATCCGGTGGATCGAATGTTGACAATTCTGCAAGTCCTCCGGATCAATCATCCGATGATTTGCCATTTTAATTTTTAAATTTGATTCAATAACGATGTGTTAACCGCTACATTTGCACATTGGTTTGAGGAAATTAAAACCCGGACATCGGGAGGGGAGTAGCGGCCCCGAACGGTGTTCGGGTTATTTTTTTAACCCACATTTTTAATGAACCACGGCTTAATCAAGAAGGCGAAATTTGATTCGTCCTTCGTTCAAATCCCCAACGCTCTCGCGCAGAATCCAAACCTATCCGCCAAGGAAAAGGGAATCATGTTGTTGTTGTTGTCGCTCCCGGATGATTGGATCGTTTACAAAACACAAATTCAAAAATACTTCACCGATGGACGTGACGGGATCATCACCGGATTCGATGGATTGATCGAGAAGGGTTACATCAAAACCGAACGAGTGAACGATGCAACAACCGGACATATAGGGTTCAATTACATCGTTTCGCCATTTCCGGAAAAACCGGAAACGGAAATTCCGGTTCCGGCAAATCCGTTAACGGAAAAACCAAAACCGGTAAATCCGGAGCTAAGAAAGAAAGATTCCACAAAGACAGATCTTACAAAGAAAAACAGCGATTTGTCGGCCGACCTTGTTGGAATTGAATTGCCGTTCAACGAAACGGAATTTTTTGACATGTGGCAACAATGGCTTAAACACCGGGCGGAAATTAAAAAGAAGATGACTCGAATCACGGCCACGGCACAACTTAAAATGCTTTCGAAATACGATTATATGACGGCCACCGCGATGATCGAACAATCAATCATCGGTGGATGGATAGGAATTTTTGAACTCAAATCAAACAACAATGGAAGGAAAGTCAACGGCAATCACGCGGGTGGATCACAAACCCAATTTGCAGCTCGTCACGAAAAATATAAACAATTGGATAAAAATCCTTAGTGATGATGTCAAGATGCATCAACATGAATCACGGTTGACATTACGTCAAACGTTCAAGGGAATATCGATTCATGAGATGATCAAACTACACGGTGCCAAACGATCGGATGTGATGGCGATTGTCGATCTTCAATTGGTTCGATTCTTGAAATCCATAAACGTCACAAATACGTTGACCGATTTTCAACAACAGGAATTGACAATGCATCTCGTTGAAAATTACCCACACGAAACATTGAACGATTTTGTGTTGATGTTCAAACGCGTCCGACACGGATACTATGGCCCGATATACAACCGGATCGACATCACGGTCATATCGGAATACATGTCGAAATATTTGGAGGCCAAGGCATACGAACGAGAAAATTTGGAACGCGAGGTGCAATCGGAAATGTTGGCGATGGATAAATTTGAAACACCCGACAAATTCGCCACCAAGGAAGAATATGACTTGTACGTCAAAAAATACAATGAATGGAAGCAAAGTTGGTATAGCGAAAAATTGACATTGCGTGACAAACTGGTGGCGTTGGAAAAGAAATTCAATCGCATGGAACGGATGGGAGTTCCGGCCGACAAGGAAAAAAGTTATATTGAATACCGAAACGATTATTTAAAAAAACAAGCGGATGACATATCATCAAGAGGAACAGTGGACGGAAATGACGGTGGTGGAGCGAATGCAAATGTTCCCGTTTCTGACGGAGAACGAAGTGATGGAAATGAACCGGTACAACGCCCGGGATCGGAACATCATGAACAAAATTCTGGCGTACAATAAAGATTTAAAACTATACGTTGCGATTTGCCGGGAACGCCCCGAACAACGGATCGCATACGACCATAACGCGAAAGCATTTTTAGATAAACCGGACACACCGAAACCACAAACCAATGGCAGTTCACAAAAAGTTAACGATACAAGTCCGGTTAAACCGGCAACACCAAGAGTCGGGATCAATAATGCTCCTAACAACAAACCAAAAACCCTTTTTGATTGACATCGATGACCTCGAAAAAGTGATCAAATACAATTGGTTCGCGTCAGAAAATGGATACATCACACGATCGGAATCCGGTAAACCATTCGCGTTGCATCGCGAATTAATGCATGTACCGATTGGATTTGTTGTTGATCACAGGAATGGTGACAAATACGACAACCGAAAATCCAACATGCGCGTGTGTACGCAGCAACAAAATTCCTCCAATACAAAAAAGCGTGACAACACATCATCGCAATTCAAAGGTGTAACGCTTAGAAAAGACGGAAAATGGCAATCGGGAATCCAGCTCAATGGAAAAAGAATTTATATCGGCTATTACGACAATGAGGTGACGGCCGCGATCGCCTATGATGCGATGGCTAAAAGATTATTTGGTGAATTCGCTAAACCCAATTTCGTATGAAAATACTTTTAGACCACACGATGAAGGACACATCGGAGCGTGAGATAAGTAATCTAGTTATAAACATGCGAAAGGTTCCACGTGATATGCGCATCCGGGTTTTGGTTTTTGAAATCGATAAACCGGTGACGTTACGACAACACCGATATTGGAGATTGCTTTGTAAATTCGTGGAGAAGGAAACCGGGAATGACGCCACGGATTTCCACAAGGAAATGAAGGGGAAGTTTTGCGTGACGTTTATCACGGTAAACAACGAAACGTATGAATTCATTCCGTCAATGGCGAACATGTCAAAGGATGATGCGACCAATTTGATTTCCAAGGGTATTGTATTCATCGAAGAAACATTCGGGTTGGAATGCCCGAAACCGGATAACGTTCCGCCCGACTTCATCGCCCGATATGGCGGCAATGTTTCGGATTTCTACTAAAAATAAATTTGCAATTTTATTGGATTCTATCTAACGTTACGTATAATTTAAATTATAACCTTATGGATGTTTACAAAATCAAAGACTTACAACCACACGAACGCCAAGAAGTTTTAATTGGCGAGGCGATGTCCACCGAACAAATGCAATTCATGAAGCCATTGGATGAAACCGAATTGGCCGCATTGAAGGACGAACTCGCGCAAACCGCGATCAAGCGTTCGATCATGGAAGATGAAATGGCCGAAGTGATCGAGGACTACAAGGCCCGCATCAAACCATTGAAAGAAAAATTTGTCGAAACATTGAACGCGATCAAACACAAGGCGGTCGATGCATTGGGCACCGTGTATTTGATGCAAGATTTCGAAAATCAAATGATGCACTATGTTTCCGAAGATGGAACGGTGATCAATTCACGCAGAATGAAACCGGAAGAACGCCAAACCCGGATGTCTGCGGAACGCATCTTGAACGGATAAGATGGCGCGGAATTTACGAATAGACGAAATTGAAGCACGCGATCCAAAACCCGGTGATCGCGTGTTTTATATTGATCAAAACACCGGGGAAATTTATAGACCAAACGAATCACCATTTATGGACAAGGATGAAAAATTAAACATCAACGTTGCCACCGACAAGGAGGGCACGCTTACGGTTCTATACGGCAAAGCCCAAGACCCGACACCACGCGACAAATCGGTGGCCGTCACCGGAACGCTTACGGCACCGTACAATTACTATGCTGGAAGAAAGGAACTTCTTGATGCCATCAAAACAAAATGCCGCATCGAAGTAAATGCACTTGCAAAAACAATGAATTTGTTCATTGACGACAAGAGCGGTATTGCGCAAGATAAAGTTTCCGGCTCATTGACGGATTTTGCACCGTTAAAAGATTGGGGCATCAACACAAGCGAACGTTACAGCGTGCGCGAATTGGTGAACCACATTCGTCAACGCAAATTCCAATTTGCGATCGCGGGCGATGAACAATCATTGCGCACCGAACTTTTGAATTGGCACGTGAAAATCGAAAAGGAAGTGAAGGAGTTTTCCGATCAACGCGGAAATTCACTGACATCATTTGAGACACGGATCACGCAAATAAAATTGCGGGACTCATTTCAATTGAATATGCCAATCTTCACTGGCTATCCGAAAAAAGTTTTCACGGTTGAGATCGGTGTTGAACCTGTTTCAAATGGCGTCCAATTGTTCTTGATCAGCGATGAACTATTCGAATTAGAAAATACTTTGGTTGATGAATACATCGGAGCAGAACTTGAAAAATTCAAGTCTGCCGGGTTCGATTGTTCGACCATTTTCCAATAGCATATCACGCCCGGGTTTCATGCCCGGGCTTTTTCACTTCCCCATGTATGGTAATTTTAATAATCGAGGACGATCATCATCAAAATTTGGAGGCCGAAATATTAGCGGCCCGGATGGAGTTGGCGGAGAAATCGATCGCATGTCGGATGGCGATGGAAGCGGTGGCGATTGCGTTCCGGGATATTGCACATGCGGTCGTGTTGCGGGACGAACCGGAAAATGTGCCACATGCGATTCGGATGATCGCAGAAGAATTAGAAGCGATAAAGTGCGAGCCGATAAATTGGCGAAACGAAAACCAATTAGATCGCGATCAAAAAAACAACTATCACGGGAGGCGCAATATTCTCGCGACCGGGCGCAATGGTTACCCGGTAAAAAATGCGCGGTCTATCCGCACTTGGACGCCACGGAAATACATCACAAGAAAGGCCGTGTCGGTTATGCGTCAAAGGAAAAACGGATGATGGGAATCCACCTTTTACTTGATAAAGATTTTTGGTTGCCGGTATCAAATGACGGGCACACCGAGATCACCAATAAGTCGGAGTGGGCCGAACGGATGGGGTTCACCATCAAACGATCCAATGAATCTAAATAAAATTTGCAAAAAGTTTGGATAATATATCCGGGATTATACCTTTGTTAGCATAAACGAACCACACATGCAAGAAGTCAAAACCGTCCTTGTTGCCGATCTAAAAGTCGGTGATGTTCTAACCGGATCAAATGCCGTGATCACACATGCACCGTATGATTCAACCCGGTGCCCGGTCGGCAAAACAAATGTTGGCGTTAAATATCCGAAGGATGAAGAGGGGTTTCGAAGGGTTTGGAACAAGAAAACGAAAATTCAAATCATCCGACAAAACACAACACCATTCCCGTTGTCGTTCATCCATCGCGTCACACCATCACACATTCAATAATGGCGGTTCGTAAATATTGGCGTCACATGTTGGGGATCGATGTCGCGTTGTTTTTGATCAACGAACCGCGTGAACAAAAGGTGGCGTTCATGAATTATATTTGCGCCAACAAGGAAGACAAGGACGTGAAGATCTTGGTGGATTCACGCATCAAATTAGTCACCGCATTCAGGGAATTTTCACAAACCAAAATAGATTTATGACAAACGGAATCATTAGCGTTCACATTGAGAACTTCAAAAAATTGGAAAACATCGAAGCCGAATTGAACGGCCAATCGATTTTCCTCATTGGTGACAACGAGGTCGGCAAGTCTTCGTTCATGCAAGCGGTGTTTGCGTTGCTATCAAATGAAATTTTGCCAACCAAATCCATCACGGAAGGAAAAACGGATGGCAAGATCGAAATCAAATTCATGGTGGACGGCCACACATACACGGCCGTCAAAAAATTCACGGAGAAAAACCCGAAGGGATATTTTGAAATCCAAACGGACAATGGATTGAAAACCGATCGCGTGTCGTATCTCGAAACGATTGTCGGAAACATTTCCTTCAATCCGTTTGAATTCGTTGAACAATGCAACACGGCAGAAGGTCGCAGACGCCAAGTCGAATTCCTTCGCAAATTGATTCCGGCCGATGTCAATTTGAAAATTGATCAATTGGATACAGCATATAAAATGGCGTATCAAAACCGTGCTAAGGTAAATGCAACCATCACACAATTGGATGGCGAGATCGCGGGGATCAACGTTCCCGATGCGGAACAATACAAGGAACCGATTGACGTGTCGGCATTGATGGATGAAATCACGAAGGCGAATGCGGTCAATGGCAAACGCGATCAGTTATCGAAGGACATTGTTCGCGGGCAGGATTCGGTATCGAAAGCGGATGCGGAAATCGAACGTTTAAAAAAGGCATTGAAGGCTGCGGAGACCGAAAGGAAACGCGTTGCAACAAAACTCGCTGACATTCAATCGGAATTTGAAAACACAAAACCGGTGTTGACGGCCGAGCTCGAATCGAAAATCAAAAACGCGTCACAACACAACGCGAATGTTGAAACGGTGAAACGTTACAACGAATTGAAAGCAAAGCACACAATCGCGACCGAGGAATCGTTGTCGTTGTCGAATCGTCTTCTTGAATCGGTGACCGACAAATCGAAATTGATCCGCGAATCCGGGTTGCCAATTGACGGATTGTCATTCGATGAAAATGGACTTTATATGAACAAATTGCCATTGAACGAAGATCAAGTCGCAACATCCGTCATCATGGATTTGGGCGTGCGGATCGCGGTGGCATTAAATCCGAAGTTGAAGATCATCCGAATTCCACGTGGTGAATCAATGGGTAAGAAACGTTTGGACGATGTGATCGATTTCGCAAAGAAAAACGGATACCAATTGTTCATCGAACGTGTTGAATCCGGTGTGGATAAATTAACGATTCAATTCATCGAGTCATAAGAAACGAGGATCACAGCGGGCGGTGATCCATAGCCGAAGGCCCGTCATGTCGATAAAACAACGTACACGTGAGCGTTGCGGTGAAAACCCGACATGTTTTTAATTCAAAATACAACCGCTACAATGAAACATTTAACAAAGGACATCAATCAATTGGGACGATCCATTGCGGAACGCGTGTTGCGAACCGATGATCGTTTCACGTTCACCGATGATGATGATTTCATGTCATCATTTTTCGTCACATGCAAATATCACAGTGTACTTCCGGCCGCGATCAAAATTGTTGCCAAGGCATCAACCGACAAATTCGGTGGAATACCATGTTTCCAAATCGATGAAGTGGTCACGAAACGAATCGAGGAATTCCATAAGACAACGGGGCGCACAATCATCATCGCCCTTGTTGATACGCGTCTCGGTGATGTGTCTTGGCAATTGTACGGTGAACTATTCAACGGATACATTGAAGAGGGCGTATCGTTCCCGTTACGCGAACCGAATTCCAAGGATGGCCCGGTGTGGTGGAATTCATGTTGGCAAATGATATCAATCGGCACGATGTCACAAACGGAACGTGATCGATTGATCGTGCTGCGCACGAAGAACAAGGCCGACAAGAATCAGAAATCAATTTTTGACAAATGACTTTTTAATATGAACACTTACAACACACGGGAAAAATGCGCATTATGTGGCGCGGATTATGGTTTGCATCGTTCTGACGATGACCGGTGCCCCGCTGGTGGCGTGGAAGAAACGCGCCCGGATCACACGCAACAATGGTCAACGTTGACGTTTCAACCATTTCCATCACCATCGGAAAACATGCAACATCTGGCGAACATGATGGAATTTATTGATGCCGTTGGGAAGATGCGCCACGCGCAGAAATCGTTTTTCAAATTGCGCAAGTCTGGAACACAAAAGGAAATAGGTGAATGGTTGGCCGAATCGAAACGACTTGAAAAGGAAATCGATCAATATTTGGCTAAATTTAATGAACGCAATTCACCACAAAAAAAATTGTTCTAATGGACGGAAATCTCGCGATGGCTAATCAATTGGAGGAATCACATCCAGACAACCCGAAACACGCTAAAAAATTAGTGACACAAAATGTCACCGTTTCATGCGATCAAAACATCCCGCCCGGCCCGGTTACGCATTGCGGTGATTTGCCATCGCGCAACCTATCTGCGCCATCCGATTACACCGCCCCGGGAACAATTCCCAAGCGTGACTACATTCGCTCCGGCCAACAAACAATCGAGGGCCAACGCGAAATCATTGGGTATGGCGAACCGACATTCTTTGTCAAGGAAATTCCCCGGGATCAAGCAAACCGGATCATCATCAAAAACCATTATTCCGGCAAAATCTATTCGGGCACTTTCATTCATTTGGGTTTGTTCATCGATAAGAAGTTGTTGGGCGTGATCCAATTGGGATATGCGATGAACCCGGCCTCGGGCGGATCGGTTGTTGAAACGACCACGATGGACGAATATCTCGAATTGAACCGTATGTGGATGGATGATGCGGCCGGGCGCAACACGGAATCCCGGGCGTTGTCGTATGCGATCAAATACCTTCGTGGCAAATTCCGAAGGATCAAATGGATTCAATCATTTGCGGATGAACGGTGCGGAATGTTCGGCATCGTATACCAAGCAGCGAACTTCCGTTTTTATGGCGAACACACGAATTTGTTTTGGGAATTAGACGGGGTAATGTATCACAACGTCATAATGACCAACGGATCGGATCAATCGGCTAATGCCCGCAGATTGCGTATGCGCAAGGACGAGGCGATCAAACACGAATTGCGGCAATTCCGTTACCTTTACTTCATCGATCAACGATACATCAAAAAATGTTTGTTTAAGGAAAAACCATATCCGAAACACTATGCAGAACGAGGGGGAACAACCGGGGAAAAGCCCGCAAGCAATTAAGGCGAACGATTTACACGAAGGGATGTCGATTGAAGAGATCGAACAATCCATGTCGTTGAAGCACGTGGAATTCGCGCGTAAATACATTTTATGTTTGGATGCGGAAAAAGCAGCGGCCGAGGTCGGATACTATGGCCGCACGGCATATCGTGATTTGTTGTCGAATCCGAAAATTGACATGTACATCCGCAAATTGCAAAAGCAAATGCGCGACCGTTTCGTGTTGACATCGGATCGTGTCGTGCAGGAATTGTGCAAGATCGGATTCATAAATCCACAAGAGCTTTATCATGAAGATGGCCGATTGAAGGCACCGCTGGAAATGACCGCGAACAACGCATCCGCAATTTCCGAGATCACGGAAGAAATGGTCGGAATTGATCCGATTTCACACAAACCATTGATCAAACGCAAATACAAATTTCATTCGAAGGAAGGCGCATTGGATAAATTGGCCCGTCATCTTGGTCTATACGAGAAGGACAACAATCAACGCGCCACCGCTATCGTCAATTTTTATTTACCGAAAAATGGAAGAGACACAAAACTCGATCAAATGCGGGGAATCGAAGATGCGGAAGTCATCAAGGACACCCCGGGGATGGACAACGCACCAACATAAATTCATTCACATCAAGGGATTGGTTTGGAAATGCTGGTGTGGCAAAAAGGTTTTATCAACTTGAAATATGGCAGACACGAAAAACGAAACACGTGAGTTGAACGATGACGAATTGATTAAATGGATCGGTGAATCCGTTAAGCAATTAGACGCTGCGCCCGGGGTCGCATCATTGGTTGCGATTTTCTCATCATACAACGCCAAGGAAAACGCTTTGGTTTGTGCGCACACAATTCAAAACCCGGAATCCGCAACCGCTGCGTTGGTGAATGAAGCGATGTTGTTCGGACGACAAAAGGAAGTTCTCGGATTCATTCGTGCCCTTCGGGCTATATTGGACACGGCTGAGTTGAATATTGAACATCATCTATCCATCCAAACTCCACGGAATTAATTTGCAATTTAATTGGATGTTGTCTATATTGCCCTATAATAAAACGAACCACCATGAAAAAACAAGTAATGTTTGCCCGGATGCGTGAATCATATTCCCCCGGATTTTTTCCATTCATCTTGCAGCCCGGTGAATTATTGCCGATCGATTTGGACGGAAGTGTGTTATCAAAACACCACGAATTCAATTTGATGAAACGTGACATCTTCGGGATCACGTCATTTGCCGTTCCAAAAAATTTATGCACATGTGTTTTTAAAGTCCTCGAATCAAAATTCAATGTCGGTGATTTGGTCGCCAAGATCAGCACGGGCCACGTGTTCCGAATCTATTCGGTGAAATGGGATCGTGTCGATTTCTGGTTTCAAAATGGTTGGGGTGAATCGCAGGGATTTGCCAACGGTGCATTGGAGGCCGATTGCCGGATCGCCACCGAAGAAGAAATCACCAGGGATCAAGCGTATATCGGATATTATGATGAGCTCATGAAGAAACGCGAAACGTTGGGAAACACCGTCACGTTGGATTCAAAAGTGAATGAGTAATGGTTGCATTCGGAAAGGAATGGCGCAAGGTGACCCCGCGATCCGCGCGTCAATTGAGAAAAGACATTTTGAAAAAACTAAACATTGACCCAATGGCAAAAACAATTCGCATCGAATACAAAGAGCTCAACGATCGTCCCGACCCGGAACATTTCCGCATCCCGATCGTTGGCGTCATCACCGCGACAAACAAAGCGTTGTTGATGGACTTCGGTGACAAGAAGGAATGGATTCCGTTGTCGGTCGTTGTATTCGGAAAGGTTCAGAAGCAACGCGTGTGTGACATGCCGGAATGGTTGGCCCGCAAATACAAATTGATTTGATCATGGGATGCACCGCATTGAGGGACGCCTATAGAGGCCAATACGTTGAACCGGAAAAAATAAGTTTCAACATGCCGTTGAATGAATTTGAACGATTGCCACGGCACATGCAGAAATTCATACAAAGTAAAAACCATCAACCAACTTCACGGTATCTTGTTATAAAAAGTGAAATTTCCATGACGATAACCGTCCCCATCGAATTGATCCGGTCAGATTTTGATGAATTAGCGGATAGATTCCGCGCATTCAAATATTCAGAAATTGAACATCTTGGAAGATCATGAAAATCGAAATCGTTGAAGATTGGCTTGATGATCTAATCTGGTGCCCGTCACAATGCTATCTTAAAATAATCCACAACAATCGATGGTTTATCATTTATCTCCGTTGGCGTCATTCCGATCCGTGGCGTGCATACCTATGCGAGACATCCGTGGGAAATACCACATTTGAACCGCCCGGATGGGATATGCACGATCCCGGATATGATTGGATCGACATCCCGGTCGATGATTTTCGGGATGATCAATTGGTCGAATTAAAAATCGCGGTCATGGAAGAAATAAAATCGTTACTTTTGAAGGTATAACGTCAACCCTAAAAACTTTCAAACATGGCAGCGGAAACAATAAAAACCGGAAGAGTCGTCACATTCAGCGACACGGCCGTTCACGAATTGACATTTGATTCAACGATCAATAAATCCCTTCGGTCAAGTGCTGCTGATGGTTCGGTGCGAACCGCTAAGATTGAATGCATCACCGGATCATTCAAATGCGGCATTGGTGAGGCACCGGATGCAACGTATAAAACCATCACCGCTGGAAATTTTGTTCTTCATGATTTCATCCCCGGGTTGACAAATATTTTTGTGAAATCTGAAACAAATCCGACAACCATTGTCGCGGACGTATGAAAGACAAAAAGAAATTTTACAACTGGTTATCTAGTAGTCAGGGAGCAGCAGACCTTAGATTTTGGATTGCGAATGATCCACACGTTGCACGTGATAAATTCAATGGCAGAGATTCTATAGCTGTTGCAGTAAATCACATTCAAGCCTTGGAGTCACGAATTGATTTCGCTTTGGATATGAGTGATGTAAGCGCCAACTCAGATGGGGACCATACCCCGGAAGCTTCAGAAAGAACGGAGATTCTTGCGCAGTTAGCCGTTCTTAATTGCTATTTATACTTAGCCGGTGGAAATCACGATACAGGAAATGCAGACGATCCAGAGAACGGGCTTGAGTGGTTTAATGCATTAGTAGATGAACTTGACGCACAACAAATCGCAAGACCTTTTGCGCTTCTGGCAGGTTCAACGAATGATTGTTACGCTTTTACAGTCGGTAACGCTTTGTTTATTACAGCTAATGATTACAACAACGGGCCAAGCGCGGAAGGTGGCCGTGGTGACGGACCAACTGAAGAGAGCGGTTATCCAAGTGGAAGTTTAAGCGATGCTCAATGGGTAAAAATTATTAACTGGAGATTTCTCCATCTTGATAAAATCGGATTTCTATACACTCACCAAGCATTGATAAGAGACACCACAACAGTATCAGGATGGCAAGATAAAACGCATTTAAATCTACATGGAGCGGATCCTGATTATCCGGGAATGGAATCGTATGTAGGGCTGATTGGAACTGACAAAGGATCAGATAATCAAGGAACAAGAAAACCTTTTGATCTTTTCTCTAAAAGTAATCAGTTGTTTGATTTGATACGTCACGGACATGCACACGTTCAACTGCTTGATGTTTTAGGCGGTAAAAGTCACATCAAACAAAACTTTTTTGGAGGTTGTAATATTATAAACGTAGCCCCGACTACAAGATACTGGACTAATCCCGGTCATGATCCTGATCCTAATTCATGGTTTGCTGTATTATCCGGGACCAACCTTAATTTAAAAAGGGCTGTTCATTATTCTCCAAATTCAGCAAGCGCCACAGTGGGCGAATACTACGCTCCACACGAACTAAATCTTACAATGCGTAAGACATTTCAGCGCACGTACACTGAACCCGTTCCCGTAGCGCCTAACGCTGCAACAAGTTTGGTCTTCAGTAGAATCATGGCCACAAGTATGCGTCTTGCATGGACCGCTTCGTCAGGTGGTGCTGATGGTTATTTAGTTATACGAAGAAACGGAGCAGCGCCAACAGGTGTGCCTTCAGCAGATACAACTTATGTTATTGGTGCATCGATTGGTGATGGAACTGTTGTAAGCATTGGAACGAAAAACGATATCATTGATAACACAGTAACAGCCAGCACGACCGAATATTATGCGATTTATGCTTTCAATGCTGGTGGTGGTTTAATAAAATACAGCGCATCGGCTCTTACCGGAAGTCAGGCGGTCGCTCAAGGTTCTCTTTACCTGCATGAGGATTTTGCATTGAATATTTTCAATCCATACAAATTGGTTCAAAGCTTACCTAATAGAGCTGATATCTACCATAATTTCAATGGAGGTAGATGTGAATTTGTTGGAAAAGCTTTCAACTCTGACATCATTCAAGGCTTGAATAATATGATCTATTCAAGTAACGGAATTACAGCAGCGGGTGATTCGTTCGTGGGTGGTTACTTAAAAGTTTACAGTGGTAACTCAGGAGTTTCAACGAATAAATTCACTACCATTTGTCTTTTCAATAATGCCTCAACAATAGAAAAAGGAGATCGAAATGTTGCCCGTGTTGTTTATGGAGGCGGAGCCGCTAAAGTAGACAGAGGTGAACACGGTATAAGACTGCAAATTATAAATGGTGGTGTGATCCGCTATAGCCTATCACTTCCATACGAAGAAACATGGTGGAAGATACACTACAATTCAACCACTACGACAACAAGGTTTTTCAAGTGGAGTGCAGGTGCGTGGGTGCAGGTTGGAACTAATCAGGTATGGTCAATAAACTCAGCCGGACTTGATATGAGAGTTTATGCAGGTCATGAGACTGAATTGACAACTACCGATGGGCTAATATCAGAGGTGAAAGATTTAGTTCTATCGTCTGCTGACTACACAGGTCAAATGCCAACGGTTTAAAAAATGAAAGACCGCATAGAAGACATAATCCTAACCGCTTTTTTTTAGTGTGGTTTTACAGACGATTGACATACGACCCCAACCGGGATTCCAAGAAGATTTCCTTGCATCGGCCGCAGACATCGTAATCGGTGGCGGATCGGCCGGTGCCGGGAAAACTTTTGCGTTGTTGATGGAATCATCCCGCCATCGTGACATTGCAGACTTCGGTGCGGTTGTATTCCGGAGAACATTCCCGGAGATTATGCAAGAGGGTGGATTGTGGGATGAATGTTTCAAATTGCTTCCGTATTTCGGTGCCCGCCCGAACATGACAAAATTGTTTTGGGATTTTCCATCGGGCGCACGCGTATCGTTCAAACATCTTCAACACGAATCCGATTTGCTCGACTACCAAGGCGGGCAATTTGCATTGATATGTTTTGACGAGATCACGCACTTCTCCAAGAAAATGTTTTTGTACATGTTATCGCGGAATCGTTCCACGTGTGGTGTTCGTCCATACATCCGCGCGACATGCAATCCCGATCCCGATTCATTCATCGCTGAACTCATTGAATGGTTCATCGATCAAGACCCGGAGTCTGCGAACTATGGTTTTCCCATCAAGGAACGTTGCGGGATTCTTCGATGGTTCGTTGTCGATGGTGATGCGTATGTGTGGGGAATGTCACCGGAAGAAGTGATCGCAAAATGTCCACACATCTTCAACACGCCAAAATTGGCCGGACAAAATCCGCGCGATCTTGTGAAATCATTGACGTTCATCCCGGGAAACATCCACGAGAATCAAAAATTGTTGGAGGCCGATCCGGGATACTTAGCCAATCTATTATCGCAAGACGAAGACACAAAGGCGCGTTTGTATTTCGGGAATTGGAAGGTTCGTCTGGACAACATGATGTTGTTCGAATATCCGAAGATCTCGGACATGTTCACGAACATCGTTCCACCGGTGAAAACTGAACGCCATTTCATAACCATCGACCACGCGCGATTCGGTCGCGATCTTTGCGTGATCACCGCATGGGTTGGATGGCGGGCCGTTGAAATTCATGTGTTGTCAAAATCTGACACGAATGACATTCTCCGGGTCGTGCGTCAATTGCGGATCAAATACAAACCGATCCCGGCATCGAACATCATTTGTGATCAAGATGGAATTGGTGTCATCGATGCATTGAATTGCATTCAATTCTTTGGCGCATCGAAACCATACCCGGAGAGCAACGCGAACAACCCGGAAGAACAACAACGCGAGAAATTGCGATCATACGGCAAACGTCTCGAGACGAAATATGACAATCGGAAAACGCAATACTATTTCCATTTGTCAAGGCGTGTCAATTCTGGCGACATCCATGTGACGACCGAAAATATTTATGTGGACGGACGACTTGCGAAAACCATCAAGATCAATGGCAAGACGTATGAAATAAAGCAATTGATCCGCGAAGATCTCCGGGTGGTCAAACGTGCGAACCCGGATGCCGATGTGACAAAAATCAAAATCACATCGAAGGAGGAAATGAAAAACGCCACGGGCGGACGATCACAAGATTTCGGTGACAATCTCATGTTGCGTTCACATTTTGATTTGGCCCCGACTATTAAATACGCCAAAACCGCGTAACTTCACACCGTCAA
>WUUC01168316.1_pt1 | contig 50574 bp, 67 predicted proteins | sample 6278441 | NCBI WGS metagenome assembly WUUC01 (sample SAMN13675441, study PRJNA597444) | soil metagenome | isolation source: soil | place: USA: Washington | collected 2017-10
CATTACCTACTATCCCCACTCTCACGTTCTACGAGCCTCCTCTTTGCGGCCAAGTCTCGTTCGGAAGGGCGGTTGTTGAAAACCACACTCTCGTAGCCCTTTCGGGGGCTATATTCGCCGTCGAGAGCGAAGCTGCCGACCTTTGTTGTCCCCTGGGTGGAGCAGTCACATAGGCTGTCATCGTAGGGACAGTATGCGGTCGTCCAGTGGGGGACGAGTTTCGCGTCGAACGCCTTCTGCTGCGCATTCCACACCAACTTCTCTAGTCGTTCGGTAGGCGGAGCTAGTCGATCCGTAATCCAATCCTCAGGACGAGCCTGTGCCACATGCGCCTCAGTCATGAACGGTAGACTGTTTACGTACTCTTGCACAGCGGCCCAACGCTGCTCCATGCGAGCATGGACTAGCTCTCGTTCGATGATGTTGCACTCCTGTACGGATGGCTCTAGCTCGACGCCCTTGACGGCGTTCTTCGGCCAGTAGAACACGAAGAAGCCTTCGAGCATCGGCAGGCCCATGTCATACAGGGCGTGCCAGTACGCCGATACCTGCCAGAGGTGGTCGTCCTTCACTCCGGCTCTATTGACCCAGGTGAGTCCCTCCCCGGAAATCGTTTTCAGATCCCCCAGAACAAACCCGCGAATCTCAGGGTTCCAGATCACCCAATCGGCACGACCCCTCCATCCTTCGGGAAGGAAGTCGTTTAGGCGTACCTCGTTCATGAAGGGCCAACCTAGCTTTTGGATGCGCTTTGCCGCCCAATCATGCCAGAAGTCACCTGTTGCCAAAGTGATCTCATCAGAAAGGGTTTTCTCTTTCCTTGGAGCGTTGACAACATCTAACATGGCATGACGTAGACTTCCATTCAAGTGGACACTTGTGTAAAGTTCTCCATTATTACGGCGAACTTCTCTCAAGGAATCCACAAGATAGGAAACCAAGTCAAAAGGTATCACTATATAGTGTACCCCCTTTATCCCCCTAAAACGCCTCGATCATGTCGATCAGAATATGGACGTATAGGAGCGTGATAGTTGCTAACAACAAACTTACTGGAATAGCGAGTAATCCGAAGAATATTCGCCAAACCCATTTCTCTTTCATGGACGTTCCCTTTCAGTCGTGACCCGAGTGTCCGCCGGTTTTCAACCTCCGGCTGGTGCCTCTGCCAGTCATGTCGGTGATTCCTCACCGCTCCGTCCTGACAGGACTGTAGCACACCAACCGGAGGCTGTCAAGTCCTTTGTTACTTCCAGCCGATCTTGCGCTGGAGTGCCACGGACGACTGTTCGATGTAGTGCGCCGGACGAGCAGCAGCCCGTCCTAGTGCAGCGGAAATCTGCTTCCAGGTCGTCTCAGAGTCGTCGTTGTAGCCGATGATGGTGCTCTGAGCCGTTTGAATGGACGCACACGGCTTCTGACCCTTCTCAGCCCGGATAGCGTTGGCAAGAGCCAACACCGCCGGTTGTGCGTCTTTGGGGATGTTGTAGTCCCGAGACTCCCCATTGAACACCTCTGTTACGCCTCCAAGGAGGCAGTAGGCAGGTGCTTTGTCCTTGGGCTTTCGATCCAGCCAGTTGTACACACCTTTGGCCGCACCCTTAGCCCAATGCTCTCCGTTCCCGTGGTTCAGCTTCTCCCTAGTCGCACGAAGAAGCTTGGTGGGAGTCCAATTCTGAACTACCTGTGCTGCAACGCTCATGGTTCCTCCTAGTTCGATGATCGTTCTATGTCGTGTTTCTGCCACGCCTCTGCGATCTTCTCTTGTTCGAGACAATCGGGGCATAGCATCAGATGGGTGATGTTGCTTTCTTCCAGCTTAACATCAAGCCAGCAAACGTCGCACCCATTCGGTACATCTTCGTCTCTCGGTGGATCAGGTAGGTTGAGGAAGCCCACTATAGCAGCTTCCTGAAACCGTCGGTGTAAGCCTGCGTTGTCAACGGAGAACACGCCGGAGCGGTGTTAACCTCCAAGACGTACATGGTTCCATCGTGATCGACAACGGCATCCGTTGCACCGAACACGAGACCAAGGGCTTCGACCGCCCGTACAGCCATGTCAAGGCGCTCTTTACGCAGGCTTTTCTGTGGTGCTTTGAAGACGTACCCGTTGCTGTGGTTTTTTATGTACTCCGACCTGTGTTGGTCGGGCCGCTCCAGGTACTTGCGCTGTACGCGCACCACTTCTCCACCGACTACATGAAGGCGGTACTCCCTGGTGTTAGGGATGAACTTCGTAAAGAACTCAGACACACCATCACCACAAGTTTTCACACCCTGGCAATAGACTACAATGTCCTTTCCCCCGAAGCCCCGCCTCCTACGGCCAAGCCACGTACCAGCTATCGGAAGCTCGACTGAGAACTCAGGCACCGTAACTCCTGCCTCTTTCAGGAGCCTCAACGACCGTAGCTTGTCTCCGGCTGTGTTGATCGCACTAGCCGTGTTGATGACCTGGCCCGCTACACGGTCTACATCCGGGTGCTGTGCGCTGCCCCATCTGATGAGTATGTCCGGGTTGTGGCGTAGGTCTACACCGCCATCAATGGCGAGTGCTTGTGCTAAGACCCTACCTGTGGGCCTCGTTTTCCTGTGGTAAAGAAGGAATGCCATGCATCCTCCTAGTAGGAGTAGCCACGCTTGATCGGGATGCTTTCGCCGTCCCAATCAATGAGGCTCTCCCACCATGTCTTTGCTTCGTCTACCCACGGCGCTTGCGTGGCGTAGCCCTTGGCGTAGCAGGATAAGGCGATTATGCGAAACTCACCTAGTACCGCCGGGTAAATCTTTCCGGGCAGGTTCTGTTTCAGGTTCAGCAGGTAGTAGTCGTAGTTGTAGCGAGGAACGTTGGGCCTGAAAGTCCGTCCCCCGTAGTTTCTCGCATACCAATCCTCTCCATAGATCTGGTCGTAACGAGCTACCTGCGCTTCCCATGCCGCTTTCTGTCGTTCGGTTTCCTCCTTCTTCCATTCCTCGAAGGAGAGTGGAGTAGGAGGCTCTACGTCGTACTTGGCTCCCCATCCCAAGCTGTAGGCTTGGTAGTCGTAGCCTTGCACGCCCGTTCGGCTTCCGAACAACTCCGCATTCCGCGCATGTAGCGTTCCGTGCGGAGTTCCCTTCTCGTCGATGGGTGTGAAGAAGAAGAAGTCGTTGTCCTCTGCCGACTTCCTTCGATCCGGTCGGTCGGCACAGTGTCCCATCATCTGGCCGAATTGGTACACGTCCTTGTCGGTGTTCAACCGCACTAGGTCGTACCCGCAGGGTAGCTTGGTGACGAAGATGGGTGCTTCCCACTTCACGTCCAGCTTGGAGAGATCGCGGCCTCTTGTTACCAGCTTCTCGTGGGGAACGATCTTCAACTCCCGCTTGTTGCCGTGCTTCGCGTCTTTCTGTTCCTGTTCGGCTTTCTTCTCCCGCGCTTCTGTCCTAGTTTTGCAGGAGAATACGGGCTTCTCAGGATCAGATGCGTCTACGACTCTCCAGCTTTTCTTGGTCAGGCCCAGGCTCATCTAGCCCCTCCCGTTTCCGTAGCTGTGATCCTTGTCGCAGGTGCTTCGCTGACCGCCGTGAATGCAAGGAGCATCGCAGCCGGGACGCCAGGGTCTAAAGGCTGACGTTGGTTGGCTCACGGACGGCGAGGACAACGCCTCGTTCTTCGCGTTGTGAGTCATAGATGAGTCCTTTCACGCTGCGGGCGCAATAGTGACACAGACGCCGACCTTCGGGATCTGTGGCAATTGCGAGGACAGGGTACTTGCTGTTCCTGGTGTTCTTGTAGAGAGTACAGCTTTCCTCTCCACACTGTTCGTAATGCTTGTTACACCAGGCGAACGCCAGCATATGGAACTTCGACCGATGTTTGCACACTCGGCAGGACTTCACTGTCAGATCGGGAGACCCCGCCCCCTCGAAGGCCGAAGTATGTTTCGTCGTGCTCTCTCCATCGTTCTGACGCGAGCTGCCAGGAGGCAACGCAAGCGGCTGCTCTGGCTTGGAGTCGGGCGCAGATTCGACGGAGCATGCTTGCAGGTTCTCTGCGTCCTCCACTCCAAAAGTCTGCCACGCATCCTCGGACGACTCCTGGTACAGGTCGTCCAACTCACCGGAGAGCTTGGCGATGCGCGGGTTCTGCTGTAGGTACTCCTTCGGCACCCGGAAAATCAGGAAGTCGATTGTCTCGGTGTCGAGTCCGGTATCCGCAGATACCGCGTCGAGGATGAGGCGATGTACGTTCGCTTCCAGCACCGCCCAATTCTCGATGGTTCGCTTTTCTTCCTCGCTCAGACTTGCAGCGGGATTGCCTTTCTGATGGGGCTGGTTTGCAATCGCAACTGCGTAACAGTCGATGCAAATCCTACCCCAACTGAGTGTCTCTTGTGCGTCGCGTGTGAGGACAGGCACTCGACACCCAGGACAGAAATACCACTCTCTGTCCACTCCTGCGGGGATGCTGTGTCCCTTGTGATGGTAGTCCTCCCACGTCAGGGCCTTGCTGCGCTTGTTGTCCCGCATGTACTTGACGGCACCCTCCCAACGACCGTACTCCACGCCCCGGTCATCCACGAGGGTAACGATGCCCCGATCTTGACGAGCGGTCGAGGAGCCAGTCCCAGTAGTCGGCGTCGTCGATCCCCGCAGCGGATGAGCGTTCGATGAGCGCCCGGCGTTCGTGCCAGGGGAGAACCTGCCCCGTATCGTAGGGGTGGTCGCCTGAGAAGGCCGCTCCTTTACCTCGAACTTCTTCTTCTCGACGCCATCGGCGGTGACTACGAAGATCTCACCTTCCTTGGCGTCCGTGAAGGACTTGTAGTTCGGCGGCGTTCCTAGCACCGTCTTCCATGCATCCCGGATCGCCGGAGTGGTACTTGCGAATACCACGAACTTCTCGCTCTCATGGAACACGAGCGGAGAGTGCCGTCCCTTCGCAAGGAGCAGCGTGTCGGGATGCTTGTCCGGGTCAATCGCTGCGATAGCAAACGACCCTTCGAGCTTGGCAAGGGCGTCCTCCGCCTTGTCCAGGCCCAGCTTGTGAAGGAGCATGGCGATGGCTTCGGAGTCAACCTCTCCTACGCGATCTGCCTTCTCCTTCTCGAACAATTCGTCGTCGTTGTGGATGGCTCCGTTGTGGACGACGAACGTGCTTCCGCAGATCACCGGATGGTTGTTCGCGTTGACTTCCGGGTCGCCCTTGGTATCCAGCCGCGTATGCAGCAGGACGACGCGCGCACCTTCCGGGATTGGGTCACGAACCTCGATGAAGTCCTTGGCTGTGACGGCTCCCTTGTTGTACACCACGTCCTTACCACCGGGGGTGTAGGACACCATCCCGGTAGCTTTCTTTCCCCTCGATTCGATGCCGAGCAGAAGCATGTCGGCCATTCTTTCCATGGCCTGGTGCTTCCTCACGAATGAAGGGTCTTTCAAGTAGAAACCAGCAATGCCACACACTAAGCATTACCTCCTTGTGATTCTAGCCGCCAGCCTCTCGTGCCAGCTCAACGGCTGTTGAATTGGTTGTTCTTCTGCGTCGAAGTTCGACAGCGCCTCGTTGAAGATCGAGTCGGCTACTGTCGTGTAATACGAAGCGGTCGCGCGGTTCGCCGAGGCCGGGGTCGCACCGCCGCTACCGGAAGATCGACGAAAGGGCTGGCCTCTACGGCAAGTCCTCCTTCGTCTACCGCCTGAGGCGACGGGGCCTTGATCGTGATCTTTCGCTCCCGCCTAGACGGATTGCGTACTCCACCGACCTTGGCTAGCAGACCGTGGTTGTTCTCGATTGCTAGTAGGCCGTCGAGGTACTGATGCCCTAGCCGTTCGGCAACCTCGCTGCTCTTGAGGGCGTAGACGATGGAGTCCCGTTCCTCATTGGTCAGCGGTAGGTTTTTGTGAACCCACTCGATCCGCTCTTTCCACTCCTTGATCTGTCCCTGGGTGAGCGCGGAAAACTTCTTGCGCTCCCATGGCATGGCGGGGAAACGATCTTCCTCTCCCTTCACCATTTCCTTATCCTGCTGTGCGTAGGAGTGAACCGCCTGCATGAACGCGAGCCATGCGTGCAGGATGCGGGGATTGCTAATGCTGTTCCAGACACGCCACTCGATGGTGGACTTGCCCAGGTTGCACTTGCAATCCTTGCCGTCCCCGTAGCGAAGATCACCACAGGCACAGTGTGCGCGTGCTTCGAGGTAGGGCTTGAAGTTCAAGCCACAATGCCTGTCCTGTTGTTCGATGGACAGACCGAAGGCGCTGCGTGTTCCCCACGGCCCCTTGACGACCGGGTTGGAATACCCGATGCCGCCGTTGGGCCTCGTTGACCTGGGATCGAGCGATCTGTGTCCCGTGGGACTACCCGCTCCTGCTAGCCGGAAGATCGGATCTTCCAAGTAGTTCCAGATCGTCGTGAGTCTCCATGCGTCGGAGAACGTGAAGTTGTGTGCGTCGATATGGATGTGGCCCCCGCATGTGACTCCGTGGGAAACCTTGCCCATTTCGCGCAGACCGCGCACCTTCGTGAGCACTTCCAGCAGCGCCTTGGCATGTACGGGATCGTCCATGTCCAGCAGGAAGGTGATTAGCTCTCCTGCCGTCACCGATCCGTCGTACTTCAAGAACGCCGGGTGGCTCATGTCGTTGCTGGCGTACTCTCGATAACCTCTGACGTTCGGGTCTGAGATAAGCCCGCAACGATACAGGGTTCGTGCGAGGTACTTGCCATCGCCGTCCAACTCTGTCTCGATGGAGACAAGGCGCGTAGGGCGCTCAGGCATGGACGGAACTTGCATGGAGCCGTGGATCGGAAGCTCTTGCTTGCTCCACTTCTCCAACCGCTCTCGTTCCTTGTCGTACTTCTTGTCCATGCACAAGGAACAGAGATTCTTTCCCTCGCTCTTGGCGAGGCCCCGTGGTGAGAACGCACCACAATCCGCGCAGGAGAACTTCTCGTGACACGTCTTGCAGGCGTACTTGGCGTATTGGGCGAGTTGACCGCGCTGATCCAGCACCTCGTCCTTCACCTTGTGCATGTCGCGTACCGGGAAGTAGTTGCGACAGCCTGTGCAGGTTTCTACGGGGTCGCATACGGGACACTTCTTCGCGCCCAGCCCTCCGATTGCACAAAGGTTCGTACACTTCGGAGACTCACATACGTCTACGCAGTTGGCGCAGGCGTAGTGCATGATGCGATCCTGTCTGCCGCCCTTTACTCCTACAATGGAGAACCCGAAGGTTCCGCAGTTGTAGCAGTACATGTTGTTGCGACACGCACGACAGGTCATGTGTCCGGCTTCCGTACCGGACTTCTCTGCCGTGTACCCGCACTCGGCGCAGATTGACTCGGGATGGTCAAACTGTGCCTTTACGTGGCTCAGGGATACGTTGGCTTTCAGCGTGAACTGATTCCAGACACGCACGTTCCCGTAGCCTCCCGTGTTGGCTACGACGACGCTGGTTTCCCCCTTCAACCCCAAGCGATGCTTCTTCGCCCAGGTGAACAAGGTCTGCAACGCCTTCGGTACATCGTCGCAGGAAAACGCGCCTGTCCTGCGAATGCTGCCTACCGTCTTAAGCGTAGGCTGCTTGACGAACTCCCACCCGTCTGGTGGTTTGAGAGAGCGTAGCTCCTCTGGAGTGAGCTTGCTCATGTGCCTCCTTCCTTTAGGTTGGGAATGAGGTGCCGAGGACTTGAACCTCGGAGCCTGTCGGAAATCCCGTACCAAGCCGTGGCCCGTACAGGTAAAGGCGGGTGCGCTGCATGGCAAGAGGTTGTGCTGATGAGGATTTCAGTCTGAGTACCTACGCCCTGCACAACTACATGCGCGCTTGTGGGGTGTGCGCCTGCCCGCTTGCCGTCCCCCTAGAACGGAGCGTTGCTAGGTCTTACATTCGCATACCCACGACCGGCCCTCCTAACCCCGGAGAGGGGCGGCTTCTACCTGACACCCCAGGTAGTTCTATTCCACGTCACCTGCGTCGATGGGCGGCTCGTTGCCTACGCCGGGAACAGGCCCCATGGCGGTATCGTTCGCCCGTGCGATACGAAGGCCACCATCCCTTTCGAGCAGACGCTGCGCCTCTGTGAGGGTGAGCATCCGTGACTTACCTCTCGCCTCTTTTTCGGCTCTTGCCTTTGCGAGCAGGCGCTCACGAACATCGTCCGGTAGACTGAGGTAGTCCACCAGCCCTCGACAGGTCTTGTACGACCGCATCCTCCGCGTCTCAGCGGCTGCGTTCGCAAGTGTTGCGTTGAATCCGTCCTTCTTGGAGATCACGTTGTCGAGGAACGCTTGGCAAAACTTGATCCAAGCGGTTGCAACCTCCGGGTCGAGAGTGCCTTCGTGCTGGCGAATCTCGATGGTTCGCTGCGTTCTACCTAGGGGTGCGAGGTTCAGGCATCCTCTAGGGCCGTAGGTCGTAACTGGAGTGTCGTCGCCCGACTTCTCCAGGGCTGTCACGTCCCCTTTCGACCACTTTGGCGTACAGCCGTTCTTGCGACGGTTGGCGTCTACCAACTGGTCAATCGCAGGCTGATTGTCGTTCCATTGACGCACCAGCCGAACGAGAGCAGAACGATCCTCGTAGTAGTCCTTGCTCTCGAAGTGTACGTGCATTCCGTCTGCTCGTGTGACGTAACCTCCGCCCTCTCGCAGAGAGTCCATGAGGCCCTTTAGAGCAGCGAAACCTTCCTCGCCCTGCAACGGAACCGTGCGCATCTCTACGCCCGACCCGTCTGAATCCGTGCTTGCGACGTACTTTCCCCACTCGGTCTTACGGATGAAGGTGCTGGCCGCTCCATAGCCGCCGGGGAAACCGTGTTCTATCTCGACGCCAAAGCGCCGTTCGCTAATGGCGGTCAATCCGCCTCCCTTCCTTGCGAATGAGTCTTACCTTGGCACGGCCCTGCTTACGTCGTGCTAGACAGCCGTTGCCTCGGCACTTGCAAGAGTCCGGTGTCTGTCTGACCCGCCTCAAAACGACAGCCACCCCTGATGCACCTCGGGAGCCTCACCCGTCCAGGCTCCTAGGTAGTCCTGTTCTTCGTCGTCGAGCAGGTACAGATCGTGGTAGTCCGTGTCGTTGTCACCGAACACGTAGTTGTGCATGTCCACGATCTTTTGGTTCGGGCCTTGGTACTCATGCCCGACGCATTCCATGAACCACGAGCGCACCATGCGCAGGTAGTCCACGCGGGCAGGCTTGTCCTTGCGTCCTCGCACCTGTAGGACGCGTACTAGCTCGCCTCCAACGTTGCCGAATTGCGTCGTGCCTAGATCGGTGCATCCCATGTAGGGACTCACCATTTCCGGGCGGAGCGTCAGGATGGTTGCGTGCGGAACTCCGTACCTGTCACGCACAGAGAACGCTCGATGGCCCCGCTCGAATGTCTCGAAGTGCTTCGTACCGAGACAGTGATCGAGGAAGTACGTTTCCAGGCCGTAGTCCCACGGAGTCTGGACACGTACAATTGAATGGTCACGAACGCGACCTACTACCTCGGGGTTCTCCCAAGGCTTCTTTACGTCGCGGATCTGGCGCACTTGGTTCTCCCTTCGGCGCGCAGTTCTTCTTCGGAAAGGTGGCAGTAGCGACAAGCCCATCTGCGATCCTTTCCACCCCAGTAGGTACGCTCACACCCACTGAGGATGCCACGAATCACTACCCTGGTCACTAGAACGAACCTACGTAAGAGGCCGCCAGGGCGATGAACTGTTCGATGTAGACCACTACCAGCAGGTAGATGAGCCTCATCTGTCCTCCTTGATCGTCGTGCGCTTGATGCACGTTTCCAGGCCGGAGACTATCTCAACAGCCTGAGAAAAGGGAAGACACTCGATCCACTGGATTCGCGCATCTTCCCCCTCTGGAGTTTGGCACGGTTTGAGTCCAACTCTCCATTGGTCTTGTCCTGAGTATCGGAGGATGACTGTTGAGTACCAGCGTTTCCTCCCCTCGCGCTCCGCTTTCGCGTCTGCGAGTCTCTGCCTGATGCTAACCAACGGGCGAACCTCCCTTCGTTCGTTTCGATCCATCCCAGGAAGGAGATTTCCAAGGTGGATATGCCCTCGACGATCTCTCTGCATTCATCGCAATCCTGCGAGTAGCAGGGCGTGTCGATGTTGCAGTTCACCGTGTTCTTGAACAACGGATGCTTTAGCTGCGGAAGGAAACAGTGATGCTCCATGCGCTTTGCTACTTCGTCCAGAGCTTCCTGTTTCGACTTCCCCTGCTCGGCAGTTTCCGCGTTGCCGTGAATCGTGCAAAACCCCTCTCCACCGTTCCTGATCCACCTACATATGGAACACTCCATCGTAGGCCGCCAGCGATCAGGTTGTGGTTCAGGGAGCAGGTTAGACACTGTGCGTACCTCCTGCGTCAGCGAAGCATCAGTGTGATGCTCCTGGCGGCTAGGCAAGTATGTTGAGTACCAAGACCTATCCACCAGCAGCATGGACAGGAGTAGCTGTTTCGGATGCCTTCACGTACAGGCTGTCCTACTTTAGCACACCTAATCTGCCCAACTGCGCTCCGACGTGCGCTGACGCGCCCCACACTACGTTTTAGAGATCCCAACTCAGGCAAGGACTCCATAAACCCTTATGAATCCGTCGCTCTGGTGGTACAGTAGATCGAGCGACCATGACAGTTCAGGTAGATGGACATCCCCTGAGATTTCACTCTACGCAGGCGACCGAAGTCACCGGAGCTAGTGCGTGTAAGTCTTTCACAGTCCCCATAATGGGGCAACTGTTCCAATGTCAACACACACCAAGCAGCGGGCCGATGGTCTGACCCGCTCGATGCTGTGTGTTACGGCCTGTCGAAGTTTGGAACGATGGTTTCTGGCTTGAAGATGACGCGGTAGCGCGTGGTTGACGCGCTTGTTCCCGTGGTCTGTTCGACCAGGAACGAAACGTTGTCCGAGAGGCCGAGGAAGTGTTTCTTGAACTCGTTCGGCCCGGTCTTACACGTCACCTCCAGCGATCCAGCGAGTCCAGAGTCGCCTGTCTCCACCGAACAGTACCCCGTGACTTCCAGCAGGTACTTGTCCGTGATGCCGTTGAAGAACACGATCCGGCGGGGAATCTCGAACTGCTCTGCCGCCTTGGACAGGTTCCTCGATGCCACGTCTGCGTCCGAGTCGAACCACGAACAGCCCGTGACAGCCGGAAGTACCAGCAGAGCCAGCACAACCGGGAGTACGCGAAGCCGAAGCTTCTTGACCATGTTTCTATACCTCCTGGTAGGGGGCTTTATTACTCTGGCGCTTGAAGGACGACGTACTTCCAATCAATGGAAGCGTCACTCTCGTCACGCGTAGCTCGCTTGGATTCGGAGAAGATTACCTTGAATCCAAACTTCTTTGCGTGTCGATCCTCCTTTAGATCGTCGTAGTAGTAGTCGTGGCTAGACGTATACAGAATGTATCCGCCCGGCTTGACCGACTTCTTGAACTCGTCGTGGTTGAAGCCGTACCTGGTGCCGCCGTAGTCCATGGCGTTCGACAGGTACACCAGGTCGAAGGGGCCTCGTTCTACGAGGACGTTCATGTCTGCGTGCAGGAACCGAAGCTTCTTTCTGCTAAGCCTGAAAGCCGCGATGTCTGCTTGCGACACATGCTTGTAAGCCCTTTTCAGGTCGTTCCCGTAGAGAAGCTCTCTGTAGTAGTAGCTTTTCTCGCTGAGAGCTTTTCCGGTGGGAAGTCCCTCGTTCCCCTCAGTTACCAACTTGGTCACATCTGCCGAGCGAACAATGTTACCAGCGGTAAAGAGTTTGTGCGCCTCTCTTGCGCCCAGCTTCTCGATGATGTGGTACTTCCCGATGGCGTAGAACATGGGACAGTACGAGTTGTCCACCAGCAGAAGCTGCTTCTTCACGACGGGCAGGATGGAGAAGAAGCTGATTTCACCCGCCGAACAGATCGACGCAGCGTTATCGACGCTGATGCCATCCAGCGCCTTACGCCACGTTGCGATGCTCTCGTTGCAGACAGAGAATTGCGCTCTGCCGTTTGCCGGTGCTAGATCCTCGAATACCGGAGGCATCCTACTCCTTTCTCGATTACAGCGACGTTTCGTGCTGGAGTTGCTTGGACACGACCCTGGCCGTATGTCCGTAGTACCCGTTGTGCGCATTGTAGGCAACGAACTGCAACACGCCCTTGTTCGTGTTGAGGTTTACAAACATCACGTCTCCCTCGTCCACACTGATGTTGTCTCCCTCGTAGGGAACGTCCCTCCCCACTTGCCGAGAGGTTAGGTTCGTGTCTGTGATAGACACCTCTCGAAGCTCTGCACCGATGAACTTGTCGAAATCGTCCTCGCTGAGGAAATATCCCCAACTCTCGCAGCACGACTGATCGTTCGAGATAAGCAAGAGAATCTCCTGCTCACTCGTAGTGATCTTGAAGCCGTCGTATTGGCTCCACCGACCTTCTTCGATGTTGAACACTTCTTCAATGGCCTGGATTGTCTCAGCCACGATGCTCCTTTCGTCGTTGAATGCGCGTGGTAGGACTTGAACCTACACGGGTTTGCACCCACCTGGCCCTAAACCAGGCGCGTCTACCAATTCCGCCACACGCGCTTACCCCTCTAATCGAGAGCGACGATGGCTCTACACCCTCGATTGACACAGAGGAAAATCTCGTTCACGTATGTAGTCCGTCGAGGAAACACTCGTAGAAACTCCATCAACGAACCACACTTCCCGCATGGCAGCCCATACTTACCTTCGACGGGATGCCATGTGTATTCGGTGTTCGCCATTAGGCCCAATCCTCTACGACGGCACGACACCTAATCCGTTTGTCTTTGTTGTGCTTGTACGGATGGTATCGCACGCAGTAGCGAACGTACCTTGAAGGCCAACCGATATACCACATCGGTTCGTTCCCTTCTTCGTCCTTGTGCAGCCCTAAGGAGCACAAGAACTGTCCCCATCGAAGACGCATTAGTGCAGCCTCAGTTCGAGAGGGTACACCGTGACGATTGGCTCCTTGTGCGTCCATCCTATGCGCTGGATGGTAGGACGGCCCCACATGTTGTCCGTGGCCGTTGTCCAGGCACACTCGCCCCACTTATTCATGAGCGTACCAGCCCTCGAAGCCCACGAGATTCCAGAACGTGTGTACGAACGGGAACCTCGCCACGTCCGTGATCGAGTCTACGATCACGATGAGGATGATGATCTGCAACCACGAGGGACAGCAGCCCCACCTATGGCTACAGCTATGCCAGAACCTACGCACCCTCATTCACCCGCGCAAGTTCCTGGTATTGCACGAACCGTTCGACCATGCTCTCGACGCCTACCACGGCCAGCCCCAGGTCAAGCTCAGGGGTTAGATCGTGGGTGGTGCAGCACTCCTTGTCGCACTCGTCGCCGGGATCACGCACGCTTGCTCCTTCCCGCGATCTTCCGCAGACGCTTTACCTCACGCCTGGAGTTGCCTGGACGCCGTGCCAGCACCGCAAGCTGATGCCTGTGCGGGATGGCGTTGCGCTTCTCTTGCCGTGCTTCCGCACGTTCGCGCCGTTCTTCCCTGCGCTTATGCAGGATGCCCTTGTTGCCGCCGACCTTGGGCTTGTGGCCCTGTGCGTAGGCGGTCATTACAGGCGCACCTTCTTGAAGAACGAGAGGGTCATCGCCGTAACCACGAACGCTGAAACGGCGGCATAGGCCACTGTCTCAACGCTTGTCGTGAATCCATACTCCCAAACATCAGACGCCAGGGAGTACGCGTTGATGTAAGAGGCGAGAAGCAGCCCCAGGAACAGGAACTTGCTCACTTTCGCCTCCGGTTCTTCCGTCCGGCCAGGTCGAGCGCACGACCCATTGCACGCATACCGGACGCGCCGATCAGCTCACGGATTGGTGTTCCGTGCTCCTCGTAGTGCTCTGACTTCTTCACGTCTGTCAGAGTCTCGCAAGGATGAGAGAGGTTTCTCCGCTTCACATCGGCCTCCTTTCGTTGTCCACCTAGCACATGCTAGGAATGGCAGGTAAGGGAGTCGAACCCTCTTTACATCACGGCCTAAGCCGATCAGTCGCTCGCCCGTCGCACCTGCCCCGCACCTAGAGAGCCGCGATGTAAGCACTCTGGTGACTGTAGCCCTGCCTACGCTTGAGCTTGTAGACACGAAACTGCCGCTCGGAAAGCCCGTGGCGGTTCTTCTCACGCCGCATGATGAGGCGGCGCTGCTTCGCGTTCAGCTTGTCCACGATGCGCTCCTTACTTCAGGCGCTTAAGAATGCGCCAAGGAAGCATGTACTTCCACTGTCGCATCGTAAACGCGGTGTGTGCGTCGATCACGAACACGCACAGACGCTCAAACCTAGAGGCCCATGCGTCGAATCCTCCGAATAGGTAGAACATCGTCCTACCCACACACGGAGCGATTGCCCCGCATCATGCGGTCGATCCCCTGCTCTGCCCGAGTGGGGCCGTCGTTCTCTCCGAGAGTTGCGAACCTCAGCGGAGACTTCGCCTTGTGCGTGCTAAAGACACGCACGCTGTTCTCCTTGCAGGGGAGGGTGCGCTGCACCTTCTCCATGATTCCTCCTTGTTTGTGGACACTCCACAACCTACACACTCGCATAGGCTGTGGCCTGTCCACAAGGACAGGCTAGATGGGGGATACGTTCAGATCATGTAGCGCCTCCATTCGGGTCAAAGCCTGGGAACGCCGTGCAACCGTCGGATATTTGCGACGGCTAGGGCGATTCCCAGACCTTCACACGGATGGTGCGGGTGATGCTAGGGCCGGGTGATCTTGCCCTTCTCGATCAGGGACGCGACCGTGGCGATCTTCCACGGGGACTCATGGCCCCGCTCATTGACCGCCGCGTACTTCGCTCCCTTGATGCGCAGGATCGTCCAGCGCGACGTGTTCTTGCCGTGGTACACGAAGGTGTCGCCCTTGGCGAGAGCGCCCTTCGGTGCTGCCTTGGCTGCACGCGGCTTGCGCGTGGTCGTCTTGCGCTCGATGACGGGCGCGGGAGCCTCGACGACAACTCCCAGCTCGTCGGGATCGACGACCGTGAGGCCAAGGGCCTCTGCCTGCGCGATGAGGGCGGCCTTCTCGTCCTCCTGCGACTCCTGCGGGTCTACGACCGTGAGGCCGAAGGTGTTGCGGAGGCGCTCGATGATGCCCTGCTTCGCGTCGTCTGTGCGCTCGTCCTGCACGACGACACCGTTCCCGCTCAGCGGCCGGAAGTGCTCGCTGAACAGGTTGCAGTACGCGGTCAGCGGGTCTGCCGCCGCGAGGATCTGCGCCTGACGCTCGCGCACCGTCGGTGCGTTCTGCGCCAAGTAGAAGTTGAGGCCAGCCTTCGGCCCCTTCTCCGACGCGATCTGTAGGTGCCTTGCACCCATAATATGCCTCCTTTGGGCATAGCTCCGCCACAATCCCCTGACGGATGGGTTCCCCACATGCGTGGGTATGTGCGTGGGCGACCGTGAAGGCCGCACGTAGGCATGGTCACAGTCCATGCTCTTTGCGTAAGCTCTACGCTGCGACAGGGGTTAGGCTTAAGCGAAGCCTGAGAACAGCCCGCACGAATGGTTACGTGCGCAACGCCCAGGGGGTTAAACGCTCAGGGTCGTCCCTTCGCACCACACACTAAGGAGGTCTATCGCGCTTATCGGTTCAGAAGCGTTGCCATGATGTTTGGGTTGCGTTTCACCCGTGGGGGATGGCCCGGTCTTTACTCCCGCGTTCAAGTGAGCACACAGTCAGCCTAGTGTCGTCGTACTCACCCGCTTAGGCCCAGGTAGACTCCATGTAAGTGGTCTTGCGTGGACGTTCGCGTTTTCTACGCATCCGGGTTCCACAGTCAGTCGCGTATTCCATCACGCTTCCTAGCTAGTCCTTCCAGGGATATTCGGTGTTCAGCCCTTTTACCCAGAGGCCCGCTCTACATGCTTGGCAAGCATGCCCCACGGTTGCCCGTTCGCCTCGTATAGCCCGTGCGCTTACCATCGCTCACGGTACGCAGACTCTCTCTAGCGTCGCCTGCGCTTCGCCCACACTACCCTCCTGGCCAGCATCCATGCCCTACGCCGTGCTTACCTACGCAGGGGCGCTCCCATTGACTCTCGTGTGCTCTCCACGCTGCCGCTTATCGACCGGCTGCCCGTCTGCGTCGCTAGCTAGCGCCATCGGCTGCTGCATGCTCGCAGGTTGTCAGTATTTTGCGTGGGGCGTATGTCCTCATCCCTCGCACCATGCCTGGTGGTCTGGGTGAGCCTCGCCTTCCCCTTACCTATGCCTAGGTTGGTGGTTGACGCGAGGGGGCATCCTTGCAGGGTTGCCTATAGGGGTGGTCTCCCGTGCCTGCCGTGGGCCAGTATTCCGGGCATTCCCCGTCCTGCAAGACGGGGGGGAAACCGCTGCTCCGTTCCGACGAATCCGCCGTCGAAGCGCCATCACAACGTTGCATAAGTGCCGATTTGCAGGGTTTTATGGGTTTGAAGTGACCCAATTTTCGAGGGGCAATATCAGGCCATTTGCAGGGGTTTTAGCCTTTCAAGTGGTAAAACTGACAGCCGAATCGGCCAGATTGTGACTCTGAAATATCGAGAGCGATACCGAAAAAGGTCGCAATTTGCGGGTTTTTCGATCGAAATTGGGGGCTTGACACGGCTTTCTAAGCCAAAGTTGAGCGAAAAGTGGCCCATTTGCAGGGGTTTTAGGGTGCAGAGTGAGGTGTCGCAGCGGAGATATTGGCAGTTTGTGACAGGGCCAAAAAAGCGCAATTTGCAGGGTTTTTCAGGGGGCTGAGGGGGGCTCAGAATGTCGCAATTTGCGGCTTTTTGGGGGGCATCTGGCTAGGGGAGGGGAGGGACGAGGGGAGGGGACAGCTACCAGGGTGCATGTATCAATTGGCACAAGGTAGGGGAGCGGAGGGGATCGCTCACTATGTATCAATTGATACTTGATGCATGGCATGGAATGGCATGGACACAGGGACTAGCACAGTGGACATCGTGCAAAGGGGCATAGCATCCTGTCTACCCTGCAAGTGTGCGACCCTAAAAAACACGGTTTGCAACGGCACCCCCGTTCCGAGGTACTATAGCCGATCCGTTGATGTCAGTACCATACCAACCGCCCCTATAGGCGAAACCCCCCTATTTAAGCCAAATAAGTACCTACCCACAAATAAATTTCCCGCAAATAGCATACTTTTCTTCAGAAACACCTTTACAAAACTCTTGCTCGTGCCGAATACTATAGTACAGACTCTTTTTCTGCAATGAGATTCTATAACATACTTCTCTTTTTTGAGAGAACATATAGAATCACAGACCTATAGTATGCTATAGTATACGGGTCTGAGGCCGCGCGAAATCGTGCGGGGTGGATGGAGGGAAAAGACTAGGAGGTATGGATGGAATTTCACGCAAATAACCGTCTGAGCCTCGTCAACGACCTAGTAACGTGGTATGACCGGCAGGCCCATCTTCCGGCGCGCGCTACGGATGCTCAGGTGCCACCGGCAAACTCTAAGCGGGGCAATAACCGCCTGGTACTCGCCTAATGGCTGACGATATTGGCTTCGGGACACGACCACTACCCGATATGACCCCTGGGGAGCGGCAAAGGGATAGGGATACCGGACGACCCGGCACCCATTTTTACCCCAATTCGCCTACTCCTCGGGAAAAAGCGGTCGCCTCGCAGTCCGAGGGCGTAGATGACGGTTCCACTAAGTCGGGATCACCGAGGGTCTCTTAGTGTCAGTAGATGCTATTGTAGGCTTTGCGGTGGGACTTTTCGTAGGCTTCCTCATCTGGGGGCCTGTGTAAGACTGGGGTCACTGTAGCCCTACCACAGAGTAGGCTTCATACCCCATAAGATGGGGGCGGAGGGGGACGAAAGTCCCTTTAGATCCTTGCCCCACTAAATCGGGGGCGTAGGGTGCGTAATTTCCCTGTGAGCATAGTCGTGATCGGGCCTAAAACCCGTGAAAGCATGTCGCTGTGAGGGACGCAAAGGTATCCGAAGCCCCCGTACTCTCTTTTCTCTGACGGCTTAGCCATGTCGGGCCTCAAAACCCGTTACAGAGAAAACGGGTCGCACCGGGAGGCCCTATAAACGGGGATTGCTACCCCGACCCGGACACCAGATTGGGAGCCAAGGGCTTCTTCTTCGGCTAGAGGTGCGGATCATAGCCTCGGGGATTGCACACAAGCCGGAACCGGCGGCTCCGTCAGCCAATGGGGACGGTTCAAGGTGTCTGAACCGAGCTATTCCGTGTCCTACCCTGTTGCTTCTCCTTCGGGAGCGGTAATGGCCTTCGGGCGTTGAGGATTGGTAAGTAGGGTACTTGGCACGAGTTGTCTTGGGGAAGACGACTTACGAATTGAGGCTCCAAGAGTGGATGCCCGGAGCGCACCTTGACGGGGGAGCGCTCTTAACTCCGGTCGCCTTATCAGCGTCGGTGGGGCAAAAACTGGCGGAGCCTCATTTCGTCTATAACGAGGAGATATGGCACGAACATACCGAAGAAACGTTGCCCGTGGGATACGAGATCCCATTGCCGGGCAGCCGCGACGCGCAAAAGTGGCCCTACAACGTGAAATTGAGGAGGAATTGGAGGACAGTGGACTTCAACTCGAACGTGCAGCCGAAACGAGTGGTCAAACCGGCGCGCGAACCGTGGAAGTGCCTGCTGTGCGGGACGAATAACCTCAAATTCCTCGTCCGTTGCGCGGATTGTGGCGCTCACAGAGATCGGACGTTCTAAATGGCTACATCAGCCTTCGATAATGGCTATCAAGTCAGGTACAACCCCCTGGGACACTACACTCTTTCTGTCGGGGCGGGGGTCGAAACCCTTCCACCCCCCTCAGTAGACCCAGAACGAGTCCGAAGGATCGTAATTCGCCTCGTTTCCGGTAGCGTAGTGTTCACAGATGACGGCCAGGCACCCATTCCGGGGTCAGGCGGTCTTGGACTACCCATCCTGGAGGGCGAAATCCTGGTCTATGATGGCATGTTTCCAGAAAATTTGCAACTGACACGAGACGGAGGCGCAGACGCCGACGTTCGAGTGGCCTACTACGGTACATAGGAGGGAAAATGCCTAGATTTGGAAGGCTTTCTTCTCCTATTTCTGCTGCTAGAGGCTTTCTACAGGGCGCAGGCCCCTTCAACCTACCAACAACAGACTCTCTTCGCATTCCACTTAACTGGGCTGAAGAGCAGCTAGACGAACCCGAAGACGACTGGGGACAGATAAAGTCTATCCTCTCTGGTATGGGTGGTGGAGCGGCCTATCTACCTCGCCAAGCATGGGGTTTCATGAACAGTGTAGAGCCTCTTGGTAGAAGCGATCCTGCATTTGCATACGGTCAAGAGCAGCTAGCTAGAATGCAGAGACAGTCTATCGAAGATGCAATCCGTATGGAGCAAGCGTTTTATGCAGAAGAGAGGGCTAGGAAGCGCAGATCACAATCTAGGTCCCTAGGTCTCATCAAACAGAGGCAGTCAGCCTCTTCTACGCCTGTAAAGGCACCGCCAAGGCGTAAAATCGCCTTCGGAGGGCCTTCAAACACGCAGGCGGCGGCTAAGCAGCATTTCGTTGCAACCCGTGTGAGAACTCCAGTTTCCTTTGACCCACGCCGCAGAAGCGGTCGATAGGAGGATAGATGCCCCGACTTCCTAGGGTTCCTGATCCTATCTCCGCAGCGCGACGCTTTCTACAGGGGGCGGCCCCCTTTGTAGATCCCAGACCGACGCTAGACGACGCTTGGTGGTCTGTTACAAACCCTCTAGACCGTATCATGGGTCGCGGGCGAGCCGAGGGCGGTATGATGATGTTTCCTCTGGGGGGAGGCCGATTTAGGCCCAATCCTAGGCGAATTCGAGAGCTAAAAGAGATTCCGGGTGCGGCCAAAGAGTGGGACGTGCCTATGCAAAGGCAGCTAGACGAGGCTTTTGAAGGAGAAGAAGACTTCTTCCTTCGGACTGTTTACGGCAGCGAGGCTCAAGGACAACAGTGGGCGCTTGCTCATCGTCGCGTTCAGGCTGAAGAAGACATGAACGCACTACTACGAGAGCACAGTCCCTATCCTAAGATGGGAAAGGACTGGATAGATCCCGACATGTTCAAGAAGCGCGCTATCACCCGTAAGCCAGGGCTAGTGCAATTTGAGGCGTGGAAGACCCGAGTGGGTAAGACTAATCGAAACGTCGATGCCTACGGTCGAAAACATGGCGAAGAGACCACTAAACTGCCGTCTTTCGGCGATGATGTGCCGGAATACGGAGTCAAAATTGACTCCAAAATTACTCGAAATGAAGCGCGACAGGAGTTCATCAACTCCAGAATAGTTCCATACAGCGTGCCTAAGAAACTTCGATACAAGCCAGACGCACCACTCAAATTTGACCCGCGAAGACGAAGCGGAAGATAGGAGGGCCATGAACGACAACATCGGCGTCGCAGACGCTATTGATGTCAGTGTTGGGCATAACAGGCCCTTCGACGAGATTATCCCCATTCGGGGGCGCGTGGAACTTATTCTACGTGACGAGAGGGGTCGGTTCAAGGCCCGGCGGATGGTTAACAACCTTGTCGTAACCGCTGGAAAGAACCACATTGCAGACCAGCTTTCGTCTGCCCCTGGTGGGGGAGCTATGTCTCACATGGCTATCGGCAGCGGATCTACCGCGCCAGCCGCAGGAGACACCACGCTAGTCACGGAAATCGACCGAAACGCCCTCACCTCCCGCACAGACGCCGGTAACGTAGTCACTTACGTAGGCGATTGGGCGGCAGGGGACGGAACTAGCGCCGATATCGAGGAAGCAGGTATCTTCAACGCAGGTGCCGCCGGTACAATGCTAGCGCGAGCGGTCTTCACTCAGATCAACAAGGGAGCTTCAGATACCCTGAAGATCACTTGGACTGTCACCGTAGGCTAATGTATGGCGGCACCTACTGTAAAAGCTGTAGGCGCGGACTCAGTAGCGGCTTCAGGTAATCTAACCGCCCTAATGCCTACGGCTGGAAATGCTCCAGTTGCGGGCGATTTGATTGTACTCCCCGTGTTCACTCGTGATAACGTGAACTGCACGGTGACGGGTTTCACGATTGCAACTGGATTCCCTTACAGACCCAACACAACCTCCCAAACCTACTTGTTTTGGAAGATTGCAGCGGGTGGAGAAGGAAACCAGACTGTCAACCACGCAGCCGGAGACGGTATTGTGGGTGGCATCATGCTTGTGAATGCAGGTACTTTTGATACCACCACACCTATTGATGGCTCTCCAGGCAATACAAATACTAACCAAACGTTTGCCAGCTATACGACCACTATAGCGGATTGTCTAAGACTGCTGTTGATTGGGCTACGAAATGACACTAACTCAGTCTCTTCAGTAACTGGTGGTTCTCTAACCTGGACGCAGCAGTATTACGCGGAAACGGGTGCTTCAGTCTCCGACATCGGAGGAGACATTCATACTGCTCCCGACGCGGCTGCACAGGCAGTTTCAGGCACTTTTGCTATCGGTACTTCTACGTCGTGGGCCTCACAGACTGCTATTAGACCAGTAGCCGCTGGGGGCGCAACATTGACGCAGAATATCGACGATACTCTGTCGTTGGACGATGCCTTGTCCTTTGAGAGGGCTTTGGCCCTTGCCGACACCCTTTCGTTGGCCGATTCGCTCGCATTTCAGCGCGCTATCACTATCGCAGAGACTCTGTCTCTTGCAGACAATCTAACCGCAGAGACTGGAAAGAGCGTATCTATCGCCGATTCAGTGTCTCTCTCCGATAGTCTTGCGTTTGCCTTCGAGAGAGCAATCACGATTGAGGATGTAGTAAGTCTAGCGGACGCTCTTTCCTTTGAACGAGCCATTACCGTCGCAGACGTACTATCTATTGCGGATAGTTTGTCCACGAGTAGCGGAGTTCCTCACGAAGTTGTAATCAACGACATTTTGTCTCTCGTTGATGCGCTTCATACCCACACCACTACTGAAGGTGGGGGTGGAATTGGCCCGGATCGAGGCGTTCAATGGTTCATTTCTAAGTACGGGTGGTACAAATAATGCCTTATGGCGGAACTACGCCCGAACAGGACAAGAAAATCGAGCGGTGCGTTGCCCAGCTAGTGGCTGGGGGACGGCCCAAAAGTGAAGCAATTCCAATCTGTAAGGCGTCTATCATGAAGGGTGACGCCGACTCTAAGGAGTAGACATTGCCTAGGTTCAAGTTTGACGACGCTGCTCGTCTGAGTAATCAGGAGCTACAGGCATATGGAACCTCCTTCGTTCAGAAGCTAGCCTGGTTCATGACTAGACCAGAGCCTTACAAACCACACTACTACCAGACGCTCTTTCACTCGCTACACCCACACGGGCGGCGAGAGACCCTTTGTCGGTTCCGCCACCTGGTTGCAGGACGGCGAGGCGGCAAAACGCTGAGCGCGGCCTGGGAACTGGTCTATTATGTGCTTCATCCGGAGGAATTTCACCGAGATGCGCATGGTATAGAGAGTTCTAGGCCCCTCCACGGGTGGGTTTTGACCAAGGACTACCCGACCGGAATGGCCGCTCTGATGGCTTTCCGGGAGGTTTTGAAGGCCGCTGGCATGGTTCACGGAACCGAGTACAAGGAGAACCGTGGAAACCGATGGTTTGAATTCGAGAACGGCGGCTTCATCCAGTTTAAGACTGCCGATGAGCCTGAATCGCTCCGAGGTGCGGGACTTGATGTCCTCTGGATTGACGAGGCAGCTTTCATCACGGATGAACGACCCTGGCAGGTTGTACGACCTGCGCTATCTGATAAGCTGGGGCTTGTTGTCACGACCACTACCCCGTCTGGTAAGAACTGGTTCTATGACGAGTTTTGGGGTGAAAAGGCCCTAGAAGACCCCGAACAGGGTCGGGTGGAGTACCGCTCCATCGACAATCCGTACTTCCCTGCGGAAGAGTGGCTGCGTGCGAAGCAAGAAATGCACCCTCTCATCTTCAAGCAGGAGTACATGGCGTCCTTCGACTCAATGGCCGGGAAAGAGCTTCCTGGCGATTGGCTGAAGTATTGGTCTGACACCTACTACAGTCCGCCGAAAGACCCCACCAAGCCCACAGGATACGACTTGCAGTTGTACCTGGGGGTTGATCCGGCCATTTCGTTGGCTGACACCGCAGATAGGTTCTCTATGGCCCTCATTGGGGTTCAGAAAGACACACGTCAGGTGTACCTGATCGAGCAGTATGCAGGCCGGATACCATTCCCTGAGCAGGTCGAACTGATCGCGGAGTGGCACCAACTATACAGGCCCCGCTATATAGGGATTGAGAAGAACGCCTATCAGGCGGCTCTAGCTCAGACCGTGGTGAGGCATCCGAGCTTCCCGCCCGTTCTTCCGATCTGGACGAAGGGTAAGAAGCCGGAACGTATTCTGTCAATGTCCCCATACTTCAAGCTGGGACGAGTCCGCATCAAAGCAGACCACAAGGACTTCATCAACGAGTGGATCGACTACGATTCCGAGTTGAAGAATCCCAAGGACGACTGTCTAGATGCGGTTGAGATTGCGATGCGTGCAGCGGGTATCCTCCTTCCGGAGAAGGGATCTAGTGATCCGAACTTCTTCCTACCGGCGGGGGACATCTACGAAATGGCACGTCAGGACTATCCCAGCACAAAACGCGCCGACGAAGGCGTAGACGAACACTTGGGGGCAGAGTGGTAGGGAGGATTAAATGCAGGTAACTGACAGGTTCAACCTACTTCCGCCTAGCATCTGCATCATTTGCGAAGAGTCGCCGAGCGGAAGGGTCATTGATACCCTGCGCCAGCTAAAGACCGGCGTGGCATCAGCGCTCAACGGACGTAAGTATGTCTGTGAGCGGTGTGTCGGCCAGTTCGCTGGACTGCTTGGTTACGAGCAGGGCGAGGATGTCAAGCAGGCACGTATTGATGTCGAGTTCGCTCAGAGTGCTCTGGCGCATTTTCGCCAGCGCGTGGCTGAGCTAGCTGAGAACTTCAAGACGTTCGCTGAGCATCCTGGCGCAGCGGGAGAAGATACTGAGTTTGTAGTGGCTGGAACTCCGGCATCAGCCGTGGTTGACGGCCAGGCTCGCAAGCCCGAGGTGTCCGAGGTATTCCCTCCGCACCCGGAGATTGTAGGCGGTTCCACGAAGGGAGTGGGTAGGGTTGCCGATTCAGAAACACCGGCAGTCGCATCGCCAGCAGCCGCATCAGCCGCCTCTCCAGGTGACGTGGAAGATCGGCAAGAAGAGGCCAGTGAGGAAGACGCCTCTGATAATTCTGACGAGGAAGTAAAGCCGAAGTCTCGGAGTAGGAGCAAGAAGGAAGATAGCTAATGGATCTACTTGGTCGAAAGGCCAAAGCACAGCTTGAGGTGGCGCTCGATTGGTTGGTAGCTACGGACGCACGTCTACAGGCTGCCGATCTAGAGCGTAGAGCGAAAGATCGCATCATCGAAAAGCTACGTGAGCACATTTTTCGCCTAGAGGCAAAAGTGTATGCACCTCCCATTCCAGCGGCCCCTATCAGCCATCTAAGGCCGGTAGGCGACGAGGAAGAGGAGTTGCAGTATGCTCTTCGCAATGGGGATATCGACAAAACGGAGTTCAAAGATCTGCTTGAACAGGCAGGGTTTGAGAACACCGAAGTAGAGATTCCTACACGCGCCGAGCGCCCCATTATTTACTAGGAGGTGATACATGGCGCAACAGGAAGCTGAGTTTGCGAACTCAATCAAGCCGGTTTCTCAACTGAAATCGGCTGAGGATCTAACGCGCAAGCTAGATTCTTTGCGTCGTGGTCGCCAAGGCTTGGAGAACCAGTGGAAGGTGAACCTGGCGTTCTACAAGGGACGGCAGTACACCTACTACAATCGCCATAGTAGGCGACTTGAGTCTAGGCCCATGGATGATGGGGAGCTACCGCGTTACATTGTGCGATTGGTGTCTAACCAGATCCTGACAGGCGCACACTCTCTCCTCGCCAAGTACACCAAGACGAAGCCCATCATGTCCGCAAGTCCGGGATCGGGTAGCGAGCACGACTTCAAAGCTGCCCAGATGGCTGAGCGTCTGCTGGAGTATTGGTGGGAGACAATGTACCTTGACGACCGTCTAGAAGAGGCCCTGCTATGGGGAATCATCGCAGGCCAGGGATTCTGGCAGATCAGTTGGGATGCGCACGCGGGTAAACCGATGCGCTTCTTGCTCGATCCGCAGGGAAACCCAATCCTGGACGATCCCATAAAGGACGCGTTCCGTTCCCAGCTTGAAGCCATGGGCATCGAGCCTCAGGAGCAGACTGTCTACATGGGAGATATCAAGGTCGAGACTATCTCGCCCTTTGATGTATACCTTGACCCGACAGCCAAAGTGTTCGACGACTGCAAGTACGCGGTCTGCGTGCATCACCTTGACCCTGACGAGATCAAAACACGCTGGGGAGCAGAGGTTAAGCCCGACTCTATCCCCTCTCCACAGGACGCTAGTTTGCCCTTCGGCAAGAGCGACGAATCAGAGCCTACGGTTAAGGCCGTCAACATCGGCTACTTCCTACCCTCTGCGTCCATGCCGAACGGTCGCTACGTCGTGTGGATGGACAAGCCGTCAAAGGTTCTAGAGGACAAGCCTTGGCCCTATCCGGCCAACATGCTTCCCCTCGTCAAGTTCCCAGGCATTCGTGTTCCTGGGCAGATCTACGACTCATCGGTCGTAGAGCACGCCATTCCGCTCCAGAAGGAGCTAAACCGAACGATCTCACAGATCGTCGAGTACAAGAATCTGACCATCAAGCCGCGCTATTGGGCACCTCACGGCTCTGTAGACCAGAGAATCACGTCCGAACCGGGCGCGATGTACTTCTACACGCCGTTCGAGAATCACCGACCCGAGGCCGAGAAACTACCGAGCATGCCTCCGTATGTTTTCGATCACCTCCAGGGGATTCGCAACGGTCTGAGAGAAATCTTTGCTCTGACAGAGATCACCGAGGGAGAAGTTCCACCCAACGTGGAGGCCGGAATCGCTATCGACCTGCTACAGGAGATGGCGACCGACCGACTAGCGCCGACGATCAAGCTGATCGAAGGTTCGATTGGACGCGGGGGACAGCTTATGCTCTCCTTCGCTCAGAAGTATTACGTGGAGCCGAGACTCTTGAAGATCAAGGGTTCTGGAGGCTCTATCCAGGTCAAGCGTTTCACGCAGGCCGACATCGACGCAGGTATCTCGGTTTCTGTAGAGTCGGGTTCCGCTCTCCCGCGCACCCGCGCAGGAAAGCAGGCGCGAATTCTAGACTACATCGACCGTGGTATCCTACGACCCGACCAGGCCCACAAGCATCTGGACATGGGAGACATGGCAGGAATTGCTCGTGCCTTCCAGGCGGACGAGGATCAGGCTCAGCGAGAGATCGAGAAGCTGACCGAAGGAACACCGATCAACGACTTCGCCGTTGCACAGGCCATGCAGCAGATCAATCAGGGAATCAACCCGGATACGGGCGAACCCCTCCAGTCGGAGGAAGAGGCTTACGCCGCGCTCGAACGGGCCTCTCTGATGCCTTTGCCGTATGAGAACTTGCAGACTCATGCCGATGTCTTGGCCCTCTTTATGAAGAGTGTCGAGTTCGACGGTATGCCAGAGGACGTGAAACAGCGGTGTGTCACACACTACGAGCTAACCACTGAGAAGCTTAGCACCCAGGGTCAGCAGCCTGAGCCGATTGCGGTCAGGCCGTCGCTACAGATCAAGGCGACTGTTGGGCCTACGGGCGCTGCCGAGATTCTCAACGCGGCTGGCGTCGAAGGTGTCACGCCCGAAGTCATGGCCGAGCCTCCGCTGGAGACTTGGGTTTCCGACAACATTGACAAGCCTGATGCAGACGAGGCTGGCAACGATCCCCTTTCTGAGGCGGATCTGGCTCTTAGGGCGCAGGAAATGGCCCACAAGGAGCAGTTGGCAGCTACTCAAATGCAGGGTAATCAGGTGAAGAATGCCATTGAAGTCGAGAAGCTGAGGTTGCAGCAGAAGAAGACGGATCAGTCAGACTTCCGACCTAAGCGGTCGTCTAGTGACTAGGCGAGTGTACTCCGACCGTGACCGCGCTACCGTGTTCGCCCACCTAGCAGCAAATGGTGGCAACATCAAGCGCACGGCACGGGAAACGGATACACCCATCTCAGTCGTTAGGGACTGGAAGCGAAAATGGGAGAAGGAGGGCGTCCCCGATAAGGTCGAGGATGCCCTTCCCTCCGTAGTAGAGGATATTGTCGATGACTTCACCCGAGTCCGGAACAAGGGACTCGTCCAGATGGAGAAACAAATGGATGACGGCGAGTTGAAGGGCCAGGCTCTGGTCAACGCCGTCGGGATGCTCACCGACAAGATCCGACTGTTTAAGGGCGAGGTTACGTCTAGGACGGAATCCCGCCAGGCTCTCCCCGAACCAGGTCAGCTACGTGAGCTAGTGGCAACCTTCTTCGAGGAAGCCGTAGACTCAGCACAATCGCGTGCTGAGCTAATTGACGACGCCGATTGGGAACCAGCCGAGCTAAGAGCACTCCCATCAGCCGAGGAGGAAATTGCTTAATGAGTGAACCCACGTTCACAAACGCCGATCAAGCTGCACAGGCACTCGCAGGAGCTATTGAGGCGGATAACGCAGGGCAGGCCAGCCCCGCCGTTCCGGAGGCACCTCAGGCTCAGCCGAACCAGCCAGCCGCAGCCGGGCAGCCCGCATCACAGGAATCACCGGCACAGCCGGACTCCTTTACTGACTTGGACGCCGCGCTACAGGCGCTGCCGGACGAAGCGCAGCATCTTGTACGTGAGCGTTTCAATCAGATGCAGGGTGATTACACGCGGAAGACTCAGGAAGTTTCGAGTCTTCGGCAGGAAGCTGAGCAGGCCATCGAGTTTGTTCAGCAGCTACAGAGTGACCCGAACTTCGCACTCGAAGTCCGCAATGAGATCAGCACCGCCCTCGAACAGGCTGGGTACTCACCCCAGGAGGCTGAGGCCGAGGCTAATCGACAGGTCGTAGAAGCGGCTCAGGGCGGCGACGACGAGTTTGGAGATCCTGTAGCGCAAAAGGTTCAGGAGCTAGAGCAGAAGTTGGCAGCCTGGGAGGCTGAACAGCTTACGCAGCAGCTAGAGAATGAGTTCGACCGGCAGGACGTTGCAGTCCGTCAGAGCAACCCTAATTGGCGGGAAGAGGACATGCAGCACGTTTACGCATTGTCCTATGCCACCAACGGGAATCTGATCCAGGCCGCTGAACTCTACAAGAAGGAGCAGGAGCGTTTGATCGCAGACTTTCTGGCTACCAAGCAGACATCTTCGGCCAACACTCCCAGCATTCCTGGTACGACTGGCTCTGCGCAGCAGCAGCCTGAGCAGTTCGAGAGTCTTCTAGACCCTCGGCTCTCACGGGCGGCTGAGGCTATGCTCTCTGAGGCCCTAAACGAGTAATCCTGTACTAAGGAGAATAAATGCCTAGCACCGCAACACTTGCGACGCTATCGGCCATCCTGAAGGATCTCTACCTGCCCCCGGTTGTCGAGCAGCTTAACAACGAGGTTCTTTTCCTCCAGCGGCTCGAATCACGGGATCAGGAGATTTTCGGTAATCAGGCTATCGTCCCGCTCCACACCAACCGCTCCGGTCGCATTGGTGCTCGTCTCGAAAACGAGCAGCTTCCGCAGTCTGGTGCGCAGGGGTACGATAAGGCCGTGTACGATCTCACCTACCAGTATGGTGGTGTCCGGGTCACTGGCCCGGCCATGGCGAAGACCGCATCGGAGTCTGGTTCATTCCTGCGAGTCCTTCAGGCAGAGCTTGACGGAATCCGGAATGACCTACGGCGCGATGTAGCTCGCCAGTGTTATTCGGACGGAACTGGCGTCATCGGAGCGACCGGCGTGACTACTGCCGCCACGGTCGTTGTGCTGGGTGCCACTGGGATCGAGGCCCTCAAGAAGGGTCAACTGTACATCGGCCAGTTTATCGACATCGGTACTCTGGCGAACCCCGTAGGGGTCGCGTCGAATCGTGAGATTACTGACGTGAACCCTGTCGCAGGAACAATTACGATTTCGGGAGCCAACGTCACCACGGCGACCACAGATCGTATCTTCGTGCAGGGGTCGGCGAACGCGTCTTCTGTCTCCAAGGAGATCGACGGCCTCCAGGCCCTCGTCTCGAACGACGGAACAGGAGTTGTCGGCGGAATCAACCCGGCATCGGCTGGTAAGGGCTACTGGAAGAACCAGTTCGACGCAACGGGTGGCGCACTTACCAAGGATATCCTGACGCAGGCTTTCAACCGCGTCAACATCGAGGGCGGAAACGTCTCTCTGATGATCGGTTCCTTCGGTATGCAGCGTGCCCTCTTCAACCTACTTCAGGCGCAGGTTCAGTACATCGAGCCGCTCAACCTGAAGGGCGGGTTCAAGGCGCTCGAATACATGCAGCAGCCGTTTGTTGCTGACCGCGATGCACCGTGGGGCAAGATCTATCTGCTCGATGAGCGGTTCATCAAGGTGTTCAGTAATCGTGACTGGCACTTCCTCGACGAGGACGGACACGTCCTTAAGTGGGTTGCCGGTTTCGATGCGTGGGAGGCTATCCTCGCACGTTACATGAACCTCGGAATCACGCGTCGAAATACGCAGATGGTTCTGACCGGCTTCAACAACGATCCGAATGGTGTCTAACACCTAGTAATGAGCCTTTGGGGGCGGGCTATAAACGCCCCCACAACTTTTACAAGGAGGGTAAGTGGAACCTGCAAACGTTTGGTTGCCGCCCGAGTACACGTACAGGGAGGCGGCTAAGGTAGACAAGGCCGTTAACGAGTACGACGAGCAGCTACGCTTTGGGCGCAACGAAGAGACGGGCCAGTGGGTAATCATCCTGGTTCGCGGGGAGCAGCGTATTCCCGTTCTCGGGTTCAACGACATCCCCCATCCCGACGACGCCTTGAAGCGGCTGTACAAATCAGACGCTCGGCGAAGGGGACTAGAGATTCTTGATGAGATCAACAAGGGAAATGAGGCGATCCAGGCAGAGAGTGCTAAGAAGGCTACGGAAGCTGCTGAGGAGACCGCCGAGTATTTTGAGCAAGCCACCCGTTGGGAGGGGGCTACTCCACACTTCAAGAGCTTTCCGCTTAGAAAGAGGGACTAATGACAGTAGACGAGATTCTAGCTGAGCTAGATGACCACGGGTTCGTGGACACCTCCACGTTGCGGAAGCTGTCAAAACTCAACCAGGTTTATCGCTCCGTGTGCGCCAGAATGAATTGGCCGTTCCTACAGGCTAGCGCAACGCTGAATTTTTCAGGGAGCGCAACTCCCACCAACATGCCTACGGACGTGAAGGTTGTACGCGGCCTGACGGTGCCCTCGACGGGCTATGGCCTATCCCATAGGAGACTAGACTCGATTAGGTCTAGGGATCTCACTCTCACAGGCGATCCCATCCACTTCTACTTCAATGGGAACCAGCTATCCGTCTATCCAGTACCCTCGTCGGGGAGCACGCTGACGCTAGACTACACAAAGCGCCCCGCCGTACTTGCGAGCGGCGGCTCTGAGGCCAGCATCTTGATTCCCTCCTCTCACCATGGGCTGTTGGTTGACGGTACTCTTTACAAGCTGTACATCATGGAAGACGATCCGGAACTAGCATCCTTCTTTAGAGACGAATTCCGAGACAGGCTAGTGGAACTGCACGGAGAGCTTCAGACACAGACCGTCACTCCTGACGCTATCCATATGACTGATCCCGAAGACTACGACTACTACAATACCGAACTCTACTAGGAGGTTCTATGCCAATCGAGACTGAGACTTTTCATGGGTCTCCCCTAGGCGTGAACCTTGACAAAACGTCACACGAGATTGACGCTCGTATGGCGCGGTATATCCAGGACTTTCTAGTAGATCAGGAAGGCATCCTGCGTCAGCGAGGCCCCGTCAAGCAAGCGACAGGCGTAGTTGCTCCAGCTCCAATGGGAGATTCGAGAACCTACGGCATCGTGGGTGGATATCGAACGGACAACACGTTCAGAATTGGTATAGTGCTAGGAGATAGTTCCTCTACAGAGTTGGTTTTCCTTTCGGACGACCTTACTACTACGGTCGGAACCTTTACTTTTCCGCACGCCTACGGTCTGTCAGACCCGTATCCCATTGTGGATGTTAAGCCTGCCCTAGGTGGTCAGACGTTGATTACGCTGTCCGACAAGTACGGCCTAGGAACTACTAAACGTTCCGTATGGCTGTGGCGTGGCGCGGGTAAAAGCAACTATGCCACAGGAACTTTTACATCTACAGCAGCTTCAACTACGGTCACGGGTTCGGGCACTGTATGGTCTACTAATGTTGAGCCTGGAATGTTCCTGTTGGGCTACATCAGCGGATCAGGTACTTCTACGCTGTACAGGCTAATAGGGGTAGTCAAGTCCGTAACCAGCAACACCGTTCTAGAGCTAGAGACGGGTGCTATGTTCGGATTTTCCGCAGGATCTCAGTATGTTCTCACGTCTCTTAGAGGACTGAATCCACGCTATGGGCGTGGTAGGATGACCGCGACGGCAGGACAGCAGCCCGCGTATGGTGGAGACACTAAGTGGGCAGAGGCGGGCTTGGACAACACCTACGATGTCTATAGAGCCAGAGATATGAAATTCATAGGCAATCTACTCTCCGTAACGAGTAATACGGTGTTGAACTTCACTACGACGGCAGCTATCTCTCTTAGTAACGAGCGTTATGTCATCGTCAAAAGAAGCTATCCTTACCTAGCTGGAACACCGATGTTTGGTTTTCTGCACTCGGTGTGGAACGGTTATCAGTTCTACGCCAACCAAAACGCGCTTTCTAATGAGGTGAGTCAGGTAAGTCGGGTGTTCTTTGCTGAGCAAACAGATGCAGAGGCAGTAGACCAATCTAAAGACGATGGGTCTTACTTCGACATTTCAAGCACTAAGGCTTCAGCCACGGAGATTCGAGGGCTGATGGCTAGTCAGTCTGCTCTATTGATTTTCAAGGAGGACGAAACGTATGGCCTCTTTGGAACAACTTCTGACACTTGGACTCCTCGCCGTCTAGCGGATGATGGGTGCTTGTCCAACCACACCGTCTGGGCATATCAAGGATCTGCCATCTGGGCGGGTAAGCGCGGAATCTACATCTACGACGGAGTAGAGACGCAGAATATTACGGAGAATAGCCTAGGAAGCTTCTACGCGGATGCACTTAGGGCCGTGAATCATGAGGCTTCTAGAGCGTGGGCAATGGTTTCTAATGGACACTATTTCCTACATTTGCAAAGCGCAGCACCTTCTAGGGGAATCACCAAGGGGAATACTACCAGTACCCCAACGTCCCTAACTATAGTGCTCAATCTACACACCATGGCGATTACCTTCTTTACTAACCTACACATCAGGGGGGCCATTACTTCGCCCGCAGAGACGGGCAAAGGCACCCTTTACGTATGTGAGATTAACAGTGGAGGAGTTCGTAGGCCCATGATGGGCGCGGCAGATGACTTGTTCAACGCAACTGGACTCGACTCTGCAACTTGTTGGGGCGCTACTGCTGGGCCAGATATCTACTACGAATGGTTCAAGTTCGATGCAGGCGATCCTCAAAGAAAGAAGCTCTTCAAACAGGTTCAGATTCACCACATCTCAGACAGTGGAAAAATCAAGCTGGACATCATTCCAGACTTGAATGAGACGGCCACTACGTCGGTCTCGACCTTTGGCCCTAACGCTACGTGGTTGAATAAGCGAATCAAGTTTCTGAAGAGAAGCGCATTTCTAGCCTTTAGGCTCTATGCCGATCCCACCGACATTCCAGACAATGTCAAGTTCGGCCCCTGGGCTATTGGTTTTAAACGTCAGCGTGTTGGGAGAACGTAATGACTTTGCTTTCAGACAACATTGGCGACTGGACTCCGGATAAGCTTTGGAAGTTCATTAGCAACAGGTTGGCTTCTGACGCCTCGTTGATACCTTCTCCCCAACGCGCCATAAAAGCGGCTTTCGAGATAGAGCCGTGGACTCTAGTGACCACCTTCACTAATGGGTGGACAAACTTCGATACCACCGGAGGCTGGCAACCGGCTCGCTACTGCAAAGACGCACAAGGAATTGTCCATGTACAGGGTCTTGTGAAAAGCGGAACTCCGGGAACGGCTATCTTCCAACTACCAGCAGGCTATAGGCCCGAACAGAGCCTGATGTTCGCAACCATTGATGGCGCAAACACGGCGCGGAGATTAGATGTGAATCAAAACGGAACGATAATCCCAGACGCCACAGTTAACAACGGATTTGTAACCATCAGCCTCACCTTCCGTCCTCTCTAAATAGGGGGTTTACGTGATTCCACATTCGCCCCTTTTGAGGGGCGTTTCAAAAACCATTAGGAACCGGCACGCGCCTCTTCCGCAGACCGCTGCTCCAGGCGGAGCACAAGGCTCTCCGGCACAGCCCAATCCGGCTCAAGGAAGTTCCATCCCAGGAGCGGGTATCTATGCGCAGAAGCAGGCGCAGGCTGAGCAAGCATATCAGAATGCATTGGTACAGATCAACCAGAGACGTCAAGGCGTCCTAAGAGACTATGGGTTCACGGAAGATGGTCGGGTTGATCCACATAACCAATACGGGGCCTATCAGCAGATGACGCGAGATCAGGCTATGACAAGCGGTTCTGTAGAAGAGCAGGCTCGTAGTCGAGGATTTGCAGGCATCGGTGGTTTAGCAGGTCGCCAGCTTTCAAACTTGCAGTTCGATCAGGGCGGAGAACGGCTCAAGCTGCAACAGGGCTACGGAGACGCTCTACTTGATCTAACAAACGCGAAGACGCAGGCTGAGTGGACGAAGAACTCCTCTATGTTGGACATCCAGCAGCAGGCTCTTTACGACGCCATACAGCAGCAGAACTTCATGCCAGCCGCAGCGCAGACCGATCCCGCCATGCCTACAAGAAACATGGCTAGGAACACTGTGACAAAGGCTATGGTCAAAGCAACTAAGAAGAAGAAGGGAGGGCGATAGTGGCGGTTTATGATCCTCGCACCGAAAGAGCTAAGCGAGAAAGAGACGCGAGAAACGCAAGAAGCCGTCCCCCTTCTACCACTTCCCCTGACCAGCAAGATCGACGGGCAAAGCGAGAACAACAGCCAGGGTTTAAGAAGGCGCAGAGACGCTCCAATGCAGATCTAATCAACGGAATGAACGTCCGAGACCGCCAGAAATGGCTTAGGCGGATGGGTTATAACGTTGCTGTAGATGGAATCCTTGGCCCTCAGACTAAGGGCGCTACTAAAGCGTTTCTCACCAAGGTTCCGGCTACTCGATGGAATCGAGGCTCAGCCCCTAAAACGGGCGGCAGTAACCCGAACCGTTTTCGCGGCCCAGGCGGCGGTGGCGTAGACCACAGCAAGCACGACCACGGCGGTGGCAAGACAGAGCTTCCTAAGCTGCCAGGACTTTCAGGCCCTGGTATAGATGAAGGTCTCATTGATCCCGCCTCATACGCCAAAAGCCTCGTCGCTATGGAATACGATCCGCTCATTGGCAGCATGACCCGCGATATTAGGGGCCAGAGAGCACAAGGTCAGCAGAACCTTGCCGATATTACCTCCTGGTTCAACCAGCTAGAAGGAACTCGTGCGCAGGGTGCAGCCGCAAACCAGGCGACTGGAGCGGCCTCAATTGCTGATCTTCAGCGTATGCAGGCTGGAATGCAGAATGCTCTAGGAGGCGACGCTAATATCGCCGGTTCTGAGGGAGCCGCCTACGCAGGCATCAATCTGGCAGGAGTACAGGGCCTGAACCAGTCGCAGGGCAACTTTGATCGCAACCTACAGACCATCCTGGGGATGCAGTCTAATGATGCGCGAACCTCGCAGATGCGCGGGCAGGAAAGCGCCATGCAGGAGATGCTGGCTAAGCGGTCAGATCTCTTCAAGTCCAAGGGTTCCGCGTACTCCAAGGCGTTGCAGGACGCCATTCAGCTACGCACTCAACAGAGGGGCCAGAATATCCAGCAGGCATCAGCGCAGCAGGCGCTACAGATGGCTAGAGAGATGGCTCCATACGAGTTGCAGAACACCAAGTTGGGCTTGGACATCAAACAGCAACAGCTTAATCAGCAGGGTGCTGGATTCAAGCAGAACCAGCGAGAAAGTGCTCTGGACTACCAGATCAAGAAGGCTCAGTACGAGGACTTCATCGCTAACCTGGGCGATGAGGGTAAGGTCGGCTTCGGCGATCTCAACTCGAAGGATCGCCTGGGCCTATCAGAGTCTATTCGCTCTATGGCGACTGGCTCTCCTGGCAACGTCGCAGCCATGCGCACAATCAATGCAGCGCTAATGCAGGCGGGATTCAACACCAAGAACCCGAATGTCCGGGCGTTCGCCAATAGTATCCTTGTGTCTCTGCCGGGCTACCGGCCTAACAGGGGCAAAAAGAAGAAGAAGTAAGGAGGTATATGGCTATTCAGCGCATCAGTCCCATTCGACCGATAGCGTTCGGCTCTTCTGGGCAGAAAAGCGTGCTTGGCTATTCCTCCTGGCCTAAGCGGAAGACGCTTACCTCGCAGCAGGTCTTCGAGATGGAGATGGCAAAGAAGATGGAGCGCCACTCCTTTCTCGATAAGGTCAAGCATGCAGGAAGTGTAGCCTTCTCGCCTGTAGAGTGGACGTTTGACAAGATCTTGCGTCCGAGTTACGCCATGGCAGAAGGCTTTCGTGCGGCCACAGAAGCTCCGGGCCAGCAGAAGCTGCTCGAACTTGACATGGGCAAGTTTGCTCATGGCCTGCGCGAGGGCTTCATGGGCCGGAAGAAGACTGGATTCGGTCAGGTCTTGGAGCAGGAGGGCGTCCTTAAGGGACACCGCAGGCTTCGGGGACTGGCCGGATTCGGCATGGACGTGCTCTTTGATCCGACTACGTACCTCACCTTGGGAACCTCTGTAGCCGCCACGGGCGGTATGCGAGTCGCACACGCGGCTGGTAGGAAGATCATTCACGGAGGCATCAAGGACATTGACGAGCTAAAGGCTGCTCGAAAGGTTCTAGAAGATGCAGGGCCTCAGTTCAAGTTCCGTGCAGGCGCAGCTAAAGAGCTAGAGCGCCGAACACTACGAGAAACTGTGGAAGAGGGAGACAACTCCGTCCTAGCGCAGCTACGCGAGATGGCAAAGCGAGAAGAGAAAAGAGTCTCCAAGAAGCTGCCGTATGCTCAAATTGGGTTGATCCGTACTCCCACCCACATTGGTGGGAGGCAGGTTGTTCCTACCCTACCTAAGGTAGGTAAGGCCCTGAGGACGAAGAATATCCCCGGAGTCTCTAAGTTCGTGGGCGGGCTGCGTCACGCAGTCGGTAGCGAACTTGATGACGAGCTTCGTGGTATGCGCGTAACACAGAAGCACACGGTAGAAGAGCTAACCAAGGAATATCTGGATGTCATCCGTGAGATGACAAGGGGACTCCCTAGGTTTGGTTCCCAGCGGGCGATCAGCGCATTGCACCACTTTGAAAAGCCTGGTGGTGTCATCAAGGTCAAGGCCGAAGATGGCTCCGTAGACTATGTGCTGAACGAGCAGCGCATCGCCGAGCTAAAGGCTGATCCGAACGTCAAGTTTGATGATGACGATGCTAAGTTCGTTGAGCTTTGGCACAACGTCTCTCAGTACATACATCACACCGACGAATCATTCGGAATCAAATATGCCCATCAGGGAGAGAAGGGGAAGCTCTATGTTCCCCACCTTGTAGACCGTTCGGGAGTACCCTACAGCCGGGCTGAGAAGAACATGTTGAAGCAGGCGGGGTACACTAAGGCCCGACGCGGAGACATGACGCTCGCCATGGTTCAGACGGCGCTTAAAGAAGGTCGGTTTCCTAAGCAGATGGACATTGAAACAGACCCCTACAAGCTGCTTGTCACCATGGCCCGTACTCGTGCTCACGCGCATGCGGATAGGGCTGCACTAGACGCTCTTGCGAAAGGTATCGGAGTGTCTACTCGTATTGTAGGGCCTCGACAGGCCAAGAAGATCAAAGAGAATGAGAAGGCGATTGAGGAACTTGAGGAGAAAATGCTCAAGTACGACTCGCCCTCCAAGAAGAACCTAAAGCAGTACCGTGACGGTATGGCTAAGCTGGACGCTCTGCGTGCTGAGACTAAGAAGCTAAAGCGCGGGAAGAAGAACAAGGCGGCTACACGCGACATGGTGGATGTTGACGCTAGCGGAAAGTACGTGGACGAGTTCGGAAACAAAATCCTCGTAGACCGCGAGATTGGTCAGGCCATCCAACGCATAGAGAAAATCCTCGATCCAACCGAGGATCGTACAATTCAGCAGTTTGCGAAGGCGTTTGCAGGAGCACAGGGACGCTGGAAGTTGCTCGCTACGGCGGTCAACCCCGGCTACCGAGTACGCAACACGCTATCCGACTTCTGGAACATGTATGTCGCAGGCGTTCCGTTCTGGGCAATGGTCACGTACAGTGGACGCGCCGCCACCCTCATGCGCAAAGCTAAGAAGGGTGACGAGGTGGCTACTCGAAAACTGTCTGAAGCCTACAAAGCCGGAGTCCTATCCGGTCTGTTCGGTGGAGACATCGGTACGCTATCTCGAATGCTTCAGTACCACGGGTCAAAGACTGCTCTCCTCAGGAGGGGACGTGGCCTAAAGTTTGCCTCCAAGGCAATGCAGGACATGAACCGAAACGCAGAAAACATGGGCCGTCTAGTCCATTATCTGTATCGAAGAGAGCATGAAGGTAAGGGAGTCATTGACGCGGCGTGGGATGTTAAGAAGGCCCACTTTGACTACGAGGATCTGACAGAGTTTGAACGGAAGAAGATCAAGGGGATGGTCATTCCGTTTTACACCTGGTCACGGAAGAACGTTCCGTTCCAGATTCAGGCCCTTATCTCTCGACCCGGTAAGTACGCCGCTTTTCCAAAACTGGCGATGGAATCTGATTACGCCGCTGGTGGAGAGGGCGACGACATCGTTCCGGACTACTTGGCAGAGAACTTCTCTTTCAAGGTTCCGTTCGGCAAGGATACTTATTACACGCCTCAACTTGGTGTGTCTGATCTAGCCAGGTTCCAAACTCCTGGCGGCGCACTCAAGAACACGGCGATGATGGTCACTCCGTTCGCTAAGGTTCCGGCAGAGTTGATGCTCAATCGAAACCTTATGACTGGTGCAGACATCCAAGGTACACATCCCCGCAACCCAATCTCCGAGAGGTTCGCTCCCTTCATGTCGCTCCTACCTGGAGCGAACGTAGGAATGACGAGCCGAGAGGTTGGCGGTAAGCGCGAAGTGGGAGCCGGAGCAGATCCCAGGTGGATTCATGCTCTATCGCAGTTCCCGTGGGCGCGTACAGCGGTTCAGGGCGGTTCTCGCATCCGCAAGAAGCAGCGCGGATTGGGAGCCGAGTGGAGCCAGATCTTCGGTATCACGGCTACGAGCGTAAACCGAGAGCAGCAACTGCTCATTGAGCAGATGGAGCTAAAGGACAAGCTACGTAGGCGTATCCAGGGTCTGCGCGACGAGGGACGTTACCCGCTCGCTGAGAAGCGAACGAGTCCCTACCAGCAGAGCATCAATGAGCAAATCCAGTTCGGACTAGGGAGGTAGTATGGCTAGGCGAGGCCCCGCGTACTACCAAAACTATGCACGTCTCCAGGCGAGGCGGCAGGGTATTCCCGAGAGCGTGTTCCTCCGCCAGTTGAAGATGGAAGCTGGCTGGCGAACTAACGCCACATCACATGCAGGTGCCCAGGGCATCGCTCAGATCATGCCGTTCCATGATGTTCGGCCCGATCTGCCTGGACACCAACGCTCCGGACGCAACCCCGAGTGGGACATTGCGTGGGCTGCAAAGCACAACGCGCAGAACCTGAAGAAGTACGGCAACGTCAGAGACATGCTCTCTGTGTACAACTCAGGGCGTCCTTGGGCGCAGGCTAAGGGCATCACCGAGACCAAGAATTACGTGAGCAAGATCCTCGGTGGAGGCCCAGGAGCCGTTATGAGCGGTAGGGCGGGGGAAGACATCAGTTACAGCCCCTCAACGCCTCTCACAGGCTCTGACACGCCGAGAGACGGGATCAGGAAGTTCCTACAGGCCAGCCTAATGAACTACGCGGCCACAGGACAGAACCTTGGCCCCATGGATCTCTACATGATGAACCGTGCGCAGGACGCAGACGTTCCTGACGAGTTTGAGGAGACTCCCTCTACGCCCCTAGGATCAGTTGGTCGTGTGGGATCAGGTCGAGGCGGCATCACTTACCGTCCTCAGAAGTCTACCCATCAGACCGCAGGACTAGCAGGATACCCTGCCGTAGACTTGTTCGGAAAGCCGGGAACCCCGTTCCTCGCTCCCGAGTCAGGTAAGGTCTACCGACACTCAGGGCGTGGAGGCACTAGCGGCCCCATTTACGGGCACAGCCTCTACTTCCGAGGTAACTCGGGCAAGGACTACTTTATTACCCACCTAGGGAAGCGTGCGGGTATCGGTCGCTATCGGGCGGGTCAACCAATCGGAACTATTTCGCCGTGGAAGTCCGGTGCGCCACACGCGCATGTCGGAGTTCGAGGCTAGTTAAGGAGAGCGTATGTTTGATGCACCTAGGATGAACCCAGGAGCACAGCGCTATGCCCGTAAACGATTCGGACAAGCGCGTAAGCTTGGCCTAGTACAGGGCGGAACCCCTGACGATCTAGCCTCGTGGTGGAGACAGTTCTCTGCTAAGCCCGAGGCATGGAACATGGGCCAGCAGCTACAAGGGCAGCAGGCTCAGTCCGGTATTATGGGCGCTATGGGCGGTCAGATGCAGGGCAATCCCCTACAGGCCGCGATGGGCGGTCTTGTTCATGCTGGAGGACAGCCCCCGGAGTCTCCGCTACAGAACATGATGGGCCAGATGCAGGCCCGACAACAGCAGGGAATGCAGCTACCTCAGGGCGATCAGATGCGCCAGGATCTCTTGGCTCAGATGATGCACGCCCGAGAGGCCGAACAGCTTTCTGATCCGATGGCGGCTATTGCTCAGCGCTATCGAGGTATCGGACAGTCTCTCAATGCACAGCCCTTCAACCAGGGTGCGGGAATGATGGAGCGGCTTCAGGGCGGCGCTCGCAAGAAGGTAAGTGCAGGAGCAAAACGTATGCAGGCGGTCAACTCGGCCAGTACGCAGGCGCGTATGCTCGCTCAAATCATGTCTAAGCGGTTGAGGGGGTCGTAGTGGAGAGTGATTTCATCGCCCTAGCTACAGGCCCCGGTGCTGCTCTCGTTCTTCTCGTAACCGCCTTTGTCGCCGGATGGCGCAGATGGTGGGTGTTCGGCTGGCAGTACAAGGACAAAGAGAGAGAAGCAATCGAGTGGAAAGAAGCAGCCCTTCGCGCTCTCTCAGGCGCAGAGTCTGCCGCGCAGATTGGCGAGCAGCTCGTACAGGCAACCAAAGAAGGTTATAATGTCCGAGCAAAGTAAAGAACAGCATGAGCAGCACGACAAGGACATTAACGAGGTGAATGAGCGCATGACCGATATCGAAGCTAGACTCAGCCACCTCGAAAAACAGTGGAAGCTACTTAAGAGGGAGAAGTAATGGTCGGAGCAGGGTACGGCCCGATCTCAGACATTGAGATCCTTTGGACGGCCATTGCCTCTTTCGGGTTTGGTTTCGCCGTCATGAGCGGATTGGCCGCTATTCAAGACTTCAAGTTCCTTCAAAGGGCTGAGATCTTCAACGGCAGGCGCTCCATTGCAAAGCTAGGTATCTTCAACGAACTAGGGCGTGCATACATCCAGGCCGTCTTTGTCATGGTCGGAATCTATGCTGCTACGAATCCTGAGCCTCCGCCTGATCTCCTTGATACGAATGACAAGATTCTACAGGCATTCGTTCGATGGGGCTTCGTAACGGCGGCAGCTATGACAGCAGCCAAGAGCTTTGCTACTTGGCAGGTACTGAGAAAACTACGTAAGGAGGCTGGGCACTAATGGCTCTACCGCTATCAGAGCAGAAGCTCGTTAAGCTTCCTGAGATTCGGTACATTCCAAGTCCTAACCAGAGCACCCGAGTTCACGGCAACGCTGCCGTAGATCTCATTATCGTTCATACGCCTGAGGGCGGCCTTGCAGGCGCTCATCAGACGATCATGAACCCTAAGGCTCAGGTTTCCTACCATGTCCTGATTCACAAGGACGGTAAGAAGGCCACGCAGTACGTTCGGTGGTCTAGGAAGGCTTGGCATGCAGGAGTGCAGAACAGCCGTTCAGACGGCCTCGCGCTCGAAGGCTTTGCCTCGACTACCAGGGCGTTCAGTCCCGGTGGACGGGCGCTAGCCCGAGCCGTAGCCAAGCGATGCCTAGACAGGGGCTTCAAGCCTGTATGGCGTCGCAAGGGCGAGGTGGGTGGAGGCTTCTGTCGCCACGGAGACATCCAGAGCGACCGGAGCGATCCTATGCCCCTCAGCCGTTGGCTGGCGTTCGTAGCGATGGTGAAGTTCCAGTACCGACTCGGTAAGTTCCGGAAGGTATGGGGGGTTCGCTAGACAGGCAGAAGGTCGCCAACTATGTGCGGAACAGCGCACACGCGGCGTTCACACTTGGCTGGCTTGGACTCGTCCCCGTAGCTTACTGGCTCGGGTGGCTGGAGTCCTTGATCTTCATTTCAGCCTGTTCCATCTACGCGAACTTCGCATCCCATCTGTCGGCATGGCTGGCGGATGAGTCTAGACGCCTTCGTAGAATTGAGGCGAAGCTAGACAAGCTTCTGGAATTGATCCAGAAACAGAAAAATGGCCCCTAGGGAATCCAGTAATGGAAACCCTAGGGGCCTTTTTGCTATGCCCTTAGTGTGTGGTTAGTACGGTAGTGCATCCTCCGCATAACCCGCGTACTCGTGGAAGGAGAGGTTGGTAACGTCTCCTAGCTCACTGGCACGAGAGAGTAGCTCAGCCACGTCTGCGCCTTCCGGCACATTGACGGTAACGCTGAGAGAGCGGATCTTTGTGCGCTCAGGCCGCTTAATCTGAGCAGGCTCAGTCCGATTCTCGTTGGACATTTAGCTCCTTGCATTCGTGGTTTAGAAACTCGTTCTGAGTCCCCTTGAACTTGTTGCAGCCTAGGCAGATGTAGAGATCACCTATACGCTGAAACGGAATGGGGCCAGAGACGACTTTCCAGGACACTAGGAGGTTCTCCACCCCGGCGAAGACACTTCGAGAATGCCGTCGTTGAGGAAGGCATACCCCTGTTGCCACGTCGGGAAGGTAGTGGTGCGCTGTAGATAGGCGGTCTTGTGTCTGTCGAACAGCCCACCGATCTCTGCAACCACCTTCTCTCCGTCAGGCCCGTAGCCCACAGCACAGTGGTGAGAGTGCGCGGTGATGACGTGCGCGTTCACCTTCGGTGCTAGGGCACGAGCAGTAGAGAGAGGCACCTTTGTGTAGTTCTTCGGATGGCAGACGTAATATCGGCCATTCGGAGTCTCTATCCACATGTGGTCTAGGTTGCTGAACACGATCCTGTCGAGGGCCTCTAGGCCCAACTTACCGAATACCGTCTCCATCGCCTTGCGGAACTGCATGGCGTAGCCGAGGGCACGGTGTAGTCGAGCGTCGTGGTTCCCCCACAGGAAGTAGATCCGAGTGAAGGTCTCTAGCAACACGTTCATTACCGCAATGGCTTCGTCAATTTCGCCTTCAAGTCCAGCGTCGGCCTGCTTAGGGTCGTACTGGCTCAAAGCATCGAAGTTGAAGAAGTCACCAGCGATCACAAGGTCTGTAACCTTGCGTTCCCTAGCTGCGAGAATGAACTCGTTGGTGTATTTCGGATCGTACATAGGAATGTGCCAGTCTGCGCTGATGGCGATGTCGCCCTCATGCACAAGTGGCTGATCCAGTACGATGCTGAACCGATCCTCAAAGCTGTCGTCCTCTGGAATGAGGTGGCGGTTGTAACCTAGCTTGGGAAGCGACCGTCGAATGACGGACTCGTCCACTTCCAGGCCCTCTCGCGCTTTGAGGTGTCGGCTGATACGTCGATTGCTCCAGCCTCTATCGGCCAGAGCCTTGACGTAATCCCAGTTGATGTCGTTTCTCACGATCCTCCGTTTAGGTAACGAGCTAGGCTACTTAATCCGTGGTTGTACCTATTGCTCATGGTTTGGGCAGAGACGCCCAGCAGCTTTCCAGACGTGCGCATGGTGAGTCCGATCATCCCGCAAAGGACAATCGCCTCGTACTCCCTGGGGGACAGGCGTTTCACGGCTTTGCCGAGATCGGCTAGTTTGACCAGGATGAGTATTCCACGCGACGAACTGGTACTACGAAGCTCCCGTAGCTCCTCGTAGCCCTCCACGAGTTCCCGGATTTCGGCGTTTGAGTAGTTAGTCCTCCAGCGGTTCGGTGTATTCATACACCAACCCCCGGTGGGAAATGAACCGAATCCAGTCCAACATAGCCCTCACGATGAGATCGTCTGAGGGTACGAATCCGCACTCCATAGCGATCCATGCGTGAATGGCTCCTTCCTGGACTAGATCGTCAAACTCGGCCCCACCGATACCCTGGTGTTTCCGAGCGTGATACTCGAACAACGGCCAGTAGCCTGCTAGCGCCTCCGAAGATACGGAGGCCATGAGTTAGAAGGGTAGGTCGTCTTTGTCCCCATCACCGCTGGACGACACGACACGATCAGTCTCTTCCCGCTCAACCTTCTGGCCGTTGACCACGAGGTTGTATGCGCTGATCTGGAGAGAAGTCTTCTGAGTCCCCTCCTGATCCTGGTAAGTGCTGGTCGTGAACGTGCCCTCCACCGCGATGAAGTCACCCTTCTCAACCTTCGCAGCGGCCAACTCAGGCCACAGTGTTACGCGAAAGTTAGCTGCGGGCTGACCGCCTCGCTTGATGGGCTTGATGGTGATCTCGCGGATCTGCTTGCCGTTCGCTTCCCGGTCGATGGGATCGAACTGCACGAAGCCTACCTCCGCGATGTACGTTTTATCTGCCACTAAGTTCACTCCTACGTAGAAGTCTGATTAGGTCATCTTCACGGGCTTCAAGGAACTTTCCCTTGGAAGTCTTCACCTTGAACCACCCGTCCGGCAGGACTGCGGAGATAGTACCTCGCGTCTGCCTAGGCCACCGTGGAATACGGCGTGCTAGCTGAACGTAGTCTCCTACGCCCACAGAACCGTCTCCTTGATGATCTTGCCCTGTCCATTGGGATTGTCCACGAGACTGGCAAGGATCGCTTCGCACGCGTAGTCGTGTGCCAGTTGTATCAGTTCCTGTTTTTCAGTCTCAGACAATTTACCGTCAGTCTTGCATTGTACAAGCTGCGGCCCATGGTACAGGGTTTTGAGGTGCTTGGGCGGAATAACGACCAGATCCACAGGCGTATGACTTCCTGCGGAGCGGATCACCAGACATCCCATTGCCTTGAAGTGGTCGCGCACCCGGTACTCGAATGAGCGGCCACGGCGGTACTTGTTCCGTGCTTCACTAGAACGGGAGTTCTGGCTGCTGTCCGCCAATTAGCTCGACTCTCCCTTCCTCAGTATCGACGATAGAGACGTACATAGTGTCTCCCTGAGCCTGCCGACGCGATTTGAAGTTGGCAACTGCGAGATTGCTCTCACCGATTTCCCGAACATCATACCCACAATCGACAGAGGCCGTGATGTCACCAGAGCCACGGCTGCGTCGGTAAGAGGAATTTGAATCACTCTTGTTCGCGTGGTGAATGAGGACGACTGCTGCGCCCGTCTCACGCGCAAGGGGCTTAATCGCGTTATGAAAAAGCCCTGCCATCGCTCCTGCGTGGTTCTCGTCTTCAGTGTGGAAACGCGTAAGCGAGTCCAGAACCACCAACGTCGGCTGGAATTCAAGTGCTTCCTCAACCACGTCGTCTGCGTCAGACTTATCGAGTCTGATTCCGAAGTTGTTGATGTATCGTATGTTCTTGGCATCTTCCTTAGCCATTCCGAGCTTCCGGAAGCGGTCGAACACCAAGTCCTCCGGATTCTCTTCGTCAAGGTACAGCACTCGACCGTGTTCCTTGATGGGCTTGCCCAGGAACTCTTGGTGTCCTGCGGCGATCCCCAGGGACAGGGCCATGGTCAACCATGATTTACCGATTCCCGGCTCTCCGATCAGGAGGTGGATATCTCCTCGACAGATGAGACCTTCCACCACCCAACGTACAGGCGGCGGCTCAGCCGTCAGATCGAGAACAGAGAACCGACTTTCGCTAAGAGGATTTCGCTTAGCAAGTAGGCGTAGCGCCTCAATGTCGTAGTGGTTGAAGAACTCGCACACATCCTTGATTTCTTGGGGAAGTGTTAGTCGGCGAGCCTTCGCCCCCAGCGAGAATCGAATACTACGCCAGGCATCATCAGTCGCTTTCTTTGCGGGGCTTGCGTAGTCGTCATTGTCCAGGATTACCCATACCTTCTCGCACTTATCGAACAAGCTCTTGTACTCGTCCTTCCAGGTGCTTACACCGGGCATTCCTACGACGCCTACACCGGCCTCGTCTCCTAGCTCTTGCCAAAGGCGCATGGTATCTGTCTCGCCCTCCACCAGGAAGCAATGCGTATGCTCCTTGGCTGCCTCAGCGCGGAAAAGCGTAGCCTTGCTGCCTTTTTCCCACTTGAAGGATCTGTCTCCTTCGGGGATACCGTATCGAATACGGCGCTGGCCGGAGTAATCGAACTCGACTCCACCCTTCTCATTAACAGAGACGTTGAACGCCTCTAGTGTCTCAGGGGTGATGCCTCTTGCCTTTAGGAACCACTCTTTAACTTCGTCTGTAAGCACTCACACTCCTTCAAGTAGTGCTTGCATTTGTGGCACTTCATGAACCCCCAGCCACGGAGGGGTCTAGCTGATGAGTTCCTCGTATCGTTCAAGGAACTTCCTTTCCGCTTTGTCAGGCCCCCACGGCTCGATTACCTTCTCGTACTCGTGGGGCGGGTCTTCGCCGAACGTAGCCCAGGGGAACACCTCGTTCATCAGATCCCGTGCCTCAGCACGTCCCATGATGTTATCCGCTGCCTTGACTTCATCGGGCCAGGGATAGGGAATATCAAACGCGCTTGCAACACACTTCTCCAACTTCTCCTCAGCGATTCTGTACGCTGTCGCAAACGGCTCTGTCTTTTTGACGGGCCGTGCAATGTCGGACAGATATGCCTCAGAGGCGTCGTGTAGCAGGCCAACTAGGCGGAGATACTCCGGCAGTAGCTCACTCACTAGGAGACAGTGTTGCGCCACGCTATAGAACTTCCTAACGTGTCCCGTAAACCTGGACTGTAGTGCGAGGGCGTGTGCAATGTCCTCAATCCGAACGTCGCCCGGATCAGGATTCAGAGGCGTGATTACCGTACCTGTGTAGGTCATAATCCCGCCATCCGGCCATGCCCCCTTACGAACCCAGGCTTCCGTGTGCGTCACGGCGTTCCCTTTCTTGATGGACTAGCTCCACCGTCTTGGCGTACCCTGCGATGTCTACTCGATTATCCCGCTTGGGATAGTTAGACTCACGAGACACCTTGACGAGAATCTGGATCAGTCCGACTTCCTCCGGGCTGACAACCGCACCGGGCTTCAACTTACCTCGAAGAAGCGCCGTTACCATTTCGGAAGTCTGCCCAAAGTTGTCAAGTGGGTGTCCGTATTGGGCCTGTCTGTCAACGTCTACGATCCTATCCGCCTCTTGACAGATAGTCTCGTTAGCTAGCTGATTATCCATGGACACCACCATTCCCATTTTGGAGTGGCGATGCTACTGATCCTCCGTCGTCTCCGGCAGATTCTCAGTAGCGTCACGTTGGTTTAGAGCAATCGCGGCTAGACCACGATATGTCTCTAGCTCGGTCTTCATCTGCTCACAGGCCCGGAGAGCGTCGTCCACGAGGCCCATGAAACACTCCGTAACCTCGCCTACGTTCCCATCGGTGTAGTCCTGTGCGCACTTACAGTTGTGTCGGAAGCCGTACTGCGCCTCAAACGCATCTGCTGTCTGGTTGAATGATTCTGTCTCTTGATCCAGCATCGAAATGATGCGGGGATCGGCGTTTTCGTTAGCCAAGAAATGGCTCCTTTTCTGCCCAATTAGTGGTTGACCACTCAATATCAACCCGAATAGGCACCACAGCCGAGACAGGCGGGTGATCCATGCAGATTGGAACTTCCTTGGCTACTGAGTAGTAGTCGTCTACCTCTACGTCCATAATCAGTTCGTCATGGATCGTAGAGACTAGATGGGAGTCCCATGCCTGTTCGCGTGCGTGCCTATTCACCTTGACAAGAGCGGCCCTCATGAGATCGGCGGCGCATCCCTGCACTAGAGCGTTAAGCTCTTTGTGTTGACTCTCGGGACGGAGATGCCGACCCCACAACGTCTTGATGTAGCCGTTCTTTTCGTATTGCCGGTGGAGAGCGCCAGTGAGTAGCTTGATACCCGGCCATCGCCTGTGGAACCCGCGCAGTAGCTTACCTGCCTCGGGCCACGACACGTCTAGCTGACGCATGATGGTCGGCTGGCCCCCACCGTAGACAAGGGAGAAGTTGAGCGTCTTGCCGATCTGACGTTCTGCGTCATCCGGCTCCCTAGTTAGCCCTAGCGCGCCCATCGCCGACTCCGTATGCAGATCCTTGCCGGACTTGATGGCGTCTACCATGCTGGAGTCTCCCAACACGTTCATGTAGTACGCCAGCAGCAGCATTTCGATCTGCTTGTAGTCGAAGAAGAACAGCGCGTCGAGCTTAGGGACAAACGCCCTCTTGATTACCTTGTCCTGCCGAGGAATGTTCTGGAAGTTCACTAATCACTCGTGTATTCCTCGGAGGGCTTCATGATCTTGTACACCAGGCTTTCGTCGGCACGAGGCTCAACGACCGTCTGGATGTTAGGTATCCTGCTGAGGAATGTCGTCTCCGCCACCGTGGGCGGCGTCCTCAGGACTACTTGGAGAGTCGTCGGCTCCGGGTAGATCTTCCGCAGGCGCGTCATCCCCTTCTTGAAGTCCTTCGCCTTCCACCTCATTGTCTTCTCCTTCGCCGCCAAACACGACGGCTAGAAACTCCTCGATGTAGGACAGGCGCTGCTCCTGACCCAGGACAACCGTCCGTAGGGACTGTAGGAACTCACCTAGATCCTGCATTTCCTGTTCGTCTACCTTTACCTCTGTCTGAGCGTCTGGAAGGACGATGCCCCCATTTGCGTCAGCAGGGCCGATGGAACGAATCTTGTTGTCGTCGTTACTCATCCAACACCTTTCGTTGTGCTTTCCTGGGTGGTTTGCTCACGAGTAGTTTGTCACAAAGTAGACACCGGATTTCAAGTGATCCATCCGGGTTTACTCTGGCTGTGCGAACGTGCTTGTGAAGACGCACTATTCAACACCCCCTGATGCAAGTCGCCCGGTTACGGGCTTGTGTTGCCGGAACCAAGGGTGCATCTTCCCATCCCGTTGCTCATTGAGAATTGCGAGCAGGTAGGTTCCGTGCATTTTTGCTAGCGACCGAAGCTCTAAGATTGCTTTGGCGAGGGGGTGTTCTTCCCCCCGCAAGGAGAGCTTGTTGGTTGCCTCTAGTTCGATCCCTAGCTCCGCGAATGCTTCCAGGATCTGCTTAGGGGAGTTGGGATTGAAGTCCTCGTTCCCCGTCATGTCCTGGATAAGTATGCGCTGAGCTAGAATCCGTGTGTTGTATTCCTTGGCAGATGCCTCCACGTAGGGGACATCCACCCCCATCCCCTTCGCCTCCATGTCCATGAGCGTGAGGGATAGCTCCATTTCGTGTCGGTATAGGGCGTCAAGATCCTCACTCTTGGCAATCTCAGGACGTAGGAGTTCCCAAAGCCGGAGCGTAAACTCAGCGTCTTTCAGAGCATAGGGCATTATCACTTCACGAGGAAGTAGATGATACCCGTCCTCTTTCTTTAGCTTGAGTTTCCGCCGCTCCACTTTGAGGACTTCATCCTCGTCCGTTTCTTCGCCAAGCAATTCTCGCGCAAGGAACTTAAGCCCTTTGAGGCGATGCTCGTCGAGAAGATGCGAACAAGCCTCCGTATCTTCGATTCTTTCGGCGGATACGTCTGAGCGTGATATAAGCTCAATAAGTACCAGCTTCTGGATATCGAACTTGGGATTGTGGAACACCCACTTGTTGGCTGAATCGAGCATGGTTCGTAGTGAATCACCATCCCCGGCCTCCAAGTCAAAGAACTTGCTTTTGAGTTCTCCATCTTCTCTCCAAGCTACCGTGGCACAGAAAGGCTCGTCGTACCAACCAAGCCCCTTCGTCTCTGTGTCGATAGCTATTGCGTCGATGCGGTCTCCTTGTCGATGATGCTCCGTAGAACATCCGGGTCGTTCAGTTGTTCGGGCTTAACCTCGAACTTGGCTGCGATGGCGTCTGCGTTAGGCTCCGCGCCCTTCTCCAGGCCCAAGCGGAGTACCTCTTGCTTTAGGGCAGATACATCGCCCTGTGCTAGAGCGCGGCCCCGAGCAACAACCTCACGGCCTTCCTCAGTCCATAGCTCTAGTGCCATTCCCCAACCGTTCTTGGCTGCGTTCTTGATCGCCTCTGAGTTAGCTGACTTGACAGCCATGTCTGCATCCGGGTTCGCCATCGCACCCATGCCGGTGGCGCTCTTACCGTCAATGGTAAGGTTGCCCTGAACGATTGCTAGGTTCCCCTCATGCTTGACAAGGTGTGCGCTCCACGAAAAATCGGGCGCATGTTCTAGCAACCGCTGTAGCACGGTTTCGATAGCGACGTAATCCAGATCCTTTCCACCGGGGCCTCTGCGGTGCTTTACCTGCTCCGGCGGAAACGGCTCAGAGAGCTTCCTAAACTGCTCGCTCATTTTCCTCCTAAAATTCCTGTGCCGCCACACTTTTTGCAACGCCGCTCATGGTCGAGCCAGCCTTGCCCATTACAAGTATAGCAGGCTTTAGGAACGTTCATTGGTCTCCTAGTTGTTGATGATGTGCCATCTTGCAGGCACTCCCGCTTTCAGAGCCTCTTTGCCCGTCCAGCATCCCCCGGACTTGACGTGTCCATAGGGGTCAATGTGGTCTGCTGCCCCGCGATGGTGGTAGCAGACATCGAACCTGCGTCCTTCGTAGTCGTCCGGGTAGCGATCCGCGAGGATCACATGGACTATTTCCGAAGTCGTCGCAATGTCGAGGTTACGAGCCTTGTAGCCGTAGCCGCCCTCCGGGTTCCACTGGTTGATCTCAGGGATCTTGATGTCTGTCTCAAGGCCCATATCAGCAGCAGCTTCTTCGGCCCAAATGTCGATGCCCCCGACCGGCGAGTGACCAGATACCAAAGTATCGTCTCTACCAAGAAGCTGCCTGATGAGTGCAACAGCTTCGTAATAGCCGAACTTCGTGAACTTGTCCTCGCCACTACCTACTATCCCCACTCTCACGTTCTACGAGCCTCCTCTTTGCGGCCAAGTCTCGTTCGGAAGGGCGG